>OMER01000255.1_pt1 | contig 50558 bp, 36 predicted proteins | sample 1645431 | NCBI WGS metagenome assembly OMER01 (sample SAMEA103958144, study PRJEB25191) | human gut metagenome | reverse complement strand
TGTCTTGACGAAAAATCTCTCGCCGTCCACAGCCGCTGATTTAATCAGAGCTTCCCTAAACTGTAACATAAGATTGGGGCTGCCGCAGATCTCTGCGGCAGCCCCCTTTCGTTTATTCTACGTTTTCACAGTATCTTTGCAGGATCGCCGCGACCTGGGCGCGCGTCGCAAGACCTGTCGGGTCGAGCTTTCCGTTCGCGCCGTTGATCAGCTTCATACCGCAGCCCCAGCGCATCGCATCGAGCGCGTAGCTGCTGACGCTTGCCGCGTCGGAGAAGCTGTCCAGCGAGGCCGACGCCGTCACATCCTTGTCCTGATACTTTGCGTACCTGTACAGGATCGCCGCCAGCTGCTCGCGGGTGATCGGGTCTGCGGGGCCAAAGGCCGTTTCGGAATAACCGTTAACGACGCCGATGCTTGCCGCCCAGCGGACCGCCTCCTCATAGTAGCTGCCGGAGGCGACGTCCTCGAAGCGCATTGCGTAATTGACGACGGGCTTTCCGGCCTGACGCCAGAGGATCGTCACGATCATGCCGCGCGTCGTCGCCGAATTGGGACTGAATTCGGTACGGCTCGTACCGCTCATCAGGCCGTTTTCGTAGACGTAGGCGACTGCATCATGATACCAGTCGTTTTTACTGACATCCCGGAACGGATCGTCGTTCTTTCCGCCCGTTCCATTTCCCTTGCCGGGCTGGACCGGCACAGGCGTGGGCTTTTGCTCCTCCTGCCGCTTTTGCAGTGCGTCGATTGAATCGCGCAGCGCCTTGACCGCCTCATCGACCTCGTTCTGACGATCTGCCGCGGGCGCTTCCGCCAACAGAGCCTCCGCCGCGCGGATGGCCTCCTCCAGCACCTTGACCGTTTCCTCGGTGTAGGCCGACGTGTCGATCGACTTTGCCTCGGCCAGCGCCTCGTTCAGCGCGGATAGATCCGCATCCGGAAGCGTAAACGCACCGTCCAGCAGGATCAAGCTGCCGAATTTCTCTGGATGCCGTCCGCTTGCAATGCCGCCGTAGTACTCGATGAAGTAGCGGCTCCACTGTCCCGGCTCCTTGCCCTCGGTAATCGCCTCGTCGCGGTCGTTGACCACAATGTCAAAGCCGATGGTCTTACCGGCAGGGGCCTCACTCAGGCCAAAGAACTTCGACCACGAGATCGTCAGCTCATAGGTCGTCGTCTGCGTCTGCTCGTCGCGCGTGATGGCCGCAGGCAGAAGATTCGTGCTCATGGCCTTCCCCTCGCGGGAGCCGATGGTGTCATTGTCCATGAACATCCGCACTTTTCCGTTGTACCGGCCGATGGTGAACACAAAGTAACGGGAATTGTCGGTGCGGTCGGGCGCAAAGCCGATCTGGAGCGAATCCCAGTCCCACAGCTCGTCCTTATTGAGACAGTCGAACTGCACGTCGTCGGTGACATCGACCTTCAGATAGAGGTTGTTTTCATCCCACGCGAAGCGTGCGTCCGCAGCAAGCGACTCGCCGCGATCCGTTCCCTCCTTGCCGATGGCGGCAGCCCTCTGCCACTGGATCTCCGTGCCGTCCGTCTTGATGGCTGCGTTGAACGTCGCCTGAAGGTTATACACGCCGCCGGCGCCGTCCGTGCTGACGTACACATCGACCTGCGCGTAGGTCTGCCTCGGCGACAGCTCGCCCGGAAGCGTCTTTACCGGGAAGTAGAGCTTCCGGCGCTCACCGGCGGCCAGTGTGACGGACGGGATCTTCTGCCCGTCGGGAAGCAGACCGGCCGTCGTCGTATCGGCAAAGCGCATGTCAAACGTCTGCCGGGCATCGGAAATATTCTCGATGGTCAGCTCAAGCTGCCAGCCGCTTTCGGTGTAGACGGTGTCCGCGCTGAGCACGGCGTAGTTGCCGATGGGCAGGCTGTCCACGTCGGTGCCGTAGACCTTACGCGACTGCGCTGTGATCGTGATGCGCGGCTGTGCACCCGACGGATAGGTATTGCCGGAAAGCTCCACGTCGTATACGCCGTCCACGCGCACGCTGGACGCGGTATCCGCCGCTTCGCTCTTTCTCGCGCCGAAGTCATTGTTCAGGACCTTCACGCGCTGCGCGCCGTTGATATAAAGCGCATAGTCGGTGCAGCGCTCACGCACGACGTTGCCCTCGATCAGGATATCCCGATGCATCAGATAGGCCGGGTCGGATGTGACCTGACCGTCGCCCGCAATGGCGATGGGCGAGCCCTTGGGCTGGTTCTTGAAGAAGCCGTTGTTTTCCAGCAGGTTGTCCGTGATCTCCAGCTCCTGCACATAGCCGCACTCGTTCCAACCGTCGTCGATCTCCGGCCGGACGAGGATCGCCGCCATGCCCGTGTTGCGGATGGTGCAGTGGCGGATCGCGCCGCCGGGCGCCTTGAGCAGGAAGCCGCGTGCGCGCGTCGTATCGACAAGGCAGTTGTCAAACAGGAAGCCCGCACCATTCGCGGAGAGGTTTTCGATCAACGTGCCGCTCTTGATCGTCACGGCCTGATCGAGCGTCAGACGGTATACCTGATACCCGGCGCTTTCTACCGCCTCGACCTTGGCCGTCGCCAGAAGCTCACCCGCGCGCGTAAACAGCACTGCCGTATCGCCCACGCGGAATTCCGCCGGGAGGCCCTCATAGTAGTTATCGCCCTTCTTATAGGTGATCTGCCGCGTCTCGGCGTTCGCGCCGGTCACGCAGCCAAATTCGCCGCTGATGTTGGTCGCGTCGTCGGTCATTTTCTCGAACAGGCAGTTCACGACCTGCGGGCCTCGGCGCATATTGGTGCTGTGAGTCGCGTCACAGGTGGACAGCAGCGGCTGCGGGCCGCGCAGACGTCCCTCCGCGTCCGTCCAGATCAGACCGTCTGCGTATTTGGCGGTGTCGAAGCCCTCCGGCAGCACCGGCGCGGCTTTTGTGGTGATCGCAACGCGATAAAGCTCCGTGCCGCCCTCGCCGTTGCGCTCCTGGAAGCCAAAACCCGCGCCGCTGATGATGCTGAAATCCTCAAAGCGCACACCGTCGCAGTCCGTCAGCACCACGACGCTTGTACCGCTGCCGCGCAGTGTGATCTTGCCGCCGACCGCAAGCTCCCGGCTGTTGGCGCTGCCGAACGTACACTTGTGTCGGCCGTCGCCGAGATATTCTATGCTGGAGAACTCGATATCCGCAAAGGGCACCGTCTGGCCCGGATGGAACGCCTCCACATAGCGGGAATCCGCGGGATAGTATTTTTCGTCCGTCAGATCGGGCAGATAGCCGGGGTCGGTCTGCGCGATCACATACTCGTCGGTCCTTTCGACGATGGTCGCCTGCCCGTTGGCATTGTTGATATGGCTGATATACATGCCGAAGACGCCGATGTCCTTGCAGCCGGACATGGTAAAGACATTTCCGGAATAGGACTTGAATTCCACATCCACGCCATAGGCGTAGACGTCGTAACTCTCGATCCCGGCCAGCGCCAGCGCGTCCGCCGTATACAGTCCCGGCGGCACGATGGCATAGGTATTGCTCCGCGCCGAGACGTTGAGATAGCGCTTGAGCGTCTGCACGCCGTTTTCTGTCCGCACGCCGGTCTTATGGGTCATGCCCGTAAAGACCTCCACGTTCGTCTTGGGCAGCAGGTCCTCATTGACGCCGTTTTCCTTGCGGACAGTCGGGTCAAACAAATCGTCGCCGTAGGTATCGGTCGAGCCGCTCGTATTCACCGCACCAGAGAACGTGTTCCCCTGCATCAGCAGATACGAAACGTTCCGCGCCGAAGCGCCGCCCGCAACGGTATTTTTTACCAGTGTCAGGCTGACGCCGCCGCCCGCAGAAAGGCTCCCGGCCTCGTTCATCAGAATGACGGTATTTTTGCCGTTTTTCGCGGTAATTGCACCGGTCGTCCGGTTGAGCGCAGCCAACGTGTTCACGAGATCGTCGCCAAGATCGATCTCGCCGGTGACTGTGTTGCTCTGCACCACCGCGTCGCTCGAATGCAGCTTCACAGCCGTACCGTTCGCGGAAAGAATGTTGTTCATCACGAACGCGCCGGTGCCGCCGAAGTCCTCAATAGCAGCCGCACCTGCGGCGGTATTGCGGATAAAGCTGCCGGTGACGCTGGCTTCGCTTCCCTCATGCACGATCGCGCCGTTTGCAAACGCGCCGTCGATGCGGCAGCCGCTCAGGCTCAGCGGCGTTCCGTTCGACGTGTGGACGGCATAGCCCGCCGTGCCGGTGATCTGCACGTTCTGGAGCGTCAGGCCCGCGCAGTTCCATGTATTGACCGCTGCCTCCGGCTGTACGTCGGAGCCGTCCCACTTGGAGACCTCCAGTGTGAAGTTCCGGAGCGTCAGCGCAGCGGAGGTACCCTCGACAAAAATTGCAAAGCGTCCATCCGCTTCCTCCTTCGGCCATTCCCACGCATGGCCGCTGGGGCTCATGCGGATGCAGATGTTTTGCAGATCGTAGACCGTCGGCTCGGAAATTCCGCCGAAATAGAGGCCGCCATGATCCGTGAGCTCATAGACCGCGCCCGCCTCCAGCTTGCCGCCGGTGATGCGCTTCATCAGCTCGTCCGCTGTGATTTTGTAGACCTTTGCGTCTGTATAATCGCGCGCAGCCGCCGGGAATGCGTCGTCCTTCAGGCTGCTGCCGGGCGTAGGCATCCTGCGCATCTCGGCCTGTCCCTCCTCAATGCCGGGATCGTCAAAATCGATCTCAGCGTAGTCAATTGCGGGCGAAAGCGACAAGCTGTCATGCCAGTTGTTGGCCTCGCCGCGGTTAACGCGAAAATAAATATATTCGTTCTTCTTGACGCTCAGGAGCATCGGCTGGAAGTCCACCTTGCCGCCGTTCGGAATGTAGGTCAGCGGCAAAAGGTCGGTGACGATGCCGTCACTGGACAACTGCACGCCATAGTAGCAGCCGTCGCCCGCGTCGGACGCGCCGGTGCTGTCCGCCAGCCACATGCCGTCCTCCATGTACAGCTTCAACGTGCCGGTGTAGGGCGCCTTGAACGCGATGATCGCATCATACATGCTGCCCGGCAGAAGCTCACTGTTGAACATCTGCGGAACGTTGTAGCTGTCGAGATCACCCGAATACCACATTGCCCAGTCGCTGTAATAGGCAGGCAGCTGTGTCGCCTCGTTCTCGCCGATCGGCGCATAAAGATAGTACCAGTTGTCCTTGCCCTGCGTTCCGGAGAACTGCTCCTTGTAGGAATAGTGCGCCTTGCTGGTGAACTGATATTCCTTATCCAGATTTGCATCATATTCCAGCGAGGTATATTCCGCCGACGGCAGAATATTCAGACCGTATTCGCTGCCGCTTTCCATGAGCGAGGCCCGGATGTGGAATACATCGCCCGCTCTTGCAGCGGAAACAACATCGTCCAGCTTCAGGACCGTGGTTTCCCACGCCGCCGCGTCGCTCTGGACAATGTATGAACCGGTCTCTGGCCAGATCTGGACATTGTTCTTGTAGACAGCCAGCTTGATCTGGTTGCTGCCCTCGCCCTGCCAGAAATCCGCGTAGTCGAAGCGGAGCTTCAGAACGCCGTCGCGCGGTGCGAGATAGCTCAGCGCAACGTCTTTGCCGTCCGCTGCCGGACTCAGGCAGACGGCATTGCAGACCCACTGATCGTTTTTGACCCCGGCGTCCACGGTAATGACGCCGTTTTCCCACGGGATCTCCATCGCATCGGAGCCGTCCAGTTCACTGTTCGGATTTTCGGAATAGAAATAGCGTGCGTTCGTCCACTCCACGTTCCAGCCCAGCTGATTCATGCGGCGGTAGGTATCGCCCTCAGCCGCATTGAAGCGCCAGCCGTTTCCATGGTCATAGGTGTTGTCGCCCGAGCCGTTAAACGGGATCGCGTCCTTCAGCACGGCTGCCTCCGGCAGCGCCAGCGCCGGGTCGTTGCCCGCGTCATAGGTATCGTTCACATACGCGACCGTCGGCGACCAGTAGATCTGATCGTCCAGCTCGCTGCCGTTGCAGTCCATGACGAAGTAGAGCTTCTCCCCTGCCTGAATGCAGATCTCATACGGCTGGAACTCATATTCATGTCCGTCCGTGCCGTCCGCGCCTGCGCTGCCGCCCAACAGCTTCCAGCGTTCGCCGACCGGCCAGACCGGGATGATCGTGCCGGACTGGTTGGACTTATAGACCGCGATGCGCATACCGTTCGGGCTTTCGCCGCCCCATTCGCTGGCGTCCCACCACGGAACGTAGATCTTCGCAGCCGCCGCGATCGAGATCGTGCCGCTCTTCGGCGCGGTATAGATCATAGCGGGCATTTTGCCGCTGTACATGATCTGGCCGTCGCTGAAGAAGTGCGAATTGCCCCAGTAAACAACTGCGGCGTCCGGGTCATAGCTGCCGGAAACGCCGGTCGTGACCGCCCACTTCTGATAGGACTCGACGGAAACGTAGTACAGCTCGTCCATGACGGTAAAGCTCGTCGTACCGGCGGGCGCCTGCGCAAAGGCCCAGTTTCCAGACGGCGTATAGCTTTGCAGCTTGTCCGTGCTCAGTCCGTCCGTCGCGGGATAGTGATCCCACGGGCTGTCCGGCTTGCTCAGATCCTCCGCCGGATCGGCTGCCAGCGCGCCTCCCGCGCATGACAGCACAAGCACCAGCCCAAGCGCAAGCGACAGCAGTCTGGTCAGAGCGGAACGCTTCCGCTTACTGCCGCATCTCTCTCTTCTGATATCTTTTTTCACTCTCTCCTGCCTTTCCGCCGCTTTCACGGCTGTTTTTATTTTCTGACCGGCGTCACTCCTTGATGCCGCCGATCATAACGCCCTTGACAAAGTGCTTCTGCACAAACGGGTATACGCACAGGATTGGAATCGTCGTGACCACGATGGTCGCCATCTGGATCGCCTGTGAGCTGACCTTCTGCGTGTGGTCGCGCATCATCTGCTTGGCGATCGCGGAAAGGTTGTTGCTCATGCTGATAAGAACATTGCGCAGGTAAATCTGAAGCGGCTGAAGCTCGGTCTTGTTGATGTAGAGGAACGATTGATACCACTCGTTCCAGCGCTCCACCGCGTAGAACAGGAAAAACGTCGCCATGAACGGCATGGAGATGGGAACGATGATCCGGATCAGGACCGTCAGCTCATTCGCGCCGTCCAGCTTCGCCGCCTCAAGGAGGCTGCTCGGCAGAGAGGCAAAATAGTTCTTCATGATGATCAGGTAATAGGTGTTGATCGCCGTCGGCAGGACCATGACCCAGATGTTATTGACCAGTCCCAGATCCTTGGTCACCAGATACGACGGGATGACGCCGCCGCTGAACAGCATGGTGAACAGGATCAGCTCGAGAAAGAAATTCCGTCCGATGAGCGTCTTGCGCGAGAGCGCATACGCACCGGTCACCGACAGGAGCATGTTGAGCGCCGTGCCGACGAACGTCACAAACAGTGTCACGCCAAGCGAGCGGTAAAACGCCGGGTCGTTGAAGATCGTCTGATACCCCGTCCAGTCGAACGTATAGGGCAGCAGATACAGCGGATGCGTCGCGTAGGTGACCGTATTGGAAACGGACACGATCAGGACGTAATAAAACGGGTACAGCGTGACGAGCGCCATCAGTCCCAGCACGATCAGCAGCACCACATCAAAGGCGGAGGTGCGGTTATATTGATTCAGCGTGCTTTTTTTCTGTTTTTTCATGGTCAGCTTCTCCATATCCTCTGCGGGCGCTCAGAACAGCCCGCTTTCACCTGCCTTTGTCACAGCCTTGTTGCAGACGGTCAGCATAATGACGCCGATGACCGACTTGAACAGGCCGATCGCCGTCGTATAGCCGTAATCCAGACCGCCGGTAATGAACGATTCGCGGAATGTGTAGGTATCCAGCGTATCCGCCACATCGTAGACCGGTGCGGAATAGAGATTGAAGATCTGGTCGAAGCCGCCATTCGTCAAAATCGCGCCGACTGCCAGGATCAGCATGATGCAGATGGTGCTGCGGATGCCCGGAAGCGTGACGTGCCAGATGCGCTGCCCACGGCTTGCGCCGTCCACCGCCGCCGCCTCATAAAGGCCGGGATCGATGGAGGTGATCGCCGCCAGATAGATGATCGAATCCCAGCCGACCTCCTTCCAGATGCCGCTGATCCAGATAAAGGCACGGAAGGCCTTGGACGAGGTGATCGGCGCGATGTTGCTGACGCCAAGCGCAGAAAGGATCTGGTTGACCGTTCCGGTCGAGCCGAAAATGTTCATCAGCATACCCGCCAGCACGACCCACGAGATAAAGTGCGGGAAGGTGACGATGGTCTGCACCGTCTTTTTCGCCCACTTGAGCCGAAGCTCATTGAGCGCGATCGCCAGCAGGACCGCGCACGGCATCTGGAACGCAATGCGTCCAAGGCTGAAAATGATGGTGTTCTTGACAGCGCGGAAGAACAGCGGGTCGCTGAACATCTTCGTGAAGTTCGCAAGACCGATCCATTCGCTTCCCCAGAGTCCGCCCTTGTAGCTGTAATCCCGGAATGCAAGCGTCACACCCGCCATCGGCAGATAGCAGAAAATGATGTACCACGCAAGCACCGGCACCAGCAGCAGATACAGCAGCCAGTCGTTGCGCATCTGCTTCAAAGCGCGCGAACGGCGCTCCTTCCAATTGTTTGACATGAATGTGTTTCCTCCTTTGCCGCCGGATCCCTTTGCCCACCGGCGTAATGGCTTCCGGCAGCTCTCCGCAGCATATTTCTTTACGGATTTCATTGTAACAAAAATTTTTTCCGTTGAAAATGTCCGTTTATCTTCATTTTTCGGATAAAATCTCAATATTTCCCCCATTCAGCACCGAAAAGCTGAGAAAAATCCATATACCTGAGAAACGGACAGAAATACATGACAGACCGTATGCCGCTCCGTTGTGCCGATTGCACAAAAAAGGCTGAAAGCGTCCGCCTACAGCCCTCCCAAAAAATCTTTTCACCGCGTTGCACACAAAAATCGACTGTGTTTGCGCCCGCTTGACAATGCCGGGAACAAAAGATATAGTTACACTAAATTGCGCCCTATCGCAGCCAAAAAGGAGGATTTTCCATGCGAGAAGTATTTCCGCTCAACCGCGACTGGCTCTTTATCCGGGAGGCCGCCGCGCCGTCCGCGCAGCCCGAGACCGTCGAGCTGCCGCACGCAAACACGCTTCTTCCGTACAATTACCTCGACGAAACGGCGTACCAGTTTGTTTCCGTCTATACCCGAACGCTGTACGCACCGGAGGCATGGCGCGCGCGGCGCGTATTTGTGCGCTTTGAGGGTGTGATGGCGTATGCGGAGGTTTTCTGCAACGACGCGCCGGCCGGCGCGCACAAGGGCGGCTATACGCCGTTTACCGTGGAGCTGACACACCATCTGCGCATCGGCGCGGAGAATACGCTGCGCGTCCGCGTGGACTCGACCGAACGGCCGGACATCCCGCCCTGCGGGAACGTGGTCGATTATCTGACCTACGGCGGCATTTACCGCGAGGCCAGTTTGATCGTAACGGAGCCGTCCTACATCCGCAGCGTTCAGGTCAGCCCCCGCAGGGATGATACCGGCGAAACGGCGCAGGTCGCCGTCCGCCTCGGCGAGACGCTGTGCGCGCCTGCCGAGCTGCGGGTGCAGCTGACGGGAAACGGTGAGGATCGAATTGCAACGCTCCGCCTCCCGGCCGGGGCCGATGCGGCGGAGGCCGAATTTCCGCACGCCGAGGCGCTCCGTCACTGGTCGCCGGAGGATCCGGCGCTCTATACCGTCACGGCGGAGCTGTATCAGGAAAATTTGAAAACTGACGCCGTCAGCACACGCTTCGGGATGCGCTTCTGCCAGTTCCGGCCGGACGGCTTTTATCTGAACGGAAAAAGGCGGAAGCTCCATGGCCTGAATCGCCATCAGAGTTTCCCCTACGTTGGCTATGCCATGCCCACGCGGGTGCAGCGCCGCGACGCGGAGCTGCTGAAGGAGCTCGGCGTTAACCTCGTGCGGACGAGCCATTATCCGCAGAGCACACACTTCCTTGACCGCTGTGACGAGCTTGGCCTGCTGGTCTTTGAAGAAATTCCCGGCTGGCAGCACATCGGCGACGAGGCGTGGCAGGATATTTCCGTGCAGAACGTCGAGGAAATGATCCTGCGCGACTACAACCATCCGTCCATCATTCTCTGGGGCGTCCGCATCAACGAATCGCCGGACAGCAGCGCCTTTTACCGCCGCACAAATGAAACGGCGCACCGCCTTGACACGACGCGCCAGACCGGCGGCGTCCGCTGCACCGCACGCGGCGAATTTCAGGAGGATGTGTACACCTTCAACGACTTCACCCACAGCGGCGGCGAGAAGATCCTCCGCACGCGCGAGGAGATCACCGGTCTTGCAGAGCCGGTGCCGCTCCTGATCACCGAGAGCAACGGCCATATGTTCCCGACCAAGCGGTTTGACCCGGAGGACCGGCTTGTTGAGCACGCCATGCGCCATCTGCGGGTGCTGAACGAGGCGCTCAGCCGCAGCGATCTGGTCGGCGAAACGAGCTGGTGCGCGTTTGACTACAATACGCATGCGGAATTTGGCTCCGGCGATAAAATCTGCTATCACGGTGTCTGCGATATGTTCCGCATTCCCAAATACGCAGGCTTCGCGCTCATGTCGCAGCGTCCGCTTGCGGAGGGCGCCGTTCTGGAGCCGCTCTCCGTCGTATCGCGCGGTGAACGAAACGGCGGCGGACTGATCCCGATCTGGATCGCCACAAACTGCGACTGCGTCCGGGTCTATAAAAACGGCGCGCTGGTCGGCGACTTTTTCCCGGAGCATTCCATGTTCCCAAGCCTCCCGCACCCGCCGGTGCGCATCAATCATCTGATGCCGCAGGAGCTGGAGCTGCCGCTGCCGGAAGCACTTGCTGCGGAATTCCGCAGCTTCATCGCCCGGCGCACAGAGGAAAACATCCTGCCCGATCTTCTGCCGGAGGACTATCCGTGGCTGGAAGCACTGTCGCTGAAGGCCGGACTTGCGCGCAGCGCGCTGACAGATCTTCTGTTCGCCCATGCGGGCGGCTGGGGTCAGGAGGGCAATCACCTGCGCTTCGAGGGGATCGTGGGCAGCAAGATCGCCGCCGTCCGCGAAGCCGGGGAGATCAAAGCCTTCTCTCATCTGGAGCTTCTCGCCGACGCGCCGGTGCTCAAGGCAAACGGAGACACCTATGACGCTGTGCGCATCGTCGTGCGCGCGCTGGACACGGACGGCAATCTCTGCCCGTTCTACGCGGCAGGCCTTCGCATCCAGACGGACGCGCTTCTCTCTGTGCTTGGCCCAGAGCAGCCCGCGCTCATTGGCGGCTGCACCGCCTTCTGGGTGCGCACACGCGGCAGGACCGGAAGGTCTGTCATTCGCGTCGAAAGCGGCGGCAGGGCGTATGCGCTTCCCATCACCATCGAATAAAAATCGCCGCGGCGGACGCATTTGCGTCCGCCGCGGCTTGCGTCAGTTGACAAGGACAACCACGGTTTTTCACGGGGCAAAACAACGTCTGGCGTCGTTATCCTCGTTGGCGGGCGGCAAAGTCAAGGACGATAACGCCGCAGATGACGTTCCAGTCCGACCCGCAAGTGCGGGTGTCCTTGTCAACTGACGCTTCCTTTTATGCTCACAGATCGAACCAGCGGATCTCATTTGCCGCAAGGGACAGTGGGAAGTGTCCGCCGTCTGTGGTATGCACCTCCGTCGTCTGCGGCTCGTAGGTGTTGTTCACCACGCAGTATTTTCCGTTCTGCGGGTAGGCGTGTACCTCGACGCAGAAATTCTCCGAGAACCACGTATGCAGCATCGACTCGGCATGGCTGCTCCACAAAATTGCGCGGTGCAGGAGTCTTGCGTTTTCAAAGCTGTACGGCAGGCCGGACAGGTAGACTGCGCGCCCCTTGCCGTATTCGTGTACGGCCATCTGCACCTCTTTTTCACGCTGCACGAGAATTTCCGTGCCGTCCAGCGCATAGATGCTCTTTTTGCCCTCGCCGAAGTTCACCTCGCCTGCGCAGTCGGCCAGAATGAAATGGTTCGGATGTTCGTCCCAGTTATACTTGTCATAGCCGAGCGTGAAGCCCGTCTCCTTCTCCACGCCGAGCACCGAAGCCAGCTGGAGATAGTGTCCCTGATACTGGTGGCCGGACGGCTCGCCGATACCGATCAGGCCGCCGCCCTCGGCGACGAAGCGGCGGATGGCCGCAGAAACGTCCGCGTCCTCCCATACTGCGCCGCCGGTGTGCGCCGTGTCGCCGTCGCCGATGTTGAGCAGCACGTCCACGCCGCGCAGCGCGTCGGGGTTCTCCTTCAAATCGTCGAAGCTGAGGAACCGCACGTCGAACGCCGCGCCGGAAAGCGCCTCAATGACACCCGCATAGGAATAGTTCTGTTTCTGATAAAGCGCGTGGTGTACCATATGGCAGCCCCATGCGCGCATCTTTCCCCAACAGTTCAGAACGGCCGCGGTCTTGAAGCAGTACGGCGTCGTACCCTTTACGTTCTTATACAGCTCTCGAAACTCATGACAGACGCTTTCGACGTAGTCGATGAAGTCCGGGAACTGGCACGCCAGCTTCAGATAGCCGCCGTAGCCGATGCGGTCGATGGGCTTTCGGAGGATGGCGCGCCGCGCCGTGACCCAGTTTTCCTTCGCCTCGCGCACAGGGTCGCCGCCCGGATGGAACGTATCCGGGAAGAAATACGGCAAAAAGCGGCCCTCGGTATAGCGCACGCCGGGAATGTCGGCGATCAGGCGGAGCGTCGAGCCATTACCGACGGAGCCGACCACGCTGTCAAGGCCGATGCCCGCGAACTCCGGCATGAACGGCTCCGTGCCGATCCAGTGATCGCCGAGGAACATCATGGCCTCCTTGCCCAGCTCGTGCGTGATGTCCACCATCTCCTTGGCGAGCTTCGCGACCTCGCGGCGCTGGAACGCCTGAAAATCCTTGTATTCTTTGCTTGGCACGCGGTACTGGTTGTTGTAATAGCCCTGATCGATGATATACTCGGGCCGGAATTTGTATCCGGCCTCCTTTTCAAACTGCTCGAGAATATACGGCGAGACAGACGCGGAATAGCCGTACCAATCGACGTATTTTTCCCGGCAGAGCTCGTCAAAGACGAGCGTGAACTGGTGGAAGAACGTTGTGAAGCGCAGAACATCCACATAGTCGTGCTCCCGGATGAAGCGCCGCAGGCGCTCCATGGTAAAGGCGTGCGTTTTCGGCTGGCGCACGTCGAAGGTGATCTGGTGCTCGAAGTTTTTCCAGCCATTGACCACGGCGTTATACATATGCACCGGGTCCCAGATGAGATACGCGAGGAAGCTCACCGTGTATTCGTGATACGCCTCCGGCGCGTCAAGGATGACACAGCCGCTTTCCGCGTCATAGCGCCATGCCTCCGGCGGAATCGGCTTTCCCGTGCTGCGGTCGACGACCTCCCACCAGCGGCGGATATCGTCGCGCGTGTTGACCTGCATCAGCTCGGGACTGATGCCCTTCATGAGCGGAATGGCCAGCGGCCCGTCCTGCGCGGTGTAAAAGCCCGTCATGATGTAGCACTGCTGCACCTCCTCGGGGTGCGCCTTGGCCCAGTCGTTATCCTTGCGGGTCGTGTAATAGGTGGCGTAGACCTTTGCGCCCGTATCGCGCAGCTGCTGCGGAAAATCCGTGCCGTCGCAGTCGCGGATAGCGTCCGCGCCCCAGCGCTTCATCAGTTCCAGCGTCTGCGGCACCACGTCCATATCCGTCGGGATCGTCACGCGGCCGGTCATTTTTTCTCTCATTTTGCTTCTCCCCTGTCCGTTTCATCGCTTTGCTCCAGCAGCGAAAGCAGATGCGCATAGCCTTCGGCAAACACAGCCGGATCATCGTTATAGGTGCTGTTATTGGTAAAAACACGCGCGATCAGCGCGTCATGCGCGGCCTCGTCACGTTCCCGGAGCATGGCCAGCAGCGCCGCATCCTCCGCACCGCGCCGGGACGCTTCGAGGCGCATGCTGAGCAGCGGCCCGTCCTCGCCCGGATAGACGAGGAAGCAGTCTCCGCAGGGGAAATTCGTCCCGATGCCCGTGTGGTTGGGGCAGCTCGTGCCCTGGAACGGGTCCATCCCCTCAGGGAACTGATTGAAGCCCCAGTGCAGATAGCCGCCGATGCGGTTCGCCGCGCAGCCCCAGAACAGGAGCCGCCCGTGCAGCAGCGGCTGATCGAGAAAGCGGTTGAGCCAATGCCCCTCCGGCGAACAGCAGACATAGGTCCACACCTGCTCACCGAGCGCGATCAGCCGCGCAAATGCCTCGCGTCTGCGCTCAAAGGCAGACGTGACCGGCACCCAGATATCCACGCCGCCGTAAAACGCGTCGCTGTCCACCGCCTCGATCACGCGCACCCCCGGCAGCTGGCGGCGCAGGATATTCGCCGTCAGCAGATATTGTCTCCGGCGCGCTTCCAGCGTCTGCGCATCGCGGTAATGCACGTCCGGCTCGTCGTGGATGTGGAACACCACGCGGTTTTCCCATCCGTTTTCCCGCAGGAATGCGGCAAGCTCCGCGACGAAGCGCGACATCTGCGCATACCCCTCCGGCGAATCCACCGCAAGCTCCGGCGCGAAAATGCACTTGAAGGTATCCGTATACATATCCGGCATTCCATCGGGCAGAAAGCCCCGGCTGAGCAGCGGTCCCAGCTCGATGGTCTGCATACCCTCGGACAGGAAGCATTCGATCAGCGGCTTGAGATAGTCAAATGTAAATTCCAGCGGCTCGCGTGAGCGGACGCAGGCTTTTCCGTCGAATTCCAGATAGAACATCGTCTGGTGTGTGCGGCGCATGGCCCGCGCGTACTTGCGCACCATCGCAATGTACTCCGGGGTGCCGTCCGTCACATGGTGGAGCCGCCGGATCGCGTCAAGGCTGAACCAGTTCGTGACCGGGAATGCATCCTGCGGCACGCGCACGCCGTATACGCGCACATCCAGCGCGCAGCAATATTCCCCCTCCGCACACTGCGCGCGGAGCGTCAGCGTATAGGTTCCCGGCCTGCACTGCACATCCGGGCAGAGGCAGAGATAGGCGGCCGCAAGGCCGTCCTGCGCACGGATGCAGCCATCCGGCGCCTCGATCAGGCAGTCATAGACCCAAAACGGCGCCAGCCGCGAGGCATAATCCGGCTTCTGCGCCGGACGCTGCTCGAGAACCATCGCGCCGCCCTGCTGCGTGCCGTCGCCGGTATTGTACTCCACCGGGACTGCGCGCATGGCGTAATATTCCGCCGCAAAGCCGCCGCCCTCCAGCGTCAGCCGGATAGCCTCGCCGCCCGTCCGAAGCAGCAGCTGGACGCCCGGCTTTCCGTCGAGCGGCAGATCGATATGGAGCCGCTCCGGCAGCGCGTCCAGCGCCATATCCGGATAAAAAAAGACCTCCTGCGCGCTCAGCGCGCCGTAGAAAGCAGGTTTGCTCATAAATCGCTCCTTTAAACAGGGCACAAACCGCAGCTGCGGTTTGTGCCCAAGCTTCCGTATGTCTGGAACTCAGCCCTGATAGCCAAGCTCCTTTGCGGTGTCGTTGACCTGCTGGATGATATTCTCAAGACCGGCGGCCTTGTAGCGGTCAATGATCTCCTGCCACATTTCCTCGACCGGACGGTCGCCCGTCATGATCGTCAGCATATCGTCGCCGAGAGACAGGCCAAAGTCCGTGCCCATCGAGACGAAGATATCGGTGTAGCGGCTGTCAAACTCGGGAACGGGCGCATTGCGCGCATTCTCGATGCGGGCCTCCGTGACCGCCAGAATGTCCTCGGGAATCAGAGAGATGTACTCATACGGCTCGACAGGCGTCCATGCCACCAGGTCGTGGAACAGGTTGATGCTCGGGAAGACCGTTCTGGCGTCCGGACTTTCCTGAACATACTTGCCGTCCACGATCTCATAAGTCTCGCCCTCTACGCCGTAACGGCTGAGCATGACACCCTCGTCGGAGAGCAGGTAGTCGTAGATCTGAAGGATGCGGTCGAACTTCTCATCATCAACCTTCGAGGAGAAGTAGGATTCGCTCCATGCATAGTCCCACATCCAGTAGTAGGCGTTGCCGTCAACGCTGGGCATCAGATCGAGGCACTTGACAACATCGGTGTAGTTCGTGCCGTTGACCTCTTCCCAGTACTGAATCATGCCGTCCCACGGACCTGCATAGCCGGTAGCCAGCATCGCGGCGCACTGGCCGTTGAGGAACTTGTTGTATGCCTGATCGTTGGTCGCAAGCGCGATATCAGCCTCGATGGTGCTTTCCTGATACATGTCGCGCAGCAGCTGCCACGTTGCAACCGCGTCGTCGCCCAGGTTCTTGCCCGCGAAATAGGCCGGGACATAGGTACCGTCGCCATTGTCAACCCAACGGAACGTATTGCCGCCAACGACTGCCGCAGGCATGCTGTAGGTGAAGAACACGCCGACCAGATACTCCGGGCCGCAGGCCGTCATACCCTGAATATTCTTGCCCTCAGGGTCGGCCTTGATAATCGCCTGAATCATTTCGCGGAATTCGTCCCATGTTTTCGGCTCCTCGGTGATGCCGGCCTTCTGGGCAAGATCCCAGCGGTAGACGATGGAACGGTCATCGACCGTTTCTGCCTGCTCTACATAGGTCTGACGGAAAATGCAGTACATCTTGTCGCCGACCATGCAGGTGTCAGACTCAGGGCTGTCCAGATACTTGGCAAGATTCGGATATGCGGACAAATCAGACGGGATCTCATGCAGCAGCCCGTCGTTTGCCCATTCGGCGAACGTCGCCGTGGTACGCACGTCGGACGCGAAGATGTCGGGCAGTGAATCGCTGGAGGCCCACAGCTGGAATTTCTGGTTGTAGTCATCCCACGTTACGTTGACCGGCTCAAAGGTCACGTTGAATTTTTCCTCGATGGTCTTGAGGACGGTGTCGTTCTCGCGGTTCGCAAGCGCGGCGTCCACATCCCAGTAGCCCACCGTGATGGTCAGGTGCTCACTGTTCTTTTCCGTGTCTGCGGCGGGCGTGTCCGCTGCGGGGGTATCCGATGCCGGAGTATCCGCCGCGGGGGTGTCAGCCGCGGGCGTCTCGCCCTGCTTTGCGCAGCCGGCCAATGCTGCGAGCAGCATCAGAAGACTCAGCAGCAGCGCAAGCGCTCTTGTACTTTTTTTCATTTCCTCCTGCCTTTCTGCCGCGTGCTCTGCGCGGCCTGCGTTTTGATCTGCGGGCGGCGCGGCGTGCGCATTCGTCCGCCCTTGTACGCTGTCATTATAGCAGAAACCTGCGCCTGCGCAAAATGAGCATTTTGTGTGAGTTTTCTCCGCGCATTCTTTCTTTTTTTCATTTTTTGCATACGCACTGAAAAACGTCCATATTTCTGAGAAATGGACAAAAATTTTTCACAAGCGCTCTGGCGGCCTTTTCAGTTGCTTTTCACAAATCGTCGCGCAGGCCGTTGCAAGTTTTGCCGTTTTGCCTTAAAATAAACAATACATTATGGCAAAACTGCGCAGGAACGGATGGAATATGCAATGAGAAAAACGGAGCGTGCCGCGCGAAGCGTAAAAACACAATTTCTGATCTTTCTGGTGACGCTGTTCGTCTTTCTGCTGATCTTCTGCATTCTTCTGATCTACACGGCCACGCAGGCCATGCTGTCTGAAAATCTGCAATACATTCAGGAGGATCAGACGGAATTCCAGACCGCGCTGAACGAGATGTCCAGTCAGGCCGCGACCGCCGCCAAGCGCATCCAGTACGATACCGCATGCCGGACGTTCCTGTCCGCCACACAGTGGAATCAAATCTCTCCCTCGCTCATCCGCGAGGTCAACGCAGCGATCGGCGCGGCGCAGCTTGGCGACAGCATGCTGGCGGAGATCGCATTCGTCAGCGACCTTGTCAACTGGTCGAGTCTCTTTCTTCCGTCGCAGCTTGCCGAAATGCAGCAGGCAATGCCGGAGAAACGGGAGCTGGTTCCGCTCGGCATCTACACGCCCGGCAAGCCGAGGAGCGCTTCGTATTTCGTATTCGGTTATCGTTATTATATCGGCCGTGACCGGGATGCAGCGCTTTTCCTCTCCGTTGAGCTTACGGGCACCGGCTCGCAGCTTCCTATTTCGCAGATCCCGGGCTGCCGCTTCATTCTGACGGACGCCAAGCAGGACGCCTGCCTGTTCGGCACGGATGACCGGGAGCTTCCGGTGCGTCTCGGCGGGCTTCAGGAGAAGGCTGCCGCCGCAGACGGCGGGCTGGTCCGCACGAGTCACTGGCTGGTGCAGTGCACGGAGCTGCCGCAGATCGGGTGTACGCTTCTGTGTGTCGTAGACCGGTGGCAGAATCAGCCGTCCATGAGCATTTCCTATCTGATCACGGTGATTTTCCTGCTGGTATTCGCGGGGCTTCTGGTGTTCGGCATCGGAATGTTCTACCGCAGCGTCATTTCGCCGCTCAACGAATTCAGCCGCACCATCGCCGTGATCCGTGAAAAGAAGCTGCGCAAGCTGGACGAGCCGCTCGTTCTCAGCGGCTGCTCGGAGCTTCAGGCCGTCGGCCGCGATTTTTCCGAGCTTCTGGTCTCCATCAATACGCTGACCGGCGAGATCCTACAGAAATCCAATGCGCTCTATGAGGCGGAGGTGCTGCGCCAGAGCGCGGAGCTGGATATGCTCCGCAGCCAGATCAATCCGCATTTTCTCTATAACACACTGGAGCTGATCCGCGCGATGGCCATCAAGGGCGACATCGATCATGTCTCCATGATCACGAGCGCCATGGGCAAAATCTACCGCTACACGGCCAAGGGGGACTCCCTCGTCCCACTTGCGCAGGAGGTCGAGATCGTCAAATCCTATATCAGCATCCAGCAGGCGCGCTTTGAAGGGCGCATCACCACGCTTTACAGCATCTCGCCGGAGGCGGCGCAGGTCCCCGTGTTCAAGATGCTGCTTCAGCCGCTGGTGGAAAACGCATTTATCCACGGGCTGGAGTCCCGCCCGTCGGACGGCACGCTCTATCTCGGCGCAAAGGTGGAGGGCAATATGCTTTCCATCACCGTCCGCGACAACGGCGCCGGCATCACGCCGGAAAAGCTCGCGGAGCTGGAAGCGCGCTTTTCCGCAAGCGAGTACGACACGTCCGAGCATCTCGGCCTGGTCAATATTTCCGCACGGCTGCGCCTGCAATACGGCGACGCCGCCGGACTGCACATCACCGGCGCGCCAGGCGACGGCACATGCGTGAGCATCTGCATTCCTCTCTCCAAACGCCCCGGAAAGGAGTAAGCCATATGTTTCAAGTTCTTCTTGCCGACGACGAGCCGTCCGTGACCGACGCGCTCCGGCGCTCGATCAACTGGGCCGCCTGCGGGCTGGAGGTCGCGGCCATCGTGACCAGCGGAGAGGAAGCCCTCGCCTGCATCAATGAGCGTCCGATCCACATCGTCATTACCGATATCCGCATGGCAAACACCGATGGGCTTTCCCTCTGCCAGCAGATCTCCCGCATGAATCGCGGCATTCAGACGATCATTATCAGCGGCTTTGCCGAGTTCTCCTACGCGCAGAAGGCGCTGAGCTACGGCGCGCTTGCCTACTGCCTCAAGCCGCTGGAATACGACGAGCTTAAGCGGCATTTGCAGCGTGCAGTGCATCGCCTGCGCGAGGCGTCGCATCTGCCCGACCACGACGATCTGCTCGACGCGCTGCAAAACGGCGACGTTCCCGAGCTGCGCGCGACGCTGCATGAGCTGGGGCTTCCGGGCGATGCGTTCTATGCCGCCGTCTGCGTCGGCAAGGCGGCCTTCCCCATGCTGCCTTCCGGCTGCATCACGCTTCATCTGGGCTATCGGAAGGATGCGTATATCAGCGCGGAGCCGTTTTCCCAGCAGGGCGTCCGTGCCTACCTTTCCGACCCCGCAAGCTGCGGTCTGAGCTATACCATCAGCGCGGTGAACGCTGCCGTTCTTCCCCGCACCATCAAAAATCTCAGCAGCGCCGCCTTCCGCTTCTTCATCACTCCCGGCCGCAAGCTCGCGCCGGAGAAGCAGGAGGATCATGCAGCCCCCTATCTGCGCGAGATCGCACGCGCCGCCGCGCTGGGCGACGCCGTGCGCACAGTGTCCCTTCTCGACAAGCTGCACGGCCCCGCAGGCCAGTCCTTCACGCTGCATTCGGTCTGGCGGCTGTATTCGATCCTGTTTTCCTGCGACGCCTTTGGTGCGTCGCTTGCGCCGGACGATATCTACAGCCCGGAGCAGCTGGTGTTCCGGTATCAAAGCTTTCCGGAGCTGCTGACCACGCTGCGCGAGCGCATCTGCGCCGGCGCGCCGATCTCCAGCGGCGAAGGGCTTTCCAACGCGGGTTTTTTGCAGATGATGCGCTACATCGACACGCACTATGACCGCCGCCTGTCGCTGAGCGATCTTGCAAAGGAAATGAATCTGAACGCGAATTATCTCAGCCAGGTGTTCAAAAAGGAGACAGGCAAGACGTTTTTGAAGTATATCACCGGGCTTCGCATCGAAAAGGCCAAGGAGCTGCTCGACTCCGGCGATTACTCCATCAGCGACACCGCCGCCGCGCTCGGCTTCAACGACTACTTCTATTTTCTCAAAACCTTCAAGCGCGTGACCGGCCTGACGCCGAAGCAGTACCGTCACGGCTACACCGCAGAGGATGTCGCGGCGGGCGAGCTGCCGGACGAGGACGACGAGCTGGATGATGAATAAACGATGTGCCGCAGAGCAATGCTCTGCGGCACATTTTTATATCGGACGGGATACGCCGCCGTTTTATGCGTCAGACCAGCGGCGTTTTGGCTTTCCGGTCCGGATCGGTGCAGGTTTTTACGGTCGGGCTGTCCGCCAGAGACTGGCACACGCGGAAGCCGGTCAGGTAAATTTCACCCGCGTCGGCGCACGTTTTTTCTGTCCGCACACCGATGACCGGGTCGTCCAGCCACGGGTTTTCCACGATCATGCGGAACTGCGTCGTGCCGTCGGGCTGCAAAAGCGGAAGCGTCGTCGCCGTGACCTCGGCCAGCGCCGCGTCCAGATCGTAGCAGTCCCACTCGCCGTCGCGCACACGATCCCATTCACGCGCCTGATTCATGATGTTGACGCCGTAGACCAGCGGGATCTCCAGCGTGCGGCCGCTTTGGAACGAGATCACATACTTTCCGATCTGATCTTTTTCCGCCTGCATCGGCGCGCTGGTGATATAGACGTGCTCGCGCCAGACGGTCGTCATGTGCGTAAATTCCAGATGCGGAACACGGAGCGTATGCGCGTTGTGATAGCGGTACAGCTCCTCCATGGCGGCCCTTTGCAGCACGTCGAAGCAGTCGTCCGTGTAATCCGTCCGCCAGAGCAGATATGCGCCATAGACGATCGACAGCAGAACGCCGTTCCGCTGCATCGTGACCAGCTCGGCCGTCGTCCAGTGCGACGGCGCGCCGCCCAGCGCACCGGCCTCCACACGCGCCTGCCAGTTGACCATCCCGCGCGGGTCCCAGTTGCCGTAGGTCATATCCATTCCGCGCGAAAGGAACCGCTGATCGTGCGATTCGCGCAGCGCCCAGTACCAGTTGTGCGCGATGCAGTCGCGCGGGATGCGGTCGAGCGCCGTCCACGTTGCGGGAATATGGTCTACCGTGCTGCGCGAGCAGCGGCAGATGCGCTTCGCGCCGCCAAGCCCCTCGCCCCAGCTCGTGATGTGGTTAAGCATTTTCTCCGACCAATACATGAGGCGGATGCCGCGCTGCGCGAGATAATCATGAATTTTCGTCAGGTCCTCCGCCAGAAGCTCGCCCGCGTCGCGCTTGCGGCAGGTTTCGCAGACGCAGATGCTGTAAATTTCATCGTGGCCGACCTGCATGACGCGCGGCTGGAACACGTCGATGACCTCGTCCATCACGTCGAACAGCAGCTTGTAGCTGTCTGGATTCGACGGGCAGTAGGTGTCGGGGAACGGGTCGTAGCTGCGCTCGGCAAGCTCCGGGTGCGCATTGAGCAGGTAATCGGCGTGACTCAGCGACGGCACCTCCGGAATGACCTCCATGCCGCGCGCGCGGCAGTAGGCGATCAGCTCCCGCACGGTATCCTGCGTCAGCCAGCTCCCGCCGCCGTTTTCAAAGTGGATGGAGTTTTTCACCCATCCGAACATATTCTGCACCTCGTCGGCGCGCTCGGGATAGCGCGCCATTTCACGGCAATAGCTCTCCCAGCTTTCGTTGATCTCCGGATGGCGCTTGTATTCCATCGCGCCGCCGACCTCTAAGATCACGGTATTATAGCGGTAGTACAGCAGCATGTCCACGGTCCGGTAAAACGCGTCCAGGCCGTCCTTCGGCGGCAGATAGAGCTTCAGTCCGCGGAACGGGCACTGCGGCGCGGCAAAGCGCAGTCCGCCGGAAATTTTACCGCCGCCCGTCTGCGCGTCATGCAGCAGCTCACACGCGGCATAAAGCCAGCCGTTTCGCGTATTGGCCCAGATCGTAAGCGCGCTCCCCTCGCCCAGCACCGCAAACGCATCCTCGTTCTCAAGCGTCTTTTCCTCCATGCCGGCTTCCAGCAGCTGCGCGCGGATCGCAGGAGAAAGGCCCTCTTTCAAAGCAAGCTCCGTCCAGCTGTCCGCACCCTCGCCTGCAAGAGACGCCGTCTGCTCCAGAATTCCGCGCAGGACCGCATCCTCCATGCCTGCGGCGGCCATCGCAGAAAGCGCTTTCTTTTCGCCCGGCTGTACGACTCGATTCAGTCCCAGTTTCAGATCCATCGCTTCTCTCCTTTTCAGATCCGGCAGGTGTCTTCCTGCGCAAGCAGGCGGATGAAAAGGCCGCCCTGCACCGAGCGGTGCATCATATAGAAGTACTTCGCGGTCTTTGTGCTGTACCAGTCGGCCATCGGCACGCGGCTTTCCATTTCGTTGAAATAGCGCCACACCGGCGTCATGAACGCCTCAAATTCCGCACTGTCCTTTGCCAGAACGCCCGTCCACGCCTGCCAGTCCGACTTGGACGTGCTGCCGCGGCTGTCCAGCGGCGTACCGTAGCGGTTCGTATACTGATGATAGGACGCGAATTCGTCCGCAAGCTCCTGCTCGGTAAACAGTCCGGTGCCGAACAGCTTATCCCAGACGATGTTGTATTTCAGGCTGAACGTGTCCGGCTGGTCGAAGGCCAGGCGGAAGCTTCCGTCGCCCTTTGCCGCGCGGCTGACCCAGCTGCGCGCCATGGTGCGCGCAGTATCCCGATAACGTGCCGCCGCTTCGCTGTCTCCGGTTCGCGTCAGCAGGATCGCCATGGATGCAATGCCCATGATGGCCTTCAGGCCGAGGTTGCAGTTATGCGCCAGATGGCGGAAGAAATCGTCGGTGCAGATCTGGTCGGCGGGGTCCTCGCCGTGCGCGATCAGATAGTCTGCCCACTGCGCAAACAGCGCGCGGTTTTCCGCAAACAGCTCCGTACCCGCGCCCGCCGTGACGGCGGCAGCCGCCATGACCAGCATATTGCCGCATTCCTCGATCGGCATCTGGTGGCTGGGGTCGCTGTGTGCGCAGTAGACCTGCCCGTTGACCTGCGGATAGCAGCCCACGTCATGCGGCGCAAATTCAAACGGCCAGTCGGCGCTTTTCGCGTAGTGCAGGATCGGCCGGAGCATGCCGTTTACAAGCTCCGGGTTATAAAGGAGGTACATCGGCATACTGGGATAGCTGACATCCGCCGTCGCGGCGCAGCCGTTGGACAGGCACTCCTTCGAGATATACAGAAGTCCGTCCTGCTCGTCCTCCACCAGCTTATGTGCCGCCATGACCTGCCGGTATGCAAGCGTCAGCATATCTGCGTAGATCTCGCCGCCAGCCTCCGTGGCCTTGCGCGTGAGCGTCTGCGAAAATTCCCGCTCCCGCGCGCAGAGCGCAGGATACTCGGCGAATGCATCCGCAATTGCCTCTTCGATGGTCTTTCCGCTGCGCTTCCAATAGGCCTTCAGCGGCTTTTTGAAGTATTCAATGCTGTCGATATCGTCGTAAGCAAACGCGAACAGCGCGCTTCCGTCCGAAAGCGCAGCCTCCGCCGTCACAAACGTCTCGCCCTTGACCTTGCGCCAGCCGGCTTTGCCGTTCTGCACGCAGAGGTAGAAATAGCCCCAGTCGATGCGCGTATCGTCGCCCGCGTTTTTCAGGATCGGCTGCGTCGTGCCGCCGATCTTCACGGCTTCGATCCCGCTGCCGCAGGACACGGTCTCCACCGTGACCGGCTCCTGCCGCGCCGTATCGAGGCAAAGCTCCTCCGACGCGCTGAGCTCCGCGCGAAGCGCGTGCGCGTTCCCGTCCAGCGCCTCCGTCTGGAGCGCCAGATAAGAGACCGGGCGGCTGCACAGCAGCAGATCGTCGGCAAAAACGGGCGTAAAGAAGCGCGCCGTCAGGCGGACGCCATGCGTCTCAAAAACATATTGCGTGGCAAGCGCCGTTATTTCCATGGAAATCTGACGCATCGGGATGCCTCCGGCCTCTTCGCCGCCCATGAAGCGGTATTGTTCGCCGTCGATCCACAGCATGCCGTTGATGGTGTTGCAGTGGCCCGTCCAATGACACGTTGCCGCCTCGTTGAGTGTATCCCGGCAGGACCAGACGCTGAAATAGGGATCGACTGTGATCAGGGGAACCGCAGGTGCTCTGAGCTTCATAAAATATCCTCCGTTTTCTGAAAGGTACGTTCTTTTTCTCATTTTGATTATAGCAATCGGAAAAGTCGCCGTAAATGGAGGAACCCTTGCAAAAACTATGGAAGAAAATCAGGCCCGAGAGAGAGTCTTTGCGTCTCTCCGACGGTAGGATGCAGCCGCGTCGCCTTTGATGCACAAAAGCGCCGCTCTTTCGAGCGGCGCCTTCGGTATCTCCTGATATGGGTGCTTAGAGCATGGCCGTCATGGCGGCGGTCATTTCCCGCACCATTTCCTCCGCGCGTGCCATGCTGTCCGCGCGGGCGGTATAGTAGAACTTGATCTTCGGCTCCGTGCCGGACGGGCGCAGAATGACGCGGCCATGCTCGCCGAGCGTCATGAGGATCATGTTCTCCGTCGGAAGGCCGGTCGGACGCTGCTCGCCGGTCGCGCGCACGGTCTCAAAGCCCGCGCGGAAGTCGGTCACCGCCGTGACCGGGAAACCGGCCAGCGTCTCGGGCGGCTGCGCACGAAGCTCCTCCATAAGCGCCATGCAGTGCGCCTTCTGCTCCTCCGAGGTGAAATTCACGTTCTGAAGGCCGGTCGCAAAGTGGCCGTAGGTCTCGTACAGGCCGTCCATGACCTCGCCGAGCGTCTTTCCCTCGAGCTTGTACGTCGCGGTCATTTCCGCGATCAGCGTCGCCGTCACGACGGCGTCCTTGTCTCTGGCGTAATCGCCCTTGAGATAGCCGCAGCTCTCCTCAAAGCCGAGCACGAAGCGCTCCGGGTGGCCCTCCTGCTCCAGCGCGAGGATCTGACCGCCGATATACTTGAAGCCGGTCAGGACGATGCGCATTTCACAGCCGTATGCCGCAGCGATCCGCGCGGCCAGCGGGGTCGAGACGATGCTCTCCACTGCGACAGGCTTCTCCGGGAGCTTCCCGGCTTCCTTGAGGCTGCGCAGAATATAGTCGAGCAGCAGGCAGCCCATTTCATTGCCGGAGAATTTCCGATAGCCTCCGGCGACGGGAATGGCGGCCGCGATGCGGTCGGAGTCCGGGTCGGTGGCCAGAACGATGTCCGGATGGACCTGCTCCGCCAGCTTATAGTTCTCCGTGAAGGACACGTCGTTCTCGGGATTCGGGATCGGGCAGGTGGGGAAATCGCCCGATGGACGGCGCTGGCTCTCCGGAACATGCAGCTCCGCGCCAAGGCGGGTCAGCATCTCGGTGACAGGCTCGCCGCCCGCACCGCACAGCGGCGAATAAACGACCCGCAGCGCAGCCTTCTTCACATTTTCGGGATGGATGGCCTCCTGCGCGATACGCGCATAATAATCCTGCCAGAGGCTGTCCGGGATATAGGTCACAAGGCCCTGCCGCATGGCTTCCTCAAACGTGAGCTTTTCCGGCTCGAACAGATCGATGGTCTCGATCGCGGCGCTGACCTTTGCCGCCGGCTCCTGCACCATCTGGCCGCCGTCGGCGCCATAGCACTTGATGCCGTTATACTCCTGCGTGTTGTGGCTGGCGGAGATCACGATACCGGCGCTGCAATGCAGATGGCGCACCGCATACGACAGCATCGGCGTGGGGCACAGGCGGTCGTAGAGATGGACATGGATGCCGGATTCCGCCAGCGCCGCCGCGCAGATCTCCGCAAAGCGGCGGGAATTGTGACGGCAGTCATAGCCGATGGCGCAGCTCTTCTCCCCCGGCTCTCCGGCGAGATAGGCCGCGAGACCGCGCGCCGTCTGGCGGACGGTATAGGTGTTGAGGTTGGCAATGCCGACGCCCATCACGCTGCGGATACCGCCGGTGCCGAAGGTCTGCTTATGGCCGAAGTGCGCTTCGATCTCCGCAGGATCGTTTTGAATGCGTTTCAGCTCCTCCAGAATTTCGCCGTCTGCGTGTGCAAGCCAGCGTTCGTATTCCTTTTGTGCAAATTCATTCATCGCTATCGCCTCCGCGTTAATTTCTGGCATCAGTATACCACACCTTTGAAAAAAACAAAAGACATCTTTTTGCAAAATCGGGATGCACGCCGCCGGAGCCTCCGGCAGCGCTATCCGCTGCGCGGCGGGCTTGACCGGGCACGGTGGCTGTGCTATCCTTATTTTATAAGGATAGCACAGCGGCGGCGCGGGATCGTCCGCCGAAAAACGGAGGACGGTCATGGCGCTGGCAGAGCTGCTGAACATTCAAAGAGGCCTAACGGCGATCACCGGCAGCGGCGGAAAAACGACGCTGCTCTATGCGCTGGCGCGGGAGCTTTCCGCCGAAGCGCGCGTGATCGTCTGCACGACGACGCACATTTACCCCCCGGACGGGCTTCCGATCCTGTGGTCGCCCGACCGGGAGGCGCTGCAAGACGCCTTCCATAAGGGAAATACGCTCTGCGTCAGCAGCGGGATGGAGCGCGGAAAGCTGCTCCCGCCGGGGACGCCGTTTTCCGTGCTGACAAGCTGCGCGGACTTCGTCCTTACGGAGGCCGACGGCTCGCACGGCCTGCCGGCAAAGGCCCATGCGCCGCATGAACCGGTCATTCCGCCGGAGGCCGGTCAGACGATCTGCGTTTTCGGCCTCTCCGCACTGGGGCGGCCCATTTTGGAAACGGTACACCGGCCGCAGCTCTGCGCGCAGAAGCTCGGCGTTTCGGAGTCTGCGCTCCTGACGCCGGAGCTGGCTGCACAGCTGCTCCGGCTGGAGGGCGGTTTCACGCGCGTGCTGCTCAATCAGGCGGACACGCCGGAGCGTGCGCAGCTGGGAGAAAACATGGCGGCGATGCTGGGCTGCCCGGTCTGCATCGGCTCGCTGCAAAGGGGGATTCTCAAATGCTTGTATTGATCCGCGGCGCGGGCGACCTCGCCTCCGGCGTGGCGCTGCGCCTCTGGCGCGCGGGCCTCGCGGTCGTTATGACCGACCTGCCGCAGCCGACCGCCATTCGTCGGACGGTCTGCTTCTCACAGGCCATCCGCTTCGGCGAAACGACGGTGGAGGATGTGACGGCCGTTCTGGCAAAGACGCCGGAGAATGTGGAAAGGGCGCTGCTGGGCGGAAAAATTCCCGTGCTGGCCGACCCGGAGGCGCGCTGCCGCGCGTGGCTGCGGCCGGACGCGCTGGTTGACGCGATCCTTGCAAAGAAAAATCTTGGAACAAAGATCACGGACGCGCCGGTCGTGATCGGCGTGGGGCCGGGCTTCTGCGCCGGACGGGACTGCCACGCGGTCGTGGAGACGATGCGCGGCCATACGCTCGGGCGCGTCATCCGAAACGGCGAGCCGATCCCCAACACCAACATTCCCGGCCTGATCGGTGGCTTTGCCGGAGAGCGCGTCCTGCGCGCGCCGGATACGGGCATTTTTCATCAGCTCCGCGAGATCGGCGATCTGGTCGTCTCGGGCGAGACCATGGGCGAGGTGAACGGTCAGCCGATGCGCTGCACCATCTCCGGCGTTCTGCGCGGCATTCTTCCGGACGGCACGGCGGTGGTCAAGGGCATGAAATCCGGCGACGTCGATCCGCGCGGGGACGTTTCGGCCTGCTATACGGCATCTGATAAGGCCATCGCCATCGGCGGCGGCGTATTGCAGGCAATTCTGGAATACTCCGGAGCGCTGCGGCGCTGCGTCGGAAGCAATGCACTGGGCCTTTGAGGCAGAACAGGGAGGAAAAGAATATGAATCGTTACATTCTGGCTCCGGACGACCGCGTCCGCTGCTTTTTGCCGGAGACCGGCGGGAGCGCCGTGATCGAGGTATTCTGCGGGCGGAGCGTGATCTATTTCGACGCCGCGCAGATCGAGTCCGCGCAAACTGTCCACGGGACGCCCTATGCGGGCGGCAAATGCGACGCGCTGCGCTTTGTCTGCGCGGACGATCTGCTCGGCGCAAAGCACGAGGTCTACGTTCCCGCGGAGCACCCGGACTACGCCGCGTTCGCAGAGGGACTGCGTCGCGATGCGCCGGAGCTTTCGTTGGGCGAAGAGATGCAGTTCGTGAAGGAGACCTGCAATCACGACGGAAAACGGTGAATAATCGCCTCCCTTCTGCACAGAATAGTGCGCAAAGGGAGGCGAACGTATGAAAAAACGCAGAAAGCAGGAGCCGGAGGCCGTCCGCGAGATCATGGAAGAAGGCCCGAGCTTTACCGACCCGCAGGGCAGCTGGACAGGCAAGCCCGCTGATGAGCTGGACGAACCCGTGCAGGACGCGGACGATCTGTGACGAAAATTTCTATGGCAGCACCGTACAATTCGGCAAGCAGATTCGGTAAAGCGCGCAGATGCAATTGTGCGGTGTTGCCCCCAACAAAGAAAAGGCCGTAAGCGAGTGACCAGTTCGCTTACGGCTTTTCTTAAATCAAAATGAGGGGAAAATGAAAAAGTGCATATCGCTTCTTGCATCCTTATAGTATCAAAGGGTTATTAAAAAACATAGCGGGAAGATATGAAATATCTATTAAATCTGAGAACAAATTGTGTACGATTATGTCAACAGTCCGTCCCGGCGCGCTTCCGCGCCGTTTTTGCTCTCGCGCAGTCGCACCCTCCCCTTTTCCGCGCTTCTCCGCGCGAAGGGCGGCGAAATAGAGAACACCGCAGGCGAGTGACCAGTTCGTCTGCGGTGCTTCTAATAAAAATATGAGGGGAAAATGAAAAAGTGCATATCGCTTCTTGCGTAATTATCTTACCAAGGGGTTATTAAAAAACTTAGTGAGAAGTTATTAAATAAGTATGAAATTCAGAAATAATTTTCGCCGCAGGATTATGTAAACATAAATTGTTCACAAAAATGTTACCGTTCTGACGCAATTCCCTATTGACAAAAAACGGGGATAGGCTTATCATGTGGACAAATGAAGTTAGCACTCTCGTGTGCAGAGTGCTAAAAGGAGGCATGAAGCATGAATGCTGAGAAATATACACAGAAATCTCTGGAGGCGGTCAAGGCCGCCCAGGAGCTGACCATACAGAATCAGAATCAGCAGATCGAGCAGGCCCACCTGCTGGCCGCGCTGCTGCGGCAGGACGGCGGACTTGTTCCGCAGCTGCTGAAAAAAATGGGCGTTACGGTCGAAAGTCTGGACGCTGCCGTCGGCAAAGAGCTGGAGAAGCTTCCGCGCGTGACCGGCTCGGGCCGCGAGGCCGATAAGTTCTATGTATCGCGCGCGGTCGATACGGCGTTGAATCAGGCCGAAAAGATCGCCGCCGACATGAAGGACGACTACGTTTCCGTCGAACATCTGCTGCTCGCGCTGATCGAAGCGCCGGACAGCACGCTCAAGGAGCTTTTCCGCACCTACAACATCACCAAGGAGTCCTGCTTGCAGGCGCTTCAGGCGGTGCGCGGCAATCAGCGCGTCACGACCGATTCGCCGGAGGACACCTATGAGGCGCTCTCCAAATACGGCACCGATCTTGTCAAGCGCGCAAAGGAACAGAAGATGGACCCCGTCATCGGCCGTGACGACGAGATCCGAAACGTCATCCGCATCCTGTCCAGAAAAACGAAAAACAACCCAGTCCTGATCGGTGAGCCGGGCGTCGGCAAGACTGCCATCGTCGAGGGCCTCGCGCAGCGGATCGTTGCGAACGAGGTGCCGAAGTCCTTGCAGGATAAGACCATTTTCTCGCTGGATATGGGCGCGCTGATCGCGGGCGCAAAGTACCGCGGTGAATTTGAGGAGCGTCTCAAGGCCGTCCTGAACGAGGTCAAGAAGTCCGAAGGTAAGATCATCCTGTTCATCGACGAGCTGCATACCATCGTCGGCGCGGGCAAGACCGAAGGCTCAATGGACGCTGGCAACCTGCTCAAGCCGATGCTGGCGCGCGGCGAGCTGCACTGCATCGGCGCGACCACGCTGGACGAATACCGGCAGTATATTGAAAAGGATCCCGCGCTCGAGCGCCGGTTCCAGACCGTTCTGGTGCAGGAGCCGACGGTGGAGGATACCATCGCCATCCTGCGTGGTCTGGAATCCCGCTACGAGGTCTTCCACGGCGTCAAGATCACCGACAACGCCATCATCGCCGCCGCGACGCTCTCCAACCGCTACATCACCGACCGCTTCCTGCCGGACAAGGCCATCGACCTCATCGACGAGGCCTGCGCCATGATCCGCACGGAGATGGATTCCATGCCGACGGAGCTGGATGTCATCAACCGCAAGATCATTCAGATGGAGATCGAGGAGGCCGCCCTCAAGAACGAGGACGACGAGCTGTCGAAGGGCCGTCTGGCCGAGCTTCAGAAGGAGCTGGCTGAGCAGCGCGACAAATTCAACACCATGAAGGCCCAGTGGCAGAACGAAAAGAATGCCATCGGCCGCGTGCAGCAGCTGCGGGAGCGCATCGAGAGCCTCAACCGCGAGATCGAAGCCGCGCAGCAGAATTACGACCTGGAAAAGGCTGCAAAGCTGATGTACGGCGACCTTCCCGAGGCGAAAAAGCAGCTGGAGCATGAGGAAAAGCTTGCACAGGGCAGCAAGGAATCGAGTCTGCTCCGCAACAAGGTCACCGAAGAGGAAATCGCCAAGATCATCGAGCGCTGGACGGGTATTCCCACCAGCCGTCTGATGGAGGGTGAGCGTGAAAAGCTGCTGCGCCTGCCGGAAATTCTGCACAAGCGCGTGATCGGGCAGGACGAGGCTGTCCAGTGCGTCTCCGACGCGATCCTCAGAAGCCGCGCCGGCATTCAGGATCCGAACCGCCCGCTCGGCTCGTTCCTGTTCCTTGGCCCGACGGGCGTCGGCAAGACGGAGCTTGCCAAGACGCTTGCCGAAGCGCTGTTTGACGACGAAAAGAATCTGATCCGCATCGATATGTCGGAGTACATGGAGAAGTTCTCCGTGTCGCGTCTGATCGGAGCGCCTCCCGGATACGTCGGCTATGAGGAGGGCGGCCAGCTGACCGAGGCGGTACGCCGCCGTCCGTACAGCGTCGTTCTCTTTGACGAGATCGAAAAGGCGCACCCGGATGTGTTCAACGTTCTGCTTCAGGTGCTGGACGACGGCCGCATCACCGACTCGCAGGGCCGCACGGTCGATTTCAAGAACACCATCATCATCCTGACCTCCAACCTCGGCAGCCAGCAGCTGCTTGACGGCATCGGCCCGGACGGTGAGATCACCCAGAGTGCGAAGGACGCCGTGGAAGCGCTCCTGCACCACACCTTCCGTCCGGAATTCCTCAACCGTCTGGACGAGATCGTGTTCTACAAGCCGCTGACCAAGGAGAACATCACCGGCATCATCGATCTCCAGATCGCCGCGCTGAACAAGCGTCTGGCTGACAAGCAGCTGCGCTGCGAGCTGACGCCCGCCGCAAAGCAGTATGTCATCGATGCCGCCTACGATCCGCAGTTCGGCGCCCGTCCGCTGCGCCGCTATGTGCAGCACACGGTCGAGACACTTCTTGCCAAGAAGATCGTCGAGGGCAATATCCAGCCCGGCGCAAAGATCACCGTGGATGTGGAAAACGGCGAGCTTGCGCTTCGCTGATCATACCGGAAGCACAAAAGTGCCGCGTCTTACGACGCGGCACTTTTTCTGTCTGGACACACAGATTTGACAACTCCGCCGCAACTGCCGGACATCGGCGGCACATCCGTGTGCTAGGATGCGTACAGAACCAAGGAAGGGAGCATCCAAAATGAAAAGTACGCCAAAATTTCTGTGCGCGCTGCTGGCGATATCACTTATGCTGACGCTCTGCGCTTGCGGCCGGGAAGCGCAGAAGAAAAGCGCCGCAGATGTACCGCCGGCACAGGCCGATCTCGTTTCTGGACAGGCAAGCACCGTCTTTGCACCCAGCACCGATTTCATAAGCGCGGAGGACGCAGGCGCCTATGTCTATGCACAGCTGCCGCTTGCGGGATACCGGGTGCACGCTGTTCTGCCCGCAGACGGAGATCTCGTCTATGCGATAGCGACCCGATGCGACGCAAACGGGCTGTTCCTGATCGGCGAGGACGGCGTCATTCCGACGCAAATCGTCCAATATGATCTGGAAGCACAGCAGAAAACCGATTTTTGTTATCAGCCCGCGCTTGATGGTGCGCGGGACGCCGCAATTTCCGCCGCGGCGCTTGGCGCAGACGGCAGCCTCTGGTGCCTTGCCTGCCGCTTCTGGCGGGACGGCGAAGCACTCACAAAGAGCTTCACGCTGGAAAGCGTGGACGCGGACGGGACGGTCTCCGAGTCGATCCCGCTGGACTGCCCGGAGGTGCGCTCTGACCCGGAGCTTTTTGTGAACAGCGACGGAAGCTTCCTGCTCCATACGCCGGAGGACGGGATTCTCACCGTCTACGACGCTTCCGGGCATCAGACCGCGCAGCAGTCTGTGGAGCTGCTGACAGACCCCATCGCAGCCGACGCGGACGGTCAGGCGTGGCTCTGCACGGACACGGAGGACAGAGCGGCGCTGCAAGCCGTGGGAAGTGAAAAACAGATTCCCATCTCCGGCGTCACGAACGGCCTTCCCACGCTCTGCTACGGCACGGACGCGCCGGGCGTGCTTTACGCAGCGGATTCTACGGCGCTTTACCGCGTATCGTTAGAGAACGGAGCTACGGAAAAGCTTGCCGACCTCTCCGCCCTCGGCGTCCGGGGCGGTCAGCGCTTCAGCCGCACGGCAAACGGCTGCTTTGTCTTTACGGACACCTCCACCGACATTCCCTTTCTTGCCGCGCTCTGCCCCAGCTCGTCCGGCAGCAGGCAGAAAACCGTTTTGACGCTGGCGACTGTGACCCCCGATTCGGAGGTCCTCGCGCAGGTAAGGAGCTTCAACCGAAGCAGCGCCGACTATCATGTGGAACTGCTGGACTTTTCCGCGCTTCTCGACTCCGGCAGCTATGCGGATGTGTTCACCGTCTGGAATACGGCCATCATGGCGGGCGATACGCCGGATATGATCGATCTCTCGAACCTCCCGTGGCACAGCTTTGCCGACCGCGGGCTGCTGCTCGATCTCAATACGCTCTTGCCGCAGGAGGCGCTTCTGCCGTGGCTCTGGGACGCGCTCTCCTACCATGGAGGTAATTTCACCTTTCCGGGCTGCTTCACGGTCGAAACGCTGGTCGGGAAGCAGTCGCGGCTTGGAAATAAATCGAGCTGGAGCGTTGCGGAATTTCTCAAACTGGCCGAAGCGTCCGATATTCCCATGTTTTCCGGCATGAGCCGCGAGCTGTTCCTTTCCTATATGGAGCAGTACCTTCTCGACGCATTCTGGGACGAGGAGGCGGGAACGTGCCGCTTCGATTCGGAGGAGTTTCATGCGCTGCTGGACTATGCCAATACGCTGACCGCGCCGGAGGAGCTGAGCTATGATCTGGAGGATACCATGCTCCTGATCCGGCGGGATCTGGCGCTGGGGGAGCCGGTCACCCTGCGCAGCGTGTCGCAGCTGCATCAGATTGAGGCCTATACCGTCGGGGAGCCGGTCGCGTGGATCGGCTGGCCCGGAGAAAGCGGCACAAAGCTTCGCCCTGCCGCCGAGCTTGCCGCATTCAAAGATACGGCGCACCCGGACGGCGTATCGGAATTCCTGCAATTCCTGCTCTCCGAGCCTTGCCAGACAGCGTTCAGTCGGTTTGCGTTTCCAATGACGGTATCCGCATTTGAAAGCGAAATCACCGCAGCGATGGAACCGCGAAATACAAACGATTCAGATATTGCGACGGAGTTCACGGTAGACGGCACGGTCTATCCGATCGTTCCGCTCTCTGCGGAGGATGCCGCGCGGTATGAGGCGTTCTTCGAGCGTATCTCCGCGCAGGTCTATTCCTCGCAGCAGATCGAAGCCATTCTGGAAGCAGAGTGCGCCGCGCTCTGGGCGGGCGCAAAAACGCCAGAAGAGACCGCCGCGCAGATCCAGCGCCGCGTGGAGCTGTATCTTGCCGAGAACGCGCCGTAAGCCAGATCGCGGACGCACAGCCGCGCGGCGGCACCGCCCTACTCTGCCGTTTTCACTCCGCTGCGGGATAAAATTTTATGACACAGAAACGAACAAAGGCTCCTGCCGAAGCAGGAGCCTTTGAAAATATGCTCGATAGGAACTCAGCGCTTGCTGAACTGCGGAGCGCGACGAGCTGCTTTGAGACCGTACTTCTTTCTTTCCTTCATTCTCGGGTCACGGGTCAGGAAACCGGCGGCCTTGAGAGCGGTACGGAATTCGGGGTTGACGCCCAGCAGAGCGCGGGCGACGCCGTGGCGGATCGCGCCGGCCTGGCCGGAGACGCCGCCGCCTTCAACGGTGCAGACCAGATCGACCTTGCCGACCAGATCCAGAGCAGCCAGAGGCTGACGGACGACCATCTTCAGGGTATCGAGACCGAAGTAATCGTCGATATCGCGGCCATTGATGGTGATGGAGCCGGTGCCTTCCTGATACAGGCGGACACGGGCAATGGAGGACTTACGACGGCCAGTGCCGTACTGATACTGTCTTTTGCTCTCGTACATAGTCTGTTACCTCCTGATTAGTCCAAAGTCCAGGCTTCGGGCTTCTGTGCGGCGTGCTTGTGCTCTTCGCCCTTGTACAGGTGCAGACGGGTCAGAGCGGTTCTGCCGATAACGTTCTTGGGAAGCATACCCTTGACGGCCAGCTCCATTGCGAACTCGGGGCGCTCAGCCATCAGCTTGTTGTACTTGACTTCCTTCAGGTTGCCGATCCATCCGGTGTGATGGTAGTAGGTTTTCTGATCGAGCTTACGGCCGGTCAGGATCGCCTTGTCCACGTTGACGATGATGACGAAATCGCCGCAGTCAACATTGGGCGTGAAGTCAACCTTATGCTTGCCGCGCAGAAGTCTGGCGGCGGTCACAGCGGTGCGGCCCAGAGGCTTGCCGGCTGCGTCGAGAACGTACCATTTTCTCTGGACATTCTCTTTTTTCACCATAGTGGTCATGTCTGTTTCCTCCGTTTGTTTGGAGCAACACCGCACCATTCCGGCGCGCCGGGCGTTTCTGGTCTCCGCCGCAGCCGCGCTGGGATCGTGCGGGGCTGCTCCGATTTGCATTCAAAAAATTTGACAAAAGTTCGGGGCGCGCATACAATAGCCTCATAAACGCGCCTATATTTTATATCACATTGGAAAACCGGTGTCAACCGGAATTTTTGTCTTTTTTAATAATTCCCCGAAAGAACTTTTAAATTCTCTCGAAATCTCTTAAATGCTCACGTATTCTCGAAACGCAAATTACTTTTTGGAGGCGATGTGCCATGCAGAAGCTGCTCGGCCAGCTCCGCCGCTGCGTGGAGGACTATCATATGATCTCGGAGGGCGACCGCATCGCGGTCGGCGTCTCCGGCGGAAAGGACTCGCTGACGCTGCTCGTCCTGCTGGCGGAGCTGCGGAAATACTATCCGAAGCGCTTCGAGCTGGAGGCGCTCACGGTGGATATGGGCCTCGACGGCATGGATTTTTCACCCGTCGCGGCGCTTTGCGCGCAGCTCGATGTGCCGTACACCTGCAAGCACACGCAGATCGGCCCGATCATTTTCGATTACCGGAGGGAGAAAAATCCCTGCTCCATGTGCGCCAAAATGCGCCGCGGCGCGCTGAACGACCTGATCGCAGAGCACGGCTTCAACAAGGTCGCGCTGGGACACCATTTTGACGACGCGGCGGAGACCTTTCTCATGAGCCTTCTGTACGAGGGCCGCATCGGCTGCTTTGAGCCGGTCACCTATCTTTCCCGGAGCGGTGTGACGCAGATCCGGCCGATGCTCTATATCGGCGAGAAGGCCATTGAGCACTTTGCACAGAGCCGGCAGCTCCCGGTTGTACACAATGTCTGTCCTGCGGACAAGCATACCAAGCGTCAGGAGGTCAAGGAGCTGATCGCGCAGCTCCAGACACAGTATCCGGATCTCAAATCGAAGATCTTCGGCGCGATGCAGCGTCTGCCGCTGCCGCAGTGGGGTCCTGACGCGCCGGAGGCTCCAAAGAACGGATAAAATGCCCGCGTTCCCGCAAAAGTTGTGCAAACCGCCGAAAAGCAGGCTTGCGCTATGCGTTTTCTTATGCTATACTGTAAAAAACGGTCGAAGGAGTGTGGCAATATGCGAAGATCCAGGCGCCTCTGTGCGCTGCTGGCGGCGCTGCTGCTGAGTCTGCTGCTGGCAGGCTGCGGCGGGAGGATCGTCCACTGCGACGGCTGCGGCAAGGAGCTTCGCGTCAGCGACAGCTCCAATGTGGACGAAAGCTGGACGATCCTATGCAGGGACTGCGAAAAAAAGGCGCAGCTCGGTGAATAGCAAAATGTGCGTACCGTTTCCTGTACGCACATTTTATGTGTATTTTACGCGCCTTCCGGCGCGTGTTTCTATTTTGCCTACTGCTCCTGCGGCAGGCAGGCGAAGCTCTGTCCGAGCGGCAGCGCAAAGCCCAGTGCACGGTACATGCCCTCGTCGCAGGGCGCGCAGCTGACGGTGAGGCTGGCCATACCGTTTTCACGGCACCATGCCTGAACGGCCTGCGCGAGCTTTCGCGCGATTCCCTTCCTCCGAAAGACCGGCTCGATGAAAAAGTCCTCAAATACGCCGATATCCCCGCAGGAAAAGGTCGAGAAGCAGCGCGCGACGCTGCACATTCCAACGGCGCGTGTGCCGCGCATGGCAAGGAAAAACGAGATTTTTTCCGCACGGATCGCTTCGGCAAGGCGCTTCTGCTTTTCTTCGGTCAGTGCTTCCTCGCCGACCTCCGTCAAAAAGCCGTTCTCCAGCTTTTTGAGCTGCCAGTCCTCCGGCTCCGTAAGATGCCGGACGGTCACAGGCACCTCATCCTCCGGCGGCAGGAGCATCAGCGGCTCGCCCCATTCGTCCGCGCCGTTTTTCCGAAAGCCGACGCTTTCCCAGAAGCGGCTCCGCCGCGCGTTGCCGCAATTCAGCTCGGCATACCGCGCACCGTTTTCCTTTGCCCAGTCCAGAAGCGCAGCGGCGCACTGTCTGCCGGTGCCGCCCCGGAATTCCGGGAATACGCAGAATTCCATGAGGAAGCACTTGCCATCCTCCGCAGGGAAGATCACGGGCATCGCCAGCCCGATATCCTGCCCGTCCCGGCTGAAAAACAGCCATCGGCAGCGGTTCTCCGCCCGATCATGGATTCTTTGGATCTGCTCCCGGTATTCTCCGCCGAGGAAGTATTCCCTGTCCGGATCCTCCGGTTCCGGGAAAATGTCCCGCTTGAAATAGGCATAGAGCTGTTCCCAGAAGGCGGCGGTATCGCTGTCCGTGACCGCCTCGCGGATCATAATTTGAATTTTGTTTTCCATTTACATTCCTCCAATTAAATTTGGAGGGTCAGAAAGCGTGCGCCCTCCCTACACGATGCATCGTCATAAAAACCACCCTTTCTGTAGAAAAATTATATCCAGACGCCCTGCGGCGCAGATATCCGAACAGCCGGAGCGCGGCAGCACTCTTACAAATGCAGTTCCTCCGGTGGGAGCGGCGCATACTGTGCGCCCCGGAGCTTTCCGCCGAACACGGCGGTGACCGTCTCCGGCGCGGCAATGAGGCGAAGCTTTTCCTCGCGCGTCAGGCGCTTGATGAGCGCCTCCAGACGCAGCGCCTCCGGCCGCGTCTGCGTCCGCCACGCCGCCTCGAGCGCGGCGACGGGGTGGCTGCGTGTATAGCGCGCACAGGCCGCCGTCTGCTGCGTGTGCGCATGCACCCGGCGGCGGAGATCCGCAGCCGTCCCGGTATAGAGGCTTCCATCCCGGCAGCGCACGATATAGACGAAATACATTTAAGCCTCCGCCCGCGTGGAAAGCGCATTGGCGATGCGCGCGAACGCGGGAATATCCAGCGTCTCGCCGCGGACGGACGGCGCAAGGCCGCAGCCGGTCAGAAGCTCGGAAAGCGCTTCCTTGGAAAGCTCCCCCAAGCCGGAGGAAAGCGCGTTGAGAAGCGTTTTCCGACGCTGGGCAAAGGCGGCCTTCACAACGCGGAAGAACATTTTTTCGCTGGTGATCTCGCAGACCGGCTCCGTCCGCACGTTCAGCCGGAGCACCGCCGAGGTGACCTTCGGCTGCGGGATGAAGCAGGACGGCGGTACGTCGAACAGCAGCTCCGGTACGGCGTAATACTGGCAGAACACGGTAAACGCGCTGTAATCCGCCGTTCCGGCCCGCGCGCAGATGCGCTGCGCGACCTCCTTCTGCACCATGACGGTCACGGCCTCAAAGCTGCGGCTCTCCAAAAGCGCCGCCAGCACGGGCGAGGTGATATAATATGGCAGATTCGCGCAGGCCATCGGCCGCAGTCCCGGAAATTCCTCGCGCACCAGCGCGGGAATATCGGTTTTCAGGATGTCGCGGAAGAGGATCTCCAGATTCTCGTTTCCGGCCATCGTCTCGGCAAGGATGGGCTGGAGCGAGGTATCGACCTCGACCGCAAGGACCTTCTTTGCGGCCCTGCAAAGCTCGTTCGTGAGCGGCCCGATGCCAGGGCCGACCTCCAGAACGCCGCAGTGCTCATCGATGCCGGAGGCTTCGACGATCTCACGCGGGACCCAGCTCTGCGTCAGGAAATTCTGTCCCTTCGCCTTGGAAAAATGGAAGCCGTGGCGCGCCAGAAGCGCCTTGATGTCGTTGATATTACAAAGATCCATAAAAAATCCGCCCTTCGTCTGGTACCGTCATTGTACCAAACGGAGGGCAGTTTTTCAACTCTCAGGATGCGTCCGCTTCCACATAGACGCTCACATGCTGCGCGCCCCACAAAATGCATTCGTTGTAGGAGTCCTCGCCCATGTAAATGTCGATCACATACGGATTTTCCATCATGTTCGAGCCGGTATCCTCGGCATAATAGTCTCCGACGAACGTTCCGTCGTCCAGATACAGCCAGACGTGCGTCCCGTAGGGGATCACCTCCGGGTTGACGGCCAGCGTGCGGTTGACCGTGGTGTATGTACCCGTCGAGGTCGTGCCGGTCACACAGTAGGCCGTGGCAATGAAGGTGTCGAGCAGAACGAGATCATCCGGCGTCTCCGCCGCCGTCTGTGCTTCGGCGTCCGGCAGAGCCTCCGCCGTTTCGGTGTCCGGCGCGGTCTCCCGCACCGGGGTCAGGTCTGCCGGGCGGTCGTCCTCCTGCGTTTCGGAATGCGGCTTTTTCACGTTCAGCGCCTCGGAAGCTTCCGGCTCCGCGGGCGTCTCCTCTGCGGCGGGCAGCGCCGAAGCGGCGCTTTTTACCGCCGCAGACGCAGGAAGCGCCGACGTATAGCTGACCTCGATCGGGCGATCCGCGCGTCCGGAAAGGATCTGCCGCGGGGACTGCGCAGCCGCCGTCTGCGCAGGCTGCGCTTCCTCAGAGGTCTCGGCCAGGGCAGGCAGACTTGCCGCGATCAGACAGACGCAGAGCGCTGCCGCCGCCAGCGCCGCCGGTAAAAATGGGCCGATCTTGAAGGTGCGTTTCATATTGGAATGCCTCCTTTTCCGCCGGTACTCCAGCGGTTACAAAGTCGTTACAAATATATGACGCGATTGTTATATTATGAATTATATTATTTTTTCGTGAAAAGTCAAGCATAATATATTTGTATACATAAAATCGACAATTTTTCGCGCTCGTTCACTTTCGGGAAATGATGCGTCGTTTACATAAAAATATATATTTGTAGAAAGGCGGCGAATATTTGCACTTCAAATCGTTACAAATCAGAGAAATTTTTTACAGATATTTTTCCATTTGACAGACGGAAAACAGAGTGCTATAATCTAGGCGAAAAAGCGTAGACGAAGTCAAGGTTTTGCCGAAGGGCGCCTCAGAGAGGGACTTGTATGGTGCGAGAGTCCCGGCAGCCGCGGCAGGATCACCCCTTCCGAGCCGTTTTCCTGAAAGCACCGTGAGTACGGAAAACCGGGTTCTCCCGTTACAGAGATCACGAGCGACGGAGCGATCCGTAAGCAGGGTGGAACCGTGGAGCGTATCTGCTTCACCCCTGAAATTGTATCAGGGGTGAAGCAGTTTTTGTTTTGCCCCAAAAACTACAGGGAGGCAATGAAAATGTCTGAAAACAATGAATTCTCGTTTGAAAACCCGCAGTACCGCAAAACGTACTGGCACACCTGTTCCCACGTCATGGCGCAGGCCGTCAAGCGTCTGTGGCCCGAAGTCAAGCTGGCCATCGGCCCTTCCATCGACAACGGCTTCTATTACGACTTTGACGCGCCGTTCAACTTCACGCAGGAAAATCTTGACGCCATTGAGGCCGAGATGCGCAAGATCTGCAAGGAAAAGCTGAAGCTAGAGCGCTTCGAGCTGCCGCGGGAAGAGGCCATCAAATATATGCAGGAAAAGGACGAGCCGTATAAGGTCGAGCTGATCAACGATCTGCCCGAGGACGCGCACATCTCGTTCTACACGCAGGGCGAGTTTACCGACCTCTGCGCAGGCCCGCACCTCGACTCCACCGGCCGCATCAAGGGCAACGCCATCAAGCTGACGCAGTGCTGCGGCGCTTACTGGCGCGGCGACTCCAAGCGCAAGATGCTGCAAAGGATCTACGCCGTCGCGTTCCCGAAGAAGGAAGAGCTTGACCAGTATCTGGCCGAGCAGGCAGAAGCCCTCAAGCGCGACCACAACAAGCTGGGCCGCGAGCTGGAATACTTCACCACGGTTGACTGCATCGGTCAGGGTCTCCCCATCCTCCTGCCGAAGGGCGCGCGCGTCATTCAGCTTCTGCAGCGCTGGGTCGAGGACGTCGAACAGGCGCATGGCTATCTGCTGACCAAGACCCCGCTCATGGCCAAGCGTGAGCTTTATAAGATCTCCGGCCACTGGGATCATTATCTCGACGGTATGTTTGTCCTCGGCGACCCGCAGGATGAGACGAAGGAGTGCTTCGCCCTGCGTCCGATGACCTGCCCGTTCCAGTATCAGGTCTACCTGAACCGCGGCCGCTCCTACCGCGATCTGCCGATGCGCCTCGGCGAAACGTCCACGCTCTTCCGCAACGAGGACTCCGGCGAAATGCACGGCCTCATCCGCGTACGTCAGTTCACGATCTCCGAGGGCCATCTGGTGCTCCGCCCGGATCAGCTCGAGGATGAATTCCGTGACTGCCTCGATCTTGCCAAGTATTGCCTCAGCACAGTCGGCCTGCTTGATAAGTGCACGTTCCGCTTCTCCCAGTGGGATCCCGCGAACCCCAAGAACAAGTACGAGGGCACCAAAGAGCAGTGGGATCACGCGCAGAGCGTCATGGCAAAGATCCTCGACGATCTCGACGTCAAATATGATATCGGCATCGACGAAGCCGCGTTCTACGGCCCGAAGCTGGACATCCAGTACAAAAACGTCTACGGCAAGGAGGACACCCTCGTCACCATCCAGATCGACATGCTGCTGGCTGAGCGCTTCGGCATGTACTACACGGATGAAAACGGCGAGAAGAAGCTGCCGTATATCATCCACAGAACGAGCCTCGGATGCTACGAGCGCACGCTTGCCTACCTGATCGAGACGTATGCCGGCGCGCTGCCCACATGGATGGCCCCGGAGCAGGTCCGCTTCCTGCCGGTCACGGACCGCGCTGTCGATTACTGCAAGGAGCAGGCCGCCAAGCTGACCGCACAGGGCTACCGCGTGATGGTCGATACCCGCAGCGAGAAGATCGGCAAGAAGATCCGCGACGCGCAGATGGAGAAGATTCCCTATATGCTCGTCGTCGGCGACCGCGACATCGAAGCCGGCACCGTCTCCCCGCGCCACCGCGCGGACGGCGACCTCGGCGCGATGACGCTCGATGCGTTCACCGCTGTTCTCAAGGACGTTGTGGACAACAAGCTGAAAAAGTAAGTGGATACCTGCGGGAGTGCCCAACGGGCGCTCCCGCTCTTTATCTGCCGCAGGCATCGCTTTTTCTACTCAAACGCACGCGCTGTGCGGTGTTTTTACACATTTTCTCGCATTTGTCCCTTGCATCTTCGGTGCGAATGGGTAAAATACGAATTAGAAGTCAGACCGCGCGGCAGTGCGCGGCAAAAACAGGGAGGCATTTTGATGAAGGAAGTCAAATCACCGAAAAAGCCTTTGCTCTACTACTACAGCATTGTTCTGATCGTGATCCTGCTGTTCAACTGGATTGTCTCTCCGCTGCTGATGCAGGCGCAGGTCGAGGAGACCGATTATGGCACGTTCATGCGCATGATCGAGGAAAAGAGCATCGGCGAGGTAGAGGTCAAGGACAGCGAGATCATCTTCACCGACAAGGACGAAACGCAGATCTATAAGACCGGCGCGATGGACGACCCCACGCTCACGCAGCGGCTGTACGAATCCGGCGCAAAATTCTCGCAGGATGTCGCGCAGACCACCTCTCCCCTTCTCAGCTATCTGCTGACGGGACTGCTGCCGCTGGTGCTGTTCTTCTTTGTCGGCCAGATGCTCTATAAACGCATCGTGTCCCAGAACGGCGGCAAGGACGCCATGATGTTCGGCATGGGCAAGAGCAATGCCAAGGTCTATGTGGAGTCTACGAAGGGCATCCGCTTCGACGACGTGGCGGGTGAGGACGAGGCGAAGGACAGCCTCAAGGAGATCGTGGACTATCTCCACGATCCGCAAAAATATACCGACATCGGCGCTTCCATGCCGAAGGGCGTGCTGCTCGTCGGCCCTCCGGGAACCGGCAAGACGATGCTGGCGAAGGCCGTCGCGGGCGAGTCGAACGTCCCGTTCTTCTCTATCTCCGGCTCGGAGTTTGTGGAGATGTTCGTCGGCATGGGCGCAAGCAAGGTGCGCGACCTGTTCAGTCAGGCAAAGGAAAAGGCGCCGTGCATCGTCTTTATCGATGAGATCGACGCCATCGGCAAAAAGCGCGACAATCAGTTCTCCAACAACGACGAGCGTGAGCAGACACTCAACCAGCTGCTGACCGAAATGGACGGCTTCGACAGCAACAACGGCGTCATCATTCTCGCCGCAACGAACCGTCCGGAGTCCCTCGACCCGGCGCTGACGCGCCCCGGACGCTTTGACCGCCGCGTGCCGGTCGAGCTGCCCGACCTCAAGGGCCGTGAAGCGATCCTGAAGGTCCATGCGAAGAAGATCAAAGCCGCCGACAACGTAGACTACCATGTCATCGCGCGGATGGCCTCCGGCGCGTCCGGCGCGGAGCTGGCCAACATCATCAATGAAGCGGCTCTGCGCGCCGTCCGCAGCGGCAGAAGCGTCGTGGAGCAGGCGGACCTTGAGGAATCCATTGAGGTCGTCATCGCGGGCTATCAGAAGAAGAACGCCGTCATGACCGACCACGAAAAGCACGTCGTGGCCTACCATGAGATCGGCCACGCGCTGGTCGCGGCGCTCCAGTCGCACTCCGCACCCGTGCAGAAGATCACCATTATCCCGCGCACCTCCGGCGCGCTGGGCTACACGATGCAGGTCGAGCAGACCGACAAGGTGCTCATGACGAAGCAGGAGCTGGAAAATAAGATCGCCACGCTGACCGGCGGCCGCGCGGCGGAGGAGGTCGTCTTCAGTGAGATCACGACCGGCGCCTCCAACGACATCGAGCAGGCGACAAAGCTCGCCCGCGCCATGATTACGCGCTACGGCATGAGCGAGGCCTTCGATATGGTGGCGCTCGAAACGGTCAGCAATCAGTATCTCGGCGGCGACACGTCGCTGGTCTGCTCGGCACAGACACAGAATGAGATCGACGCGCGCGTCGTCGCGCTGGTCAAGGCAGAGCATGAAAAGGCCAGAAAACTTCTGGAGGAGAACCGGACGCTGCTCGATAAGCTGTCCGCGTTCCTGTATGAGAAGGAGACCATTACGGGCGACGAGTTTATGCAGATCGTGAACGAAAATAAGGAGGCAAAAGCATGAATACACGCAAGCGCCTTGGATGGTTGGAACTGATCGAGGGCATTTTGCTGCTGATCCTTGGTATCATCACGCTTTTCCAGCCGCGCGAAGCTCTGCGGAGCTTTGTGGCGGTCTACGGGATCATCGCGCTGCTCACAGGGCTTGTGGACATTGCGTTTTACATCGTGATGGAGCGCCACACCGGCTTCGGCCCGACGATCTCGCTGGTCACGGGCATTCTGAGCGTGCTGGCAGGCTGTGCGTTGATCGCGCACCCGGAGATCGGGCTAAATCTGCTTCTGATTATCTTCCCGATCTGGTTTTTGACGCACTGCATCTCCCGGCTGACGCACCTGAACATCGTGCGTCTGGTCGCCGGGAAGGGCAGCTATTATCTGACACTGATCGCCAACGTGCTCGGCATCGTGCTGGGCGTGCTGATGCTCTTCGACCCGATGCTCTCCTTCGTGTCGATGGGCGCGCTGATCGGCTCGGATCTGATCCTGCTCGGCGTGGAAAGCATCGTCTTTTTCATCGGCAACTGCAAATACCGGAACTGGTAACGTGCAGGGCTTTCTGCGCATTTGCATATGGAAAAAGTGCGGACTGCATCGCAGTCCGCACTTTCTATGTCTTGAGAAACAGCTCCGCGCTTACGCCTCCGGCTGCGCTTCCTTTGCAAGCTTTTCCTTTGCGATCAAAAGCGCCTGCGCCAGCTGATCCGGGCAGGAGGTCGGCTTCATGCCGCAATGGATGCCCTGCACGCGCGCGATCACGTCGTCAATGTTCATCCCCTCGACAAGGCGGCTCATGCCCTGAAGATTGCCGTTGCAGCCGCCGATGTATTCCAGATTGTGAACGATCCCGTCGTCCACGTCAAAAAGGATCTTGCTGGAGCATGTGCCCCTCGTTTTGTACTCAAATCTCATGTGGTTTCTCCCTTCCTTATTCCGTCAGGTCGCAGAGCGACATGTTTACATAATCGATCAGCGCATCGGGCGCAAGCAAAATCTGGCACCCCCGGCAGCCTGCGGATACGCCGATCTCGTCATAGAGCTGTGCCGTTTCGTCCAGAAAGGTCGGGAACGGCTTCTTCATGCCGATGGGGCTGCACCCGCCCCGGATATAGCCGGTGAGCGGCAGAAGCTCCTTGACATGGATCAGCTCAACCTTCTTATCGCCCGCAGCCTTCGCCGCCTTTTTCAGGTCCAGCTCACAGCATACGGGAATGCAGAACACAAGAAAGCCGCGCTTTTCTCCGCGTGCGACCAGCGTTTTGAAGATCTGCTCCGGCGGCATACCGATGCCCGCCGCCGCGTGCATTCCGCCGAGATCGTTTTCGTCGTAGGCATATTCCGCCGTGCGGTATGGGATTTTTGCGCTGTCCAGAAGGCGCATCACGTTGGTCTTGGTCATAGAACCGCCTCCCTCCGCAGGCATTATAACGCATTTTCGCAAGGGTTGCAAGTTTGGTTTTCTTCTGATAGAATATCCGAAAAACGCAGGAGGCAAAACCATGTCCATTGAAAAAGTCAGAGCCTATTTCCGCCCGCTCGGGCTGGAGGAACGCATTCGGGAGCTGGAGGCCTCCAGCGCAACGGTGGAGCTGGCCGCGCTCGCGCTGGGCGTGGACGGCGCAAGGATCGCCAAAACGCTCTCCTTTCTGGTCGGTGACCGCTGCATTCTGATCGTCACGGCGGGAGACGCACGCATCGACAACCACAAATACAAGGCCCGCTTTGGCGTGAAGGCCAAAATGCCCGCGCACGACGAGGTTCCGGAATACACCGGCCACGCCGTCGGCGGCGTCTGTCCGTTTGCCTGCAAGGAGGGCGTGAGCGTCTACCTCGACGAATCGCTCAAGCGCTTCCGGACCGTTTTCCCGGCCTGCGGCAGCGCCAACAGCGCCATCGAGCTGACCATCCCGGAGCTGGAGCAGTACTCCGGCTGCGACGAATGGGTGGACGTCTGCAAGGACTGGCAGGCAGCCTCAGAATAAGCCCGGCACAGGCTCCGCAAGCTGCGGCTTCGCTGTCAGTCTCCTGCTGCGGCGCAGCCTCCTGGCATCAGGAAACCAAGATCCGGCGGCAGGATGCATTTCCTGCCGCCGGACACTTTTTTCATGCTTCCGGCATTATTTTCTCATCATGCCGTCGTATTTGTCCTTCCAGCGCTTTTCGTAGCGGCCCACATGACGTGTGAGGCCGTGCACGCCCAGATACCCGAGCAGCGCAATGAGCACTGCGCCGCCTGCCACCAGCAGATAGTCCCTTGTATGCAGGCGGAAGCCTCCGCTTTCCTCCGGGGCCTTCTCAGCCGCCAGACGCTCCGCCTCTGCGGCAAGGAGCCGGGCCTTCACAGCCTCTCTCTGCTCCGTACGCAGGGCCTCGCGTTCTTCGGCACCCTCCTGTGATTCCTCCTGCGCGGCCCTGTCCGCCTCCAGACGCTTCGCGCGTTCGCACCGCTCCGTTTCAAGCCTCTCCTGTTCCAGTTGGATCGCATACTGCTCGTCGGTGTAGTCCTTCATCAGCCGCGCGGCCTTTGCGCAGATTTCTTCTCCGGCCACATCCTGTGTGTAAACCGCCAGCAGGAACGGCTGCCCGGCGTAGATAATGCCGGTGTCGTTTTCCGCGCCCTCAAAGCTGCCGTATTTGTGCGCGACCTCGCACTCGGTCACATATTTCCGGAAGTAGCCGTTCTGCGGACTAGCCTCCTTCATATAGCTGAGCATCTCCTCATAATCCGCTGCATGGTCATAAAGGTACTTGAGCGCATCCATCATCATGCGTGTGCAGTAGAGATTGCCGGAATAGTAGCGCGGATCGATCTCGTCGTCGGTCATGTCCGTAAATGTGCGCATTGTCTGCTTGTACTCCTGAAAGCTGCCGATCTGGTAGAGCATAGCTTCGGAGATCTCGTTGTTCGACCAGACCAAGGACTGATAATGGCAGTCAGAAAGCCTGTAAACGCCCGCGATCAGCGCGTCCGGCGCAATCTCGCCCTCAAGCTCCTGCTGGTAGTAATAGAGGTTGAGCGGCAGCTTGTAGGTACTGGCCGCGACCATCATATGCGTATCCTCAAAGGCGTAGCTCTCGCCGGTCACCGTATTGTAGTAGGACATGGAGAAATTCTGCTCGTTGAGATAGTTCTCCTCCATAAACTGCGCCACGCGCGCCTCCAGCGTATCCTCCGCCGGTTCCGTGTCTGCCGCCGAAACGCCCGCCGTCAAGGCCAGCAGCATCGACGCCAGCAGGAGCAGCGCTCCGCCGCGCCGTTTTCTGATGTGCAAAGCCATCGCCTCCAAAACCAGATGAAAAAATTATAACGCACCTGTCGAAAAAGGTCAAGCGGAGGCACGCACACCGGCGGGAATGCCTGCATATAGTAGGTGTAGCGGAATGAATCTCCATACCGTTATCCGAATCGGAAGCCTTTTTCAAGGAGTGATCGCATGAGTAACAATTGTTTTGGCAACTATACCACCACCGGCGCAGCCGGTCCTTCCGTCTGTAATCCTGCGCCGGTCTGCTGCACCCCGGCGGAGCCGCCGGAGCTTGAGGCCGAAAACGAAAGCACGGAGACCTGCGCCTGCCGCGACAGCCTCGCCGCCGCGCTCCAGCTGCTTTGCAGCGGAGACCTGCCCGCGCTGATCGATTTCAACCGCTTTGCCTTCCTGGCAAGCAGCTATCTCATCGGCTCGTATCTGGTCTGCCCCTGCGGCCAGACCGGCACCTATGACAACCTCGCCGACACGCTCACCGGCTCGTTCAACCGCTTTACGCCCTGCTCGTGTGAGCTGATCGACGTATCCGGTCAGGTCTACGACGCCATTCCATACTACCGCCCGCAGACGGTCGCAAATCTGTTCACGGTCATGAGCGAAAATCTCGACGGCGTGGAGGATGCACAGGGCACGATCAACGCGCTTGCCGCGCTGGCCGCGCGCATCGATCCCGGCAGCGCCGACTTCCGCCCCGACCTGCTGGAAGCCTTCCAGCCGCTGCTCGGCGCATGCTCCTGCCCGAACGTCAGCATCAGCGAGGTCTCGCTGTGTGCGCTGGACGCCATTGCCTTCGACGCGGCGGGCGCAACCCCGGAGCAGCAGGCCGCCAGCTATCAGGCCGCCAAGCAGACGCTGCTTCAGATCCTGCGTCCGAAGTGTCCGCCTCCCTGCCATCCGTGCCAGCCGCCGAAGCCGAAGCCCTGCGTCGTCCCGCCGAACTGCCGGAACAACGGCATTCTTTCCTCGATGGACCGCTGCGGCATGGCGCATACCGTCTCGCTCACGGCGGGCAATCTCCTGCTCGTCGGCGCGAGCCTGCTCGGCTCCATCGGCAATACGCTCGTCCTTAGCAACGACGCCGACGGCCGCTTCTATTTCATCTGCTCGGAGAAGATCGAGTTTATCAGCTGATCTTCCGCATCAGGCACAAAAAGAGTGCTGCAAGCATCCTTGCAGCACTCTTTTCTATTTGGCAAGCGCGGCCGCCAGCAGCGGCGCGTTTCGCCGCACCATCTCCTCCAGCTGCGTGAGCGGAAGCGGATTTTCTCCAATGCCCGCCTCGATCGTGAAGCCGGGACGGCGGAAGCGCTGGAGAAACCAGTCCTTGAAGCCCGCGTTGGCGGACTCCGCCGGGACCTCCTCCACGCTGTAGCCGGACGCCGCCGCGAATTCCTCCGCCAGCGCGTCCGCCTCCGGCAGCTGAAGCCCGCCGTAGGTATGATAGATCACGCTGCCCTGCGTGTGATAGGCAAGCACCAGCTCCGGCCTGACGCAGCAGGTATATGCCGCCAGCGCCGCCGTCTCCGGCTGGTCGAGCGGACGCGCGCCGGGATAGTCCCGCGGCGCAGGCCCGGAAAAGCCCAGCGCTGCCTTGATCGTCCGCGCCTTTTCCCACCCTGCCGGGTAGTTAAGATTCAGATCTGCGCCCTGCAAATTGGCCTTCCAGCCCGCCGGGAACGGAATATCCGGGTACGCGGCGGCGATCTCCTGCGCCGCGCGGTATTCCGCGCTGTCGGGCAAAAGCTCTCCCGTCACCAGCGCGATCCCATCCGGGTTGACCATCGGCACAACGTAGAGCATCGCGTTGTGATACAGCGCGCCCGCATCCCGTCCGCCGAAGCTGCCGCCCTGCACCACAGCGGCCAGATAGGCTTCCACCAGCTCCCAGCAGAGCATGGAGGTAATGTACTCGTTGGCATGATGTCCCGCCGTCAGCAGGATTTTGGTATCGCCCTGACCGATCTGAAGGGCCGGGAGCGGGCGTCCGCCCGCCGTGGCCGTCAGCGTCCTGCAATATACGAACGGATAGCTTGCCCGCAGGCGGCACAGCCGCCGCTGCTGCTCCGACGGCGTCATCGCCGTCCGCTCCAAGGTCGCATCCATAAAAATCCCCTCCGGCATATTTCTATGCGGGAGGGCGTGGGATTATTCCGTTTTTTGCAGAGGAAGGCTGCGCATTCTTTTCTGCACCAATTGGTGTGGAATGCCTCCGGCGGTGCATTTCTAATGCACCGAAGGCGCGGTGCGATTATGAGCGCCGTCACCGCCGCTCCGCGTGCCATATCTTTTCTGCGCCGGAATGGCGCGGTGTGCCTCCGGCGGCCCATTCTTTTCTGTCTTGCCAGAAAAGAATGGGGAGAAAAAAGGCGCTGGGGACGCGGAATCGCGCTGACGCGCCTGAAAAAGCAATTCGTTCCGTTGTGCGTTTTGTCGTTTCGTTTCCATAGTCCGAACGCCCTTCGGGCGGCCGTCCAATCGGGTTTCCCAAGCGCACGATAGGCTGTGCGAGTCGTTTCATTCGCGCCCGTTGAATATTTGACGTATGAAATTTGAGGCATTTCCAATACCAAGAGGTTTGTAGGGGCGGACGCCCCTGTCCGCCCGACTTCACCGCAGAGTATTTCGACTACCACGCCGGTCTGACAAGTTTGTACCTGTAGCGCGTTTTGTAAATTCAAAATGTGCTTATCGACTTAATGCAGCTGGGCGCAAGATGCAGTGACGGCTCTTGCCAGGCGCAAGAAGATCTGATCGCCGGTTTTTCGGCGATTGAAGCGGAAGCAGAAC
>OMER01000247.1_pt1 | contig 51221 bp, 92 predicted proteins | sample 1645431 | NCBI WGS metagenome assembly OMER01 (sample SAMEA103958144, study PRJEB25191) | human gut metagenome | reverse complement strand
ATTATATTATATATATTAATATACCTTATTATAAAAGGAATTTTTCTTTACAAAGGTATGACTTTGAACTTTGTTGTCAAACCCAATTCAATATTATTTAATCTTATACATTCTCTCATGGCATCACCTATCTTGTCAAATGGTGTTGCTTTGTCAATTTCAGTGGTAAACTCTACACCATTTACCAATAACATTCCGTTGTCTGTTCCTACCAACCATTGTTTCATATATTATCTAATTTTAAAGGTTAAACAAAAAATAATCCAACCTATCTTCACAGACGGGTTGGATTCACATCAATAACTTTTTCCCATCCATTCAAATAAAATGTACCCAAAGTTAGGATGGCATCAATCAAATTAAACCCTACTATTCTTGTTACTCATTTGAGTACATTTGCTACAAGCAAATGCTTGCTACGCAAGTACATTTATGCAGCCTTCAACTTGTTAAGACACTGCTTCAAACGGCTTGAATAGAAACCCTTCTGTTCGTTGCCCAAAACATTGATAAGTTGCTCCAACACCTCTGCTGCATTGTCCCTTGTCACTTCAAGGGTATTCAAACGCTCATCAATACGCTTATTGATGAGTTCAATATTCTTCTCAATTGCATTCTCAATAGCATCCAAATTCCACCATGCCACGTTGGGAAACTCGATAATCTTCTTGTCACCCACAAACAGGGATACACCGCCATTGTTGTTATCAACTGCGTTAAACTCTCCGTACTTGGTCTGAATTGCGTTCATATTGCTTTTTATTTTTGAAATTGTGAATAAATTTTGTTTTATCTTTCTGTGTGCAAAGGTAGGCATTTTTTTTGACTTGACCAAATTTTTTCCTACCTTTAACACTTTTTTAACACTTACTTCTTGTTAAACTCTTCTTGCAGCGTCTGGGCAAGGTCAACACCTCCGTGTTCTTCACAGAGTTCGTCAATCAAACCGACCTCTACATAACCGCCAACAGAGTCCGTTGTGTTGTCCTTGTCCTCTGCGTGGTACTTCTCTCCGTCAATAGGCTCTGATGGGAAGCCCCACTCCACAAGTTTCCAATCCAACCCAAAGGTGCGTGTTCCGTTTTCGCTACCACAATAGTTGCCGTTATGCACTTGGATGGAAATATTGAAACCATCCTTGCAATAGATTCGGGGGATGAAAAATATCTTATCATCATATATGTTACTCATTTGAGTACATCCATGCTCCGTACCTTTGAGCATACCGAAAACCATTGTGTTCACAAACTCTGATGCTAACATAGCCAAATCTGTTATTTAAAAGTTAAACAATATATCTTTGTCCATCTGTTTGGTGTGTGCGTGTCCCTTATGATTCGAGCCACATCACCATGTCAAACATGCCACCGAAATTCTGTTTCTCCATAGTGGCAAGAAACTCATCGGATTGCTCACTTCCGTCCGTCAGTGTATCGTACAAACGTCCATAGAAACCCTGACTTGCAGCCAAACTGCGAATTGCGTCCAAAATCTGTTCTTTGTTCATAGTTGTTGATGTTTAATTGTTATACTTCTGTTTCTTGGTTTTGGTGGTGCAAAGTTATGTATTTTTCTCCACACCACCAAATTTTTCCAGTTAAATAACGTTAAGACTTGAAACTTTTTTCAGTGTCACCCATCCTTCCTTGATAGCCTTGCGGACTTCCTTTGCAGATGAAAGGTTATAGTGACCATTTTGACGAAGGAAAATATACAGATGCTTCCGTGTCGTGTTGCTATACTCCCAATCGGTTGAAAGAACGATGTTGATACCATCTAACTTGCAGACTACAGAGTCGTAAGACTGAAAATACTTAGCCTTTTTCGTGCGGAGTACAAACTGATTTGCTGCGGGGTTGCCGTTGTCATTGATAAGTTGCTTTACTGGATACTTCATAACTTTATAAATGAATTAAGTGAAACTTTCTGAGTGCAAAATTACAATAAAGTTTTGATATAGCCAAATATTTTGTGTTAAAACTCGTTACCTAGATTGTTAAAAAATCTTTCTTCCTTTTCAGTCATGTCGTCCTCAATATAGGCAAAACCTAATATAAGCGCACAGAAACCGAAGAAAAGCACAAAAGCGTTGAAATATACATTTGTGCTGATAAAAACGCAATAGGCCAACAGAATTGTCCACAGAGCAATTAATACCTTAAATCTGTTTATCTGTTTCATATCTTATATGAATTTAAAATTAAACATTATGTTTCCAAATCACAAGGGCAAAGGTAAGCATAATTTTTGATATGACCAAAGGTTTTGCCAATTATTTTCAGTCAGTTAATGTTATTTAGCAGAATTGTTAAATCTTCTTAAACACAAGAAAAAAGTCATCAAAAAACTTGCATATTCCAATTTTTTTTCGTACCTTTGTAGTGTAAAAATAAAGATGGTAGGTGTGACAACCTAAAGTATAGTCTCCGATACACACTTAAAAAAAGTGTTAATTTTATTTAATTTTTAGTTTAAGTTATATAATTTTAACATTAACGTTCTTTAACATAGTTGTGAATCACTTTTAACATAAAAAACTTGCATATGTCAATTATTTGTCGTACCTTTGCAGTGTCAAATTAAAACAATAACATTTAAACATCTTATATAATATGGAAAAGTTAGTTAACAAATTGGCAACAGAACTTGCAAAGTATGAGTTTAATGAGTTGGCAAATCTCTTGTCAGATATGCCGTTTATTAAGGCATACAACACACTGAAGGGCTTTAACCTTGAAATGGACGAGTGCAAGTGTAAGGACGAGTTGTTGGGGCTGCAAATAAGATTCGACTTCAACTACAAGCATATCAACGGCACTATTTTCCAAACAGATGATGGCGGTTGTGAGTTGTATGAAATAATTTCAGTGTGGGATGACGAATTTTCCTCGCCAATCATAGAATGTTTGGAAATGGAATGTTAAAAACGTTAATTTTCTTGCATATTCCAAATAAAATGCTTACCTTTGCATCGTCAAAATAAAACATCAGTCAACAACTTAAAAATTTACAATCATGAATAATCAGTCAGTAATCAACGCTTTTGTGTGTGGCAAATCTGCAAAGAGTTCAAACGGCAACCTCAAGTCATTTGGCAATCGTTTGGTATCGTATTACACCACAATCGCCCAAAGGCTCGACAACGGCACAATCGTGCTCAACCGCACAAAATACAGTGTTTCAACGTCAAAGTTACAGACTTGGACAAAGGGAGCATTCGATGGGCATCGTAATGTGGTAGAAGTGATAGACGTGCCTTTGGGAGCAACAGACCTACAAAGGTACATGAAGTAATGTAGTTTTTATAACATATTTCCAAAAATTGATTTCGCTATACTTAAAGTTATCCTTCAGTCTGTGATAGATAGAGGGATAACGCTTTTTTATTAACAAAAATTAACAATTAAAAAAAGAATGTGATGGAGATTATACTTTAGAGTGTCACCCCTACCTTTGTTTCTTATTTCTGATGCAAAGATACAAAGAATATTTGAATTATGCAAGTTTTTTGGCAATTATTTTCAAGCGTTTAAACTTATTTAACATTTAACCCATATTGTGTTAAACTCATGTTAAAGTCCCAAAAATATTTTGTCATATCAGAAAAAATACGTAATTTTGCAGTGTCAATTAGAAGTTAAACCATTTAAACGTTTTAAGTTATGAACTACATTACAGAAAATAATGCTGAAAGACCTGCAACACGTAAACAACTTTGGGCAATCTATTGTTTGTCTAAGAAGGACTATCGTGGGCAAGACCTTACAATGCTTGACGCTTCTGTGCTTATTCAACGCTTAAAGACTGAAAAAGCTGCAAACAATACACAGAACACTCCAAAACCAAAGAAAACAACTTTGGAAAAAGAATTTATCGACTATATGACCGACAAAATGCAAGGTGTTATCAATACAGCAAAACAAGCACTTCAAATCAAATCTGTCGTAGAGGATGACCCAACCATTTTCACAGACGCAAAGAAACGACAAAACTATGCGTTTTTCGGTTTCGGTTGCGGTATCACCATCATTAAATACGATAAACGTAGCAAGGTAGCCAAACAGATAGAGGAACTTGGAAACAAACACAGAACCACGACTTTCCTTAATATGTTCCTCAAAGCGTTTACACAGAAGGAAATTAATTATTATGATTCTGTCGGTTTCCCACTCTCTGCAATGTACTATCAAGATATAAGAATTAGTGGAGCATATAAAAATGCGGTTGCAAATTTTATGACACACAAAGGTGTTAAGAATGTAAGAACACAGACGTTTGACGATTGATTGACTGATAATGCGGTTGGAATCATTTCTGACCGCATTTCCTTTGTCTGTAAGCGCATATAATGTCTTAGACTGATAACATACCCACAAACCATACAGAACACGGCAGAGAACAAGAAAACACACTTAAAAACGATTTAATTTTATTAACAATTCATTTGGTTTCTTTAACATGAAATATTTGGATATTTCAATTATTTGCTGTACCTTTGCAACGTCAATTAGAAGTTAAACCTTTAACACTTTAATCGTATGATACAGATAAATTTCAAAATCGTCCGCAATGGTTTCAATGTATGTGATGTCACCTATGGTGACTACAAGTCTTTTGAAGACGCAGCAGAACAAATCTCTAAGGAAGTAACGGAGTTGGCAAATGCAAGTGTAGGCTATTTCAGCCGTTTCAACCAAAAGAAGGCTGATGGTGACTACCGCTTTGCGTGGGATTGTTCGTGGGATAACATTGAAGAGATTGTAGCCAACAATGGTATGTCTATCGGTGACGCAGACAAGTGCTATAACAGCGACAGAGACAATAGCCTTCATTGGGAGATTGTTGTGAGCACGTCAACCTCTTTGACAGACGTACAGAGGTATTTGGGAATGGAGTAATCCTTCCCAAATGTTTCACGTGAAACATAGGGGTGTGATATGGGGGTATGATACCCCCTCCCCCATACCCCTACCTACGTATCCCCCTACTCAGATACCCCCCTACGTTTATGTGTATATACGGACACGGTTTTTTCCCTCAATCTTAGAAAAAATTCCGGAAAAAAATTTTAACTTTTCACAAGTACCCCCCCCCTTATATTTTTAATGATGTGTTAAAAAAAAATTCCGGAAAAAATTTTCCGGAAATTTTGAAACCTCTTTATGTTATAAATTTTTTAATTTAACAATCATATTATAGCATGCATCAAGTAGGTTTTTTGCCTCTGTTGATATGCATTTTTGTCCGTCCCAAGTTACTATTCCTCTGTATTCTACGTTATTTTTGGCGAAATTGAGGAAATAGTTCTCATTATTGACTACTATTTTGTTTGGAAGTAGTTCAATCAATGCGGAGAGACTCCAACAAGGTATGTTTTTATTGTAAGCATCGTCCCAATTATTTACTACTAACACCTTTGGTATATCATCGTAAATATGAGTATTGTGATTATAGTTCCAAAACATATCCGCACTCTCTATCGGTAGTATTTCTACCAACTTCTTTGATTGTAAAATATCGGTACAAATTTTATTTTTCATAATTATTGTTCTTTTTAAATACAACAACCGTATCAATCGGTGTTTCATTGACCGATGTGATTTCCAACTCTGTTTTGCCACGATAAACATCAAGTACAGATGGTTTTGGTTTTCCGAATATGTTTACAACTAAAGTTATTTCAAAAGCTACTAATAATGTTATAGTTGCCCCTATAAATACACCAATATCATAATCCTTAGTACATTTTTCTCTGAAGTATGTACTACTCGCAATTATTAATGCTAATATACTTATACCTAATATAACTGTTAATACTTTAACCATAATTCAATATATATTTAATCCTGTTGCGTCAATTGCCAATCCCTTTTCAATAAGACCTCTATAATCAAAATGGTTTTCATTAAGCCAATTAATAAAATCAACCGTATCGCCTAATTCAACAAAATATTCTCCCCAATTAGTGTCAATTTCAAAATTAAATTCTTCATTGATACTCCATTTGTCAGTAATATATTTTTTCTGTTCCTCAGTCATACTTGACATAGGGAAGAGGTATGGTTTAATATATTCTCCTTTTTCATTTTGTCGTGGACTTATAAAAACATCAAGTAAATAACAGTTTAAGATACATTTCGACCCATGTTTTACATGATTTCCTTTACGTACATCAAAAGCGTTATAAGCATAGTCTACAATTACTTTGTCAGGCAATCTTGCACAAAGGTCTTTAAGTACTAATTCTTTATTTTCTTGTGTCATAATTCAACTTCATATTTAACTGACGAATCAATTTCTTCTCCATCAATCGTTATTCTTACGCCTAAATAAGAACGAAAATCATTATCTTCATGATTATATAATTCTATTTTTAAATGTTCTTTTAAAAATTCTTTTAATTCTTCTTGTGTCATAGTTTTATTTTATTATTAACTTTTGGACTACCATCAAGTTTCTATGTGCAAAGTTACTAAAAATATATGGAGCAACCAAATATATTTTGTTAAATACAGTTAATTGTGTTAAATTAAATTTTCAAGACAATATTTCAATGCTGCTTCAACTGCTTCTTCATAAGTTTTAGAATCTGTTATAGTAAGATATATTTCTTTATTTTTGTAAATTTTTACTTTATAACCATAACTTATATAATCAGCTTGATATGGAAATACGCATATATCAATATTATGGACTTCCCGTAACCACTTCATTGCCATTTGATGAGTTGAGGCATAACATTTCGGTTCGGGTACACCTACAGGATATGAAGATAATGTTCCGGCTTTTATAAATCGAGTTTCTATCACCATTCTTTGAACTTCATATTCGTCTTCGTAATCTTTCTCATTATATACCATAGAATGATATATATCATAATCTTGAGGAAATCCTTTTTCTTTGAGAAGTTTACTAACTTCAAAAGAACAATATGCTTCTTTAATCATAATTTCTTATTTTCTTTTAGCCAACAAATCATTTCAACTGCCGCATCAACGGGTTCATCATAATATATTGTATTATAATTGTAATGTAATTGATATCCTGCATTATTAGATATATCCTTTTCTAAAGAAAACTTCGGTATCAATTTCAAAGAAATGTTCGGTAATTCACTTAATATCTACTGAATAAATTGAAGTATGTCGATGGTTATCCACTTTATAATTGTGTATTACTTCATCAATTTCTTTCTATAAGTCCACCTCTTTCACCTCAATAGTATTTTTCTGTTTTTGCCATTGAGCACCGGCCTTAACCCCCCAATAATATCCTTTGGCAAGTGCATTCCTATCAATATAGTCTATCTCATATTCACGTTCGGCAAATGATTCGGATTCTTTTTTTGCATAATCTTCCAAGTCATTGCTTACAGCCTCTTCTTCAACATCTTTCACCTCAAGGCTATCAAGTTCACATTGTACTTCCTGTAATGCCTTATTATACATTATACGATACATTCCATTGTAACCATTATCTTCCTTCCAAAGATTTCTAAGGATTTCTTCTACTTTATTTTTGTCAATATACTGTATCATGATTGTTTTTATAAAAAATTATCAGTCTATTAGTAAATGAATTAAACTCAATTTTATTTTCTCAGCCTCTTCTATCCATTCTGATTTTGGTTATGAAATAATTCTTTCTTGTCAGCATCCCACTCATAACCGGCTTCTTTCATTTTTTGGAACAAGAGGCCACGCTGTTCTTTGGTTGCTGGTTTGCAGTTTGTTGCCCTACCAATAAAATGATACTTACCTTCTCTAAAGCCATCTTCTGAATCATAGGCAAAATAGCATTCTGCATTACCTTTTTCATCTATACTTTTGAATATAAAAGTTTCATGGCTTGCTGTAGATGAAGTAAAAAGCACATCGCCATCCTTTGCATCTTGGATGATAGTCCAAAGGTGCATTTTGTCTTGTTGTGATATAGGAAAATAATTATAGTTTCCTTTTCCATCAGATACTTGATAGTTTTTCTTGTCAAGACTATCTATATGAAATGAATCACCAAATTTATTTACAACCCAATCACCAACCTTGAACTTTGGTTCATTATCAACTTTTTCTTCCTTTATGGCTTCAAGTGCTGATTTACCTTGTGGTTCATTGTCTAAGAATATTCTTTCTTTTATTTCTCCATCAACAAGTATTTCCACTCCATTATCTCTTGCGCACATACCCCATGTATGACCATTGTATTTAAAAGATACACCACTATAAGGATTTGGTTCACCTTGCTTTTCAAGCCAATCTATACACTCTACAGCATTTTCATAACCTTGTTCTGCAAAATCTTTAAGAAAAGCAATAGCAGTCTTTCTTAATATTTCTTCTTCATTTTCTATCTCAACTATTTGTTTAAGTTCTTCTGTGAACAGGTCATTGGATGACAATTTAATACCATCCCAACGTTTAATAAACTCTTTCATTTTACTCTGAGTTTGTTCGTATAATTTCTTATAATCTTCCATTTTTTTTTTGTTTTGTTTTTTAATTCTGTTGCAGAGATATGGATTTATTTTTAAATGTCCAAATATATTATATTAAAAAACGTTAATGTTTCAATAATTTGTTATTAATACTTCATCTGGTTTGCTCTCCTTATCTTTTGTATGATAATTACAGTTTTGGTATGTATAATCGAGATGATGTACATTATATTTCTTTGACCACTCAATCAGTATGTCATTTGTCTTGCCTTTGCTGAAAAGCACATTTGAAAGTGCAAATTTTACACTTTGTGAATTAAGTTTATCCAAAAGTTCAAGAAGTTTTCTTTCACAGTTTTCGTTCCAACCGTCTTTCTCATTATAAGTTGCACATGTAATTAAATAAGGTGGGTCGCAATAGACGAAATCATTTGACGAAAGTTTGTCTATTTTAAGTTGTGTGAAGTCTTTATTCGTAAAGCTAATATTTTTTTCTGTTATTGCCTTATGAAAATTGATAAGGTTTTTCTTCATTGTATCATTCCATTGGCTTCTGTTTTTTCCAAACGGCATATTAAACTCGCCCTTTGAGTTAAAACGGAATTGGTGATTGAATGAATAACAGATTAGGACGTAAAGCACTGTACTTGTTATATAGTTACTTTTGAATGGATTACTATTGTAATCGTTTCTCAGTTTGTTGAAACCTTCTGTATTATCTATGGAAAGATTGTATTTGGCAATGTATGATTCAATGGCATTAATTATTCCTTCCACGCTATCATAACCATTCTGAAAGGCTTTATATATGTCAATGACATGTGTTTCATTATCATTTGCTATGATTTTATTTGCATTAACATTTACTGCGATGTTACCGCCACCTGTAAAGAGGTCAACAAATGTATTTATTTCTGTTGGAAACAACGGTAAAATTTGTGGCAGAAGTTTATACTTGCCACCTGTATAATTCATTGGTGATTTAATATAATTGTTCATTTCTTTTTCTTTTTCACAAATATAATTCAAAACTATTAAATAACAAAGATATATTATTACTATAATAAACTAATTAACATATTTTTGGAATAATGAGAACAAATTTACAAAATCCATTTTATTTCATAAAGGACGGTATAATCTTCAATATACAGGGAAGTAACACTGAAAAGGACGAATGTGGAAAACACTATAAGACATTTGACACTGAGTCGGTCGAACTTAAAAAGGGAACTTATTATAATGACAAAAACGGAAATGTCAAAATTGCCGAAGATGACGGAACATTTGAGGTTGGTTTAAAAACAGATAAGAAACCTGAGACAATTGCGGCTAACAAGGCTGTTTTCCCTTATTTTGACGTTACTTACCGTTATGTGCAAAGTGGTAATGAAGAGACTGTTACTTATTGGCTTGATGACTTGATTACCGATGGTGATAAAATCAGTAATAATAACGGTGCTGTTGAATTAACGACAAGAACAGTATCTAACTCTGTAAGGTTTGTAAACAAAATCGTACATGGTACTGAAGGAGATTATGAGATACCTTATGTTGAGTATTATAAGAACAAATGTTTGGATAAATTGGCCAATGATGTTATTAACGGTATGTCGTTTGAACAACTCGCCAAAAATAACCCACTGATAATTGTAAATACCAAAACCAACCCATTAATAAAGGAAGATACTGAAATAAAGTTTAATGGTGCTAAGGCTTTTGTCGTTTCGAGTGATATTTCTTGTACAAATGATGAGATTGTTGCTTATCTTTTGGGAAAAATAAAAGAATACGGTGACACAAAAGTTCTGAAAATATTCGATGAGAAATGTGAGGTGAAACTTTGGCAACAATTAGAGCCTTAAAAAAAAAATAAAATAATGGGAGTTATATTGAACTCCCATTTATAATGTAAATAACCTTTCTATTGGTTTCTTTGTAATTGTCGGATTCATTGCGTTTGTTATTTCCTTTTCCCATATACATTTAAAGTCTGAGGGCATATTATATTCTGAAATAAAAACTGTATGTCCATCTTCTTTCATTGCCCGGCACCAATCGTAAAACATTTCATAGTCAAAATTTTTGGAAGTCATATACTGTTTTGTACCACAATAAGGTGGGTCACAATATATTAAACTATTTTTTGGGATTGGGCATTCAAAATAATCACCATAATGCCACTCAACACCTTTTAGTTTATCAACCTGTTTTAACGTGTTATTGATGTTTTCTGTTATATAGTCTCTCTTTTTCCCGCTCTTTAATAAAACATTGTGACCAGAATAACCAGCATCAACAAACCTTCCATTGAAACTCGCCATAAAACCAACCCATCCAACAAAATCATCATCAAAATCACTATTTCTACCATATGCACAATCTCGTACCTTATCATATAATGGTTTCTCAATGTGCATCGGGAACGTTTTGTCATTTGTCAATGATTTCCACATGGCAACAAGATATTTTTGTTTGTCGTTTGCTATTCTTCTATATGTATTAGGAACATTTTCAATTACAGAACAACCACCGCAGAAAACATCAACAAATGTATCCCCATTATAGTTGTTTAACATAATAGGTAAAATGTTACCGATAATTTTACTTTTTCCACCTAAATATTTCATATTGTTTTCTTAATTTTCCAAGATTTATGTTTTTTGAATTTTTCTTCATGTATTTTTTTCCATTCATTAAAATCGTCATCTTTGTAGGTCCAATAATATCCAAAAACACTCATACATTTATGTTTACAAACCTCACTTACATGGCTACCGTACAATCTTCTTGTTTCCATTATTGATGGGTATTCTTTAATTAATTTGCCGTCAAAAGTATATTGTAAAACCGGTTTTGAATTTTTAGGATTATTTGTTGATGTTTTTATCAGTCTTTCTATTCTTGTACCATAATTCAAATTATATTTTGCATCACACCACTCCAAATTATCAACAATGTTATTTTGTGGATTTTCATCTTTATGGTTTATTTGTGTATAATTTAATGGGTTATCAATGAATGCTTTAGCAACCAATTGATGTACGAAAAACTTTTTCTTGAAACCATCTTTTTCTAAATTTAAACGAACATAATTAAGAGGTGTTAGAAAACACTTCATAATCTTTTCTTTGTATGGTCTTATTCTTCCATTTTTCTGTTTTACAAGCCTATAACACGATTTAACTCTTCCATAGTTGGATATTTCGTATGCATCATCCCAACCTTCTATTTTTCTCCATATTTCACCATCTAACGGTGTTATATCAAACCACCTTTTCGTATTAAATTCTGGCATATCATTATATTTCATATTTTACACAAATTTGTTATAGTATTCTTTTAATAATAATGAAATGTTGTTTTTGTCTAATCCGTTACAATTATTTCTCCATTTGGTAGTAAGTTCCAAATTGAGGCGTATTGGGTTTTGTATTCTTTCGTTATTCAGAATTTTGATACAAAGTTTTACTTCTCTTGAAGTTATCCCCTCATAACCGTCTGTTTGTACGAAATTGAAGAGTTGATTTTCCCTCATGTCTGAATCATCATCAAGTATGGCATAGGATTCTATTTCCTCTTCATGTGCATCAATCCATCTTTGTATCTCGTCACCACGCCAAGAACCATTACTATCAGTAATGTCGTATATGTTATTGCAAAACCATTGGAACATATTTCCGTTGTTTTTTATTGTTTCTGACTCTCTTCTGCTGCCAAGTGTCTCTATAAAATTGTCAACATCATTATAACCAACCTTCCAAGAGGATGATACAACAATTTTGGCATTGGTATTATCTATTATCTCTTTTAACAAAGATAGTTTTTCCTCATCAAGTCTCCAACCCTTTTCAAAGGTTGAGACAACGCCATCGAAATCAATAAACAGTATTTTCATTTTTTGCTATTATTATCAGTTTCATTTGGATAAAGACCATACTTTTTAAGATTTTCCAAATACTCGTCAACAGTTGGACCGATTTCATTCCAATGTTTAAGTTCCTCCCACTCCTTATCCAATTCTTCTTGGGTGGCTTCCTCAAAGTGTTTTCTTAATTGTTCAACTATTTTGCTCATTTTTCATTTTGTGATTTTTTATTTGTTCCCAAAGTTCTTTATGTCCGAGAAGACTTTCTAACATGTATCCTTTAAACGTTTTGGTATTAATCAGCTTTTCATCTTCCGATATGATTTCATCAATATGCTCAATGGTATTTTCATTTGCCATTTTCTGAATAAAATTGTTATATTCATATTTTGAATATAAATGCACAATAAGGCTTATAATGAATAAACCAACGCAGGCCAATAATATTACAATAATCATAATGTTTTTAAATTTTTATTAAAAAACTCTCTTTTATACTGCAAATATAAGGCAAAAAATTCAATTTACAAAATAAAATCAATTAAATTTTGTTAAATTTATGTAACTTTTTTTGTCTTAGTCACTAATTATCAGTGAGTGAGATGTTTCACTTGAAAGAATAATTTTGTTTAAACAATTAAAATTAGAAAATGGCAAAATACTTAAAACTTTTTTAAAATCACGATGATTATTTGGACTTTAGCACATATTAAAATTGGATAACCTTGTTTTGGCTATCCAATTTTTGTTATTGTAAACGTTTCCGCATTCAGTTCATATGCATTTGTTGTGTCGAGCATTTTACAGTTGTCAAACTCCCATGCGTCACCATATACAATTTTCCTATTTTCATTGTAGTATGCTTGCAATGTGTGTCCGAATATCTGTTTGATATTCTGTATTGGTTTAATGGTGACTTCCGGATTGCGTTTTAATTCATTGTCCCAATACATGTCATGTACGTCACACCAAATACAAGAACCATATTTATCTCTTCCACCTCTTTCTGGGGTTATACAGAATAGTTTAATAAGTCCGGTTTTCGTCTCGGTAAGGGTGTTTAATGTTTCTGCTATCTTATGTATGTCAGTTTCATCACATTTTACAACCTTATCAAGCCATTTACTTTCAACACCCGCATGTGTGAACAAGATTTCATCATTAATGGACAATGATTGGGTTGGATATACATAAGCGATTTGAAATAAATCCTTATTTTCCGTGAATAACTTGGATATTACATTATGGAAAAGTTTTGAATGTCTGCAATGATATGAAGATAGATTAAAATAATCTTTGAAAGCATATGGGCAATCATGGTTTCCGATTAACAATATTACCTTATCCATATTGTTTCTTTTCAGTTCAATAATTTCCTTAAAATTCTCGATTGCCTCTTCTACACTTATAAACTCAAAATTATATGGGTCAAGATAATCACCCAGGAAGACAACCTTATCGTAGTTGTCTATATTTTCGCATGGTTTTTTCCAAAATTTACGGCCATGTATATCTCCACACACCAGTATTGTATTTTTTTTCATTTTTTTTTATTTTTTATTAAAATTATTTCTCTTTCTTTTCATATTTTATTTACAGTATATTTTTTGGCAACTATATACAATTTGACCCTGAAGGTAATCTAATACTTTCGGGGTCTTATTTTGTTCAGTTAACGAATAGTCAATTGATACATATTTATAAAACAATTGTCACCGTATTAATTTAGTGTTTTAGCAAAATTTATAAGGTTATCTTTCACATATTCAAATTGTCCATCTTCATATGTATAATCTTCATTTGGTTGGTATTCGTTTAATATCTGTGATATTATTTTTATAAGATTTATTTGTGGGAAATGGTTTTTTATTGATTTCATATCATTTCGTAATCTAAATCCACCTCCGATTGTTGGGCAGTCAAGATAATCATACATATTTATTTTAAATTGTCTTAAAGCCTCATTAGGCGTAAATTCAACACCATATGTATGATATAAGTCTTCCTTTAACACTTTTTTTACGCACTCCTTAATTACTCTGTGTAACTGTGATTCCGTGAGCCTAATCATATTCTTATTCATATTTATTTTCGTTATTTTATTATAAATAGTATGTAAACAAAAAAATACTGTCATTACTGTCAGTATTTTTGATTTGGGGTCAAATTGTATATCATTGCTGAAATTGATACAGATGTTATCCTTTATATAAGTTCCTCTCATTTCTTCTCCGATAACTTCCTTTGTTGTTTCAGCTACTTTGTGCTGGAACGATTCACCAAAAATCGTGTTGACATTTGGCTTTGGACGTTTGTCGGGGTTTTCATTGAAGAATCTTATTTGCATACATGACCTTGTACAAAGGTCTTTTGCTGAAAAACTTATCATATATAATTCACTTTTTACATTTAGACAATTTACATTTTCATTATTTGCAAATATAGTACAAAAAATTGAAAGTACCAAATTATATAGATTAAAAAAGTGAATATCACATAATTTATGAAAAAAGATATTTATAATGTATATTAAGTTACATTTTTGTATAAACCAAAATAATTATATTTGAAGTCTTTCTTAAGGTAATAATTAATAGAAATTTTTAATTTAGACATGGCAAAAAATTTTGAACATATCATCCATAAAAACAGTAGCGCACTTGTAGATAACAATCCAAAACTTCCTACTTCAGGACAATTAGAATATGGTGAAATTGCAATCAATTATGCAAAGGACAAGGAGACAATATAATTAAAAAACAGTAACAATGAAATTGTAACTTTTACATCTGATAAAAAGTTAGATAATTACGTAACTGTATCAGATTTTGATGAGAATGAACTTATTGTTTCAGCAGCATTAAACAACCTTGAAGAAAGTAAAGCCGATAAGGATGATTTAACCAATTTAATCAATAACGTTTATACAAAGGAAGAAATAGATAATAACCACCTTGTTATCTCAAGTTCGCTTAATGACTTGAACACAAGATTGAATACAAAACAGGACACACTTGTAAGTGGTATAAATATTAAGACAATTAACAACCAAAGTATTCTTGGAAGTGGAAATATCACACTTGAAGGTGGCTCAGGCTCAGGTGGTGGTGGAGACATCAATGTAATAGAAAGTGTGAAAGTGAATGGTAGTGCATTGACACCGGACGCTAATAAGGCTGTTAATATTACGGCAGTACCTGCAACTATTGTAACACAAGACACAACATATAGATTTGTAAGCGACACTGAGAAAACAACTTGGAATAATAAAGTTAGCAATGTTCAAGCAGATTGGAACGCAACAAGTGGATTGGCCCAAATATTAAATAAACCAACTATTCCTGCTGCCGTTACTGAGAGTACCGTTAGCGGATGGGGATTCACAAAAAATACGGGTACTGTAACAGGTGTTAAAATGAACGGTACAACAAAAAATCCAACAAGTGGTGTTGTGGATTTGGGTACTGTTATTACTTCGCACCAAGATATCAGCGGTAAGGCTGATAAATCTGCTGCAATTGGTTCTCTTTCACTTTCGTTGGATAGTACGAATTATAAGATTACATTGAGCGGTACGAAAGTTGACGGAACAACATTCACTGTTTCAGACGTGATTGATTTACCTCTTGAATCGGTTGTGGTAAATGGTTCTTACAATAATACAACGAAAAAGGTTGTTTTGACATTACAAAGTGGTTCAACAGTTGAATTTAGTGTTGCTGATTTGGTAAGTGGTCTTCAAAGTGAAATTACCTCAACCAATAAATTGTCTGCTGACCTGATTGCTGACGGTACAACAAATAAGGTTGTAACCGCAAGTGAGAAAACAACTTGGAACGGAAAACAAGATGCATTGACAAATGCGGATGTTTTGACTGGAATTACCTCAACAAAAGTTTCCAATTGGGACAATGCAGCAACAAACAGTCATACACATAGTAACAAATCTGTTTTGGATGGTATAAGTTCAACCGACATTACAAATTGGAACAGTAAGACTGACAATGTAGGTACAGTTACGGGTGTGAAAATGAATGGTACAACAAACAACCCAACAAATGGTGTTGTGGATTTGGGTACTGTTATTACTTCTGAAACCACATTGAGCAAGGGTAGTACAAGTGGTACTGGTAATGCTGTTACTGATATCACTGTAAGTGGACACCAAATTACGCTTACAAAGGGAACTACATTCCTGACACAACATCAAAGTATCAAGACATTGAACGGTACTGCATTGACTGGTGCTGGAGATATAACACTTACAGGTGTTCCTGCATTCAGTGCTTCTGATAATGGAAAGATATTAGGTGTTGTGAATGGGCAACTTGCTTGGGTTACACCTACAACAATCTACACAGGTAGTGGCACACCAAGTTCAAGCACAGGTAATGATGGTGACATCTACTTGCAGACAAGTTAAATAATATAATAAGAATATGGGTGCATAATGGTTCTGCTTGGATTGAGAACACTCAGAGAACAATAACCACCAATGGAATGATATTCGGTGGGGCGTTAACATAGTTTATGATATATGGAAAAGGATATAGCATTGGCATTAAAGAAAGAGCAAGAGTATCTTCATAGGAAAATTGTAGAGAATGATAACACAGCGAACATCTACGAATATCTTTCTGAAGCTGGATATGATAATCTAGAAGACTATCATAAAGATGGGGCTGAATATTATCTCAAGTCGCAAAACCTTGAAATTGAACATGTATATATAACCGAGGAAAGCCTTGATGAATGGGCTAAACTTACAATGGGTGGGAAGACACTTTTTAGGAGTGCCGAAATAGAAGACCCATCATTGGGTACAGTTGCAATTGTTGGTGCTGATTTCAATGATTTTGAAAGATATAAAGAATTGGATGTGTATCCAATTAAATTTAATTATATGCATGGATGTATTATTACAGGAATAAAGGATTTTAATTTCTGCATATCAATACCAAAGAGAGCATGGTTATCATTGGCTGATGTCATCCTTAAAAAATTGAAAGCCTTTATTGAGACAAGGAATGATAATGTTGAAATAAATGGTAATGATATATTAGTTGGTGGAAAAAAGGTTGTTGGCTGTGCAGAAATCAATAATAATGGTATGTGCTGTATAATATGTCACGTTTCCTTAACTGATTATAATGATATTATTTATCAATTATGTCCACCTCATGGTAGTAAGAAGGAACCTAGTTTAATAAAAAACATATCGAAGAAAGAATTGGAAAAGGAGGTACAATCATGGCTACAGTTATAATTTACCCATCATCAGACGTTATACTTGGACACACTCCAGACAATGGTAATGTTGGGTATAACCGCATAAATGAAATGACATCTGACGGAGATACTTCATATATAGGACAAATCTTATCACAAACTTTATCGTCAATAACTTCTGAATTTAGTTGCCTACCCAATAATAGTGATACTTCTATTCCAAAAGGTAAGTTCAGAATCAAAGGTGTCACAATAAATGTGAATTATGAGTTTTATGCATCTGATTCTTCATCTAGGAACTTTAATATAAATCCATCTATTACAATAGATGGGCAAGTTTCGAATTGTGATACATCTTTATCATCAACAACTAACACTGGTAATGGAACATATAGATTAAATAATTTTTCAATAAGTAACTTAAATGGGATTAACAGAACTTTTACATCATTTAATGATGCAAATATAAATGTTAAAATCGAAACAAGTGGAAATTATACTGCTAAATAACTAATGTCATCAAACTCCTATCGAAGAATAAGAATATCAACAGTCAACTTAACAGTTGAATATGATAATGTCTACGATTGTAAAGCAACAGTCGTACAAGGTAATGGTATAGTAACAGCAACTCCAAGCACAAGCATAGAGGTTGTTGAGGGTGAAACTTGTACATTCTCAGCAACGGTACAGAATAATTATGTGTTTGATGGGTGGTATGATAATGAGAATTTTGAAGGTGACTCATACTCAACTGATTCAACATTCACAATGAGAATCGTTGAAAATATTACATTATATCCAAAGGCGTTAAAAGAAGGATACATCCCACCAGAGGAAGACCCCACAAAGGTATTTTATCCAATTGTGATATCCTCAATCAATGCAATAACAAGCCCATCAAAGGGAACAACGAAGATTGAGAGCGGAACAAGCAGAACGGTAAAAATAGCACCAACTGACCCAATATTGACCCTTGCTCTTGATAATGGGGTTGACATTTCATCACAATTGGTGGGTCATGGAAATGCGTTTCAAACACCAACCGTTGCAACTGTTCAAGGTGCAAGTTATGGGTTTAATTTAAATTCAAATACTGGATATTATACATCAACAAACACTGGTGTAGCGGATAGTGCTGCTGTATGCAGGATTACGTTTAATTCACCAGTAAGATGTCTTGTGACAATACAATACATTAACTATGCTGAAGCTGGAAATGACTTTGGTATATTTGGCAACATTGATACTGCTTTAAGTACTAGCAACACCATCGATACGAATGCGAAACTTGTCTGCAATAATGCATCATACAACATTTCAACACCTCAGACATTGACTTATGAGTTTGAAAGTGGTTCTCACTATATTGATATAAAGTATAGGAAAAATGATACCGTAAATAGTAATAATGATAATTTGCAATTTAAGGTTCTAAGTATTGAGCCTCTTGATGTCTATGATTTCTATTACACATATGACATTCAAAACATAAGCGGTGAGCATGTATTGAATTTTGTATTTGGTAATGTTGAGTATTATTTTGTCACATCGCAAACAAATAGTAATGCACAACTATACCCATATGGACAAACGATAGTGCTACCAGGGGATGAATATAAGTTGATAATCGTTCCTGAGAATCAGAATGAAACTGTAACGTTGACCGATAATGGTACTGATGTGTCATCACAACTGAAAGATGTAAATGTTGAAAAGGAGAAAGATGGACAAACAGTTACGATTAAGAACTATATATATAGGATTGCCAATGTCCAAGCGGCACATAATTTGTCCGTACAGACAACAAAGCCAAACATACCGTTATTGGTGAAGATTAATGATAGTTGGGTCGGTGCATCCTATTATGGAAAGGCGAACAATGCATGGGTGCAATTAAGTCTTGAGGATATATATGCACATAATGGCGTTAAATGGATTAAGGATAATGAAATAAAGACCAATAACATAATGTTCACTGGAAATTTACAATAATTGAATGGAGTAATAAATATTTAAGAATGGTAGATGGGAAACATTTTTATTAAAAACGAAGGAACTTTCAATGGGGTTACTAATATAGGCATAAAGGAAGCAGGGGCGTGGGAGAAACGTAAGATTACAAATATCTTACAGAAGAAAAACAGCTCTTGGGATTCTTCTTTAACGATAAATGGCATCACTACGTATAAGTATGGTGGTTGGGTTGAGACTATACCAATACGTTCAGAAGACTCATATAATCCGTCTGATTTGCCTGTTGATGCTGATATCATCTATGTAAATGAACCTGGTGTTCCAGAGGTTAAAACTGATTCAGAGGGAAAAGTTACTGAATATACAATGACAACAGTTAGCCAAGAAAAACCAGTTAAGATAAATGGTTCTGCTAGTATTGACACCGGATATGTGCCTTTTGATGGTCAGCATGGTTTTGTTGTTGATATTACTGCAAAATTTGCATGGACAAGCCAACATTTTACTGAAACTCACTGTACACTTCTTAATATGATGAAAGAGATTAGTCCGTGGCCAGGTATTGTTATAAGATATGAGGATACTGTGTCTAATGTTCTAAGAATTGTTGCTGACGGAAATGGAGCACATGCTTCAACACTTACAATACCAAGCGATTCGATTTATTCAATAAGAATAACTTATGATTTAACAACAGTAACAGTTTACAATAAATTAACAAATACAACAATAGATACGTATGACTATAATTTTGGTAATATAAGTGACCTAACAGTCAGGATTGGTTCATCTTGGAACCCGGCAACAAACAGTGCATGGAGGTTTGGAGTGTGTGATGTTTATGAATTTAGCATAAAACATTTGTAATTCAATGAGTGGAAAAATAGCATTTAAGATTGATGTATAAAAACAATTATAATAATTAATAACAAGTTATCCCAGCAAGTTTTTTCCTCTTGTTGGGATAATCTCAATTGGGGGATTATCCCTTTTTTATTTATGCAGCCTTTCCTGTTTAATAGATAACTATTGTGCTTGGTTCTCCAAGCAACAACATCAATAACGCTTGAAAAAAATATTATTATTGTCCGTTATATACTTCATAGTCCATTCTGGACCAACCGCCATCACCTAATACATAATATATTGGTTCATTAAGTACCGATTTATTTGGAAAATCAACCTTTATTTTTCCATCTGCATATTCGCATTTGTTTCTGTTTGCAACAAAACTTCCATTAAATGAAATGTATCCCCATTCATGTGGTCTTTCTTTCAATACTTCCTCAACAAATTCGCCAAGGGTCGTTGCTTTGTATTCTTCAACTATATATGAGGCTGTTTCGTCACCTCTTATTTCGCTTGTTCTTGTAAGTTTCATAATATCTTGTGTATATTTTTATTAAGGTTTGTTTTATGCGGCAAGCAGCAGGTCAAACATCTTCTGTGTCTTCTTGGAAGCGTCTCCACCCATGATGGACTCGAACTTGTCCTCCTCACTCTTCCACTTCTTGTCGTTCTGCAACATGGTTGTCATACCGTTGAGCATCCACAACTTAGTTCCACGATAGTTTTCCTGACCGATACCAAAATCAAGTGCGTCCTTGAACTGCAAAATCTGATTCTTGGTGCGGGTGCTGATTTCGTCAATACCATCAACACTGAAATTGTTCTTTGTGAAGAGGTCGAACTGCTTCGGAGTGAGATACATCTTGTGTGTAATGTCACGGATTTCCTCATTTGTCAGTGTCTCGCTTTTGAGCATAAGCATCTTATCCATAAAGGTCTTGGAGAACTGAACGGACTTTGAGAACACCTCAAGTGCCTTTTTACGGTTTTCCTCAATCTCCCAATCAAGACGATGATTTACGTTCTTGGTGTGCTTGAAGATGACTTTGTTTACAGCACCACGAATAGCCACATTGAGTGTGTTCTGGCAGATAATCCTTACAGGGCTAAAGAATGCCATTACAGAACCTGAACCGTCATGTGAGTTTGTAAACACAACATAATTTTTAACGGCATCACTGTTACCATTGAGATAACTATCAGCACCCAAACGGCAGGTTACGAACATACGCTCACCATAACCAAGAGCACCTGCGGTCTCAATCAGAGGCTCTTCACCGCTTACCTCCTTAATAAAGTTAATGAACTCGAATGCCTTTGTGTTATCAACGATACCATAGTCACGTCCAACGACACCAAGGGTTGTATTGTTATCCGTTCTGAAAGTGGACTTATGAGACGTGATGATGTTCTGACGTGTAGGTGAAAACTCAACACTCTCGCCCCTAAGAATTGCATCAGCAATCTCCTTCGGAACACGAATCAACGGCTGTGATTCAACGGTGTAATTCAGTCCGGCACTCTCAATTGCCTCTTCAATTGTTACAGGATGGTCGAAGTTTGTACCAAACAACTGCCATGAACTCTTGTTTGCCTCACTCGGTCTTACATTTACATTTGCCATAATCTTGAATATTTTTAAAGTTGAACTTAAATATTAATTTGTTTTTTAATTTTGACAATGCAAAGATATGAATTTATTTTTAAACTGCCAAATTTTTCGTGTTAAAAAACGTTAAAGGTTTACTTTCAAGTGTTTTCCGTTTGTGTTGTATTCAAAAATGTCAACACCATTTTTCTCAATGTTATCAAGTTTTGCACAGATTGCGGAAAGTTCGTCAATTGCCTTATAACTTCTCTGTGTCAGAATCTTCAGTCCAAGACGTTTACCGGTACCGTTAATACACTCATGGTTTCCGAACTGAGTAATCACACCACTTGAACCAATACCTTTGACAAGCATATCAAGTTCGTTCTTCACATCATCAAGTTTCCATGAGAGTTTCTTGATAAACTGAAAGACATCCCTATCATTGGACTTGGCGATGACGTTGATTTTATCAACAAGACGGATTGCCTGTTTCGTATTAATCACCACATTATTAAAAGGTGACTTGATTTCACGCAAACCCATAAGCAGGTTGGCAATTCTGCCCCACTGACGATAACCATGCTCATGATACGCAACCAATGACTTCAACACACGCACGTTTCGCATCATTTCCTTAATCTCACTTGGGAGAATCGTAATGGACGTATATGTCTTCTTTGCCTTTTTCTTCTTTGATGCTGCCCTCTGCATCTTCTTATACTCCTTAATGTCATATACCTTGCCACTTACAATAATTGTCTTTGACTGATAGAAACTCTCGATACAACCGTCAATTGAAGAATACTTACCCATTGTTTTCTGTACTTTTTTAAATGTTAAACACTTTGTTTCCTAATTCTGTGTGCAAAGGTATGCATTTTTTCCGAAACGGCCAAATAAAAATCAATTTATTTTTCTTGAATTAAGATTTTTTAAGAAATGGACATAAAAATGGGATAACCCCAATTGAGATTATCCCATATATTTTTCCGTTTGGTGAAAATATCTTTATCTTCTGCCACCGAATCTTCCATTTGGTGTTGTTGCTCCACTTCTTGTTGGCATTGAACCTCTTGAATGTACTGTTTGTCTTGTGCTTGATGGAAATCTGCCTTGTCCGAAATTTCTGTTTCCTTGCTGCCTTGGAACGACTCTGTTATTGTTATTATTTGACCTTGGTGTAATCTTACCGTTATTTGGGATGTGTCTGTTTCTGTTATCATAATGATGTCTGTGATAATCATTATGCCTTATTACGTTGTCATAATGTCTTCTGTCAAAGTTTCGTGGATGATAGAATTTCCCACCTTTGTACCAATATACCCTTGGCATTGGTTTCCAATATCTCGGATAAGTCAATAGAGGACTTCTGTACATTCTCCAATAGAAATGATTTCTATAATAATAAGGATAATAATACAAATCGTTATAAATGTAGTATTGTACAAGTCCGTCTATAATATAAGGTGTGCCACAAGTAATGACAACCTCGATTTGTGCGTTGTCATTGACAACAACCGCTTCTGTTGGGCCATACATGTCATCCTGTGCTGATACAGTCGTGACACAAGAAACAAGTAACATGCATCCAATTGCGAAAACAATTCCAAATAAAAACTTTTTCATAATGCAAAACGTTTTAAATGTTTATTTTATTTATAACTATTGCAAAGATAGTCCATATTTTACAAAAAACAAAATGGAAAATCACCATTTAGGGATTTTCCAAAAACATTTAGGATTTTGCCTATAGTAATTACTCAAAAACCACCATTGAAAGGTTTTTAATCTCGGGTGCTTGTCTGTGTTGTCCTTCACTGAACAATACATTGTCAGGACCGATAAACTCTGTCATTTTCGCCTTCATTTCCTCAACGTTCATTGGTTTAATACCATCCGGATTATTTGGATATGGTTCAATAATGTATCTCATGCCATACTGCCCGGTCTTTCTGTTGACAACCTCGAATGAATCTGTATATGCCCAACCGCATTGTACAAGTGCTTCTGAGATTGAGGCATAGTCATCATATTCAACGTTTTCTTCAAGTTTCTTGTAAACTTTTTCTTCCGAACTGTTTCCTGCTGGGTCTTTTAATGCTTTTTTCTTATTGCTACGTATTGAACTCTTTACACATTCAGTAATCATTTTTGTAAGTTCACTTTCAGTCAATCTGATTGCTCTCTTCATATGAATTGAAATTTTTTATTTATTTTTTATTAATAAATATTGTGTAATTTTTGAAACTCAGCCACTAATTATTAGTGACTAATATAATTGTTTAAACAAATATTATTTATAAAAATGAGTAAATATCTTAAGTTATTCGAAAACCATACCCAATATGAAACGTTTATTGGGGGTGGGGGAAACACCCCATTTGTAAAGCCTAACGTCAGTTATTGTACCGAAGAGAATGAGGTACATTATAATCCTTTTTCTTGGGCTGATGAATATCTCACTTTTGATATTGTTACAGAAGGAACAATTGTGTGGAAAACATCAGACAGTAATAATGTTAAAACGATATTATATAGCATTAATAATGGAGAATGGACTGATATTACATCCTCAACAACAGGAGATTCATTTAATGTATCCGTTGGAGACAAAGTAAGATTTAAAGGAAACAATCCTGCATATGGAGCAGATAGTTCAAGTTATAACACATTTAATGGTAGTACGGCATCATTTAATGTACAAGGCAACATTATGTCATTGTTGTTTGGGGATAAATTCAAGGGAAAAACAGACCTTACTGGTAAAACTTATGTATTTGTTTATTTGTTTGAGAATGCAAATATTATAAATGCCAAAAATCTTGTTTTGCCTGCTACAACATTGGCAGGTGGTTGTTATTATGGTATGTTCAAAGATTGTACAAGTCTTGTAACTGCTCCTACATTATCTGCTACAACATTGGCAAGTGGTTGTTATGGTGGTATGTTCGAAGGCTGCACAAGTCTGAAAACAGCACCAGAGTTACCTGCTACAACATTGGCAAGTAGTTGTTATAGTGGTATGTTCAGAGATTGTACAAGTCTTGTAACTGCTCCTACATTATCTGCTACAACATTGGCAGATAGTTGTTATTATGGTATGTTCGAAGGCTGCACAAGTCTGACAACAGCACCAGAGTTACCTGCTACAACATTGGCAGATTGGTGTTATTATGGTATGTTCAAAGGTTGCAAAAGTCTGACAACAGCACCAGAGTTACCTGTTAGAACATTGGCTGAAGGTTGTTATGATAGTATGTTCTATAGTTGTAGTTCGTTGAATTACATCAAATGTCTTGCAACAAATATTTCAGCAAGTAATTGTTTAAGTAATTGGGTATTAGGTGTTGCTTCAACAGGTACATTTGTAAAGGCTGCAAGTATGACAAGTTGGACAAGAGATACAAATGGTATTCCAAGTGGTTGGACGGTTCAAGATGCAACTGAATAACCAATTGTTGTACCGGCAATATAAGAAATATAAAAACCACATACAACATAAATAATATAATAAATGGGAGTAATTTTAAACTACTCCCATTTTTCTTTAATAACATTAAGTTAGATTAGAACGGCAAATCGTCATCGTCACTATTGTTTACAGCACTTGTTACAGGTGGTACTTTAATTTCTGCCGTTGTGGGCTTTGGTGCTTCCATCTTTGTCTGAACTGATGGTGTTTCTGTTGTCTTTGGTGTTGAAGAGTTGTTTCCATTCTCTCCGCTACCAGGAAGGAAATAGATAGCGTTTGCAAGGATGTCACGTGAAATCTCGCAATTTCCTTCTCTATTCTGATAAATTCTGTCACTATAATCACCTACGACAATTACGGGTTTTCCCTTTGTGAGATACTGAGTCATGCTGAAATGTCTCTGATTAAGTGACGTTACGCTAATCCAATAGGGTTTTTGCTTTCCGTCCTGTCCCTTATCGTCATTAAACTCATTGTTTGCAATTCTGAATGTAAGATATTCCTTACCGCTTTTGCTAAGTTTCTTCTCTGCATCAGCCACAATGTGGCCAGTTACTTGTAATGTTCTCATAATTTTTAAAACGTTTTAAAATTTAACATAAAGGGAACTATATACCTGTTGACTCAAGCAACGAGGATTTACTATATTGACGTTTCATCGGGTGTCCAATGACATTGCCCTCACCGCCCTTTATCCCGCTTCCCTACGGGCTTTAATTCATTATTTTATATTCCTATTAAATTTTGTTTGTGAAGGGCAAAATCCCTTATGTTTATCGCTGCATTAACATCCCTGTCATGCTTCTCTCCACATTTTGGACAAACCCATTCACGGTCATTCAGTTGCAAGTCAGACTTGACATATCCGCATTTGCTGCATGTCTTGCTGCTTGGTTCAAACCTGCCAATGAATATCACATTTTTACCATACCAATCACTCTTGTATTTCAATTGCCTTACAAACTCACTCCATGCGGCACTTTGTATGCTGTTGGATAGATGTTTGTTTTTCATCATACCTTCCACGTTAAGGTCTTCCAAACATATTGTGTCATATTGTTCCGTCAACATTGAGGATAATTTATGTAAGAAATCACTCCTACGGTTTGCTATATCTCTATGACACTTTGCCACTTTTAGTCTTAATGCTTCATGTCTGTTGGACTTCTTCTGTGTCCTTGCAAACCTATGTTGGAGCGTTTTAAGTCTTTTCTGACCTTTTTCCAAGAACTTTGGATTAGCGTACTTTGTACCGTCTGAGAGGATTGCATAGTCTTTGATACCCAAGTCAATACCCACTGATTTGTCTATTGAAACCTTGGTTTTCGGTTTCTCTTCAACATCGTAAACCACTATTGAGCACCAATAGTCACCACACTTATCCTTACTAACGGTAAGAGTACCGTATTTCATTGACAAGTCGAATGTTTTGTTCTTGCACAACTTAACCCAACCTATTTTTGGTATTTTCACTTTCCAATTGTCAAAGTCAAAATGAACAGCGTTAATATATTTTGCACTTTCAATGTTCTTTTTCTTTGATTTGAATTTTGGAAAACCTTTCTTTTCTCTGAAGAATCTCACGAATGCTGCATCAAGGTTTCTTAATGATTGTTGCAATGAGGTGTTATTCACATCTTTGAGCCATTCATGTTCCCCATCGTTTTTCAATTTTGTCAGTTCATGTGCAAGTTCCACATATCCGATTGTTTTTTTCTCTTGTTTGTATGATTGTATTTTCTTATCAAGCCCCCAATTATATATGAATCTGCAACAACCGAATGCTTTGTTAAGACATTCTTGTTGTTTAAATGTTGGTTTCATTTTATATTTATAGGCTCTTGTTTTCATACAAATTCATCGTTTCTTTAATAATAAATATCACGATGAATTAAAAAAGTCAACTTTTAATCTAATTATTTTCATTTTTTTTTTATTTGTTGAGACAAGAGGTATATAATTCCCTAAATTTATTTTTCATCTTTTGCTTTTTCTGTTTTACCAACTGATAGTCTTGTTATAAAATCATTAAACTTATTTATTTTCATTTGCAAATATACAACATTTTCGGCAGAAAACAAAATATTTTTTGCAAAAAATACTCAATTATTGAGAATTTTTGTTATATTTATATTGTAGATAAAAATAATTGTTTAAACAAAATTAAAGTTAAAATGAAGAAATATTTGAGACTTTTTAAAAATCACAATGATTATTTGGACTTTAAAAACACAAATGACTTCAAATTGCCCAATATAAGTCATTGTGAACAGGAAAGTGAAGTGCATTATAACCCTTATATTAGCCCTTATAATGGTCATGCTTATGTTGACCTTGGTCTTCCAAGTGGCACTAAGTGGGCAAAGATGAACGTTGGTGCAAGTTCTGAAACTGATAGGGGTCTTTATTTCGCTTGGGGTGAAACACAAGGTTATACAGCAAGTCAAGTAGGTGGTCACAAAGTGTTTAGATGGAGTGATTATAAGTTTAATCCAAGCGGAGATGGTTCAACCTTTACCAAATACAACGCAAGGGATAATAAGACGCATCTCGAACTAACTGATGATGCAGCAGCCGTTAATATGGGTGGTGATTGGCACATGCCGAATAGAGCACAATGTATTGAACTGCTCAAGGAGACAAAGAACGGATATGTAACAAATACCGGTGCTTTTACACAATTTGCTTGGAGTTGGAGTGATAGCAATGGTTATTCAAGTCCTACTTCAACAACTGCTACAATTAGTGGTTGGAACACAATAGGACACTTCTTCTTCAAGAAAAGTTATACCTCAGTGACTGAAGCTATTAGTCATAAAGATTATCTTTTCATTCCTAATGTTGGTTACTACCAAGATGGCGAACTTGTCGGTGTTAGTTATTATGACAGTGGCGTTTGGGCTTCGGCCCTCGGTTCAAGAGGTGTCGAGTATGCGTGGCACTTAGGCTTCGGTATTGGCAGAGCAGGTGTTGGCTACGACAGCCGTTACTACGGTTCATCGGTCCGTGGTGTCGTTGGGCAGATGGACGAAGTCATTCTACCATACAACTCCATACAAGGGGGGGAAGTGACCCCAAGTAATCCAGAAGTAGGAAAATTAAGTTAACGAAAATCAAGTTTAAGGCAATTCATCCCACTCACTAAAGATGAGTGGGTTTTCTTATCTTAATGCATATAAAAATAGAATTGTTCTCAAAGATTGGTAAACTGAATAATTACGGGCATTTTAAAGATAATAGTTATAGAAAATTCGTGAAAAACTAAGCCTTGCACATTGTTATTGTAAGATTTGGCGAATAAAGAAATTCAAGCAATCTTTCTGCGAGTTTTTGATATTTTTCCTCTTTTGGAATAATGTTCAAGAAACTTGATGGTGCTTGCCCATATGCATTACAGACCATATTCATTTCTATATATTTCATCCATTCCGGTTTCTTTATCTCCTTTTTCATTATCTGATTCATTATGCTTTTAACATAATCAATTTTCTCTCTTTGGTTTGCGCATGGGCTGCTCAAAGCATATGGTAATTCAAAATCAATCTCATCCTCATTAAATTTGAAATTGGCATAATTCTGAGGTTTGAAAAAGACACCATAAAAGAACATATCGTCAATTGTTTCGGTTAAGCCAAAAGTCCATGAAAACTCTTGGATAAGATTTTCAAGTGCTTCAAGTGATGGTTGTGAGTTTACAACTGTATAATCATAAAAACAATTTTCCATAAAGGATATAAAAAATAAAGTAACATTTAACAATAAATATGGCTTCCATTGAATTTTGAATAACAACGGAAGCCATAAATTCAACTTTCAATTATGACAAAATTGCTTAATGTTAATTTACGATAATCTTTTTTAAGTTTTTTGTGCCATCCATGTCTGACGACATCTCTTTTCCTGAACGGGTCAACTTCATTAATCTCTGCAAGGAAACTCCATCCTTTAGGTTGGAGAGGAATTGCAGCAAGCCTTTTATTAATTAAATATTATTTTTTTTTGTAAATATACAATTTTTATTGAAAATTTCCTAATATATTGTGTACTTTTTGAATTAATAAACTATTTATATATAAAGAATGTTATTTAATATGTATAAAACTACTAAAATACTACAGACAAAACAACATCATGAGGTGGATTTATCCATCCTCAAAGCTATGTGTTTCCATTCTGCTCGATTGTATAATGTAGGTTTATACTCTGTTAGACAACACTACTTTAATACTAATACATACCTATCTTATAACTCTAATTATTACGAGTGTAAAGGTAATGAAAACTTTAAAATTCTACTTTCAGATTGTAGTCAACAAATTCTAAGACTTGTAGATAGAGATTTCCAATCCTTTTTCCGTTTACTTATCCTTAAAAAATCAAACAAATACTCTGAAAAAGTGAGACTGCCTCACTACAAAAAAAAGGATGCTGTTATGGTATGCCCTATTCAAGGACGTTCTTGCAGAATACAAAAAGATGGTAAAGTTGCTATCGGTCTTACCAAAGAATTCAGAGAAAAATATAATATTTCTGAACGTAGAATTCTGTTTACAATCCCAAAAAATATCAGACACATACAACAATTCCAAGAGATAAGAATAATACCAATCCACAATGGTAAAGAATTTTCGGTGGAATTCATTTATAATGAAACAAATGTTAAACCTCAAGTTCAAGGTAATGGTTATATGTCAATTGATTTAGGCGTATCCAACTTTGCAGCATGTACAATCTTTTCTAATGGTGACGCACAACAATTTTTAATTGATGGGCGAAGACTAACAAATATAAATCACTATTACAACAAGAAAGTATCTGAACTGAAAAGTGAATATTCTAAAAATCAATCAATTACTGATGATACGACCCCAAGAATGATGAGATTGATGAATGGAAGAAACAATCGTCTTACAGATTACTTCAACAGAGTATGCCACTTCTTAATTAATAAATGTCTTGCTTATGGTGTATCTACCCTTGTAATAGGTTACAACAAAAGTCAAAAACAAGATATTAATTTAGGTAAGGTCAATAATCAGAAGATTGTCGCAATACCATATCATAAGTTCCGTCAGAAATTAGAAACCATATGTACTGAATATGGCATTAAGTATATTTCTCAAGAGGAAAGTTACACATCTAAGGCAAGTGCATTAGATGGGGATATTATTCCCGTATATGGAGAAAATACTGATAATATTGTATTTAGTGGTAAACGTACCCATAGGGGACTATATCGTAGTTCAGATGGCAGTGTGTTAAATGCTGACATCAATGGTAGTATCAATATATTAAGGAAATATGTCAAAGAACGTAATGAGAATTGGATTTACCAAGACTCAGTAAGAGCACTTGTCAACGTGCCATGCCAAAGGGTATCACCCTTTGCTCAAGCACCCTCCTTTAGGTGGGTGTAGTTGACACAACGGATGTAAGGAAGTCTCATTGCATTTGATTTCATGCCTGCCATAGTTATAGACAAGACTTTTATATGTTTTCTTGCTTTCCATTACTTTTGGCTTCTATCAACAATTTTTTACGTCTCTCTTTGAATGTCTTTTTCCAAGAAATGAGATAAACATTTTCATCCTCAATTTCCTTAATGTGTTCGGATAGATTTATAATCTTGAAACCACCTTCAATAAATGGTTTAAATACTTCATCAACACAACATATCAAATCTTCCTCGATGTCAACTACACAACGGTAAGAACCGTTTACGTTTACTGGTTTATAACGTTCATCATGAGAGGGGAATTTTGATTTAATTAGATTTCTAATATAATCTTGTTTTCCTTTGATTCTCTCCTCCAATGTTAAAAATGTCCCACCGCCATAAGTGGTTTCCAACCAAGCATACTCTGCCGTAAACTCAGGTTTCTCCTTATGGAAAACCTTTTTAAGATGTTCAAATGTACTATTTGTCTTCTCTTCAGATTGTTTCATAACCATTTTTTGTTAAAGTTCTTTTGTTATTCTTTTCAATTCTCGCATTAACACATTTAATAACACTTTCTTGTGCTGATTGAATAAATTTATCCTTGGTTATTTCCTCTATTTCAATTAGATAATTATTAATCTTATTGGCAAATGATATGCCTTTATCCTCACAACCTCCGTGAAAAGGGTCATTTAGATTTACAAACACTCCGAACAAGTAACCATTTACTTTATTGTATTTATATAACAATGCATTATATTCATATTCACAACGCCATATTGGATTTGTATCTCTGTTTTCACTAAAGTCCTGATTATACAGGAATCTAATATGTATATATTTCCCGAAGAATTGTGAGACATAGTTGATAACTTCATTTTGTTTTTGAGAACTTTCCTCAATACATTTATCAAGATGCTTTTCTACCTCCTTGAATGTTTCAGTCGGTATATTCAATCCCTCTAATGTAGGAACAGTATCACGCATATGGTTTCTGATACTCTCTAATTCATCGGTATCATGAACAATTGGATAAAACTTTTTCATCATATTTTTTTCAATTTTTAAAATATGTACTCAAATGAGTACATAATGTTTTTTATTTTATGTAAGTATATTTGGTCATTACATATTATTCATCTTATTCAGAACAAACATGTTTACGTCTTTAAACTCACCTGGAATATTGTCCTCATAAAGAAGGTTTCCTTCATTGTCCTTAATTGTTACGTGAAATACACGATTGACAAGCACATAGTTGAGTTTGTTTATATAGTCAACACAAAGTTGTTTTCCATATGCTACACGTTCCTCTTTCTTTGCCTTCTTCATTTCTTTTGACAAGTCCCTCAAATCGTGTTTGGAAACAACAGCAAAACCACGTGGAGTTTCGTTATCATAATCAAAGTCAATCTTCTGTACATATTTATCATCCTCACTTTTTACGATTTTCAATGGAACAATAACATATGTATTTGCACGGTACTTTGATTTAAACTTATGAATTTCATGTACTTCCTTATCAGTTGAAATGTCTGAATATTCTTCATCTAAGAATATAACCTTAACAATGTTGTTTTCGATGTATGAATGAACATAATCAATTGTCACATTGTAACGTGTGATTGCTGCATTTAATTTAGTTTTATTTTCCATATTTAAACTTTTTAAATTATTTGTATGTTTCAGATATTATTACTCATTTGAGTACATAAACCATTGGGACTGGTTAAAAATGCTACAATATACGTATAAACACAAGTTTCCATTGGTTTGGACTCATTTAATTTCCTTGTATATTCATTTGCATCCATTATTCTGCAATGCTCCTTATCGTTGAGAGCAATTAAGTATTTTTCCTTGTTGGTTTTACTTTCAAGTGTATCCTTATCATATGTTCTCTTACTGAATGTCAAAACCTTTACTGTAATTGGGCTATAATTGCCCTCTGTGCGATTTACTTCTTCGTTCTGTGGAACAATACCATCCATAAGATTTGAAAGCATTATAAGCCATTTATGAAAGTCTTCCAAATCTTCCCTATAAGGTTTATTGCATAAGTTACGTTCATTAAGTACATTGTCAACATTGAAATCCTCAACGTACTTTTGGAAATCACTTTTCAAATGTTCTTCATGCACCTTAATAGTAAATTCCAAGCCACATGTAGTCCATGTTGTCAGTTCATAAATAAATTTACCGGTGTTATATTCTTCTACGTATATAGGTAGTACATTAAAGAAAAGTTCAAAAAAACTGATATAATTCTTATCTTTAATATATTCCAATGACTGCTCAACCAAAATATTACCTTTATCAAGAATATTCACTTTCTTGTCTATCATAATTTTATTCTGTTAATTTTTCAAAAGTTTTGTTAATTTTCTCCAGGGGTGTTGTTGGCTTAAACTTTTTAACAATATTAACCATATTTTCACCTCTGATACCCTTGTTAAAATATTTCTTAATGACCGTTTTCTGGTCATTTGTCAAAAAACGTGCGTTAGACGTTATCTGACAAACCCTCGACCAAAACCTTTCCCAATCTGTAAGAGACTCAAGTTCTGCTTTTGCCTTTGCTGCATAATACTCCTTAGATAAAGTCGTAACTTGTGATACCTCATAAAGATTCTTTATAAGTTCTTTAACTTCTTTTCTTGTTTTTTTCAATGGAAAAGGTGACGTTTCAATTAAAACGATGAAATCTTCATCGTTAAAAATTTTGATAACTGATATCTTACCCTTTTCGTGCCACCCAATATGTTCCGATAGACGCACAAAGAAATTATTGTTCATTTGGTAATAAGTACTTTCAGTCGTTTTTGATACCGTTATCACCACATCCGGACACAATTTCTTTATATATTGTGCAATATATTTCATATGAATTATTTCAAGGAAACCCCACCCTTTAGGGTGGAGTGATTGACATTTTACTATATTATTTATGCTCAATGAAAACAACCTTACCTTCCAACACACCATATGTTGAACTCTCCTTGAAAACTTTCACTTTTGGGATATAATCACTATCCATGTCCTCAACAAGATACCACAAATCACCGCCACCTTTCCAAGTAACTTCAATCAATTTTTCGCCTTTTTCCAAGTTAATCGTTGTTGTCCCACCATATTGACGTGTTATCTGCTGTTCACAAGAACATAAGCCTAATGTAAGACAAATAACCATAAAAATTTTTCTCATATTTTTTAACATTTTAATTTTACTATGCAAAGATAAGTTTTATTTTCTAAAAAAACCAAATTTTTGTTGTTAATAAATGTTGTCAGTCCTCAAAATGTTGCAATATATAATTGTATAGATTGTGACATTTGTCACCAAATAAAAACCTAATTCTGTCAGCCATACAGATAGGAAATACGTTCTTGTCTCCCTCATTTATTTCATCTGCAAGTGTGTCAATAACATATTGCGTTATTCTTTCGTTGATTGTATCTAATTCTTTTTTGTGTTCACAATACTTCTGTGTAGAAGAATTAATGCCCTCAATCGCTTCTTTTCTAACCAACTCTCTAAGTTCTACCATACGACTATACTCCGGATGTTTCATCTTGATTTCGTGGCTTCTGTATGTGCGATAAAAACACTCCAACTTATCATCATCCTTCGGGGTCTCAAGATAAGGTGTGGAAATAAATAAGAATACACGATAGCAAGGTCTAATCAAGTTCTTATTTATAAAATTTTCTCGACTATAATCTGTCATATAGGACAATTTTTCATTAAATACCTCTCTCTGTATCTCTTGAATTGCTTCAATGTTCTCAACGTATTTCTGATATTGTTCAATACCACCTTTGCACTGCAATAACGAAAGAAATTCTCCAACCATTTTGTATGCACAACAATCATTGCTTTTAAGTGAATAACCGGTCAAAGAATAAAACAAACATTCTTTACCATACTCTTCAAGATAGTTATCCCAATCCTCAATCTCTCCACTGAATAAAGGTACATTCACCCAATTCTTTTTACCTAACTTTTTCCTTCCAAGTCCATAGACAAATACTTCTTTGTCACCCAAATCACACGGACACAGAACAGACGTATTCTTAATTGTCTCTTCATCCCAAGACGGATATAATACCCTCTTGTCTTTGTTTGTTAACTTTAAAGCACAAAAATCACTTTTTGGAATCATATGCTCCATTGATTTGCCAATGTAAATAAAATTTGCTTTTGCCATATTTTTTATCTGTTTTATTTATTTCTATTCGACTGCAAATATAACATGTATTTCTGAAAAAAACAAATTATTTTAGTTAATAAAATTTAAAGAAAAATCCCTATCTATTCTCACGAACCAATAGAGATTGAAACAATTATCAACAACTAAAAAATCAATTCTAAGCATTTATTTTTAAGCCAACCTATAATTTATTGTCTTGAAAGTTTAATGCCCTTAGAAACCTTGAAAAGTGGCTCTAATGGCTTTTGCTGCCACCATAATCAAAGTATATATAATATACACTGATGTTTTAGATTAATTGTGAAAGTTTCTGTTCCAGTTCCTCAATCTTTTTGTTGCGTTTTCTCACGGCTTCATTCAGACCGGCTATAATGTCGTGCATTGTCTCGCCATTGGTCTCGCCATTTTCATAACGCTCCAATTGTTTGCGCAACTCATAAATCTTTAAAGAATATGTTTCAATTTTCTGTTTGCATTTCTTGATTTCATTTTTCAACTTCTTGATGATTTTATCTTGGCGTTTCCAATCATTAAGCAAAGTTCTATAAAGTACTGGAAGTGGTATATCATCAACGGATAAACTATCTTTAATATCATCACTTCCGGCATAGTGTTCAACAAGCCATGAACTGAAGCCATCCTCAATCTTTGTGTTCTCATTTTCATAAAAATAAGAAAGAACAAAATCTAACAAGTCATTTGCTTCCTCACCTTCAACAAGAATCTCCAATTCATCCTTACGAAATGTTATAAGCCTTTTATCATCTTCAATAAAACACTCACATGAAAAACCTTTCCAAAGGTTACTAAACTTCGCATTGTGAAAATCTACGATTTTTTCAAACATAAAAATTGATTTTTTTAATGATTTATATTTTTGATACAAATGTCTGTTTATTATTTATATTTCCACCCATATCAGTGAAACATTCCTTTGTACCCTCTAAAAACTCTGTTAACCATTCTACTTTGGTGCATTCATCATCAATGTAGCAACAATATACTTTTTCACCACATTTTGGTGTATAATTTATTGTTTTGTCAACATACTCAATCCATCTTTCTTCAAGTTTTTTGAAACCATGTCCAGTCCCAAGTATATCCTTAAACAAACCATTTGGCTTTGTCTTAGCCTTTGAACCAACAATAGTGAGGAAAGAATCCATACTATTATATCGTTTGCGATATGCCTTAATATAATTTTCCAACTGGAAATTTTTGCCAAGAAAATTAAAAAATATATCCAAGTTTGAAACCATTTTTTTCCTCCGCATTTTTATAATGGTAACGTGAAATACGCTACCATTTATGTTATTTAATCATCAAATGGGTGTTTCAGTCTGTTTGAAACCTTATCCATTCTTTCTTCCACTCCCTTAATGTCTTCCTCGACTGATTTAAGATACAAACGCAATCTGAGAAGTCTGTCTTTATCATTTGCAAACGTAGCCATACCCATGAGATACTTTGGGCGAATAATGAATGAATACGATTTAGAATTCCTCTGTTACTACACCGCAAGGTTTATATTCTTTTTCTACCTTACGATAAAGCACGAATAAAACTTTACCAGCCTTAGCGAAATTACTCTTGCTTAGGACAAGTGAAACGAACTGCAATCCCTCTTCATTGGTATACAACGGAGACGTAGGGAAACGTGCAGCGTATTCCTTGCAATTTGGCAATACCGAATACTTCTCGTATTCCTCACCTATGATAAGGCTACCCTTAACGGGCTTTACCATATAACCAAGTGCCTTCCAACTGATTACGTGCGAATCCTCATCCAACTTTCCAAAGTAAGGGGTGAGGTCAATACGTTTACCATAAATGATACCTGAATTAATGATATTTATCTTTTCCATATTATATAACTTTAATTGATTAATATTACGTTGTTTCTTAATTACAAGTGCAAAGGTAGTAATAATATCTGAAACTACCAAATTATTTTGGTTAAAAGATGTTAATCAATATCACTTTCCTTTATCCAATATGAAAATCTGTAATGTTTTGCAACATATCTTTGTGGAATATGACCATATCCGTCAGTATCAAGCCATTCGGCAAAATCCTCTAACAATTCGTCAAATGTAGTTATCTCTGTATTGCCATTAAACCAACCACACAAAGATTTGCAACCATTATAGTAAATATACGGACTTGAAAAAGAAGAGATAGGGTCTCTGTCAATACTCATTACATATAGTTTACCACCACTTTCAAATGCTTTTCTTGCACTTGATTTTGTCAAACGTCTATAAGTTTTGCCGTTTCCGGAAACTATCTTATTTTTCATAATAGAATGTTTAATAATTGTCAATTGTTATTTTGATATTATCCCTTATCTTCCATAAGGCAAACACCATTTTCAAAAAAAGAATATATCTGTATCTACTTTTAACCTCAATAAGTATTTCTATATTTGTTTCCCTCTTTATCAATTTTGAATACATTGCAACCCATATACCCTTGTTTTGATTGGCATCATGATATACACAACCATAATATTCATGCCCATTCTTTTTTAAAAGAATCGTAACAGGTAAAATCTCTAAATAAAACAGATTTGCCAAAAAATAATGCAGAAAAACAATATACTCCATTTTAGACTTTTTTATCAAATTTAATTGGTGCAGGCACTATTAAACGCACAAGAACCATCAAAGCAAACATCTTCCAATAAGTAATTTCCGGCAAACCGAACACTGATACAACCGCATAGTTCCACAGATATTGTCCAAAAAATGCCAATAAGCAACCCCAAGCAATACTAAACAACAATCCTAAAATTGTATATAGTATAACATTTAAACAACCTTCCTTCATAATTTCTTTAGTTATTTTTTAAAAATATCAAACGTAACAAAAACCGGCCAAAAATACATAACAATCAACATATATAACATGAGCATTGGCTTCTCTGTTTCTTCATTAACAGAAACTTTTGTGCATGCAGAACAGACCGCATAGACAATACCAATAAACAAATATATAAAAACCAACACTATTTCCATTGTTACCATAGTTTTCTTATTTAATTCTTAAAACATTATTCAGATATCTCTCAATCATATCAACTGCTTCATCCAGTGACCTTGCATTTCCAATTCTGTCATATGTATCGTTGATTTCTGTTGACTCATTATCTTCCTCAACAACCACACTGCACAATATATTGTCACCACCAGCAGACACAACATCTTGATACTTAATTGCCCATCGTCCCCATGCTGTTAAATAAACTTTTGGTGAATATGTATTGTCACCCACCTCAACGTACTTCCTAAGTGTCTCAACCTTGTTCATTTTCATTCAGTTTTTCGTTAGCAATCTTTTCAAGTGCCACACCCACAAATTTGTTGATTTCGTCACCAAACTTATCCATTGTCTTAACAATAATATCCTTGATTTCAACATCATTAAAACCATTAAGCAACTCATAGTCTGCCCAAATCCTATCATACAGATAAGCATAGAGAGATTTTTTAACACGCTCAACGTCAACAATACTGCTATTAATGCTAATGTTCTTGTAATTTTCCATATTCTTAATTGTTTTTGTAATTTAACGATGCAAAGATAGATATTTTTTTCGAAACTGCCAAATATTTTTAGTTAAATGATATTAATAGATAAAAAACTCGTAATTCCTATATCTCTTATCATTTGCCCTGTACCTTGCAAAAGCAAGTGCTTCTGAATAATTGTTCTTCAACTTTGTAGGCGTTTCCTCATCTTTCTTGATGTGGTAATAAGCAAAGGTAACTTGCTTATCCTTATTCTCACCATAAGCATAAGAATACTCATTATTGAATATTTCCTCACTTACGTAGATTCTTCTTTCAATTTCTTTCATATTGCTTATTGTTTTAAATTGACACTGCAAAGGTATAACAAAAAATCGGAATATGCAAATATTCCGAATTAAATGATGTTAAATCAACTATTTATTTTTAATATAAACAACTTTTGAAACAAAAATGAAACTTGTAATTGAAGATGGCCACTGGGCAACCAAAAATAATGATATGATATTTGGCAATGTTGTATGGCTCATAGACGAAAATGATGCACATTTATACCATTTAATAGATGATAAACACCAAGAAATCAAATTGGAACACCCAATTACCCATTATATTGTCAATGACTAATAAAGTATTTTTTCATGACTGATTTTAACTTATTTTTTATTTGGCCAAATGTAACATACCAAAACAACCACGCAAACTGAATATCATAATAACGATTGTAGTTTCCTGGAAGTTTATCATTTACTTGAAAAATTGCCCAATTCACACTGACTGATGGAAAAATAATAAATCCCTCAATAATTTTTCCGTAACTAATATCCCAATATTTCATCTTCCACAAATTATTTTATATCTACGCATTTCACCTTGCAAAACAGATATGTTAGTCGTTTTATCTATCTTACTATATAAAGCAAGCATATCACGTTCATAACCCATATTTGAAGAATATCTCTGCCCTTGTTTATTCACATACTTTGCCATAAGGTCTAATTCAGTCTTATTACCACTGATATAATCTTTATAAAGCAACTGCATGTAAGGCTCAATAGAATAGTCCGGATGCTTATACTTGAACTTTCCGTTAATCTCTTCAATCATCCGTTTATCATATGCACCAACATTGAAAACACTATTTGTCTTAATTGCCATTCCGGTTGTGCCAAAATGTGATTCTATCTGTCCTTGTGCCAGTACGAACTTAATATCCAAATCATATTTCTCGCATTTATCCACAATCGCATAACCATTCAAGTTACTTGTTGGTGCAACACTATCAATATAATTCTTTACAACTTTTACCAACTCACTCTTATACTCATTGTAAGATAACTCCGCTTCATGCTTCATTACCTCAAATGGATAATTCATTAGTCTCTTTTCCTCATAATTCTTTATTGCAAAAACGGCAACCACATATGTCACCAAAAGACAAATGCAGACAAAAATTGTCTTTAAGAAAAAACTTCTGTGTGAGTTAAAAAAACTCTTTATGCTAATTTTCATATTATGTGATTTTTAATTTTTAGTCAATATATAAAGAATGAATTGATTTAATATCACTAAATAATCTGAAAATAATTGTGTGCAATTCCAGACCATTGCTGATTTGCTTATCAAACACACTTGCCTTATCAATATCATCAATAAGAATAATATTTCCACCTTTTATCCAAACATAAAATGTATGTCCTAAATTGTCACAACAACTCAAACGATATTTATCACCCTTATTTGAAATCTTTTCAAAGCCACTCAACGCTTTCTTATACTTAAAACAGAAATCTGTTGAACTATTGCTATCATAGGTAAAATAATAGTCATTATCTCTATCAAAGTTAAACAAATCTTCCTCTGTTTTAACCTTGACAAATCTCTGGACACCATTCTCCCAATAGGTAATTTTCAGATTGCATTTCTCAACCGCATCTTGCAATGAGATACAATTTTTAATGCCGCCCAAAACAATGTTTTTAACATCATTAAACTTCGTTCCATGTGTTCCACCCTTACCATAGACAGAAATGGCTTCATAATAGCCGAAATTAGCCGTTTCAGCCATTTTTCTATCCCATTCATCATCACTATTTAAATCTTTCTGACGTTTGTCCTCAAACTCATTATTCCACCCTTCAAGAAAATTCTTAATCTCCTCCTCCGTGAAAAACTTCTGTTTCTTATTCAAACGGATATTAGACCAACTTCTTACACGTCTGTTACGTCCATGACCATAATTGCACTCCCACACATTATTGTCACCCATTTCCATCATGGGGATAAAACGTCCGTCAGACATCTTGACAAACATTGAACGATATAAGATTGAATAACTCATATTATTTTTTGTCTTTAAATGATTTTAGAACACCTTAACCCACACAAACATACAATCACTGCCATCACCAAAGAAAGCACCATCACAAGCAAATCTAAACTCATTTGGTTTGCTCTGGTCAACAATACTCTCATAGCATGCACAAGCACCAATTGTATCGTTTTTAAAGAACTCTACCGCTTCATCATATGTCATCTTGCCAATCTGTTCAAGATTGTAGTCGTAAGACGGATTTACACTTGCAGGAAAAATCTTTACTTCCATATTCTTCCTTATTTTTAAATTGTTAATAATTTTGTTTCTTAATTTCTGACGATGCAAAGGTACAACAAAGTTTTGAATTATGCAAATTTTCAGTGTTAAATGATGTTAATGCGGCTTATAAAGTTTAACCGACTTAATCATTCTTTTTACGGCTTCATCATCTGATAGTATTTGATTAATATCGGGTGAAGCGGTACCTGTCGTTGTATCATCGGTAGTCATATAAAACAACTTGCCCAATGGTGGAGGCATTTTCGATGAACTTCTTGTCAATCATTTCTACACGATTCTTATTAATATATTTCTTTGCCATTATATGATGAAATTTAAAACCAATTAATCTTTATATTCACTCCATCCGTCTTCCCAAAAGCCACCTGAACGGATAGCCCAAAATCCATAATTAAGAAGAGGAATTCCGTCTTCATCTACCAATACTTTACCTTGATAGCGGACATATTCACCTTTACCGAAATATTTGTGAGTTATCGGCTTTCCTGTACTAAGGGCAAAAGACATTGCTTCTTTTCTTGTCATAGCCTTATTCCAACTCTCCGTCTACTTCTGTTCTGTCACACTCTTCACCTGTGTATGGCGAATAAATCTCATTGCCATAGACTTCTACGGCTTCACTCTCCACACCGAAAAGACCTTGGTTTACGTGATAGTACAATTCGATACTGAAAGGGGTTGTACGAACGAAATCCTTTGCCTCCTCCTCGGTCATTCCACTCTCTTCCACAAGTTCCTTGACCTTGGCATTAAATGCCTTTGGATGCTTTGTCTCTGAGAGGAATACTTCGATAATTTCCTCACTACCTCCCTTATTAATCTTTGGTGCTGCCATAATGCTTTTTCTTTTTAATTGATTATATTTTATATTACTTATTTACCGAATCTAATTGACCGTTACAGAAACTACGTCTTTCTTTAAATCCTTTACGGATATATTCTCTGTCTTTGCCGTCATAATCATTTTTGTTTCTTTATTACATTTGCAAAGGTACAACAAAGTTTTGAATTATGCAAATTTTCAGTGTTAAATGATGTTAATCAGCACCATTTTCCCTAATGTGGTTCATAAACTTATCTATGAACTCTTCAACGCTCTCACATTCAAAACGTGTTTCAACTCTTGTTCCAGTCCAATCTGTATGTGTGTGCAGATTCTCTTCAAAAAAACTCTGTTATAACTCTAAACAATTTATTCTTCATAATTCCTAACCAATAAAATATTCTGTTCTTGTTCTAACTTTCACGCACAAACAATCGGTTAATGCTCTGATTCCATATTTGTTGAAAATACTCTGTTTGTCTTCCCAACCATATGACCAACATTCTCTGTAATATTCAAATTTCTCGCCATTGAAACGTACTTTTGTAATATATGTACCACCGACATCCCAACTATAATCAATCTGTATCTGATTCTTCAAATTAACTTCTTTGTTAACTCCAAAACGCTCAATGAACATTTTTTTCAGCGTTTCCAATACTTCACCCTTTGTCATAATTGTCTTTATTTAAAATTTCCAATAACCATACACACAACGCTTACCATCCCTTGAACAATCATAGGTATCGTTGATAACTCCGTCAATAACACAAGTGACGTGTCCAGACAAATTACAAATCAATCTGCCATTTGGCAACTCATCCTCTGATAAATGTACCTTGCAGCCACTGCCAATCTTCATTGTGGCAACCCATACACCACCATAATATTCACAGATTTTCTTTGTGGCTCTCTTACTAAGACCATTGCGAGGATTCTCCTTTGTAACCTCTTTAATCGTCTTATAAACCTCTTTGTAGTTTTTCTGTGCGGCAATTGCAATCGCTCTGCAAACACAATCGCCAACCTTATCAGCCTTGTAATACTGACTTCTGCCGCCATCATTGTAAATAAACTTCATATCTATCTGTATTTGAATTTCTATGCTGCAAAGGTACAAAGAATATTTGAATTATGCAAATTTTCAGCGTTAATTAATGTTAAATGGGGAAAAATAACCCATAAATGAATTATCTTTTCCCCAACAAAAGTCAAATTAAAATCAATCAGAATTACCAACTCATTAAGAAAAACACGACATCCGTGTCCTCGTCATACATTGAAAGCAACTTCTCCATCTGCTGCTTGCAATCCTCAACATCACCGAAATACCATTTATCATAGTCAGTGCTACCGAAAAAGAAACCACTCACTGTAGGCAATAATTCCTCTGCTAATGAATGGTCTGCCAACACTTTGTCACATCTGGAAATAAGTTCCTCAATATCTGACTTGTCAGCAAAACAACACTCGTCCTCCAACTTATTGAAAAAGAAATTATAGACAAAATTTACCTTACGGAAATACACATCGCTCTCTGCATAGCACATATTCTCAAAATCCTTGAAGAAATCACCAACAAGCCAAATAGGCTTTGGCTCTTCTAACATTTTTTTATAGGTAAATGAATACTTCGTGAAATCAGCCATATGTGAGAACACATCATTATATACCTCACGATATGCCTTAAAATCATCCTTTACCTCTTCCAGACGCTTCAGAGAAACAACCGCAAACTCATGAAAACGTGCCTTTGCCCGCTCATCAGCAATTGTATTATACTCACTGATAGTCTTTAAAGGCTCTTCCTTTGAAGAACGTACTTTCTTAACCAAATGGCCGTAAATGTCTAAACCCAATTTTCTAATCTCCTATACTTTAAATAAAACAATAAATTAACTATCTCTTTTTTCTGTTTGCAAAGGTACAACAAAGTTTTGAATTATGCAAATTATTTTAGTTAAATGGTGTTAATTTATCATTTTGGTACAATTTTGAATGTTCTTCTCCCCTGAATTATTATAACATTAACAAATTTAAAAAATTCTACCGGAAACTCATAGCGATAGATTACATAATATTTGTTTTTGCGATGTTTACCACGCTTGAATACCTCAATATTATAGCCATAGACCTTTGTAATATTTGAAACTATAAATCCATTAGCCCATGCGTTTCCAAAGTCAGACGAATAAGTAAAACATCCCCTAATTGAATCTCTGAAACGCTCTTGTGCATCTTTAAGTGTCCCCCATCCAGTGAATACTGTTGGACGAATACCAATTGTAAATTTCATATTATGTGAATTTAAATGTTTCTATATTTTTTTATCCACTCAAATGACTGCTCAATGCAATAGTCAATTGTTAACTTGTCACTATCAAAATCACCATCAAAACCAACCATGTATGATGACTTTACTTTCTTGTCATAAATGAAAATGCAGAAATCACCACAATCATTTGGATATGTACGGACTTTTACTTTCAATCCATTTTCTCCGGCAAAATCATAAAGGGCATACAACTTCTTTGCACTTTCACTGCCAATCTTATTTACAAACTCCTGATGTGTCATAATTTCTGTCTTATTTAATTGATTTTTAATTTGTTATTTTTGATGTTGCAAAGGTACAAACAATTTTTGAAACCACCAAATTATTTTAGTTAAATGATGTTAATAAAAACCGATTCCAATTTTCTTTAATTTTCCTTTTTCCCAGTGCCTTGATACTAAAACATTAAACTCAATCTCAACATCATCGTCAAGCGAGTTAAACAACTCAACTATTTCCTTTTTTGTTTTTTTCATATATTAATAATTTTTACATTATTTCACATAACCTTCTATTTTCAAACTCTTAAATAACTTATCAACAACCTCTTCTTTTGTGTTGCCAACCTCTGTTGCCAAAGCATATCCAGCCTTGTCATTACAATAACTTCCGATTACTTTGTTATCAACTTCATTGAAAATTAAAGGAAACTCCGTGACACCAAAACCACGATAACCTTCCAAATCATACTTCAAGAACGTAGGGAGTTTATTTTCCATATCTTATATTATTTAAAATATTTTGGATATACTAATTCTCTATCACTTTTCCCTACAATTTCAGCAAGACCACGCTGACCAATATAACAACGGAAATAATTACCAACACATAAGCCCATAGGCTTCACCATTTCAGACTTAAAACCAAACTTATCAATCATTTCGTTTATTTTCTGAATAAAACCATATATAACACCCGCATTGTTATAATAGTCGGCAATCTCTACCATATTGGCAAATTCCATTTCCTTGTCAGTCATATCAGTTATTTTTTAATCGTTAATAAACTCTGTTTCTTATTTCTATTGCAAAGGTACAAAGAATATCTGAAACTACCAAATTATTTTAGTTAAATAATGTTAAATGACACATAACCATGTAAACCACTCACAATCACGCATCCAATTATGGACACGTCCGTCAAACCGGCAAACAACCTCAATCTGCGGAAATCTATCTAAACATTTCCGTTGTGAAACGGTTTCATTTTCTGTCAGTATGCCACTTTTGATGAACGGCAGACTATGTAACTGACAAAGTTTGTCATTGGTAATATCATACTTTGTCTTGTAATACTTGTTTGTCTTGTAATTCTTTATTAAAAACATATTTCTTAATTTATTTTTATTTTGACACTGCAAAGATACAACAAAAAAATGAAACCACCAAATGTTTTATGTTAAATGATGTTAATAATATATCTTTTTCCTATCTTCAAGATATTTTTCTCTTTTTTTCCAATACTTTTCAAGTTCCGGTTTTTCTCTTTCAACAAGATATTTCTCAAATGCGCCAAGTGTTTGAAATGTTCTTTTAAACCAATTCAAAGTTTCCTGATTATTACACCAAATCGGCATAGAACTAATCCAGTGATTAACATCATAATAATGTGAAGTCAGACAACATTCAAAAACCCTAATTTTTCGCCAACTTGTATTATACTTACACTTACGTCTATACTTGAAAATGCCAAACAGACGTTTTTCCTTATAGTATGTTATGTCTTGTTCCGGAGAAATGCGATATTCCAATACATGTGTTTCTTCTGTATATGGCACTGCCCTAAACTCTATCTTTAAACTATCTCTATCCATTATTATACAAAATCAGTTAAATAAATAAACCCATTACTATTTATAAATTTTCCAAATTGTTATTTTTCAAAAATTTTATCCGCCACATCACGCATATGTTTATATGTAAAACCATTGTAATTGTTTAAACGTGGATAACCCTTGCCATAAATCGGTTTTGGCAAATCAATGTCCTTTCCTTCCAACATCATCAATATATTGAACACAAACATAATCAATGCTTCTTCACGTTCCTTTGCACCATAAAAATAAACAAACTTTTCAATTTCACTACTCATAGTACAATAATTGTCCCACCACTTCGTAATACCATTTGAACGATAATACTTCGCCAACTCATCCAGACACATCAGACAATATCTAACCGCTTCACCTTTATGGTCTTTATGGTCAAACACAATGTATTTATCCTCTAACTTCACAAGACGAAGAACAAAATCATATATGTTCTCATTCTCACCACGAATATACCAATGCTTTGCAGCCAATACCAAATTGTAAAAGTGAAAATCCTTAATCTTTTCCATATATGGTTATCCTATTTGTTTATTTCTTATTTTCAAAAGTATATAAAAGTTCAGCATGTTCCCTACCAATTCTCAACATATGCATCATACTTCTACGTACATGTGCCATTTCCCAAGGCAAATTTGAAAGATTTCCAAAACTATCCATAGTTATTACTATTTCTTCTCCCATTTTGCCGTTATTTGTATCTTTATGTCCAACAAAATAGAATCGGTTTAAAATCGAAGCATCCTTAGTCGCAACGATATGTTCTAAGACGTTTTCACGGATTTTGTTTACCTCATCTACATTTACATTATCAATATATTCACCATCTACAAAATATTTAATTGTGGTGTTTGTAATTCTCGGAATTTCAAGCGTTTTTTCTTTCATATATTATCTGATTTTTAATTTCAACACTGCAAAGGTATAACAAAAAATCGAAATATGCAAATATTCCGAGTTAATAATTGTTAATCTGTTGAAATATCTTCAAGAACAATGCGTTTGATTGAAAAATTACTTGCATCCTCAATGTAAGATTCCAGTCTGTTATAATATTCACTGATATAATCATACTCACCGATAAGGCAAAACTGGAACATATCCGTCACATAAGGATAACCACCACTTACTGCATCCCTACCAATGAACCCAATTAACTCTGTATTGTCATTGTTTGCAATTACATAATATTTTCCTTTCATACTTTATATTGTTTTAATTAACGTTTCAACCTCTTTCTTGATTTCTTTCAATTCCAATTCAAGTTTAAATATTCTATCTGTTTCCTCACTGACAATCATCTTTCCGTTTCCACCAAAACGACACTCATCCAACATTGCGTTTGCAGCATCAATAAGATTGATTACATAAACACAACGACCAATTGTTCTTATCTTATCAAAATCTTCCACCTTAAACCAAATCTAAACATTTAATGATTTTTTTCTTTCTCAATATAATCAATATATCGTGTCAAAGCATTTACTACCTTGTCTGGTAACTCCTTTGCCTTGTCATTGCTTTTTATATAATCAATAGTACCACCAAGACCATATATCACCATAAGGTCATGCTGCGTTGGTATAATGATTGAGCCAATGGTAAAAAAAGCAAAAACCATTGCAAATTTCTTAAACCAATAAGCGAAACGTTTATCACAAAATACATTAATTTCGTCTAAAAGATACTCTGCCAAAATTGTTGCTAAAATTGTACACGCAATAACAATACAAATCCAAAAACCAATATTGAAACAAAAACCAATGTTCCCTAAACGTTGTAACCAGTAAATTTCTACCATAATTATATCTTTTTTTTAGTTATTTAACAATCCAAACTTTTAATGAATTTCTGACGTGCATTATGCAAAATCTTAGCTAACAAACGGCTATAAACCTCTGTCTTATTTTCCGGTCTTTTATAAGAAACCAAAACACCACATGACTCATCACTATCAGATGGAACATCAATATGTATTTCCGGTTTCTGCTTGAAAACCTCAAATGGGATATCAAGTCTGTCACCATCTTTGAAATATAAAAATCCGTTAACACCCTCAATAGGCTTGAAATCCTCTTCTGTCAACTCATTAAACTCTTCCATTAAGGCTTTATGAGTATATTTCTCGGAAGGGAAATAAAGATACGGATTGTCATCTCTGGTTACGCCATTAACATAGGCTTTGCCCAATTTCCAAAAGCCATAGTATTCATACCTTTTTGAAAACTCTTCGATTCTTGAAATCAATTTATCTTTGACACTTTTCATAATCCCTTATTTTATTTTTAATTGTTAATAACTCTGTTTCTTAATTTCAACACTGCAAAGGTACAAAGAATAATTGAAATAACCAAAAAAATGAGGTTAATTAATGTTAAATAACCACTATTTTATCACCACTAATATTTTAACCAATTAGACAATGTTCCCCAATGGTCATAATATGTTTTCCCATCAAGACCCACATAACTTTTCCAACATCCCCAGACATATGCTGAAGGATAATGTTTCTTACCATGAAACAAGGCAATGGATAACTGCTTCCAAAAACCAACGTGAAAAACCTTGTCTAATTTCATATATATTCTTGTTTTTTAATTGTTAATAAACTATGTTTCTTATCTCTGTTGCAAAGGTACAAATAATAGATGATATAACCAAATATTTTATGTTAAAAGATGTTAATGAAACAAGATATTTTTCAGAAAACATTACTTGCAAAAATTGAACACGCTTCTTTTAAACATACATCATAATCATCCCACAACGACCAATCAAGCCATCCATCAACAAAACACCCATTGACACCGCCATCCTTATCGTAGATAATTTTATATGTACCTTCTTCTTCACCCTCTCCACAATTGATACAGAAAATGTAATTACAAAGAATATTGCCAATATTCTCAACAAAACCGTTTCCCAAATGAACACAATGGTCACATAGTGTTTCCTTGATACGGTCATTAAGGAAATCCCTCATCTCTTCATTATCACACGTAAACAATGATGTGTAATACACATATCTTTCAGTAAGGATTGAAACCATCCACTTTATAACCTCACTTTTGTCCTTTGTTTCCAATAAAACAATCATAATCTATATTGATTTTAATCGTTAATAAACTCTGTTTCTTATTTCTTTTGCAAAGGTACGAATAATATCTGAAACTACCAAATATTTTTAGTTAAAAGATGGTAATCAACCCCATCTTTTTCTTCTTCCTTGTCCTTTTTCTTCTTATCCATTATCATCAAGTGCAAATATACCGCACCAAAAACCATTGATATACCCAATTCTTCCATTTGTTCAAAACCAATTATCTTACCCAAATTATCCATTGACATAATCAATATAAAGGTAAATAAACTATAATTGACAAACGTAAATATTCTTTCAAACATATTCCAGAAACTTTATATTTATGAAAAACTTAATCTAAATCACCATATAATTTGCGCTCACTATTGTAGTTATCCAATACCCACTCCAATAACTTGTCGCTATTAGCCTTATCCAACTCGCAATACAGACGATTCATATCACCACCATATGAACTGAACTTCTCACGAATATGTGAAGCCATCATGGGCGCATCAGACCAACAACGCTCAATGAAATCATAAGGATAGTTAAAAGTGAAAAATATCCACTTGTTAATCGCATACTTGTCATTTAAATATTTACATTCTTCCATATCTGTCTTAATTGATTTTTCTAAATGTTTTATTTATTGATTTATTTTTACACCGCAAAGATACAAAGAATATCTGAAACAGCCAAATATTTTTAGTTAAATGTTGTTAATGAAACCAACTTTCATATAATGCTCCCTCTCTTTTTCAGTAAGAACTTTCCTACTTCTGCCAATATGCCACTTCTGACATACTGGACATTTATAGGCAACTAACTTGTGTATTGTATGCTCACGGCAATTCATAACCCTCGCCATCTCAATGGCTTCCTTGTCACTGGAATAACCAATCTTCTCTTTGGTAAAAACTTTCCCATCTACCATATAGGACGTGAAATGTTTCCTTATGTTATTACTATCGCTTTTTACACTATCCATATCAACGCTCTCTTTCACTTTCGGATATTGAGACATCTTCTTCTCATATGCAAGACATTCCTCTTCAGTATCAAACAAACGACCATTGAATGACTTATAAACAATTACCTTTTCCATATCTATTCTTAATTGATTTTTCTAATTGTTATTTTTGATATTGCAAAGGTACAAAGAATAATTGATATAAACAAATATTTCGAGTTAAATGATGTTAATCAATATCACTCTCTATCACATTGTACTTGTTCTTATAGAAAACACCAACCTTTAATAATAACTCTTTTAATACAACACCGACAACATCAATGAAACTGAAAGGGATGCGAATACCATTAACATCATATATCACATAACCAGTGCGACCACTATCCAATACAATGCTGCCAACACGTTTCACATCCTTAACCCAATCAGCATCACTCATAGACAAATCAAAATCAAACTTGAAACCTATCACACTATAACCACTATCCTCATATACCTTTTTCAGACAAAATGATATATATACATCCTCAATACTCTTCAAAACCAAAAAATCATCCTTGCCACGGCATAATTCACCATCACCACAAGAAGAAATATCTGACATCACACCCTCACAATAGGAAACAAAATCAAACAAGGATAACTTCCTCACTTCCTCAAATTCCAAATACTTGAAAACACCTTTATTCTCCATAAGAAAAAGAAAAAAAACTATTTTAAATAATGAAAACTAATCAAATAACGCAACATTCTGCATATATACCTCGTTGTATATGGTGTCACACTTCACACTCACAGAATCAATACAAAACTCTTACTATCCATAAACTAACTCCCTTTCTATTTTAATATGTTAAACAATATAATCTAATTAATTCAAACGCAAAGGTAATACAAATATATGAAACTACCAAATATTTTATATTAAACAATATTAAAACATAAAAATATAATAATAT
>OMER01000233.1_pt1 | contig 53340 bp, 43 predicted proteins | sample 1645431 | NCBI WGS metagenome assembly OMER01 (sample SAMEA103958144, study PRJEB25191) | human gut metagenome | reverse complement strand
CCGCGCCGGTGCCGAAGCCGATCTCGCAGTATTCGTCGCCCACGATGGGGATCTCGCGGTTCATGATAGGCAGGATGCAGGTCTTGCCGATGAGGTGCTGGAACTTTTCGTCGTTCGGGTTGACGGCCACGCCGGTATCGCCCATCATGGTCTCCGGGCGGGTCGTGGCGACGACGATGTCGCCGGAACCGTCGGAGAGCGGATAGCGGATATACCACAGGTGGCCGGGCTTGTCGACGTATTCGACCTCGGCGTCGGACAGCGCCGTCAGGCAGTGCGGGCACCAGTTGATGATGCGGCTGCCCTTGTAGATGAGGCCCTTGTCGTACATCTCACAGAAGGCCTCGCGCACGGCTCTGGAGCAGCCCTCGTCCATGGTGAAGCGGCTGCGCGACCAGTCGCAGCTGACGCCGAGCTTGCGCTGCTGCTCGACGATGCGGCTGCCGTACTTTTCCTTCCACGCCCAGACGCGCTCGAGGAACTTCTCGCGGCCGAGGTCATAGCGGGTCTTGCCCTCCTTGACGCGCAGCTCCTCTTCGACCTTGATCTGGGTCGCGATGCCGGCATGGTCCGTGCCGGGAAGCCACAGGGCGCTGTAGCCCTCCATGCGCTTGTAGCGCGTCAGGATATCCTGCAGCGTGGAATCGAGCGCGTGGCCCATGTGGAGCTGGCCGGTGACGTTGGGAGGCGGCATGACGATGGAATACGGCTTCTTGTCGGGGTCCGGATTGGCCTTGAAGCAGTCGTTTTCCATCCACATGTCATAGATGGAACTTTCGACCAGCTTCGGGTCATAGGTTTTCGGTAAATCTTTTTTCATATTCTTACTCCATTCAAGTAATATCTTATGTCAACTAATTTCCGTGACCGGGCATGGCAATGCTTCCCGCAGCCATGCGCAGAAGTCCGCCGGGTCAGCCTCAGTCAGGTCGGACTTTTTTAACGCCGTGACGGTGCCGTCATAGGTCATGACGAACAGGGACGGCGTTTCAATCATCGTATCGAAGGTATCCAGCCGGAAGCGGCTGCTGGTCTCGTCGTCTTCCACGTGCATACCATCCTCTGAAAAAACAGCGCGCGGATGGTTGGCAGTGTCAAACTGCCGCAGCTTTGCAAAGACTTTTTCGGCCGCCGCGTCGTAGCGTGGATCCCGCTTCTGCCCGCGCCGGTTCAGAATGGAAATGGCAATGCGGAACAGCGCACAGGAAACGGCGAGAATCCCCACGATCAATGGTCCCTTCAGGTTCTTGGGATCCATCAGACCGGGAATCAGCAGGAATAAACCCAGCAGAAGAAGTACGATCGTCAATACTGTGCGGAAGATTTTTCTGCCCTTTCCGGTTCCGGCGCTTCCGGTTCGTTCGTTATAGGCGTGCAGCCGGTCGGTCTGCCGCCAGAGGCCGGGATATTTTTTTCGTGAAGACAGCTCCGTCCGCTTTTCAAGCGCGCGGGAAAGCTCATCTGCAAGCGAGGGGTCGTATGGCGTCAATACAAATCGATACTCTGTCATATAGCTCCTTTCGATACGAAAAACGCCCTGAGCAACAGCTCAGGGCGATCATAGACCGTGGTACCACCTGCATTCCCGGAAGGCCGGGCGCTCAAGGCTCTGTAACGGGAGGACCCGGCCGGGCTTACTGCGTTCAGCCCGACAGCTCGGAGGCGACAAAGATCCGCACGCGCAAAGGCTTGCACCGGCCGCCTTCTCTCTGGGGCTGCGTCTTCGGGTCTTACTCCTCTTCTCAGCTTGTGACGATATGGGGATCGGACGCTTACACGTCCTCGATGATGGGCGAGGGCTTTGCCTGCTGCGGGTTGACCAGCGCGCGGAACTTGCTGCGCGACTCGCGGACCTCGCTGAGCGCCTGAGCGATGGCGTCTTCCGTGCGCTTCATGGAGTCGTCGACATAGTCGTTAGTGACCTGACGCAGCTCCTTGATCTTGGCCTGGGCGTTCTTCATGAGATCGTCGGCCTCCTTCTGGGCCTGCAGATAGACCTCTTCGTGCGAGATCATCTGGCGGGCACGCTGCTCGGCCTGCTTGAGAATATTCTCGGCTTCGCGCTTGGCGTTGGTAATGACCTCATTGCGGGATTCGACGATCGTCTTGGCCTGCTTGAGCTCACCGGGAAGCTGGTTGCTGATCTCATCGAGAAGATCGAGGACCTTGTCGCGTTCGAGCACGCACTTGTCTGCGCCGAGCGGAAGGCTCCACGCATCCTGCACCATCTCGTATAACGTTGTCAGGATCTCTTCAATACCGCTTGCCATAAAATTACCTCCTTAGATTTGCTCCATCATGCGAGCCTTGAAGTCCGGGATGATCTCGGCCGGGAGAAAATCACTCACGTCGGCATCATACCGGCCCAGCTCCTTGACAGCGCTGGAGCTCAGGTACATGAACTGGTGCTCGGCAGTCAGGAACATGGTATCAAGTCCGGGATTGAGTTTGTGATTCATGAGCGCCATCTGGAATTCGCGTTCAAAATCAGAAACGGCCCGCAGGCCCTTGATGATAATGGAGCTGCCCTGTTCGCGCGCAAAATCGGCCAGCAGCTTGTCGGAGTGCATGACCTCGACATTGGGGATGCCGGCGGTCACGCGGCGGATCAGATCCACACGCTCTTCCGGCGTGAACATGGGGCTTTTTTCACAGTTGTACATCACACAGACGATCAGCCGGTCAAAGCTCCGGGCGGCCCGGGTGATGATGTTGAGGTGACCGTTCGTGACAGGATCGAAGCTGCCGGGATAAATGGCTATTTTCATGCGTCCTCCAGACGGTTATCCTCTGCGGAAGATCGTCACCGCGGCTTTGCCGTAGCGGTAATCGCGGTAACGGACAAGGCCCGGGATGTGCTCCGGCAGGCTCTTGTCAAAGGGTCTTTCACAGACTATTATACCACTGTTCGTCAAAATGTCAATTTCTGATACGATTTTTAGGGCAGTTTCCAAAAAAACTTCTGCATAAGGCGGGTCCAGAAGGATCAGATCGTACTGCTGGCGGCAGGTTTTCAGCCAGGAACTGTAATCTGCCTGCACGACCGTAGCACGTTCTTCCAGCCTTGTCTTTTTCAGGTTCTCCCGGATGACGGCGATGGGCTCCCTGCCCTTGTCCACAAAGGTGCAGTGCGCCGCGCCGCGGCTGAGCGCCTCGATGCCGAGCTGGCCCGAACCCGCAAACAGGTCGAGCGCGCGCCGCCCCTCCACTTCAAACTGGATGGCGGAGAAAATGCCCTCCTTGACCTGGTCCATGGTCGGGCGGGTATCCATGCCCTTCGGAGCCTTCAGCGGGACGCCTCTGGCGGTTCCTGTGATGACGCGCATGCGGTTCCTCCTTCCTGCGGGTGAAAATGCCGGTAGACGGCCTGCGCAGCCGGGACCGGCAGGACCTGCTCCAGCTCGGCCTGTCCGGCCTGGGAAATGGCCTTGACGGAGCGGAATTTCTTCAGCAGCGCCTGCCGCCGCTTTTCGCCGATGCCGGGGATATCCTCCAGTCCGGAGGCCTTCATGCGGCGCGAGCGGAGCGTGCGCTGGTACGTGATGGCAAAGCGGTGCGTCTCCTCCTGGATGGTGCCGATGAGGGCGAACACAGACGGAACGGCGCTGATGGCGAGCTCATCGCCCGCAGCGGTGACGAGCGCTCTGGTGCGGTGGCGGTCGTCCTTGACCATGCCGTAGGTCGGGATCGACAGCCCGAGCGTCTGCAGCACGTCCTCCGCGACCCGCGCGTGCTCGATGCCGCCGTCGATGAGCAGCACGTCCGGGCGCTCTGCGAAGCCCGCATCCTGCTGGACATAGTGCGTCAGCCGCCGCAGCAGGACCTGATGCATGGACGCGTAGTCGTCCTGATCGGTCAGGCCCTCGACCTTGAAGCGCTTATAGGCCGATTTGAGCGGCTTTCCATCCTGAAAGACGACCATGGAGGCGACAATATCCGTCCCGGCCAGGTTGGAGATGTCGTAGGATTCCATCCGGTGCGGGGTATCCGGCAGGTGGAGCATATCGGCCAGCACGCCGAGCGTGCCGGTGCGGCGCTCCGCCTTGGTGGTGATGCGCTCGGCTTCTTCGCGGGCGTTTTTCCGCGCCAGCTCGACCAGACGGACGTTGTCGCCGCGCTGCGGCATACGGATGAGGACCTTCTTGCCCAGCTCCTGCTGCAAAAGTGCGGAGAACAGCTCCGCGTCCTCCATCTCAAACGGCGTCAGAATGACCTTGGGCGCCGCGCCGCGGACGAGATAAAACTGCTTGACAAGCGACGAGACGGCCTCCTTCGGATCGTCGGCCGTGGCGAGGATCTCATATTCCTTATCGAGCAGGCTTCCGTTTACATAATGCAGGACTGCAAAGCAGGCCCGCGTTTCGTTCTGATAGTAGCCGATGACGTCGGTGTTGGCCATCGTCCCGGCCGTGACGAGCTGCTTTTCGCCAAGGGATTCCACGGCCCGCAGCCGGTCGCGCAGCGACGCCGCCAGCTCAAACTGCAGCTTGTCCGCCGCAGTCTCCATCTGCGCGCGCAGCTCGCCCGCCACCTGCTTGTAGTTCCCCTGCAGGATGAGGACGGCCTGCTCCATCCGGGCGTGGTAGTCCTTCTGGCTGCGCGAGAGCTGGCACCAGCCGTCGCAGTTGTTCATGTGGTAATTCAGGCAGGGGCGCTCCTTGCCGAGGTCGCGCGGGAACTGCTTGGAGCAGCCGGGCAGCTTGAGCGTCAGCCGCAGCGTATCGATCACGTGCTGCGTCACGAAGCGGCCGCCGAAGGGGCCGAAGTAACTGGCCTTGTCGCCGGTAATGCGGCTGACCATCTGCATGGTGGGATAGTCCTCCGCCAGATCGACGCGCAGGTACGGGTAGCCCTTGTCGTCCTTCAGGAGGATGTTGTACTTGGGCATGTGCCGCTTGATGAGCGAGCATTCGAGCACGAGCGCCTCAAATTCCGACCGGGCGACGATGGTGTCGAAATGGTCGATCTGCGAGACCATCTTCCGCGTCTTCGGCGTATGGGAGGCCGTATCCTGAAAATACTGGCTGACACGGTTTTTGAGCTTCTTCGCCTTGCCGACGTAGATGACCGTGCCGGTCTTGTCCTGCATCAGGTACACGCCCGGCTCGTAGGGCAGCGAGAGCGCCTTGTCTTTGAGTTCTTCAAATGTCATACGAATAAAAAAAGCGCTGCAGACGCAACGCCGGCAAATCAGATTCAAAGTACATGGACAGGAGGGGCAGCGCCCCTCCTGTCGGTTCCGGATGAAAAATGCTCAGAAAACCTCTTTTACAAGCATATCGGTCAGCGCCTTGACTGCTTCTTCCTCATCGGGGCCCTCAGCAATGATGCTGACGCGCGTGCCCTTGGTGATGCCCATGGACAGAACGCCGAGCAGGCTCTTGGCGTTGATCTTGCGGTCTTCCACCTCGACCCAGATGCTGGACTTGAACTCGTTGGCCTTCTGAATGAAGTAGGTGGCCTGACGGTTATAAAGGCCGGATTCGCACTTTACGATGGATTGCTGCATGTACATAGACGACACTCCTTATATATCATGCTGGGCGTGCCCGATGTACAAGGCTGGGCACTCTCTTTCGTCTTTCTAATTTTAGCAAATTTCATTGAAATGTCAATCATTATTTCATGACACTTCCACTTTCTTCCGCATTCACTTGAATTCCACGATCGTCACGCCAGACTCGCCCTCACCGTAGACGCCGAGGCGGAACGACTTGACGTATTTGCAGCGGCGCAGTTCCTCCTGCACGGCGGAGCGGAGCACGCCCGTGCCCTTGCCGTGGATGATGCGGGCGTTCGGCAGATTTCCCATGTAGGCCGCGTCCAGGAAATTATCCAGGACCGGCAGCGCCTCGTCGACGGCCATGCCGCGGATGTCGAGCTCCGGCTGGGCCGCGGCCTTGAGCTCGCGGACCTTGCCCGCGATGACCTTTTTGGCCACATTCTGCGTCTCATTTTCGAGCAGATACACCTCGTCGGGCTTCGCCGTCACCTGCATGATCCCGGCGCGCAGCTGGTAGCTGCCGTCCTTGTTGATGGCGAGCACCGATGCCTTCGTGCCGAGCTTCAGCAGCTCCACGGTGTCGCCCACGCGGATGGCGCGGGTCGCCTCGGGCCGGGCCTTCTGCTCGCGCTGCGGCTGCAGCTTCTGCTCCGCCTCGTTGAGGCTGCGGCGCATCCCGGCCTGCTTTTCGTTGGAGCCGGGGATAAAGGCGCCGTTTTTGGCCTGCTTGCGCAGCTGCTTGAGCTCTTCGTAGACTGCGTCCGCCGCGCGGCGGGCGTCGTCGATGATGAACTGGGCCTCCTTGCGGGCCTGTTGGGCGGCCTTTTCCTTCTCCTGCTTGATCTGGGCGTAGTATTCGTCGGATTTTTCCTTCTGCTTCTCGGTCTCGCGGCGCAGACGCTCGGCTTCTTCCTTCGCCTTCTCCATCTCCTGCCGCTGCTGATCGAGCTGGGTCAGAACATCCTCGAAATTCACGTCGTTCTGGCTGACCAGGCTCCGCGCCTGCTCCAGGATGCCGTCGTCCAGCCCCAGGCGCTTGGAGATGGCAAACGCGTTGGACTTGCCGGGCACGCCGATGAGCAGCCGGTAGGTCGGCTGCAGAGTCTCGACGTTGAACTCGCACGAGGCGTTCATGACGCCGCTCGTGCGCATGGCGTAAAGCTTGAGCTCGGCGTAGTGCGTTGTGGCGGCGACGCCGGCGCCGCATTTGCGGCAGAACTCGATGATGGCGATGGCGAGCGCCGCGCCCTCTGCCGGGTCGGTGCCGGCGCAGAGCTCGTCGAAGAGGACGAGACTGTCGCGGTCGCAGACCTTGAGGATCTCCACAATATTCTTTGTATGCGACGAGAAGGTGGAAAGCGACTGCTCGATGGACTGCTCGTCGCCGATGTCGGCGAAAACCTGCTCGTAGACGTTGATGGAGCTGCCGTCGTCGGCAGGGATATGCAGACCGCACTCGGCCATGAGCGTGAGCAGGCCGATGGTCTTGAGCGTAACGGTCTTGCCGCCGGTGTTGGGGCCGGTGATGATGAGCGTGTCAAAATCGCTGCCCAGCCGTACAGAGATCGGGACGACCGTCTTGCCGGTGATGAGCGGATGGCGGGCCCGGATGAGGTTCATCTGGCCGTCGGTCCGCACCTCCGGGCAGATGGCCCGCATGGCGAACGACAGCCGCGCCCGGGCGAAAATGCACTCAAGCTCGAGCAGCACATCGTAGTCGAGCTTGATCTGCTCGCGGTGGTCGGCTGACTCCGCGGAGAGCTCGGCGAGGATACGCTCGATCTCCTTGCGCTCGGCCATGAACAGCTCGCGCAGCTCGTTGTTGCCGTTGACGGCGGACATGGGCTCAATGAAGTAGGTGCTGCCGGAGGAGGACACGTCATGGACGAGTCCGGGCAGCTGCCCCTTGCACTCGGCCTTGACGGGCACGACAAAGCGGTCGGAGCGGATGGTCACGATCGGCTCCTGCAGGATCTTCGCGTAGGACGGCGAGGTGATGATCTTCTGCAGGGACTCGCGGATCTTCGCGCTCTGCTGGCGGATCTTGCGGCGGATGGAGGCAAGCTCGCTGCTGGCCGCATCCGCGATCTCGTCTTTGGAGAGGATGGAGTTGAAGATGCGTTCTTCGAGGTATTTATTGCTCGTGATCTGCTGAAAATACAGATCAAGGACCGAAGCTTCCTGTGCGCCCTCGCCCTCGGCATAGCTCTTCGCCTGCCGCGCGGCACGCAGCACGCCGGCGATCCGCAGCAGTTCCTCCGGGCTGAGGCAGCCGCCGCGGTACGCGCGGTCGAGCGACGCGCCGACGTCATACAGCCCGCCGAACGACGGCGAGCCCTTGATCGTGATGCATTTGCAGGCCGCGCTCGTCTCTTCCAGCAGGTGCCGGATCTCATCCGCGTCCGCAGACGGGCGGATGGCCATGCAGCGGTCCTTCGCCGCCTGCGAGGAGGCATGGTCGGCAAGCAGCGAGAGGACCTTGTCCAGCTCGAGCTTGCTCAGGGATTTTTCATATTGTTCGTTCATAAGCGGTTCCTGTTCTTTCGGCTCCCGTCCGGATCCGGCGGGGCCTTCTATTCAACCAGAAGTGATTTATAAAAGTCGAGGGTGTAAAAGCTGCGCTCGAGCTGGGTCAGCAGATAGCTCTCCGCCGCGTCGCACAGCTCCTTTTCCGCAGCGCCCGTGAGCGTGAAGGAAAAGAGCTTCTTATCCGGGCAGGAGACGATGTACCGCATCGCCGCCAGCGACGCCGGAGACAGCGGCATCCGCACCCCGTCAGACGCGCGGCAGCCGGCGCATTCCAGCGTCCCGTCGGCGATGGAAAAGCGGTCCGGGTCTTCCCTGCCGCACACACAGCAGCCGGAAAGCTCCGGCATATAGCCCGCGATGGCGGCCAGCCGCAGCTCCGTCGCGGCCTTGACGAGCCGCGGCGGCTTTTTGAGCTTTGATAGCGCGTAAAGCGCATTCAGGATCAAAGACAGCAGCGCCGGGCTCGACGCATCCTCCTGCGACAAAACCTCCGCCAGCTGGGCAAAATAGCTCGCAAGCGACAGCAGCAGCAGGTCATTGCGCAGCTCCGGGAACATCTCGATGGCCGTCGCCTCGGTGATGGCCGTGAAGCCGCGCGCGTCGCTGATGGTGAACTCGGCATACGTCAGCAGCTGGCATGCGCCCTTGAGCTTCGACCGGTTCGAGCGCACGCCGCGGGCCTTGACGGAAAGGAGCCCGTCGTGATCGGTCAGGATCGTCAGGATGCGGTCCGTCTCCTTATATTCGGTTGTCCGGAGGACAAGCCCCCGTGTCGTCAGGTACATAGGCTGCTTCCCGTTTGCTCATAGCGGATGCTGCGCGTCCGGCGTCCTTGTAGAGCAGATACGCCTCCGGCGCGCCGGTCTCGGTAAAAACTTCCCACAAAAATTCTGCTTTCATTGGCTCGCCCTCCTCTGGGATTAGGATGAGCCGGTCGGGCAGACGCTATGCTGGCAGTTTCAGTCTTTGTGATAGCCGAAGTTGGAGATCATGAAGTCGCTGTCGCGCCAGTTTTCCTTGACGCGGACCCAGGTCTGCAGAAAGACCTTCGTGCCCATGAAGCGCTCACAGTCCTTGCGGGCATCGGTGCTGATCTTTTTGAGCATCTGGCCGTTTTTGCCGATGATGATGCCCTTGTGGCTGGCCTTTTCGCAGTAGATTGTCGCGTCGAGGTCGATGATGCCGTCATCCCGCTCGGAGAATTTCGTGATCTCGACCGCGGTCCCATGCGGGATCTCCTTTTCGAGGTTCCAGAGGAGCTTTTCGCGGATGATCTCGGCCATGACCTGCTTTTCCGGCATATCGGTCGAGATCCCTTCCGGGAACATGAACGGCCCTTCCTGCGCAAAGCCTTCGCAGACCTGCATGAGGCTGTCCAGCCCGTCGTGCCACTTGGCGCTGATGGGGATGACATCCACGAAGTCCATAAGGTCCTTATAGGCCGCGATGACCGGCAGCAGGTTTTCCTTTTCCACCGTGTCGATCTTATTGATGACGAGGATCGCGGGGACGTTCGCCTCCTTGATCTTTTCGATGAGCTCCTGCTCCTGCGGGCCGACGTTGGCGATCGGCTCGACAAGCAGAATGACGGCGTCGACGTCGGCGACCGACTGGTTGACGACGTTCACCATATAGTCGCCGAGCTTCGTGCGCGGGCGGTGGAAGCCCGGGGTGTCGATGAAGACGAGCTGCGTATCGCCGCGGTCGACGATGGCGCAGATGCGGTTGCGGGTGGTCTGGGGTTTATGGGATACGATGGCGATCTTCTCGCCGACGAGCGCGTTGGCAAGCGTGGACTTGCCGACATTCGGCCGCCCGGCGATCGTGATCATCGCGGTTTTGGTTTTCATATCTGTTCTCCTGTGCAAAATTCAAAATACATCTGGTCCTCGGCCAGATTCTCATGTCCGTCATCAATTTCTCCGACCACGCCGCCCATTTTTTCATAAAAGCGCCGTGCGGGCAGATTATGTACATTGCAGCCGCAGAAAAAACTGTCCAGTTTCCGTTCCCGCGCGGCCTGACGCACCTGTGCAAAGATGCGTCGACCCAGGCCCATATGCTGGTACGGCGGCAGCAGGTACAGAGAATTGAGGCAAAAAGAAAAGTCCTTATAGCCACCGTGGCTTGCCGCGCCATAGCTGAAATAGCCTGCACACTGGCCGCCGTCCATGACCAGATATGCCATATAATCTGTCTGCTCCAGCCTCGCCCGTTCCCGCTGCGTCTGTTCAGCAAGATCATATTCGTCGATCCATGCATCCGGATAGATTCCACGATACGTCGCGTCCCATGCGCTGCGCCGGGTCTCGGCAAGCAACTCCGCATCCGTGACTGCAGCGCGGCGGATAAAAAGATTCTGCTCCATCATCTCGGCAGTTCGATTTCGGCGAGGATCGCCTCTTCGGCGGCGCGCATCTGCTTTTTCATCGGGCCCTCGTCCACATGGTCGTAGCCCAGCAGGTGCAGGATGGAATGGATGGTGAGATAGCCGACCTCGCGGCGGGCGCTGTGGCCGAACTCGGCCGCCTGCTGCTTGGCCCGCTCGAGGCTGATGGCCATGTCGCCGAGCGGCACGAGGCCGGTATCCGGATCCTTGTAGCTCTCCCACGACGCGGGGAGCTTGCCGGGCGTCAGCTCAAACATCGGGAACGAGAGCACGTCCGTCGCCTTGTCGATCTGGCGGTAGGCCTTGTTGATGGCGCGGATGCCCTCGTCGTCCGTGACGAGCACGTTGATCTCGCAGGGCGTGTCGACGCCCTGCTTGTCCAGCGCGGCGGTGATACATTTGGCGATCTGCTGCTTGAGCGCAAAATCGCTCAGGCTGTGAGCTTCACAGCGGATCACGATACGATGCTTCATTTCAGATTCCTCTTTGTCTGCGGTTTTTGTGTGAACTTCCGGGCATGGTCGTCCGGAAGACGGCTCTTTTCATATTTGTCGTAAGCGGCGACGATGCGCTGCACGAGCACATGGCGGACTACGTCGGCGGGCGTGAGGCGGCAGATCTGGATATCCTCCACGCCGTCGAGCACGCGGATGGCCTCTTTCAGGCCGCTGACCTTGTCGCCCGGCAGGTCGATCTGCGTGATATCGCCGGTAATGACGATCTTCGAGCCGAAGCCCAGGCGGGTCAGGAACATCTTCATCTGTTCGCGCGTGGTGTTCTGCGCCTCATCGAGAATGATAAAGCTGTCGTCGAGCGTCCGGCCGCGCATGTAGGCCAGCGGCGCGACCTCGATGTTGCCGCGCTCGAGATATTTGCCGTAGGTCTCCGGCCCCAGCATGTCGAACAGCGCGTCGTAGAGCGGCCGCAGATACGGGTCGACCTTGTTCTGCAGGTCGCCCGGCAGAAAGCCCAGCCGCTCGCCCGCCTCGACGGCCGGGCGGGTCAGGATGATGCGGTTGACCGTCTTGGCGCGGAAGGCCGCCACGGCCTCCGCCACGGCGAGGTAGGTCTTGCCGGTACCGGCGGGGCCGACGCCGATGGTGATGGTATTTTTCTCGATTGCCTTCAGATAGTTCTGCTGGCCGATGGTCTTGGCCTTGACGGGGCGGCCCTTGGCCGTGACGCAGACGACGTCCTTGGCGATCTTGCTGACCTGGTCTTCGTTGCCGGTATTGACGAGGTTGATGAGATAGCGGACCTTCTGCTCGTCGATCTCCTCGCCCTTGGCGGCAAGCGCGAGCAGCGCCTCGATGGCGCGGCAGCCCTTGTCGGCCGCTTCCTCGTCGCCGGAGACCTTGAGCTCGTTGTTGCGGTTGGTGATCCGGACGCCGAAGGCGTCTTCGATCTTCCGGATATTTTCGTCAAAGGAGCCGAAGACGTCGATCAGCTGCTCGACGCGCTCGGCGTTGATGGTTCGTTCTGTCATTCGATCGCTTCCTTCAGGTTTGCCGGCTGCATGCGGGCAATCATTTCTTCACACCGCAGGGTCGCGCACAACCGGATGCAGCCGTCCGCCGTCTGGATGCGGCAGCGGCTGTCCAGGATCGTTCCGGCGATCATATCGCGCTGCGCCCGGGTCTGGATCTGCCCGAGCAGACTCTGCTGCACGCTTGCTTCCTGCAGAATTTCATCTCTTGTATCATACTCATAAATTCCTGTAATTGCAATCCCCAACGGCAAAGAAAAGCCGCCGGGAAGGGTCATCCAGTAGGTTTTTGTCTCCTTTTCGCAGGGCTTTTCCGGGATGCCGCCGCCAAAGAGCGCGATCCGCCTCCGCCCGACCAGCAGCGATACGGCGCTGCGGCGGGCGGTTTTTGCTTCCTTGATGCTCCGGTGCTGCGGCAGAACGCAGGTGGCCCTGCGGATGGTCTCGGCGTAGATCTCGGCCCGGGCGGCAGTCACCTGCGTTTTGAAGCCGAAGTCGGTATAGGCGGAGACGAGCAGCTCCCCGGCCGTCACCGCCTGTCCGGGCGCGCAGAGGCAGTTGCCGGCCTCGGCCTGCACGCGCGTGAGAACGCCCGCGCGGGCGGCCACCACGTTGACCGGCGAGCGCCGGTCGAGCACCGGCTCTTTTTCCGGCCGCTCGCGCACGACGACGACCGCGCGCATCCCGCTCTGCTGGACCGTCAGCCACTGGAGCTTCGGGATGCGCAGGAGCATCTGGTTTTTCAGCTCCTGCGGCTTGATGGACGGGCCGTAGGTCCCGAAGCCGACGCCGAGCTCCTGCAGCTCGCGCAGGATCTGCGCCGACGGGACGGTCTCGTTGCCCTCGACAGTGTAGAAAAAGACGAATTTCGGCACGATCACCGCTGCTGCGGCAGCCGCGAGCAGCAAGAGCGGCAGCCACAGCCGCCGCTGCAGCCCGCCGAAGATGGCCGGGAAGCCGCCCCGCTCTTCCACATGGCATTCGCATCCGGCGGCGCGGACGAGGCGGGTCACCCGCGCTTCATCGCGCCGCAGGATCCAGATCCCGGCCGTGAAGGCGTCCGGCTTGCCGCAGAAGTGAAACGGGACGCGGGCCTTTGCCAGCCGCTGCAGACACCATTCCGGGCTCGCGCCGGTCACCTGCAGGCGCGTCACGCCGAGGAAGAACCAGATCACCCGCCACATCCGGCTGTCCCTCCGTCTCCATAGGTCAGGCAGGTGATCCGCCCGGTGATCGTCAGGCGCTCGCGGTGCATGCGCTGGATCTGCAGCGCGTGGCCGGTAACAACAAGGCAGCCGATGTTGAGCCCGATGACGATCCGTTCCTCGTTATATTCCAGGATCCCGGTATGGCGGTCGACCGAGCATTCCTGAAAGCCGTTGACCTCCATGTGCGGCAGGCCTGCGGCGATATCCGCCGGGAGGCCCAGCTTCATGGCCGCGGCGGCCAGATACGAACGCAGTTTCACGGTATCCACCTCTCCCCTTTCTGCGGGCCGCGGGAAACGCACGGCCCTTTGCTCCATTCTTATGCCGGACCGACTAATTCTTTCCTGCCGGGCATAGGATTTCTCCGGGAGGGATGCCGTATGCAAAGACGCCGGGGAAGGATGCTCGCGCAGGGCTTGGGGCTGGTGGCGGCGTTCGGGGTGCTGATCGCGCTGCCGCAGACCGCGGCGGAGGGCGTGCGCAGCGGCCTGACGCTCTGCGGGCAGGTCATTCTGCCGTCGCTGTTTCCGTTTTTTGTCTGCAGCAATCTGTTCGTGCTGCTCGGATTCTCGGCGCGGGTCTCGGCGAGGTTCGGCGGGCTGGCTGCGCGGCTGCTGCGGCTGCCGAACGCGGGGAGCGCGTTCGTGATCGGGATGACGGGCGGCTACCCCGCCGGGGCGCAGGCCGTGGGGCTTCTGTACGAGCGCGGCGAGCTGAGCCGGGATGAGGCGGAGCATGCGCTGGCGGTTTGCAATCAGGCGGGGCCGTCGTTTATTTTTGGCTTCCTGGGCGGCGCGGTCTTTGCGCATCCGGGCGCGGGGGCGCTGCTCTGCGGCGTGCAGCTGGCTGCCGCGGTGCTGACCTGCCGATTGACGGCAAAGCCGCTGACGGCTGCCCAGCGCGCCCACAGCGCGCCGCAGCGGCAGGCGCAGCCGGACTTTGCCGCGGCGTTTTCCGAATCGGTCCGGCGGGCGGGGATGAGCGCCATCCATGTCTGCATGTTCGTCACGGTCTTTTCCGTGCTCTCGGGGTATCTGCGGCTGGCCGCGGGGGCGCATCTTCCGGCGGACGCCGCGCCGCTGGCGCTGGGCGCGCTGGAACTATCGGCCGGGTGCGCAGCGCTGCGGGCGTGTACGCTCGCGCCGGTCTGGAAGCTGTGCATCGCCTCGTTCCTGCTGTCGTTCGGCGGGCTCAGCATTCTCGCGCAGAGCCGGGCCGCCGCGGCGGACGCGGGGCTGGAGGGGCGGCAGCTGCCGGGCTGCAAGATGCTGCAGGGGGCCATCGCCGCCGCGCTGACGCTGCTGCTCGCGCCGCTGGTGCAGGTTGAGCGGTGGTGTGCGCCTACGCTGGGGGCCAGCACTATGATGGAGACGGCGGGGCCGGTCATGCTGCTGCTCTCGTCGGTGCTGCTGCTGTATTTTCGCAAAAAGTACCATAGCATTTTGCGGGAAGGTCGTGTATAATGGGGGCATATATGAAAGAAAGGCCGCTATGCCATGCTGTTTCGAAAGAAGATCGACCGATACTGTACTTACTGCCAGTTTGCGGGGAAGATCGACGGGGAGTCGATGGTCTGCCAGTTCTGCGGCGTCGTCCCGAGCGACCATCACTGCCGCCGCTTCCGCTACGACCCCCTGCGCCGCATCCCCGGCCGCCCCGCGGTCAAAAAAGCTGATAACGGGGACGCGGATTATTCGCTGTGAATAGGGGCGGATCGTAACCGCTGGCAGAACCTCTCCGCCTCGCTTTGCTCAGCACCTCCCCTTCACAAGGGGAGGCTTTTTTACGCCCGCACCCAAGGTTCCCTTTGTCAAGGGGAGGCTTTTTTTGGGGCGCATGCGGCAAGACTTCTGCGTTGACAGATAAAAAAGGAACCATCCGGGGGATGGTTCCTTTTTGTTTGGGGCGCTTATTCGTACTGAGACCAGTCGGGGGTGGCGGTGAGGGAGGTCCAGGTTTCGGTGGGGGCGCCGAGGTAGGTGTGGCTGTTGGTGGCTTCCTGGACGTCGAGGTAGTACCAGCGGGCGGTGTCGGCGTTGTCCTTCCAGGTCTTCATGCCGGAGAGGAGGGCGCCCGTGGACTCCGGGGCGCGGCCGGTGGCGCGGTTGACCATGGCCATGAGCTCAGCGCGGGTGACGGTCTTATCGGGGCCGAAGGTGCCGTCGGGGTAGCCGTTGATCCAGCCGAGATTCGCGGTCAGGGCGATGGCGTTCGCGGCCCAGTAGCCCGCGGAGACGTCAGAGAAGTAGATCGCGGCGGACTTCTTCTCGGCGAACTGCGCCAGCATGGCGGCGAGCTCGGCGCGGGTGATGGCGTCATTGGGGCGGAAATAGCCGGTGCGGCTGTCGGTGATGACGCCGGCGTTGTTGAGGGTGGCGACGTAGGTGTTATACCACTTGGTGGAATCGACGTCGCGGAAACCGGAGGCGGTAGAATAGTACAGGCTGCGGGAGTCGGCGTCCATGAGGCGGAAGAGGATGGCCGCGACCTCGGCCCGGGTGATGCTGCCCGCGGGCTTGACCGTCCCGTCAGGATAGCCCTGCACATAGGCGAAGTGATCGCGCGTGTTGAGCTTGGGCGTCGCCTTGTTGAGGCTCAGGATGGGGAGCAGGTAGTCCGGGATGGCGTTCTCATCGACGGCCACAGAGGGCTTCGGGAATTCCTGCTTCTCGCCAACTTTGTCTGTGCTGTCCTTGGGGAACAGATATGCGCTTTCGTTGGTGTAGAGCGCTTCGGTGGGGTCATAGACCTTGCCTGTCGCGTCTTCCTTGCCGTCGCCGTCCAGGTCGTTCACGCCGTTGGTACCGGCTGTGCTCTTGGGGTTCGTCAGCTTGAGGGTGTACTTCAGCTGCACGGTGTTCGCCTTCGTGATCGTTTCGTTGATGTTCCACGTGAGCATTTTATTCTCTGCGTCATACGTCACGACAAAGCGGGGCTGTCCCGCATTATTGCCAAAGTTATAAGTATTGCCGCTCCGCGTGCAGTCCAGCTTCTGGCCGTCGACGGTCAGGGAATCGATGCTGACAAGCTCGAAGTTGCTGCCGATGGTGTCTTCGACCTTGGAGCCAGCTGCGACCAGATAGGTCAGGTCGTTGTTGATGGAGTCAAAAACAGTGTCTGTATTGCTGGCATTATACTCCAGCGGATATTTATCTTTGACTCCGTCGACACGATACAGCGTTACATAGTTGTTATCGGCCACATACTGCTTAAAGCTCTCGGTAATATCAAACAGCCCTGGCAAAGTAGGGTTATATGGGAAAGAAACAAAAATCACATTTGCTTCGCTGCTCGCGGCCTTGAGAGACTTTGCTGCATAATACAGTGCTGCCTCGCGAGAAGTAATATACCCTTCCTTTGATACCGCGCTGTACGCACAAGTGTTTGGATAGGCATCAAGGACTGTCTTGATCTCTTTCGGTGTATAAGCGCCTTGATATTGAACTTTGTTGTATTTTACCGATGTGGCCTTCCAAGCCTCTTGACGAGGAATAGAATTTTCATCTACATCCTCAGAATTCATTTTCATCAGCTGTTTAAATTGTTCATCCGTATAGCCTATTTTAGAGTCAACATATTTCAATTGGAAATCATATGGATTGCACCAATAATAAACATCACTTTCATCTGTAGCAGCTTTGTCCGCAATCGCATAGAACTTAGCCCACGTTTTCCCTGTTGTTTTATCGTACCACGAGAATGCGCCGCCGTCAGAGATCAGGATCAGGTACTTGTAGCCCTTGCTGACATCCGTATCCTCATCCAGCATCTTACGTGCCGCTTCAATGCCAGCCTGAATATTGCTTCCCTTGCGTCCTTCCGCATTCTTCCAATTTGGATCAGTAATTGCATCTTTAAGCGCAGCGCTGTGGCTCGCGTTTGTAATATCGGCAAGCGAGATTTCTTTCAGAACCGGAATATAGCCGCCTGAGATCACAAGTCCGACATTGATCGTAAGATTCCCGCCTGTTCCAATAGCGCTCAGTTGTTCTAGCAATTCTGCTGCCTTTTGAGCGGCATCCTGATTTTCCTTCGGGAACGCATTGTCCACGACGAACACAACGTCCAGAGTCTTTTTCATTTCCGCGCTCGGCAGCGACAGGGTGATCTGCGTCTGGCCGCTCGCGTCCAGCGCGGTCGCCGTCTTCGACTTGGAAACATCGAGCATGGGCACCGTCGTGCCGCCTGCGTCGACTGCAAGCGCCGTGACCGGCAGAAGGCCGATGAGCATGACCAGCGCCAACAGACAGGCTAATATCCGTTTTTTCATGATTCTATCCTCCCGTTTTTTAGCAGAGCACATTCTTCCGCAGTTCCTGCGGAAGAAAAAAGAGGCTAGCCTCTTTGACCCTGTATTCGTATTTTTGATTATAACATGCTAAAATCCGGTTTTCAAGGGGCTATATTCCTGTTTTCCTTTTTATTCCGAAAACCAGTCCGGCCGGGGGGTGATGGGCTCGGAAATGTCGTAGTAGGTCAGGCCGGATTCGCCGATGACGGAGAGGCGGACGGCCGTGACGCCGCTCAGATCGCAGAGCGTCGCCGCGATGGAGCGCACGGCGCTGCCCGCGCGGGCGGCAGAGGTATCGCAGCTCATGAACTGGTCGGAGAGGACCACGCTGGCCGTGCCGTCGGAGACGGAGATATCCATCACCTGCGTGCCCGCCGGGACGACGCGGCTGAGATTGACCGGCACGGTCGCGCGGATGAGCGCCTGCAGGGCGAGCAGCGGCAGCTGGCCCGGGTCGGTGCAGGCGAGCACGGTGGTGACGGGGGTGAGAAGGCCGTTTTTGTCGGGATAGAAGAGCCGGACGGCGTATTCCGGGTTCTCGGCCGAGGCATCGAGAAGAACGAAGTCGTCCGCGGTATAGGGGCCGTCGGTCTGCGGCTGGGCAGTGCGGAGGAAGGCGACGGACTGGACGGACTCGAGCTGGGTCATGGTGCAGGTCAGGCAGGCGTAGATCAGGGACGTGCGGATGTCCCCCGCCGCGCGCAGCTCCAGCCGGAGCGTCAAGACGCCATCCTGCAGAGACTCGACCGCGCAGGTATCGCCGGGGGTGAAGGGCAAGGCAAGCGTTTCGTTCTCCGGGCCCTGCAGATAGGTCTCGAGGAGGGCGGCGGGGTCGGTCTGCGCCGGGACTTCCTGCGTGCCCAATACACCAGTCTTCGTGTCGCCGCTGTCTTTGCGGCAGTAGTAGAGCTGCAGCTGGGGCTGGGCGGGCCTGCGCACCGCCGCGGCGACCGAGCAGCCGCAGAGCGTGAGCGCCGCGAGCAGCAGCGCGAGCAGGCGGAGCTTTTTCCGGTTTTTACGCATCGCCGTCTTCCTCCTCTCCGGAGCCGAAGCTGGGGAAGGTCACGGTAAAGCGCGAGCCTTCGCCGACTTTGGACGTGACCTCGATCGTGCCGAAATTCCGCCCGACCATCTCATGCACGATGGAAAGGCCCAGACCGGCGCCGCCGGCCTGACGGCTGCGGGCCTTATCGACACGGTAGAAGCGGTTGAAAATGGACGGGAGCGCGCTTTCGGGGATGCCGGTGCCGGTATCCTCGACGTCGATGACGACGGTATCGTCCGCGTGGCGCACGCGCACGTGGACGCTGCCGCCCTCGCGGTTGTATTTGATGCCGTTTTCGACGAGATTGAACAGGATCTGATAGGCGTCGTCCTCAAACGAGAGGATGGTGCAGCCCTTTTCCACGCTGGCGGTCAGCTCGACGGTCTGGCGGTCAGCCAGCGGGACGAGCATACGGAACACGCGCGAGAGTGTCCGCCCCACGTCCACGACCTCGTGCTCGCCGCCCTCCGTCTCGTCGGCCGAGGCCCGGCTGAGCGTCAGGAGCTTCTGCGCCATGCGCGTCAGGCGGTCGGACTCCGCGCCGATGTCGGCGACGAACTCGCGCATCGTGTCCGCGTCCATCTCGTTCTGCAGGATGGAATCGGACAGCAGCTTGATGGAGGCCAGCGGCGTCTTGAGCTCGTGGGACGCGTCCGAGACGAACTGGCGCTCGGTGATCTCCGTCTGCTGGAGCTTGTCGGTGAGCTTGTTGAACTCGGTGGCGAGCGTGGCGTATTCGTCCGAGCCGCGCATCTGGATCTTGTGGCTGTATTCGCCCTCGCGCACGAGCCGCATGGAGGTCAGGATCTGCCGCATACGCCCCGAGCCCGTCATGGAAAAGACGACCGCGCACAAAAACAGGATGCCAATCAGCACCAGCGAGCCGCGGAAGATCGTCCGCTCGAGGCTCGCGATGATGCCGCCCTGCGAGGCGTCGTATTCCATCATATACACGCAGCCGACCACCGTATCATGTGTGAGGATGGGCGCGGCGGCGTAGCTTTTGAGGGTATGGTCCTCATAGACGCAGCAGAAGACGTCGTTGCCTTCGAGTGCCTGCACGACCTGCTGCAGCAGGACCATCTTGCCCGCCGCGCTCTGGCCGGGCACGGAATCATAGAGCGTCCGGCCCGCCGCGTCGGTGACGAGCAGGCGCGTGACGTTCATGTCGCCGATGACGGAGATGATCTGCTCCGTCGTCTCCTGCGTCAGGGCGTCGACGCCGGAAAAGGAGGACGTCACGACCTTCAGCTTATCCTGCGAGGACGAGCATTTGGCCTTGAACATCAGATCCCGGGTGGCTCTGGCGGAATAGATATTCAGGAACACCAGCACCAGCACCGTGATCGACATATACGCCAGCGCGTTGCGCAGCTGCGAGCTGGTCGGCACCAGCCGGATGCGCCGTTCAGTACTTGAAATAGTAGCCAACTCCCCACTTGGTCAGAATGTGCTCCGGCTGCGCCGGGTTGAGCTCCAGCTTTTCCCGCAGACGGCGGATGTGCACGTCGACGGTACGGATCTCGCTGCTGACATCGTAGCCCCAGATGGCGTCGAGCAGCGTCTCGCGCGAGTAGACGCGGTTCGGGTTGCGCATCAGCAGCTCCATGAGGTCAAATTCCTTCGCGGTCAGGTCGACCGGCACGTCCTCGCGGCTGGCGCTGCGGCTGCTGCGGTCGAGGGTGATGTGGCCGCAGACGAGCTTCTGCTCCGGCTCCTGCTTTTTGGCCGCGCCGGCCCGGCGCAGGAGCGCGCGGATGCGCGCTTTGAGCTCGAGGATATTGAAGGGCTTGGTCAGGTAGTCGTCCGCGCCGTGCTCAAAGCCGAGGAGCTTGTCCATGTCTTCGGATTTTGCGGTTAACATAATAATTGGGACCTGTGAGAATTCGCGGATCTTCGTGCAGGCCTCCAGCCCGTCGAGCCGCGGCATCATCAGATCCAACACGATCAGGTCCGGCGATTCGCTCGCGGCAAGCTCGACGGCCTCCATGCCGTCGCAGCCGGTCACGACCTCGTAGCCGTCGTTTTCCAGGTTGAATTTGATCCCCTTGACCAGCAGCTTTTCATCATCAACAACAAGTATTTTCATGTCATCCCTCCGTTTGGTCCACGGTCACGAGCCCGCGCAGCTGCTCGAGCAGCGTCGGGCCGATGCCCTCCACATCCAGCAGCTGCTCGACGGCGGAAAAGCGGCCGTAGGTATCGCGGTAGCTGAGGATCCGGTCCGCCGTCTTTTCGCCGACGCCGGGAAGCGCAAGCAGCTCTTCTCGCGTGGCGGTATTGAGGCAGAGCTTCCCTTCCCCGCTGCCGTCTATCTGCAAAGCGTCGGACGCGGGCGCGGCGCGCTGCACGGTGATACGCGCCTCGCCGAGCGCGGAAGCCCGGCCGAGGAAGAATGCGCCCACGAACAGCAGCACCGCCGCGCACAGCGCGAGCAGCGCCGGGGAAACCCGCAATTTCTTCATACGCGCGCCTCCATTTGACATACCGGATGAATATGGTATAATAATCAAGAATACGCGCAGCTGCGCGAATGTTCAAATTCAGTATAGCATATTTTTTCGCCGCTGTACAATCCAGACGCGAAGAAAATGGAGATAAAAATGAAAAAGACAAACATTTCTGCCCTGCTGCTGGCCGCGCTGCTGCTGATACAGCTGCTGTGCGCGCCGGTATCTGCAGTCACCGCCGAACCTGCCGCCGACGCGCAGGCGGATGCTCAGACCGCTTCGGACAATTCCGCGGGGGACGCCTCGGCCGAGGCCGACAGCGTCCCCGAGGATCAGCTGCTCTCATCCCGGGAGCAGTTTTCCGTGGCGGCCAAGGCCGCGCTGCTCATCGACCTCAACACGAACCGTGTCGTCTATGAGCAGGACGCCGACGAGCGGATCTATCCCGCGAGCCTCACCAAGATCATGACCTGCCTGATCGCGCTGGAGAACGGGAACCTGTCCGACGTCGTGACGGTCTCGGAATCCGCGCTGGCCGATCTGGACGAGGATTCCAGCGTGGCCGGTCTGGTGGTGGGCGAGCAGATGACGCTGGAGAATCTGCTGTACTGCATGATGGTCGTCTCGGGCAACGACGCATGCAACGTCATTGCGGAGCACGTTGCGGGTTCGGTGACGGATTTTGTCCGCATGATGAACCAGCGGGCCTATGAGCTCGGCTGCACCAACACGCATTTCAACAATCCCCACGGTCTGCACGACGAGAGCCACTACACCACCGCGCGGGATCTTGCCATCATCACACAGGCCGCGCTCAAGAGCGAGAATTTCCGCCAGATCGTCGACACGTATGAATATAAGCTGCCCGACGATAACATGCGCCAGAATATCCCGAAGCTCAAGACCACGAATATGCTGATCTACCAGTCGATGTCGAACTCCCTATACTACCCCCGGGCGCACGGCATCAAGACCGGCTATACGAGCCAGGCCGGGCGCTGCGTCATCTCGGAGGCCACGGGCGACGGGCTGGATCTGCTCGGCATCGTCTGCGGCGCGGCCACGACGGTGCTCGACAGCGGCGATCTTCTGATGGAGAACTTCACGGAGTGCGCGCGCCTGTTTGACTATGGCTTTGACAACTATTCCTACCTGACGCTGATGTCGCCGCTGTACCCGGTCGATCAGGTGAAGATCAACAACTCCGCCGGCGCCGAGGCCGTCGCCGTCGCGCCGGAGGACGAGATCAAGGTCCTGCTTCCGAACGACTACGACCCGGACCAGCTAGAGACCAAGATCCAGCTCAACAGCGAAAGCGTCGACGCGCCGGTCCATGAGGGCGACGTGCTTGGCTCCGCGACGGTCACGTACGCGGACGAGGTGCTCGGCCAGACGAGGCTGCTGGCTATCGCGGACGTTGCCAAGTCGGAGATCTCCTCCGCCGCAGCCGGGACAGGCGCGTATATCCAGCGCAACTGGTGGAAGTGGGTCGTGCTGTTTATCGTGATCGCGCTGGGGGCGATTTTGGTGCTGTTCGTGCTCGTGCAGCTGCGCAAGCGGAAGATCCGCCGGCTGCGGATGGAAAAGCGCCGCCGCGCGCTGGAGGACCGGCGCCGCCGGTTCCGCGAGGACTATGACCTGCCGTTCGATGAGACGGACCGCAGATAAGGGAGGTACACATGCTGAACTGGGAATCGCTGCAGTCCGCGTGCCTGTCCTGCACGCGGTGTCCGCTGTCACAGACGCGGCACCATGTCGTCTTCGGCGTCGGCCCACAGGACGCGGAGGTGCTGTTCGTGGGCGAGGGCCCCGGCGAAAATGAGGATCTGCAGGGCGAGCCGTTCGTCGGCGCGGCGGGCAAATTCCTCGACGAGATGCTCACAATCATCGACCTTGGCCGCCACAACTGCTACATCACGAATATCATCAAATGCCGTCCGCCCAAAAACCGGGACCCCATGCAGACCGAGCAGGACGCCTGCATCGATTTTCTGCGCGCGCAGACGAAGCTCCTCAAGCCGAAGATCATCGTCTGCCTCGGCCGCATCGCCGCCATGCGCCTGATCCGGCCGGATTTCAAGATCACCCGCGAGCACGGGCAGTTCGTTGAAAAGGGCGGCATCCTCTTTACCGCCCTCTATCACCCCTCCGCCCTGCTCCGCGACGAGACCAAACGGCCTGACACCTTCACCGACCTCAAAGCCCTGCAGGCGAAAGTCCGGGAGGTCTGTACGAGGACGCTGTAAACAGCCCTGCAGGCGAGGGAGCCCACCTCATCCGTCACGGCTACGCCGTGCCACTTTCCCTCATAGGGGAAGGCTTTGGCGCGCACAAAAAAGAAAACTCCTCGCAAAAAGGTGCAGACCAGCAAATTTGGTCTGCACCTTCTATTTATGGCAAATATTCTAAGGCAACTAGTTACAAGTTCGATACCCACGTATCAGGCGGCGCGTAGTCAGACGCCCGTGAGGTGACCACCGTGTGGAACGACGCCTGAAACATTGGGCCTCGCCTGAATTCAGAGGCAGAACGCACCAAACACGTCCAAGCGCCCCTTTTCTCCCCCTTCTTTTCCGTCTTGCCGGAAAAGAAGGGGCCGCCGGAGGCGCGTCAGAAACGACCGCGACGGAACGAGTCGCCGCAAGCGACGTCTCTTTTCCTCTGTGCTCGTTTCTTCCTTTCCAAACCGCAAACTGAATTTGCGGTTTGGGTTTTTCTATGCAAATTTGCAACAACCTCTCAGTCTCGGCTGCGCCGAGCCAGCATCCCTACCCCTTTTGTCCCTTCGGGACATTTCCCCCTGATAGGGGGAATCGGCCCCTGGAAGGGGAGCCTTGGGGCACCTCTTGGCGTTTTTGTTCTTTTGTGGTATAATCATCTCAAAATCATCAGCACAAGAGGTTTTTTATGGCTGCACAGGGATCACATCAGACGGAAAAGCGCCTTTGCGTGGGTCTGCTCGCGCATGTGGACGCGGGCAAGACGACGCTGTCGGAGGCCATGCTCTATCAGGCGGGCGTCATCCGCGCCTTCGGGCGCGTCGACCACGGGGATACGTTTCTCGATACCGACGCGCAGGAGCGCAGCCGCGGCATCACGATCTTTTCCAAGCAGGCCGTCCTGCCTCTGCCGGGCTGCACGCTGACGCTGCTCGATACCCCCGGCCACGTCGATTTTTCCGCCGAGATGGAGCGGACGCTGCAGGTGCTCGACTGCGCCGTGCTGGTCGTGAGCGGCACGGCGGGCGTGCAGGGGCATACCGCGACGCTCTGGCAGCTGCTGCGGCGCTATCAGGTGCCGGCGGTCGTGTTCGTCAACAAGATGGACATCGGCACGGCCGACCATGACGCCCTTTTGCAGAGCCTCCGGCAGGAGCTCGACGAGCGCTGCATCGACTTTTCGCAGCCGCAATCGCAGCTTCAGGAAGAACTGTCCCTCTGTGACGATGCGCTGCTCGACGAATATCTCGCCTCCGGCAGGGTCTCGGACGCGCAGATCGCGTCCGCCGTCTCGCACCGGAAGGTGTTTCCGTGCTTCTTTGGTTCCGCCCTGAAGCGGGAGGGCGTGGACGCGCTGCTGGACGCGCTGGGCCGCTTCGTGCAGGCGCCTGCATACGGAAAGGACTTCGGCGCGCGTGTCTATAAGATCGCGCGGGACGAAAAGGGCGCGCGGCTGACCTTTCTGAAGGTCACGGGCGGCTCGCTTGGTGTCAAGCAGCTGCTCGCGGGCGAGGACTGGCAGGAGAAGGCCGACCAGCTCCGCCTGTATTCCGGCAGCAAATTTACGCTCCTGCAGCAGGCCCCGGCCGGGACGGTCTGCGCCGTGACCGGCCTGACGAAGACGATGCCCGGCATGACCCTCGGCCATGAGACGGCGGCGCAGGCCCCGGCTCTGCAGCCGGTTTTGGAATACCGGCTGCTTCTGACCGACGGGACCGACGCCGCGCAGGCCTACGGCCAGCTCCGCGTGCTGGAAGAGGAGGATCCCGCGCTGCATCTGGTCTGGAACGCGCTGCTGCGCGAGATCCGCGTGCAGCTGATGGGCCCGGTGCAGATGGAGATCCTGCAGAAGCTGATCGCGCAGCGCTTCGGGCTGGAGGTCGCCTTCGACGAGGGCAATATCGTCTATCTCGAGACCATCGCCGCCCCGGTCGAGGGCGTGGGGCATTATGAGCCGCTGCGGCATTACGCCGAGGTCCACCTGCTGATGGAGCCGGCGGAGCCCGGCTCCGGCTTGCAGTTCGACACGATGTGCCCGACCGACACACTGGCCCTGCACTGGCAGCGGCTGATCCTCGGACATCTGGCCGAGAAGGTCCACCGCGGTGTGCTGACCGGCGCGCCGGTCACGGACATCCGCTTCACGCTCGTCTCCGGCCGGGCGCACCAGAAGCATACCGAGGGCGGCGATTTCCGCCAGGCGACCTACCGCGCGGTGCGGCAGGGGCTGATGAAGGCAAAGTCGGTGCTGCTCGAGCCGTGGTATGCGTTCCGGCTGGAGCTTCCGGCCGAATGCGTCGGCCGGGCGATCACCGACATCCAGCGGATGCAGGGAGACTACGACCCGCCGGAGACCGACGGCACGCAGACCATCCTGCGCGGAGCTGCCCCGGTGCGGCTGCTGCGCGGCTACCCGAACGAAGTCACGGCCTATACCCGCGGCCGCGGGCGGCTGCAGCTGCGCGTGGACGGCTACCGGCCCTGCAAAGAGCAGGATGCGCTCGTCCGCGCCTCCGGCTATGACCCGGCCCGGGATCTGGAAAACCCGGCGGGCTCCATCTTCTGTGGCCACGGCGCGGGCTACGAGGTCAAATGGCAGGACGTGGACGACGCGGCCCACCTGCCGCTGCTGCGCTTCGGCGGCCCGGTCAAGCCTGCGCCGCAGCGCATCGTGCGTTCCGTCGCCCCCGGCGGCGCGCCGGAGCTGGAAAAGGAGCTGCTGGCGATCTTTGAGCGCACCTACGGCGCCATCCGCCGCCGCGACGTGCTGCCGCAGATGATGCTCCGCAGCGAGGACAAGCGCGAGTTCCTCGAAGCCCTCGGCCCGGCGGACGATTTCCTGCTGGTCGACGGCTACAACATCATCTTCGCCTGGGACGAGCTCAAGGAGCTCTCCCATACCAGCCTCGATACCGCGCGGCACGTGCTCATGAACCTGCTGTGCAACTACCAGGGCTACCGCGGCTGCACGCTGATCCTCGTCTTTGACGCGTACAAGGTCCCGCAGGGCCTCGGCTCGGTGGAGAAATACCACAACATCCACATCGTCTACACCCGGCAGGCGGAGACTGCCGACCAGTATATCGAGCGTTTGAGCTTTGAGCTGCGCGGCCGCCGCCGCGTGCGCGTGGCGACGAGCGACAATCTCGAGCAGCTCATCATCCTCGGCCACGGGGCCGAGCGCATCTCCGCCCAGCATTTCCACGACGAGGTCTACGCCGCCCAGGCGGAGATCGACCGCATCCTGACGCAGAATAACCAGAAAAACAACGCATAAAGAAACCGGCAGCCCCGCAAAGCGGGACTGCCGGTGCGTTTACCGGTAGCACAGGAGCGAAAACCAGGTGACGATGTTGCCGTTATAAAATTCGATGCCGTTCTGCTCGGCGAGGGCCGTGGCGACGATGCCGTAGCTCTCCACGCAGGGGAACATCCGTTCCGGGTGGCGGCAGGGCGCGTCCGGATACGCGCAGTGTTCGCAGATCGCGCACGACTCGGTGGACAGGGTGAGCACATCCGGCGAAAACTGCCGCAGGATATCCCGCACCTGCCGCGTGACGGCCTCGTGCGGCGCGCGCGTGGCGAGCGCGGCAGAAAGATCGGCGATGTCATCGACCTCGGAAAGCGTGGTGAAGACCAGCGCGCCGGGGTAGGACAGGATCCGTTCCCGACAGGCCGCGACTGTCCCCACGGCCGGGGGACAGGCCCAGCTCGTTCCGTACATCGGACACTCATGCTCGCAGACGTAGCGGATGCGGTCGGAAAATTCGATCGTCTGCGGGTCGATCCATGCGTATTGGCTGATCGGCAGCTGGCACAGCTGCGCCTCGACGGCCTGCTTGTCCATAGGCTTCTTCCTCCGGCGTGTTTTCTCCCATTGTACCCGCGGCGCGGCGAAAGGTCAAGCTGTCAGAGCATCACGGCCTTTGTTGCGACGTGATCGCAGAAGACGCGGTCGTGCTCCACAAAGACGATCGTCGGCTGGAATTCCAGCAGCAGGTCTTCGATCTGCATGCGTGAGAGCACGTCCACATAATTGAGCGGCTCGTCCCAGACGAGCAGATGCGACGGCTCGCACAGGCTCCGCGCCAGCAGCACCTTTTTCTTCTGCCCGGCAGAAAAATCCGCCATGTCCTTTTCAAACTGCACCCGCGCAAAGTCCAGCTTGCGCAAGATCGCCTTGAACAGACTCTCGTCCAGCCCGTACCGTGCGGCATACGCACCCAGATCCCCGCGCAGACCGGACGGGTCCTGCCGCACGTAGGAGATCCGCAGCCGGGAGCTGCGCTCCACGGTCCCGGTGTGCGGCACGTCCTCGCCGCACAGCAGGCGCAGAAGGCTCGTCTTCCCGGTGCCGTTCGCGCCGCGCAGCGCGATCCGGTCGCCCTGCTCGACGCAGAAGCTGACGCCGCGGCACACGGGCGCGCCGCCGTAGCACACCGAGACGTCCCGCAGCAGCGCCAGCCGGTCCGTGTGATATGGAAGCTGGTGCAGCTTCAGGGGCGCGGCCTGCTCGATGTTTTTCAGAAGCGCCGATTTTTCCTCGATGGCGGCGTTCTGCCGCCGTTCGAGATTCTTGCGCCGCTGCTGCATGCGGCGCGATTGCTCGCCGATGTAGGCGCGGCCGCCCATGGCGTCGGCCTCGCCCGTTACTTTCGCCGAGTGCGGGCCGATCTTCGTGTTCTCGACCTTGTCGGCCCACGCGCGCGACTGCCGCGCGGCCTGCTTCAGACGGCCGATCTCCTTTTTCAGCTGCGCGTTCTGCGCCAGCTCAAACGCATCCTGCCGCTGCCTGTTTTCATACCATGAGGAGAAATTGCCCTTCTGCACCTCAATGCCGCCGCGATTGATGGACAGGATGTGGTCGACGCAGCCGTCTAAAAACGCGCGGTCGTGCGAGACGAGCAGAAAGCCGGACTTTTTGGCCAGATACCGGCTGACGAGCGCGCGGCCCGTCTCGTCGAGATGGTTCGTCGGCTCGTCGATGAGCAGATACCGGCCCTCGCGCGCGAAAAGCAGCGCCAGCAGGATCTTCGCCTGCTCGCCGCCGGAAAGTGTGGAAAACGGGCGGTACAGCGCGTCGTCCGTCACGAATAGCGGCGCCAGCTCGCGCCGCAGGCGCCACTGCGGCACGTCCGGGAAGCTGCACTCCAGCAGCTCGAGCGGCGTGAGCGCCGCGTCTGGGATGGGATACGGGAAATACTCGAACCCGCCGGGGGCTGTGATCGTGCCCTGGTGGGGATACTGGCCCTGCAGAAGGCGCAGGAGCGTCGTCTTGCCGCGGCCGTTGCGGCCCGTCAGGCCGAGCCGCCAATCGGTGTCGAGCTGGAAGCTGACGTGCTCAAATACAGGGTCAAAGCTGCCGGGGTATGTAAAGGTCAGGTCTGTGATCTGGATCAATGCCATCGGTATGCCCTCCCTCAGGCAGCCGAGGATTCCATCGACAATTGCAGGCGATCGGATCGGCGGCTGCCTAATAAAAAATTGGCTGCGGGAAACGCTCCCACAGCCAAAGGGCATTCTGCGCCCGCCGCAAAATGGGCAGACGGTCTGCACGGAGGCTGAGAGACGAAGCAGATTTCCCGCGAAAAGGCACAACGAACCAGACGGTCTTCACCGCCAGAATGTTACGATCGTGCCAGGTTTTCAGCAGGAGATCATGCGCATGCTCTCAAACTCCCTTCTGTTCTTTATAATTTGATTCTACCATGCGGCGCGGAAAAACGCAAGCGCCGGTAAAAATTTGCAGAAAAAACGCACCCGGCACGGTGTGTGAGATGCCGGGTGCGGATCGTGCAATCGGCAGAAACTGCGCATTGCACAGGATGAAAAAAAGTGCTATACTGTATTCCAGTATATCGTCAGCCCGGCAGCTATGCGATCTGCCTTGCTGATGTTTGCACTATAGCATACAGGCAGGAAATATGCACCCTACCAGCGCGGCACCGGCCGATACCCGTCGGAGAACGGCACTCTACTGCCAGTAGAATTTCCTGTAATACCAACGCTTTCAGGGGAAGGGGGGCGTCCTTATGATCCAGGACGAACAGACGCTGCGGCGCACCACAGCAAAAAATATCGCCGCTTACCGCAAAGCCCATAAGGATACCCAGCTGGACCTTGCGCGCAAGCTCAATTACTCCGATAAGTCCGTTTCCAAGTGGGAGCGGGGCGAGGGGCTGCCCGACGTCTATATCCTCGCGCAGATCGCGCAGCTCTACGGCATCACCGTCAGCAACCTCATCGGCGAGGAGGAGCCGCCTAAAAAGTCCAACCCGCATTTCCACATCTACGTGGTGCTGCTGTCGGTGGCGCTGGTGTTCGTGATCGCGGCGATCTTGTTCACGGCCTTCACGATCGCGGCCGTGCCGTTCCCGTCGTGGCTGTTTTTCCTGTACGCGGTGCCGGTGTCGAGCATCGTGTGCATCGTGTTCACGTCGCTGTGGTGGGGCATTCTGATGCAGGGGCTTTCCATCACGGCGCTCATCTGGTCGGCGGGGCTGTGCATCTATCTCTCCATTCCGTCGATCCCGTATCTGAAGCTCATCTTCGTCGTCTGTGCCGCCGTGCAGGTGCTCATCACGCTCTGGGAGCTGTTCCGCTTCTCCAGAACAAGAACATGGTTCTAAAGCGCACTTTCCGCGCCCGCAGGCGCACACTGCAGATTTCAGAGCACCGATTCAGCCGTCACCAACAATGGCAGGCTCTTTCGGCACCAAAAATCTGATAGGCAATCGGTGTGGCGCAGAGGGATGTCTGCCCCTGCAACTGATCTACAGCTTTTACAGTGCAAATAGTTTCCAGATAGTCTCACAGCCCCGCACGCGATGGCGTGCGGGGCTGTTTTTTAATATTGGAAGATGCTTCCGCCGACGAATTCGCGGACGATGGAGTCGCGGGGGACATACGGCGTGTCCAGGGGCGGCAGGCTCCGGACCACGTCCATGAGGACCGTCAGACCGTGCTCGGCGATGAACGCGTCGTCGAGATCCGAGGCGAACTGCGGGATCTGCCGCAGGTATTTGGCGAGGATGCACAGCTCGTAGTCGTGGAAGGAATCGATGTGGATGGAGGCGTTCGGCTTGTTGGGGGCGATGTATTTCTGCTCGCCCTGGTTGACGGACTGGGCGCGGATGATGGTCTCGCGCAGGGAGTTGCCGCGGCCCTGGTAGTTGCGGATCATGCGGCGGGCCACCCGGACCTGCTCGGGGTGGATGATGCGGTCGCCCGGGGTGATGATGCGCGTGCGGGGCGCGACATAGATGCCGGTCGCGCGGTCACGGATGGGGTCGAAGAGCAGGGGATTGAGCATGTGGATGCCCTCGGCGATGATGACGGCCTCGCGGCTGCCCTCCATGGGGGTGTAGCCGCCGGTGCGGTTGTTCGGGAAGTCGTACCAGGGCACCTGCACGGTCTCGCCGTTGGAGAGCTTCTCGATGGTGCCCAGCAGCAGCTGGCGGTTGACGCACAGGGGCGATTCCCAGTCGGTCAGATCCTTCGGCCGCTCGGCGAGCGGCAGGAAAAAGTTATCCATGCTCAGAAGGCAGACCTTGACGCCCAGGTTTTCCAGATACGCCTTCAGGCGCATGGCGGTGGTCGTCTTGCCGGAGCCGGAGGGGCCGGTCAGGCAGACGTAGGGCTTGCGCGGCTGCGCCGAGAGAATGGCGCCGGCCGCCGCGCTGATCTTGTCGTGAAAGACCTCCTCACAGCGCAGGACGAACTGCGTCTGGCTGCGCATGGCGTAGATGACGTCGTCGATATCAATGACTCGCATACAGAAAAATCAGGACTCCTTTCTGATATCCGCTGCCGCGGGTGCGGTCTGCTCGAGCTTCCGGCGGATCCGCTTCCAGAAATAGACGAAGCAGACGACATGCATGGCTGCGGTGATGACCCAGCTGATGGGGTAAGAGACATAGAGGGCGGGAAGCGTATGCTTCCACGCGAAAATGGTGTAGATCCAGACGATCCGCATCACGCAGGCGCCGAAGATCGTCACGACCATCGGCAGCCACGATTTTCCGAGCCCGCGCACCATGCCGCAGCAGACCTCCATGATGCCGCAGAGGAAATAGGGGGTCGTGACATAGTATGTGCGGATCATGCCCATTGCGATCACGGCGTCGCGCGCCGGATCGTCGGCGGAGACATAGATGCTCAGCAGCTGCGGGCCAAAGACGGTGCTCAGCACGCACAGCGGCACGCCGATGAGCATCACGGTCAGCTGGCAGTTCCAGAAGATCTTCCAGATCCGGTCGTACCGCCGCGCACCGAGATTCTGGCTGGTGAAGGTGATGGCGGCGTGGAAGACGGCGTTCATCGCGGTGTAGGTGAAGGCGGCGATGTTGGCCGAGGCGGTATTGGCCGCGATGACGTCCGCGCCGAAGGAATTGACGCAGCTTTGCACCATGACGTTCGAGATGTTGAAGACCACCGACTGCAGTCCGGCCGGCAGGCCGATCTGGATCATGCGCAGCGCCTCGGACGGGTGCAGCCGGAGCTGGCGGAGGCTGAGCCGGGCCGGGCCCGTCTGCCGCATGAGGCAGACGAGGATCAGCACGACCGACACATACTGCGAAACGACCGTCGCAATGGCGACGCCCGCCACGTCCAGCCGGCAGACGATGACGAAGAACAGATTGAGAAAGACGTTCAATACGCCCGAGACGGCGAGGAACAGCAGCGGCCGCTTCGTATCGCCGTAGGCGCGCAGGATGGCCGCGGCGAAGTTGTAGATCAGCGCGCCGGGGATGCCGATGAAATAGATCCGCAGATAGAGGCTCGCCAGCCGCAGCACATCGTCGGGCGTGCCCATCAGCTCCAGCATCGGCGTGGAGAGGAAGAAGCCCAGCAGGAACGTGACCACGCCGAGCAGCAGACTCAGCGTGATGGCGCTGTGGACCGCGCGGCTGACGCCCGCGTCGTCCCGGCAGCCGATATAGCGTGCGACGAGAATGTTGACGCCCACGGAGATGCCGATGAACGCGCCGGTCAGAAGGTTGATGAGCGCCGAGGTCGCGCCGACGGCGGCCAGCGACGTGCTGCCCGCGAATTTGCCGACGACGATCACGTCCGCCGCGTTGAACAGCAGCTGCAGAATGCCCGTGAGCGCCAGCGGCAGGGAAAACATCATAAGTTTCGGCAGCAGCGCGCCGTTCAGCATATCAAGTTCTTTCGTTCTGGCCATGGGGACCTCCTTCAAGTTGTGATAATGCTGTTTGGAATGGCAGCCAGGGGTCTTCTGCCGGGGGCAGATGGGAAAACTGCAGCGGCCGGCCCGTCTGCGGGTGGCAGAACGCGATCCGGTACGACCACAATCCGAGCGGCCCGGGCGCGGCCGCGCCGTATTTCGCGTCACCGCACAGCGGCAGCCCGCGGGAAGAGAACTGCGCGCGGATCTGGTGCGTGCGCCCGGTCTCCAGCCGGATGAGGACGAGCGCGCGGCCGTCTTCCTCGCCCAGCACGCGGTAGGAAAGCCGCGCCGGACGCGTATCCGGCCCGGGCGCGTCGGCGACGCAGGTGCGCCGGGCGGCGGTGTCGCGGCGCAGCTGGTCCTCCAGCACGCCGGATGCCTGGGCCGGGACGCCCTCGAGCACGGCGAGATAGTCCTTTTCGAACGTATGCGCCTGCACCTGCCTGGACAGCAGACTGTCCGCCATGCGCGAGCGGGCGAAGACCATCACGCCGCCGACCGGCCGGTCCAGCCGGTGGACGGTGCGGACGCAGCCGGTCTCCGGCTCGCCGAGGGCGCGGCGCAGCAGCTCCGGCATGCCGCCGGGCTCGTCGGTGGACAAAACGCCCGCGGGCTTGAGGCAGACCACGATGCGCGCGTCGGTATAAAGCAGCTCCATGCCCGCCCCTCCTGTTTGCGTTGATGCTGCTATAGTATATCATGTTTTTCGCCCTTCGTCACGCGCATTTTCGGCCACTCCGGGCACATTTCCGGACAGGCGCAAAGAAATGTCTTAAAAATTCTTAATTCCGCCCGCTTTTCCGGCGAGCTGTGATACAATGGACGGGCAAAGGAGGCGTCAAGTATGGAAGAAACAATCCGAATTCTCGTGGTGGACGACGAGCCGGATATCCGGCGCATCTGCCGGATCCTGCTTGAAAACAGCGGCTATACCGTTCTGGAGGCGGCGACCGGCCTCGAGGCCGTCGAGACCATCCGGCGCTGCCCGGAGATCGACCTCATTCTGATGGATATCATGATGCCCGACCTCGACGGCTACGACGCGTGCAGCCGGCTGCGCGCCTGCTCGACGGCGCCGGTGCTGTTCCTCACGGCCAAGACGCAGGAAAACGACAAGCGCCGCGCCTACGACGCCGGCGGCGACGATTATCTGGCCAAACCCTTTTCCCACGCGGAGCTTATGATGAAGGTGGAGTCGCTGCTGCGGCGCTACCGGGTGTATAAAAACAAATCGAGCGGGCGGATGCTCCGCCCCGGCATCGTGCTGGACGAGGAAAACCGCCGCGTGCTGCTCGACGGCGCGCCGCTGGAGCTGACGGAGACGGAATTTTCCATTCTCCAGTGCCTGGCGCAGAACCGCGGGCGCGTCGTGCCGGTGCGCACGATCTATGAGACGGTCTGGCATGAGACGTACATGCCGGCGTCCAACAATACCGTGATGGTGCATATCGTGAATCTGCGCAAGAAGCTGGAGGAGGATCCGGCCAACCCGCGGCTGATCCGCACCGTATGGGGAAAGGGCTATCAGATTGACTGAGAAAAAGAAACGATTCCTCTCGCTGAGCGTCAAGCCGCTGTTCGTGCTGCTGCTGGGGCTGGTGCTGGGCGTGTGCATGGCGCTGCTGGCCGAGAGCGTGGGCGAGGCGGTCATCGAGCGCTGCTATCTGAGCGAAGCGGCCGTATTGAAGCGGACGAACCGGGCCGCGCAGGAGCTGCAGGGCTACGTCCGGCAGAACGCTCTGACGACCCGCAATACGAACGCGCTGGCCCAGTGGGGCGAGAGCAGGAAGGACTACTATATCCTGCTCTACCGCGACCAGCGGCAGATCCTCGAGATCGGCTGGTGGGGCGCGGACATCGCCGCGGTCGACGCCTATTCCCTGAAGGAGCAGGGGGCCGAGGTCGTCTACCCGATCGCCTTCCGCGACGGGACGGTCTACGCCGTGATCTATGACAATTCGGACAGCCGGCTCTACGATGTGACCTGGGTCGTCTCGCTGCTGCTGGGCTGCGCCGTGCTGGCGCTGACGCTGCTGGCGTATAACCGGCGCGTGGCGCGCAAGGTCGTGGCCATCTCGCACGAGGTGCAGTCCATCGGCGAGGGCAATCTCTACCTGCAGCTCGAGCCGAAGGGCAGCGACGAGCTCGCGCAGCTGACCGCGAGCGTCGAGCAGATGCGGCTGTCTTTGCTGCGCAAGACCAGCGAGGAGCAGCGGGCGCTGCAGCAGAACAGCGATCTCATCACCGCCATGTCGCACGACATCCGCAACCCGCTGACCGCGCTGCTGGGGTATCTGGACCTTGCAAAGACCGGGCAGTACCGGACGCAGGAGGAGCTGCAGAGCTATCTGGACGCCGCCTACGGCAAGGCCGAGCAGCTCAAGCGGCTGACCGACGAGCTGTTCCGCTACTCCCTGCTGTTCGGCTGCAAGGAGCTGCCGCTGCAGCTGGAGCGCTACGACGCGTCGATCCTGCTCGGCCAGCTCCTGGGCGAGAGCCGCGCGCAGCTGCAGCAGCAGGGCTTTACGGTCCAGCTGCTCCTGCCGCAGCAGGACGCGCAGATCGAGGCCGACGTGACCTACCTCAAGCGCGTGTTCGACAATCTGTTCGACAACATCCGCAAATATGCCGACCCCGCCCGGCCCGTGGCCATCGCGGCGCTGCTGGAGGATGGGGCGCTGCACGTCTGCCTGTCCAACAGCGTGAACCCCGGCGCGGGGCGCATTGAATCCAACAAGATCGGCCTGCGCACCTGCGCGAAGATCATGGCGCAGATGTCGGGCAGCTTCAAGCGCTATACCGAGAGCGGGAAGTTCACCGCCGAGGTCATCCTTCCCATCCTGCCCGCAGGGGACCCGGACGGCAGTTCTTAAAAATATCTGAATTTTGCAACGCCGGACTTTTCTTTGCGTCTTTGATTTGGTATGATACAGGCAGCAAAATAGGCTGACACGATCATACAATGGTACAACATATAGTTTCTGAATGAAAAAGGAGAACAGCATGAAATTCAAACGCTTTTTTGCACTCGCGCTGGCGGCTCTGCTTGTGATGAGCCTGTTTGCGGGCTGCTCGAAAAACTCTGATACACAGGGCGGCAAGACCGACTCCAGCGGCTCGCTCATCGACCAGACCAAGCCCGCCGCCACGACGGCGAAATACGCCTATCAGGCCGACTACCTCGACCTGCAGCTGCCCGAGAACATCCAGTACGTCAACACGATGTGCACCGCGGGCACGACGATCTTCCTGACCGCCTACGTGCAGGGCGACGAGATCGTCCAGACCGACCCGGACACGGGCGACACCTGGTCGTATTACACCCAGGAGCTGATCCTTCTGTCTGTCGACCCCGATACCGGCGCGTGCACCCAGCTTTCCAACCTGCAGCTGCCCGCGGTTCCCGAGGACTGCGAGGGCAACGTTGACTGCTACAACATGGCAGGCTCCGACGACGGCACGCTCTGGATGCTCGTAAACGTCTATGCGGCAAAGTATGACCTGCCCGCGGACTTCGATCCCAACACCATGAACAAGTATGACTACCCCTCGACAGACATGAGCACAGCCTACCTCATGCATGTCGCCGCCGACGGCAGCACGATCGCCAATGTCGACCTCTCCGTGACCGACGATGGCACGGACGAGGAGGATGGCATGGGCAGCAACATCTCGTCCTTCGCCGTCGACGCGGCGGGTAATCTCTACGTCACCGACTACAACTACATCTATGTGCTGGACGCCGAAGGCAAGCTCCTGTTCAAGATCGACGACAGCCAGTACAGCGGCAGCCTCTGCCGCCTGCAGCCCGATCAGGTCGGTATCCTGTGGTACAACTACGCCACCGACACCGCGGAGAGCACCGACGAGAACGGCCAGTTCTTCATCCCCGTCGATCTTGAGACGAAGACCTGGGGCGAGAAGATCAAGATGCCGGCCAACGTCTGGAACGTCTATCCGGGCGACGACGCCTACGATTTCTATTACAAGAACAACGACAACATCTATGGCTACACCTTCGCGAGCGATACGAAGGACAAGCTCGTTGACTGGATGGCCTGCGATGTCGACACCAGCAACATGTATGACTCCGGGATGCTCTCCGACGGCCGCGTCGTCGGCATGACGCAGGACTGGAGCAGCGACACGACCGCCTACCAGCTTATCGTCCTGCACCGCATTGACGCTTCCGAGGTCAAGGAAAAGACCGTCCTGACGCTCGCGTGCATGGGCCTTGACTGGAGCCTGCGCAGCAAGATCGTCGAATACAACAAGTCGAACGACCAGTACCGCATCCAGGTCGTCGACTACAGCGAATACGCCACAGACGACGACTATAACGCCGGCATCACCAAGCTCACCACCGAGATCATCAGCGGCAGCGTGCCGGATCTGTTCCTGACCAGCAGCCTGCCCATCGACAAATACGCCGCCAAGGGCGTCGTGGCCGACCTCTATACGTTTATGGACGGCGGCAGCGGCCTGAGCCGGGATTACTTCGTCCCGCAGGTCCTGAAGGCGATCGAGAAGGACGGCAAGCTCTATGAGCTGCCGACCAAATTCTCCGTGGAGACGGCCTATGCCCTGTCCTCCATCGTCGACCAGTATGACACCTGGAACGTCGCCGCCGTGCAGGATGCCATGACGCAGCTGCAGGAGGGCGCAACGGTCTTCTCCACCGGCTGGACGAAGAGCTCCGTGCTCAACAACTGCCTGACGCGCAATCTGGCCGCCTTTGTCGACTGGACGACGGGCAAGTGCACCTTCGATTCCGAGGCCTTCCAGCAGCTGCTGGCCTTCTGCAATTCCTTCCCCGACGACAGCAGCTCGGACGACGGGATCGCCTATTCTTCGGCGGCGGCCACCGTCGATACCATGGACGATCCTGTCTGGGAATCCGACGCGACCCGCATTCTGAGCGGCAAGCAGCTCATGGCCACGACGAGCTTCTACAGCTTTGAGGACTATATCTACAATATCTACCCCGTAAAGGACAAGGTCACCTTCGTCGGCTATCCGTCGGAAAGCGGCGAGCCGGGCAACTCGTTCTATATCCAGTGCCCGATGGCCATCTCCTCCGTCACGAAATATCCGGACGCCGCGTGGGACTTCGTCAGCACCATGATCCGGCAGACGAACGAGGACGCCGAGTCCATGTACGCCTTCCCCATCAGCCAGGAGGCCTTTGACAAGAAGATGACTTCTGTCATGACCGAGCAGTATCAGCTCGACGTAAACGGCGAACAGGTCGACTGGGACGAAGACGGCGAACCCGACAAGATGTGCATCGGCACCTACGAGGTCGTTGAAAACGGCGAGAGCACCTGGCAGCAGGTCTACGCCCTGACGCAGGAGGACATCGACCAGATCCTCTCCGTCATCAACAGCGCGACCGGCATCGTCGACTATGACGACGAGATCCTCTCCATCGTCTCCGACGAGGTCAGCGCCTACTTCGCCGGCGACAAGGATGTCCAGACCACCGCCAACATGATCCAGAGCCGCGTCAACCTGTACGTGCAGGAGCAGCGGTAAATATCAAGCAAGGCTCCCCTTGTGCGCAAGGGGGGCCTTGAGACGGGTGCTCCTGTAAGCCTCCCCTGAAAGGGGAGGTGGCTCGGCGAAGCCGAGACGGAGAGGTCCTGCGGGCAGTGCGGATCTGCATAGGGCTTTCGTTTTTTGCGGCTGCCTGCTGCGAAACCTCTCAGTCAGCTTCGCTGACAGCTCCCCTTTCAGGGGAGCCTTTGGACGGAGCATTCCATTCACTGAAAATGCTGATAAATCCCGATCGCCCGGCGGCCGGGAGCTATGAGCATTTTCCAACGCAAAGGAGACGCAGACTGTGCAAAAGCTTTCTCTCCGGTCGCGCGGGAAATATGAGACGAAGCCGTCCGGGAAAAGCCTCTGGACGCGGATGAACAACAAGGTGCGCGATTTTCTCGCCTCCATGTGCTTCTCCGGCCCGAGCTTTCTCGGGATGCTGGCGTTTTATATCATCCCGTTTCTGATCGTCATCTATTATTCCTTCACCGTGGGCCTGACCGACCACAGCTTCGCCGGGCTCAAGAACTACATCAACGTCTGGCAGAACGGCGCGTTCAAGATCGCGGTCAAAAACACGTTCACGTTCACGGGTCTGTCCGTGCCGCTGGCGGTGGTGCTGTCGCTTGGCCTGGCGCTGCTGCTCGAGGCGCGGATCCCCCTCAAAAGCGAGTTCCGCACCTTCTTTTTAAGCCCCATGATGGTCCCCATTGCGTCCATCATCCTCATCTGGCAGGTGCTGTTCCACTATAACGGCGTCATCAACGAATTCCTGCAGGTCTTCGGCGCGGATAAGATCGACTGGCTGAAATCCGACTATTGCATGGTCGTCATCGTTGTGCTGTTTTTGTGGAAGAACCTCGGCTACAACATGATTTTGTTCATGGCCGCCCTCAGCAATATCCCGCGCGAGCTGCTCGAGGTCGCGGAGGTCGAGGGTGCGTCGGCGGCCTATCAGTTCTTCCACATCAAGCTCCGCTATCTCTCGCCGACGGTTCTGTTCGTGACGATCCTGTCCATCATCAACTCGTTCAAGGTCTTCCGCGAGATCTATCTTCTCACCGGCAATTACCCCTACGACGGGCTGTACATGATGCAGCATTTCATGAACAACATGTTCAATTCCGCCGACTACCAGCGCCTGTCCGCCGCGGCGGTGCTGCTGGCGATCGTCATCGTCATCCTCATTGCCCTTTTGTTCTTCGTGGAGAACATCTTCGGAAAGGACGTGGAAGGATGAAGAAAAAACGCTATTTTTCCCGCACGGTCTGCTTTCTGCTCTGCGCGGTGTTCGCGCTTTTGTTCCTGCTGCCGACGGTTCTGACCATCACGAACTCCTTCATGACGCAGAGCGAGATCACGGCCAGCTACGGCCAGGTCTTTGAAAACGCCAACGACGGCAAGAGCTACATCTCCAAGACCATTGAACTCAAATTCATCCCCGACAAGGTCAGCTTCACCCAGTATTTCACCGTCCTGCTCAAAAGCCCGGACTATCTGCTGAAATTCTGGAACTCCGTCATCCTGACCGCGCCGATCGTCTTCGCGCAGCTCATGGTCGCGTCCATCGCGGCCTATGGCTTTACCCGCTGGCGCGGGAAGGTGCGCGACAGTCTGTTCTTCTTCTATGTGATCCTGATGCTCATGCCGTATCAGGTCACGCTGGTCCCAAACTATCTGGTGAGCGACTGGCTGAAGATCCTCAATACCCGGTGGGCGATCTTCCTGCCCGGCGCGTTTGCGCCGTTCTCGGTCTTTCTGCTCACCAAATTCATGCGCCGCATCCCCATGGCCGTCATCGAATCGGCCAAGATCGACGGCGCGAACGAGTGGCACATCTTCTGGAACATCTGCCTGCCGCAGTGCCGGAGCGCCCTCTATTCCATTGCGATCCTGGTGTTCATCGACAACTGGAACATGGTCGAACAGCCGCTGATCCTGCTCAACGACGTGGAGAAGCAGCCGCTTTCGATGTTCCTGTCCAGCATCAACGCCGGCGAGATCGGCATCGCCTTTGCCGCCGCCGTCATCTATATGATCCCCGGTCTGCTGCTGTTTCTGCACGGCGAGGCGTATCTGGTGGAAGGCATCGCACATTCTGGCTCTGTGAAAGGATAAGGAAAGAGACATGGAAAACAGTGTAAGAAAACGCGAATGGGTCAAGACCGCGGCCATCATTTTTCTGGCGGTCCTGCTGGTGCTGACCTTCTTCTCCAAGACGATCATGAATGCCTCCCTGCCCGAGGTCGCGGCGCAGCAGGCCGCCTCTGGCGCCATCAACGCCCGTATCCGCGGCAGCGGCACCGTCGAGGCCAGCGAAGTCTATAACGTCACCATCAAGCAGACCCGCAAGGTCGCCAGCGTCCTGGTCAAGACCGGCCAGGAGATCAACGTGGGCGATACGATGTTCGTGCTCGAAGCGGAGGACTCGGACGAGCTCAAGCAGGCGGAGACGGACCTCGAGACGCTCCAGCAGAACTACGACAAGAGCCTCATCGAGGCGGGCAACACCGCCGCACAGGAGAATTACGACGTGCAGAAGGCTCGGGAAGCTTATAATGAGGCACTGGCGGTTTACAATCAATATACAAATGTAAATGCAGCACAACTGACTGCGGCCATTACAGCTGCGGAAAATGAGCTGACGAATTTAACCGCACAAAGCAAGGCAATTTCGGAAGAACTAAAACAATTGCAGACAGATAAAGAAACCATTGATGCTGATGTCACGGCACAGGAAGCTAAAGTAAAAGAGATGGAAGCAGCCGAGGACAAATACGCAGAACTAAAAACTGCCACAGATAATTATGATGCCGATATAGTTGTATATGGTAAGTATTATTCGAAACTGCTTGAACTTACCGCGGAACCCACTTCAAGTGTCACCTATGACAACAAACACGTTATCACGGTTGTCTCGATTGCATCACAGCCTATTGCTGCAGGTTACTGCCAAAAGGATACGATGTTATATGCATATTTGGTTGAGAAGGGGCAGACAGAGATGGCAAACGATGCCGGTATTATTGCCACGGCATATAAGACCATCACGGAAGACTTATCAAAACTAGCAACTTTGTGCACGGAGTATTCTCGACTGAGTGTGGTGTACAATCCAACTGCGTTAAGCAATGCCCGCACGGAATTAAGCAACCTGAAAAACAATGCGGATCATTGCGCGAATCTTGTCAAGAGCTGTACAGAGAGAGCTTCCGCTGCTGAAACAGCTGTCAGTAACAAGCAGACTGAGATTGACAAACTCACTAAAGCATCAAGCGCAGCAGACACAGTAAAATCTACGAAGCAAGCCCTTGAAGATCTCGTTTTCAAACAGAATCTCGGCGATTCCTCTTCCGTCGATATGGAAGCGTCGAAAAAGGCCATCGAGCGTAAGCAGGCGGAGGTCGACAAGCTGCGCGAGAATGCGGATGAGCTGGAGGTCAAATCCAGCGTGTCCGGCACCATTGCGTCTATCGACGCTTCGGCCGGCAAGTCCATCGGCGGCGAGGAGCAGCCGCTGGCCACCATCAACGTGACCGACCGCGGCTTTACCGTCAAGATCGACGTCACCAACGACCAGGCCAAGAAGGTCAAGACCGGCGACACCGCCGAGCTCGTCAACTTCTGGGGCGGCGACGCCGTCGCCACGCTCGACCAGATCACGAGCTCCAAGACCGCGGGCAATCGAACCCTCGTCTTCACTCTCACCGGCGATATCCAGGCCGGGCAGAACGTGACGCTCTCCATCGGGCAGAAGAGCGCAAACTATGACGCGCTCATTCCGCTCTCCGGCCTGCGCGAGGATTCGAACGGCAAGTTCGTCTACGTGCTCGAGTCGAAGAGCTCGCCGCTCGGCAGCCGCTACATCGCCACCCGCGTCACCGTGCAGGAGCTCGCGCGCGACGATAAGTCCGCCGCCGTCTCCGGCATCAGCTCCGGCGATTTCATCATCACCACCAGCAACAAGCCCGTCGAAGCCGGCAAGCAGGTCCGGCTGGCCGATAACGGATGATCCGGCGCGGGCGGTTTGAGCGGCATCGCAGGCTGCCGCGGCTGCACGGAGGGAAGCTTGCCCTCCTCATTGCCTGCCTGATCCAGACGGCGCTGTCTGTGTTCAGCTTCGCCATGCTGGGGAAGGTGACCGGCGCGCTCATCACCCAGTCCGCCGCCGACGTCTGGCGCGGCGGCAGCGGCGAGCGCTTTGCGCAGGTCTCGGCCTTCCTGCCGGTGAACGGCATGATCGACCTCGATACCATCCGCTCGTTCCGCGTGACGCTGGAGGACGAATTCGTCCAGAACTCCATCTTCGCGCCGGAACCCGACGCGCAGGACCCCAGTGCGGACACCTCCGCGCGCCTCTACGCCGACGCCTACAGCGGCAGCACCCAGCTGTCCGTCTCCGGCAAATCGCCCGGCAGCGTGACGGTCACGGCCATCGGCGTGGGAGGAGACTATTTCCTGTTCCATCCGCTGCAGCTGCTGTCCGGCGGCTACGTGTCGGACGAGGACTATATGGCCGACCGCGTCGTGCTCGACGCGCAGACGGCCTTCAACCTTTTCGGCAGCAGCGATGTGGCCGGGATGGAAGTGACGATCAACGGCAAGACCTTCCCCATCGCGGGCGTGGTCAAAAGTGAGGACGACTTCGCCACAGCCGCCGCGCTGGACGCCGGAGCCGAGGCGTCTTCCGACCCCACGGGCGTCCAGTCGGCCTCCAAGGCCATGATCTACATGAGCTACGCCGCGCTGAACGCCATGGCGGAGCTGCCCATCGACTGTTATGAGATCGTCCTGCCCGACCCCGTCTCGGGCTTCGCCAAGAAGCTCATGACGGAGAAATTCCCCGTGGGCGAAGGCGTGATCGTGCAGAATACTGGCCGGTTTTCTCTCTCCGGCCTGATCTCGGTGATCGGGAAGTTCGGCAAGCGCGTCATGACGACGAACGGCGTCATCTATCCCTACTGGGAAAACGCCGCCCGGATGGCCGAGAGCTACGCGGCTTTGCTGCTGATCCTCGGTACGCTCTTCGGCCTCATGCCGGCCGTCTGCCTGACGATCGTGCTGGTGAAGCTCACGGTCCGGGAGATCAAACGCGGCTATTACAAGGCCGCACACGCCATCGAGGACCGCGTGGAGGAAAACAAGCGCAAGCATTATGTCTCCGGCGGTATCTGAAGCATAAAAAGCCCCGGCTTTCCATTCGGAAAGCCGGGGCCGTTTGCTTTGCGGGGTCAGTCCGCAGAGGCGTCGATGTGACGCTGGATGCGGTTGATGATCATTTCCAGCGCGATGAGGTTCTTACCGCCCTCGGGGACGATGATGTGCGCGTTTTTCTTGCTGGGCTCCACGTAGAGCTCGTGCATGGGCTTAACGGTGGTCAGATACTGGTCGATGACGGAGTCGATGCTCCGCCCGCGCTTCTTGACGTCCCGCCGGATCCGGCGGCACAGGCGCACGTCGGCGTCGGCGTCGACGAAGATGCGGATGTTCATCTCGTCGCAGAGCGTCTTGTTGACGAAGATCATGATGCCCTCGACCACGATGACCCGCCGCGGCTCGATGTGCAGGACCTCCTCCGCCCGGTTGTGGATGGTATAGTCGTAGGTCGGGCAGTCGATGGCCTGCCCGTTTTTGAGCATGCGCAGATGGTCGATCATCATGTCGGTGTCGAACGCGTCCGGGCAGTCGTAGTTGAGATGCGTCCGCTCCTCATAGCTCATTTCGTCGTGGCGCTTGTAGTAATTATCGTGGCTGAGCACGCTGATATTATCGCCGAAGCGATTCACGAGCGCTTTGACGAGCGTCGTTTTTCCGCTGCCGGTCCCGCCGGCGACCCCAATGACGATCACATCTGACATATCTCTGTCTCCTCTTTTATTCCGTTACGATCCCGTAGATGAGCGGCTGCGCCGCGGGCGCGTCCGCGCCCCAGCGGATGGCCTCCAGGAAGACGCGCTCGGCGTCCGCCAGCGTCTCGGGCCGGTCCGTGTGCAGAACGGCGAGCGTCTGGCCCTGCTCCACCTTCGCGCCGGTCTTTTCCTTCAGGACGATACCGGCGGCCGGGTCGATCACGTCGTCCTTCGTCTTGCGGCCGGCACCGAGGATCGCGGAGCTCTCGCCGATCTTCTGCGCGTCCATGTGGTGGATGTAGCCGGCCTGCGGCGCCTTGAGCTCGTATTGGACCGACGCCTGCGGCAGCAGGCTGACATTGTCCAGCACGGCCGCGTCGCCGCCCTGGGCCGCGATCCAGCGCTTCATCTGCTCGAAGGCGCGACCAGAGGAAATGGCCTCCTGCGCCTGCTTCGTGGCCTCTTCGATGGGCCAGCCGTTGCACAGGTGGAGCATATTGGCCGCCAGCGTGATGCAAACGCCCGTCAGATCCGGGCAGCCATGGCCCTGCAGGACCTCGACGGCCTCGCGCACCTCGAGCGCGTTGCCGATGTAGAAGCCGAGCGGGATATCCATGTTGGACATGACGGCCACGACGTTCCGCCCGCAGGCCCGGCCGATGCGGACCATGCTCTCGGCGAGCTTCTGGCCGTCTTCGAGCGTCTTCATGAACGCGCCGGAGCCGATCTTGACGTCCAGCACGATCGAATGCGCGCCGGCCGCCAGCTTTTTGGACATGATGGAGGACGTGATGAGCGGCAGCGAGTCGATCGTCGCCGTCACGTCGCGCAGGGCGTAGAGCTTCTTGTCGGCGGGGGTGAGATTGCCGGACTGGCCGATGACGGCCACGCCGACCTGCTCGACCTGCCGCATGAAAGCGTCCGCCGAAAGCGTGGTCTGATACCCGGGGATGGATTCGAGCTTGTCGACCGTGCCGCCCGTATGGCCGAGCCCGCGGCCGGACATCTTGGCCATCTTGCCGCCGAGCGAGGAAACGATGGGCGCGACGATCAGCGTCGTCTTGTCGCCGACGCCGCCGGTGGAATGCTTGTCGACGGACTTGTCACCGAAGCGGCTGAGGTCGACGGTGTCGCCGGAATGCATCATGGCGTCGGTGAGCACGGCCGTCTCATGGTCGGTCATGCCCTTGTAGAAGACGGTCATGGCGAAGGCGGACATCTGATAGTCGGGAATGGAGCCGTCCGTAAAGCCCCGGATGATGAAGCGGATCTCGTCGTCGGTCAGGACGCCGCCGTCACGCTTCTTTTCAATGAGATCGACCATTCGCATGGATGAAAAACCTCCTGCTGAAAAAACGTGAAATGGGAAGGCTCCGGCAGGTCCGGGAGAACCTGCCGGAGGCAGAGAATGCAGTTACCGCTGGCCTTTGTCGTAGGGGATACCCTCGGCCTTCGGGGCACGGGAGTTTTTCGACGTAAAGGCAAGGACGATCAGCGAGATGACGTAGGGCAGCATGTTGTACACGCCGCTGGGGATATTGAGGCTGACCAGGAAGCTGAAGCCGAAATAGACGTTGGACAGCGCGCGGAACAGACCGAACAGCAGAGCCGCCAGCGCGATGCGCGTCGGCTTCCACTGGCCGAAGATCATAACGGCGAGGGACAGGAAGCCGAAGCCCGCCACGCCGTATTCAAATTTCCACTCGCTGACGCCGCACGTGATGTACACGATGCCGCCGAGGCCGCCGAGCAGACCCGAGATCAGCACGCCCGCCCAGCGCATCTTGTAGACGTTGATGCCGACGCTGGCCGCCGCCTGCGGATGCTCGCCGCAGGCCATCAGGCGCAGGCCGAAGCGCGTCTTGTAGAGCGTGATGTAGCAGATCACGAGCGCGATCACCGCGACGAGCATGAACCAGTTGAACTCGAACGAGCCGATGTTCACGAGGAACGCCTTTTTCGGCTCAACGTACTGGATGGTGGAGGAGACGTCGTTGGGGTTGGCCGCGGTATTGATGGCCTTGACGATGACCGTCGCCGCGGCGGTGCCGAGGATGTTCATGGCGGTGCCGACGATGGTCTGGTCCGCCTTGCAGTTGATGGCGGAGACGGCCAGCAGCACGGAATAGAGCATGCCGCCCGCGATGCTCGCCAGAATGACCAGCAGCACCATCACAAAGTTGGACGTGCCCGCCGGCAGATACCGCATGGTGAGCGCGCCGCCCAGCGCGCCGATGACCATGATGCCCTCAAGACCGAGGTTGATGACGCCGGAATGCTCCGAGAAGCAGCCGCCCAATGCCACGAGCAGCAGGACCGACGCGAACAGGAGCGTATATTGCAGAAGAAGGATCATGCCTGCTCGCCTCCTTTCCCGGCGGCCTGGGCCGCCTTGCGCGCTTTCTTTTCCTCATGCCGCGCGATCCAGCTGCTCAGCACCGTCTTGAAGAACAGCACGAAGCTGCACAGGTAGATGATGATCGCGGAGATCAGATCGGAGATCTGCGAGCAGTAGAGGGATTTGTCGACGTATGCGCCGCCGGCGGTGATATGCTGGATGAAGAACGAGGCGAAGATGGAGCCGATCGGGCTGAGGCCGCCGAGGAAGGCGGCGGCAATGCCGTTGAAGCCCATCGAGGGGACGGAGGAGTAGGTACACTGCCACTGCTCATAGCCCGTCTGGTACAGAAGCGAAGCGCCCAGGCCTGCCAGCGCGCCGCCGATGGCGAGCGTGAGGATGATGTTGCGCTTTTCTGCCATGCCGCAGTATTTCGCGGCGTTGGGGTTGTTGCCGGTGGCCTTGAGCTCATAGCCGAAGAGCGTCTTGGACAGAACGACCCAGATGACGACGGCGCAGACGATGGCGATGGGGATAGCGATGGTCACGTACTGGTTGCCGCTGAGGAGCTTCGAAAGGCTGATCTGCGGCAGGATGGCCTGCGGGCCCTCGGCCTTCAGCTGGTAGGTGTAGGGGCTGGTGGCCTCCTTGACGTTGGTCAGGAGCATGTTGGTGATGTAGAGCGCGATCCAGTTGAGCATGATGCCGGAGATGACCTCGCTGACATTGAACGAGCTTTTGAGCAGGCCCGAGATCACGCCGAGCAGCGCGCCCGCCGCGATGGCCAGCAGCATGCACGGCAGCCAGTGCCAGTGCAGATACAAAGCCGCATACAAACAGGCGCACGCGCCCGCGACATACTGGCCGGCCGCGCCGATGTTGAACAGGCCGACCTTATAGACGAACAGCACGCTCAGCGAGCACATGAGCAGCGGCGCGGTCCGCACGAGGGTGTTGCCGAGGTATTTGAGCTGGGCCTTGGCCGAGGAGTACGTCAGGAAGTTCTTCATGACGTTGGTGATGGCGCCCCAGGCGCCCGTGGGGTTGATGAGAAGCAAAACAAGATAGCCGATGAAAAGACCGAGCAGGATGCACAGCAGCGACGTCAGCAGCGACTGGACCCCCGGGTTTTTGAGAATGTTTTTGCTCTGTTTCATGCTTTCACCTCATCTCTCTTGGCGCCAGCCATGTAGAGGCCAAGCTCTTCCTGCGTGGTGGTTTTGGGATCGAGCTCGCCGACGATCTCGCCCTCGTACATGACGAGAATGCGGTCCGGCACGTCCATGACCTCGTCGAGCTCCAGAGACACGAGCAGCACGGCCTTGCCGGCGTCGCGCTGGGCGACGAGCTGCTTGTGGATGTATTCGATGGCGCCGACGTCAAGACCGCGGGTCGGCTGCACGGCGACGAGCAGCTCCGGGTTCTTGTCGATCTCGCGGGCGACGATGGCCTTCTGCTGGTTGCCGCCGGACATGCTGCGCGCCGGGGTGACGGCGCCCTGGCCGGAGCGCACGTCGTACTGCTCGATGAGGCGGTCGGCGTAGGCCCGGATGTTCTTGCGGCGGAGGAAGCCCGCCTTGTCGGTGAATTCCGGCTCAAAATAGCGCTGCAGGACCATGTTGTCCTCGAGCGTATAGTCGAGCACGAGACCGTGCTTGTGCCGGTCCTCGGGGATGTGGCTCATGCCCATGAGACTGCGCTGGCGGATGGTGGCGTGGGTGATGTCCCTGCCCTCGAGCGTGATCCTGCCGCCCGCGGCGGGCTCCAGCCCGGTCAGGGCGTAGACGAGCTCGGTCTGGCCGTTGCCGTCGATGCCCGCGATGCAGACGATCTCGCCCGCGCGGACCTTGAAGGAGACGTCCTTGACGGCGCTGTTCTTATGGACCTTGGAGGCGACCGTCAGGTGCTCGACGGACAAAACCTCGCTGCCGGTGTGCAGCGGGCCCTTTTCCACGTGGAAATTGACATTGCGGCCGACCATCATGGCCGAAAGCTCCTCCGCGGTGGTGTGCGCGGTCTCGACGGTGCCGATGCATTTGCCCTTGCGCAGGACCGTGACGCGGTCAGAGACCTCCATGATCTCGTTGAGCTTATGGGAGATGAAGAGGATGCTCTTGCCCTCGGCCGCGAGGTTCTTCATGATCTGCATGAGCTCTTCGATCTCCTGCGGGGTCAGGACCGCCGTCGGCTCGTCGAAGATGAGGATCTCGTTGTCGCGGTAGAGCATTTTGAGGATCTCGGTGCGCTGCTGCATGCCGACAGTGATATCCTCGATAATGGCGTCGGGGTCGACGTGCAGGCCGTATTTTTCAGACAGGTCGATGACCTTTTTCCGCGCCTCCTGCTTCTGCAGGAAGCCCATTTTGTTCGGCTCGACGCCGAGGATGATGTTGTCGAGGACGGAGAAGCATTCGACCAGCTTGAAGTGCTGGTGGACCATGCCGATGCCGAGCGCGTTGGCGTCGTTCGGGTCGCGGATCTCGACCTTGCGGCCGTCCTTGTGGATCTCGCCTTCCTCCGGCTGGTAAAGGCCGAAGAGGACGCTCATGAGCGTCGATTTGCCTGCGCCGTTTTCACCGAGCAGGGCGTGGATCTCACCCTTTTTGAGCTTCAGGGTGATGTTGTCGTTGGCGATGATACCGGGGAAACGTTTTGTGATGTTGAGCATCTCGATCGTGTACTGCGTTTCCAAGTTTTTCGCCCTCCTTCCGTTTTTATGGCCCGCGCTTGCGAGGACGGAAACCATTTTATCCATTATACTATATTTGTGCGGATAAAGCAAAAAGTTTTTCGGTTTTCCCGGTTTTTCTGGAAAAGCGTACAAAAAAAGTGTGCAGGCCGGAGCCTGCACACTTTGGGGATGTAGATTACTTCAGGTTGCCGAAGTCCTCAACGGTGACGTTGGTGACAGCGGGCATAGCCGTGATGTCGTTGGAGACGGTGACGTCGCCGGCGAACATGGCAGCGACGAGCGCTTCGTAGTCAGCCTGGGTGAACTTGCCGTCTTCGAACTGCGTGGAAGCGGTCGGGATCTGGACGTAGTTCTCTTCCGGGTTGGCGGAGACGAGGCCCAGCGTTTCGATCTTGCCGCCGTAGTTGGCAAAGTTGCCGGCCACGACTTCGGAGAGCAGATGCTTGACGGTGGGAGCAAGGCCCTTCATTGCGGAGGTGACGGTCATGCCTTCGCCGTAATCGCCGTCGATGATGCCGGCCTGGTCAACGTCGACGCCGATGATCTTGCCGCCGACCTTGGCAGCAGCCTCAGCCGCGGAGGTATAGATGCCGCCGCCGCAGGCGAAGACAATCTCCGTGCCGCCCTGATACCAGGTGTCCATTGCAGCGGTGATGTCAGCGTCGCCAACGAACTGGTTGCCGTAAGCGTACTTGAGGTCGACCGTGATGCCGAGCTCCTTGGCAGCAGCGTCAACGCCCTGCACATAGCCGAAGCCGTAACGGACAACAGCGGGGACAGCCATGCCGCCCAGGAAGCCAAGCTTGGTGTAGCCGAGCTTCACAGCTGCGTAACCGGCCATGTAGCCGCACAGCTCTTCCTGATAGACAGCGCAGTAGAGGTTGGAGGGCAGGGTGTAGTCATCGCCCAGATCGCCGGCACTGACGTCCAGCGCAATGAAGGTGACCTCGGGATAGATGTCGGCAGTTTCCTTGATGGCGCCTGCGAAAGCGTAGCCGGGCATCACAACAACGTTGTAGCCCTCGTCGATCGCGGACTCGATCATGGCGACACGCTCGGCGTCGGAGTCACCGGCGGGCTTGAAATAGTTGAACTGCAGGCCGTTGGCCTCGCAGAACTCCTTGCAGGCCTCGTAGGTGGTCTGGTTGAAGGACTGGTCGGTGATATCGCCGTAGTCGGTGATCATGGCGACGGAGTAAGCAGCGTCGGCAGCGGGCTCTTCAGCCGGGGTCTCTTCTTCAGCTGCGGGCTCCTCAGCGGCGGGTTCTTCCGTGGTCTCGGGAGCGGTTTCGGTGGTGGTTTCCGGTTCGGTGGTGGTCTCGGGCTCCGTCTTGGATGCGCAGGCAGCCAGGCTCAGGACCATGACCAGGACCAGAAGCAGTGCAAGATACTTCTTCATTTGAAAATCTACCTCTTTCGTAATGATATTCCGCGCCGGACCGCGGAGGCCGCACCCCGGCGTCAGAATGCCCCAAAGGGGTAATTCTGATTATAGCATCTATTTGAAACGATTGCAATGCCGTTTCTGGGTTTTTCACGCGGTTTTTGATGCGGATCTCACGCCTTTTTCAGCTGCAGGATGAGCCGGAGGATGCGCAGCGCCGCTTTTTCCAGGCCGATCCGGTCGCCCGCGAGCGTCCTGTCGCCCCAGAGCATGCCGCCGTAGCCGCAGTCGAGCAGCCAGGCGCGCAGCAGGGGGCTGTTTTCTGTGAGCGTTCGGCCGGAGATCGAAGTTTCAGGCAGCCGGGCCGCGCGGCAGACGCCCGCGGCCAGCTCAAACGGCCGGCCGTAGACCTCGCGCAGCGCCGCCTGCGAGACGGCAGCGTTCTCCGGCAGCCGGCCCGCGTGCAGCACGACCGCGCCGTACGGCCACGCGCCCGCGGCCAGCGCGGCGGTCATCGTGCCGCAGACGACCGGGTCCTCCGACCACTGTTCGGCGCAGCCCTTCTTCTGCGGCGCGCGCATGACGTTCGCGTCCGGCCCGAGCCACAGCTGCACGCCGAACTCCGCCATCTCCAGCCCGACAGCCCGGCCGACGGCCCGGATCACGTCCGGATCGAACGAGCACGCGAGCAGCGCCGGGGCGGGGAAGACGGTCATATTCTGCCGGCGGACGGTCTCGCCGGTCTTTTCATCGGGGATCTCGCGCAGCAGGCGCAGACCCTGTGCGCCGCCGGCCAGCTGCAAGGCGGGGATGCCGTAGCGCTCGATGGCCGCCGATGCGCCGAGCGCGCCGGGGACCGCGGAGGCCTCTTCTCCGAAGCCGCAGACCAGCTTTTCCAGATTCTCCGTGTCCATCCCGGCCACGAGATGGAACACGCTGCACCGGCCCTCGCGCACGTCCGCGAGCGTATGCGCCTCGCCGTCCGGGCGGCAGCCGGTGAAGGGGCGGCCCTTTTTGCGGCTGCGGCGGGGCAGAGCGCGATCGGAGAAGCGGATGGCGTGCTTGTGTGCCTGCTCGATCTCCGCCAGCTCCTCGGGATACTGGAAGCAGACGCCCTCCGGGCGCCTGCGCTCCGGCACGGAGGGCAGACTGAGCGGCTCGGCTGCCTGCACGACGGCGCTGCGGGTCAGCCGGATGGAGCCTGCGAGATAGCAGGCGCGGCTGCTCGTGCCGATGCGGATATCATAGTAGCCCGCGTCCAGCACGAACGCGTGCGCGCTCTCGCGGTAGACAGCAAGGTCGGTGATGGGGAAGCGCAGGCGGATCGTCTGGCTCTCGCCGGGGGCGAGCAGGCGGCTCTTGCTGAACGCCTGCAGGAAGCTGACGGGCCGGGTCAGATCGTCGCCCGGCCGGGTCACGTAGACCTGCATGAGCTCGCTCGCCGCGTGCGTCTCGCCCGTGTTGACGAGCTCGGCGCTTACGGTCACGTCGCAGCCGTCGAGCCCTGCAGAGACGCTTCCGAATTCGATCTTCCCATAGCCGAGGCCGTAGCCGAACGGATACCGCACCGGCGTGCCGAAGGAATCAAAATACCGGTAGCCGGTAAACTGGTCGACGGCGGCGCAGGCCTCGTCAAAGGCTTCCGCATTCTCCGGCCACGTGAAGGAAAGGTGGCCGGACGGCATGACCTTCGCCGTCAGCACGTCCGCCAGCGCGCCGCCCGCCTCCTGCCCGGCAAGGCCGAGGAAGACGATCGCGCCGCAGGCGAGCGCGGCCTCATTCAGCTCGATGTACCCCGGCGCGGCCAGCACAAGGACCGTCCGGTCGAATACGGACGTGACGCGCGTGAGCATGGCGGTCTCCTCGCTCGTCAGGCGGGTGTGGTCCTGCTCCGGCGTGCGGCCGATGACGACGACGGCTGCCGCGCAGTCGTGCCGCAGGGCGCCGAAGTCCACATTGGTCAGCGGCAGCTCGCTGCCGTCCGGGTGCTCCATGGCCCAGGTGCGGTATTTGCGGGCGAGCAGCCCGTCCGGCCGGACGGCGTCGCTGGCCATAAGCCCGTCGAGCACGCCGATCGCGCGCCAGGGCGTCATCGCCCGGTCGTATGCGGGCGTGAGCAGCTGGCGGATGCCGAAAACGGCGACGGGCAGGGGCGCGCCATCCTCCGCGGGCAGCAGCGGGAGCGTCCCGGCGGTATTTTTGAGCAGCACGATACCGGCCGCCGCGGCCGCGCGGGCGGTGAGCGCATGATCGCTCATTCTGAGTGTGATATCCATGTCTGAGATCTCCTGTTCGGTTGTCAAAGTCCTTATAACTGTATCATATCACAGTTTCGCGCAAACGGAAACCATAAATATGCCCGCCGCGGGATTTTACAAAATGTTCACGCAAATGTACGCACTGGCAGTATAATAATCTAAATAGCATAGGAGGGAGAGAGTTTTATGGCAAAAACGATCCTCATCGTGGAAGACGACCCCAATATCTCCGAACTGGTCCAGATGTATCTGGAAAAGGAAGGCTATCATACAAAGATCGCCGCCGACGGCGGCCAGGGCGTGGCCCTGTTCCGCCAGGTGCGGCCGGATCTGGTGCTGCTCGATATCATGCTGCCTGTGATGGACGGCTGGAGCGTGCTGCGCACCATCCGGCAGGACAGCCAGACCCCCGTCATCATGCTCACCGCCAAGGGCGAGACGAACGACAAGGTGCAGGGCCTGAAGCAGGGCGCCGACGATTATCTGACGAAGCCCTTCGAGATGAAGGAGCTGCTGGCCAGAGTCGAGGCGGTCCTCCGCCGCGCGGGCGGGGAAGAGGAGAAGGTCAAGCCGCGCCGGCTGGTCTTTGACAAGCTGGTCATTGACCTCGATTCCTTTGAGCTCATCGTCGACGGCAAGCGCATCGAGACGCCGCCCAAGGAGATGGAGCTTCTGTACCACCTGGCCTCCAGCCCGAACCGCGTCTTCACGCGCAACCAGCTGCTCGACGAGGTCTGGGGCTTTGACTATTTCGGCGACAGCCGCACCGTCGATGTCCACGTCAAGCGCCTGCGCGAAAAGCTCGAGGGCGTGTCGGACAAGTGGAGCCTCAAGACGGTCTGGGGCGTCGGGTATAAATTCGAGGTCCTGTAAGCATGAAAACAACGTTCAGCCGGCAGTTCGCCCTCATCGCGGCGCTGCTGCTGGTCTGCATGCTCTTTACGGGCGTCTCGTTCCGGTTTCTG
>OMER01000231.1_pt1 | contig 53579 bp, 47 predicted proteins | sample 1645431 | NCBI WGS metagenome assembly OMER01 (sample SAMEA103958144, study PRJEB25191) | human gut metagenome | reverse complement strand
ATGAAACGAATCCGCCGCAGCCTGCGCGCACGAACCACATCGGCAATGTCAATCGCCTCGTAAAACGACGGCGTTCCAGCGAACGTTCCAGCAGACGTTCCAGCGAACGCAACAGTTCCGGCATGACCACTGTCGGCAGCTGCACCGGCATCAGATCCGACTCCGGCGCCATTGCCGATGCCATCGTTATCATCACCGGCATCATAGGAATCAGCCGAGGCGCCCGCCACGGCACCGAACAGCCGCATGGGCGAACGCAGCACCGTATGCGCATGCACGTAGGAATCCGTCCTGCGGGCGAGCAGACGGACGGGTTTACTCATCAATCGAGAGGCAGACCAAAACATGGGTTTCTCCTTCGAACACACCCATGTTCACACCCGCCATACGAAAGCCCTTGCCCCCTATAGGAGGGCTTACCCCTAGAAAGACAACGGTTTCAGGCACGAAACCGGCAATTTTGGCACCAAACCGCGCAGCACCCCACCTACCGGCGGAACGCAGCTCAGACAAGGCGTTTTTCAGAGGAATGCAAGTCAGACGAATGTAAGCCAGACGAATGCAATCCAGGCGGACGAGCCCCGCAAATCCTTAAAAAAACAGAAAAAGTCAAAGAAAGCGCTCAGATGAACGCACGCTCACCGAAAATCGCAGTGCCGACGCGCACGATGGTGGAACCTTCGGCGATGGCCAGTTCCATGTCGCCGGTCATGCCCATCGACAGTTCCCGGCAACGGTCCGTGCCCGGTTCGCCGGATGCGAGGATGAGGTCGCGGGTCTTGCGCAGGTGCGAGAAACCGCGGCGAATCACCGTTTCGTCGTGCACATGCGCGCCGATCGTCATCAGTCCCCGCAATTCGATGCCGTCCAACGTGCCGATTTTCTGTGCGATGCGGATGGCGTGCGCCGGATCGCAACCGGATTTCGATTCCTCGCCGGATTCGTTGACTTCCAGCAACACGCCGACAGTAATACCGCGAGCCACGGCTCTACGTGAAATTTTTTCTGCCAAATCGATTGAATCGACCGATTCGATAGTGTCGACCACCGGCAGCACTTTGCCGATTTTATTGCTTTGCAGCTGGCCGATCAGGTGGAATGGAATATGCTCCGCCGCAGCATCCGGCGTGGCGCCTGCGACGCCCAGCGAAAACCCGCGTTCCGCGCATCGCCGTGCCAGCCCTTCGGCCTTCGCCGTCACTTCCTGCGGACGGTTCTCGCCGATCATGCGCACGCCGGCATCAATCGCAACCATGATTTCGCCGATGTCGCGCGTCTTCGTGGCGGCCAGCAGGCGCACGGAGCCGGCTTCGCGTCCGGCTTGTTCCTCAGCTGCCGCGATGCGGTCGAGCACACGATGCACGCCGTCCGTGATCTCACGTGCGCGCGCATCGTCGATCACCTCGTTGGCGAGGTTCTTGTGATCCATGTATGCAGTCATCGTCCACCTCTCGCAAGTTCATTCGACCGCCGGTCCGCGGCCGGCACCACCGTTTCCGGCATGTCGCTGATATTTCGATATCAGTGTTACCAGAAAACCTCCGACAACGTATAAAGAAGCCCGCGCGATGACCTGAAGTGAAGCGATAAAGCGGTCATAAATTCGCGCGGGCTATAAAACTAGACGGCAGTGGAAGGGGGACTTCAAAGACTCCGTCTGCACATTTAATGTATCAGATAAATGCGCGCGAACCGCCGGAAAAACCAATAAATCTGAAAACTTTTTTTCAGATTTTATCCCCCTTGCGCAGCCCCTCCACCAAACGCTCCAATTTATCGACGCGATCGCTCAACACCATCACCTGGCATACCAGCGATTGAATCTTGCCCAACGGCACTTCCGACATCGCATTGTGGTTGTCCACAGCCGTATCATGCGGTTCCGGCTCTTCGGCCGCCTTGCGCATGATGTCCTCGTCACGCTTCCAGCGTGCGATATTGCGTTCGATGCGCTTGTGCCCGATGACCGATGGGCTCAATCCCGCGGAAATGAAGATCGCAGTTGGCTTCTCCCCCTGCAGATACCGCCTCATGCAGTCGATTTGGAATTCCCTCGCATACGTGATTCTGCTGTCCGTCACCGCGTCGGTCGACGGCAATGTACGCAGGTATTCGATTTCCGCTCTACTGAACTGTCGCTTCGTCATATTCGCCCCTTGTAAATCCCCTTTTGACCGGCCATACCGATAACGCATAGACCGAATTGCCGAAATCGCCACCCAGAATACCGGATGACGCACATCACCTTACGCACACCCCAAACGAAACGCGCGGCCCGTATCACCATGCGCTAAATATCCTTCTCACACTGTGAGATACCTCACAGCGACGGCACGTTTCCGGAGCACGCTGCAGCCTCGGCATGGCACGTCACCGCACGTCCAGCAACGCATTCCACAATCGCGTCCCACGAAACCCGCCGTTCCGGCCGCCGATGCAGGTACAGTTGCAAGCATCGGCGCGACCGGTCTCCGCACCGGCAACACCGAACCGCCCGCCAACGACAGGAAGGAACCCCGTGCCAGGTCGTTTCGCCCCCACCCCATCAGGCCGCATGCACATCGGCAACATCTATGCGATGCTCGGCGCATGGCTGTCCGCGCGTAGCCGCGGCGACGGCATGCTGCTGCGCATCGAAGACATCGACGAACCGCGCGTGGTGCCCGGCGCGGCCGAACTGATGATGGACGATCTGCATTGGCTTGGCTTGGATTGGGACGGCGATCCGGTGTTCCAATCCGCTCGGCACGACCTGTACCGTGAGGCGCTGCATTGCTTGGAAAACCTGACGATTGACGACGCATACGATTCGCCGTTTGACGAGCGCAACGACCACACCCCCGCAGTCGGCAGCGCAGCCAACAACGCAATCGCTGGCACAACCCCGCTGATTTACCCTTGCTTCTGCTCGCGCGCCGACATCCGCGCAGCCTCCGCACCGCAGGAAGGCGACCGTTTCATGGTGTATCCCGGCACGTGCCGCCGGCTTATCGCCAGCAATCCGGATACCGTCCGGCGGCGGCTGGCCAACGGCGACCGCCATTCGCTGCGCATCGCCATGCCCGCCGACACAAACCCGCACGCAACCGTCCAATTCGATGACGCAGTGTTCGGCCATCAGGAATTCAATCTGGCGCACGACGTCGGCGATACCATCGTGCGCCGCGCCGACGGCCTGTTCTCCTACCAGCTGGTGGTGGTCGTGGACGATCTTGACATGGGCGTCGACGACATCGTGCGCGGCCGCGACCTGCTCCGGTCGAACGCCTTGCAAATCGCCATTCGCCGAGCGCTTATCAAGGCGGGATTCCGCAAGGCGAAAACGCAGGCCTCTGCACCATCGCAGCACGCACCACAATCGCAATACACTCTATATAACCCCGAAAACCCACGGTATGCGCATCTGCCGCTTATCGACAACGCGGCCGGCCGCAGGCTCGCCAAACGCGAGCGCTCTTTGGATATGGGGGCGCTGCGCGCGCATGGCGTCACCGCGGAACAGGTTGTCGGCTATTGTGCGTGGCTGCTTGGTTTGCAGGGCGATTCCGCGCATACCAGTCCGCAGCCGATGAGCGCCGTCGAGGCGTTGCAGGAGTTCGATTGGGGTAAGGTACGGGCCGATACGGCCGACCGCAGTATCAACCAAGACGATTTCGACGCGTATTTCGGCCTGTGACAACGGCTGGCCGGGTCTCGCCGAATTGCCGAGACGACCCGGTCAGTCCGGAAAACAGCAGAAAACAGCAGAAAATAACGGGAAGCAGTCGACGTTCAGCCGATCCACAGCTCCGAGTCAAGCGGATATTCGTTGACCTTGCAACCGTCCAAATGCATGGATTGCTCCTGCATCAGCGGCGCCAACTGGCCTTCGCCGGCGCAGGTCGTTTCGTTGTCGATGTGCCCCAGCCGGTGTCCGACCTCATGGTTGATCACCATCGTGCGGTATCGCGCCAGGTTGCCGCCGGCGGCGAGCCATTGTTGCGCGCCACCGTTCCAACGGTCGTCGTTGACGATCACGTTGTTGTCGACCCTGCAGCTGTATTCCACCGAGCATGATGGCGAGAACGACGTCATTTCCGACGCTTGGGACAGCACGAGATTGAAATCGCAGTTGCCGTCCGTGGATTGGTCGAATATGGCTCCGGCGCGTGGCCATCCGTGTTCGTCGTTGAGGATGCGGAACGCCGCGTTGCCGAATTCGTCGGCCGAACCGACGTTTCCTTTGGTTGCGATGCAGTAATGGTATTGCGTCACCGGTTTGCCGCTGTTTTGCGCGGTTTCCTGCGCTTTGTTCAGAATCGCGGTTTTCTCGTCGTCGCCCAGTGCCGCCGATTGCGCGCTCACCGCTTTGGCGACGGCCTGCTCTTCCTGCGATTGTTTGGTTTCCGGTTTGGTTTTTTTGGCCGTCTTATGCTGATTGGTTTTGGCTGTTTTCTTGGCTGGCTTCTTGGCCGACGTCGAATGCGTGGCTTGTGCCGTCGTCTGCGTGTTCGGCGTCATGCGGACCAGCAGTGCGTGCACGCTGCAGGACGTCATCGATGCGATCAGCAGGAACAGCACGAGCACCAGCACGGCGGCCCTGCGGATGCGAAACGCCTCAAGCCGTTCCCGTTGGCCCATTGTGGCGTCGGCTTTCGGATCGAGCGCACGTATGATACGACGAATCCGCTTCAATCCAGCCTCCCGATATGGTGATGTTTCTCTCTTCGGCAACAGTACCAGTCTCAGTCAACATGCCGAAGCCGCCGACCGCCATGCATACCACCTATGCGTAAGGCCCGTGGTTCCGGAGGGAATCACGGGCCTTACCAGCATGCCAGACGAATGCCGGCAATCGTCAAAGTAATGCTCAGGCGAACAGCACCTTGAACAGGAACGCGCCGACGATCGCGCCTGCGATCGGGGCCACGACCGGAATCCAGGCCTCGCCCCAGCGGGAATCGCCCTTGTTCGGAATCGGCAGGATGGCGTGCAGGAGGCGCGGCATGAGGTCGCGGGCAGGGTTCAGACCAGGGCCGGTCGGGCCGCCCATGGAGGTCACGAGGCCCCACACGATGAAGCCGACGACGATGGACGCGGCGGCCGGGTTCGCCTTGCCCCACGGCAGGGACAGGCAGCACAGGGCGCCGAGCACCAGCATGAAGGTGCCGAAGAACTCGTTGAGGAAGTAGTTCACGCGGTCGTTGTGCGCGTCGGTGGTGCAGAAGGTGCCGAGGATGGCTTCGGCATCGTCGGTGTCCTTGTAGTGCGGCAGGTAGGTGACGTACACGATGAGCTGGCCCGCCACTGCGCCGAGCAGCTGGGCGATGATGTACGGCAGGACCTCGTTCCACGGGAACATGCCGTTGACGGCCTGCGCGAGGGTCATGGCCGGGTTGATGTGGGCGCCGGAGACGCCGCCGAACATCAGGACCGGGAACATGACGCCGAAGCCGTAGCCCATGGCGATGTTCAGCCAGCCGGCATGGTAGCCCTTGGTGTTTTTCAGTTCCGCGTTGGCGACAGCGCCGTTGCCGAAGACCATCAGCACGGCGGTGCCGACGAATTCCGCGGCAAGCTTGGTGAAGAGTGTGTATTCCACTGCAGTTTCCTCTATTGCTTCTTCTCTAACGATTCTTACGATTCGTGCGATTCGAGATGAATTGCGATTCCGCTCTGGGCGGACAACAGCGCACTACCTTACTCCGTACGGAGGAAGTAATGCGGCTTTGGGTGGACACATGTCCGAAATACGAAAAAGACCCAAGTCATTGGCTTGGGTCTTGTCTGTGCCCCCTCAGGGATTCGAACCCTGGACACGCTGATTAAGAGTCAGCTGCTCTAACCAACTGAGCTAAAGGGGCGTTGGTCTTGGCGAGGTTTTTGTTCTCGCTGAGCACATGGAGTAAATATACTCAGAATCGGAAAGAACGCAACCATCGGCGTGTCGCAATCATAAAACCGCTATTTTCCAACGTTTTCAGCAAATCGCCATCTATGGTGCACATCGCGTCATACGACGAAAAATGCGGCGCGATGGCGCCATAAAATCCAAGTAATCACATTTTCTTCACATTCTGCCGCAATGCAACCACTCCGACAGTCAACGGCACGAACTTTTCCATCACACATTTCCACCGCGGCGAGCCGAATAGCACGCATCATCGTCGAGCCCGTCGGCGCGCCAGAGGCCCTTTATAATAAGGACCATGGCGCGTCACAGGAGTATATGACGCGCATCAAGAAGGAGAAAGGCTTACCTTGGCATGCCCAAATTGCGGTCAGCCGACCATCGAAGGCGCTAAATTCTGCGCCTCGTGCGGCTCACCGCTCACCCAAACGACCGCGGCGGCACCGCAAGCGCCGGCCGCGCCGGAATCCGATGACGGCACCATGCTGTCTTCCGCGCCGCACATGGCACCGGCCCCGCAGATGCCGACCGCTGCCGTCCCGCTGCCCAATAGCGCCGCACCGGCAGCTCCGCAAACCACCGTCCCGCAGCCCACCACACCGCAACCGGCGGCGCAAGCACAGCCGACCGCTCAGGCGCAGGCAACGCAACCGGTGGCACCACAGGCCGCGCCGACGCAGCAGTTCCAGTACGCGCCATCCCCGGCCCCGCAGCCGGCAGCAGCGCCGCAGCCAAGCCAGCCGACCCAGCAAATCGCCCGTCCGGCAGCCGATCCCACCATCACCGCGCTGACCACACCGCAGTCCATGAAGACCATGGGCGCCAGCCTCGGCATCGGTCTCGGCGCGAGCGTGGTGTTCGCACTGCTCGCATCAATCGTCTTCTTCATGGGCAATGCCGCGGCCAGCAACGGGCTTGCCGGCATTCCGGGATTTTCCGACACCGCCTCCTTCCTGGGCAACAACGGTGTGTCCGGCTCCGGCCCGAATTTCTTCCAGATTCTCTTCACCGTGATGACGCTCGGCGTTGGCGGTTCGCTGAATCTCAAAACCAGCTCCCAGGGCTTCTCGCTGAGCAATCTCGGCATTGACGCCTCGCACGTCAGCGTGACGCTGCCGGTCGGACTGCCCGGCGTGGCATTGGCGATCGGCGCCGCGTTCGGCGCATACATGCTGGCACGCAGGTTCGCGCTTCGTTTCAAGTGGACGGGCGTCATCAGCTCGCTGATCGTCGGCGTGCTGTCCGGCCTGGTGCTGCTGGTCTTCGCCGCCATCTTCCCGGTGACGGTGGGTGGTTCCTACAGCGACTATTCCGCTTCCGCGTCGCTTTCCGGCGTGTCCTTCCGCACGTTCTGCATGGCGTTCCTGCTGTCGGCGGCCGGTGCGCTGGCCGGCTACGCGTTGGCACAGTATGCGGGCGATTCGGGTAACGTCTTCTCCGCCGCTTGGCGTTGGACACACCGCGCTCGTGGCTTCGTGCGCACGCTGGTCGAATCGTTTGCGATCTACGGCGTGCTGTTCCTGGTGCTTGGCCTGGTGGCGACGATCGCCATGTCCGCCGCGAACCATCTCGGCGCAGGCGGTCTGCTGCTGGTTCCGCTGCTGTTCCCGGCTCTGCCGCTTATGCTGATTTCGCTGTCCTCGTTCGGCGGCATCGCCTTCTCGACGTCCAGCTACAGCGTCCATACGATCACGTTGTTCAACGTGTCCTCCCTCAGCCAGTATGGCTGGATCTTGTGGATCTGCTTCGTGCTGTTCCTGCTTGCCACGTTCTATATCGCGCTGCGTGAGACCGCGCGCAATATGTACGACCCGTATTACGCGGGCTGGCAGCATACGTGGAAGGCTCCGGTGGCCGCGATGGCGTTCTGGCTGGCCGCGGAGTTCCTGTTCACTTATTTCGCGGCGGGATACGCCTCGTCCAGCATGTCGATGACGACCCCGATGTGGTATTTCCTCGTCGCCGGCATCTGGGCGTTCCTGATCGAGGTGGCCGCGATGACGTTCGGTCCGACGCTGGTGGCGTCCCTGCCGGGCATGTGGCGGATCATCGTCGGTGGCACCGTGCAGCAGACCCCGCAGAACGTGGTCGATTACGTCAAGTCCTGCGATCCGTCCTACGGCATGAAGAAGACCTCTGCCACGGCGAGCGCCACGACCGCAACAGCGACCATGCCGACGGCTTCGGCTGCCGCACAGCCGGCCAATCCAACTACTCCGGCAGCTCCGGCCGCATCGGTCCCCCAGCCCGCGACGCCGGCTGCGCCAATGCCCGCGCCCACCGCTCCTACCGCAACGCCTGTTTCACAGGCCGTTCCACAACCGGTCGCCCCGACGTCCATGCCCAATACGACAACGGGCAACACGGCAACGGGTGCGGTGCCGCTGCCGCAATCGCCAGCAGGCACGGCTTCTATGCCGGTCGCAGCTCCGGGGGCAGGTCAGCCGCTCGACCCAAAAACTAAGAAGACGATCCTTATCAGCGGCATCGTAATCGGTGCCCTGATTGTGTTGGGCATTGTCTACGGTGTGCTCAACTCGACCGTCTTCAGCGCGAAATCCGTGGCGCAAAGCTATCTGACGGCGATTGCCGACGGCAAGTATGACAAGGCCAATGGCATCGCCGATCCGCAGGTGGACAAGGACCAGCTCAAGCTGCTGTCCGACACCGTAGCGAAGGCCGACAACGCCACGATCGCCAACCCGCATATCGATAGTGTCAAAACCGTCGAAGGCGTGGCCAAGGTCAACGTGACGTATTCGCTGAACGGCAAGAACGTCAACGATTCGCTCACCATCAACAAGGACGGGTCGAAGTTCCTGCTGTTCCCGAATTGGAAGATCTCAAGCCCACTGCTCAAGACCATCACCGTGTCGGTGCCCAATGCCGTGGAATCGTTGTCCGTCAACGGTGTTGACGTGACCGCGAAGAATGCGGAGAAGTCGGACAGCGGTACGTGGACGCTGCGCGTCTACCCGGGTTCGTACAAGGTGTCGATCGGCAAGTCGGGGTATGTCACCAGCGGCATCACCATGGTGCGCACGAACGCGGACTCCGATGCCGCCGATCTCAAGATCATGCCTACGGCCAAGCTTAAGGAGGACTTGAGCAAGGCCGTGAACGCCAAGCTGGACGAATGCGCGAAGTCCACCGACTACGCGCCGGAAGGCTGCCCGTTCGGCTTCGACCTGTACGACGAGGACTACTACCGCAACTTCGCATGGTCCATCAGCGTCTATCCGAAGCTGTCCGACATCGATCTCGATTACGGCACGTTCTCCACCCGGCAGGGCAAGGCGAAGTGCACGTATGAAGAGAAGAATTTCGACGATTCGTGGGAGTCTCAGGACGACAGCACCCACTTCACCGTCAACGGCAGCTTCAGCATCAGGGATGGCAAGCTCAGCGTCACGATTGACGATGAGGACTGATGCCGGCTAAAGAGCGGATATAGGAAAATCCCCCGCACTAATCGGTACGGGGGATTTTCGATGCTTAAGCTCAGACGTGTTTCAGCCTGAAGTCATTCACCGCCGGTCCGTAAGGACGTCGAGCGGTGAATGGGGCGAAATCACTCAGCGACGACCTTCACGAAGAAGTTGGCGGTGATTTCCGGGTGCAGGGCGACGGTTGCCGGGAAGTCACCGGTGGTCTTGATCGGCTCAACGGTGATGTTCTTCGGGTTGACCTCAACCTTGGAGGAGAGCGCGATGGCGATCTTCTCTGCGGAGATGCCGCCGAACAGCTTGCCGGACTCGGAGACCTTGGCAGCGATTTCGACGGTGGAACCCTCGATGATTTCCTTGGCGGCAACAGCCTCTTCGCGGGTGGCGACGGCCTTGGCCAGACGAGCGCGCTTCATGGCCTCGATCTGGGCGGCGGCACCCTTGGACCAAGCGAAGGCCAGGCCCTGCGGGAACAGGTAGTTGCGGGCGTAGCCGGACTTGACGGCCACGACGTCACCCGGGTGACCCAGGTGGTTGACGGACTTGGTGAGAATAACCTTAGTTTCAGCCATTGTTCAAACCTCTCTAAGATCAGCGGCCGGACGTGGCGTACGGCAGCAGGGCCATCTCGCGGGCGTTCTTGATAGCCTTGGAGATCTCGCGCTGCTCCTGCACGGTGACACCGGTGATACGACGGGAACGAATCTTGCCGCGATCGGAGATGAACTTACGCAGCAGGGCGACGTCCTTGTAATCGATCTCGGTGACCTTGGCGGCCTTCAGTGGATTCGGCTTCTTCTTAAACGGCTTGACCGGCGGCTGCGGCCTCTTGCGTGACATCTTGATGTTCTCCTTAAAATCTGGAAATACTGCGATTAAGCTGCTTGTTTCGCTGTTCGCCTATGTTGCGGACGGGGTTCGGTCCGTCAGAATTCCGGTTCGTCGCTGTCGCCGCCGAATTCGGAGGAACCTCCGAAGGACTGGGACGCGCCGAAGGAACCGAAGGACGAGCCGGAGTTATCCGAGCTTGACCACGGGTCCGAGGCCGGAGCGGACTGTGCGGGAGCGGCGTTGACCGGAGCGGAGGCTCCACCCTGATATCCGGCGCCGCCAGCATAGCTGGAGCCACCCTGATATCCGCCGTTGTTGCCGCCGAAACCGCCGTTGTTGTTGGCGTTGTTGTAGCCGCCGCGATTGCCGCTGAAGCCTCCGTTGCCGGACGAGCTTTGACGGGTCACCTGGGCGGTCGCGTAGCGCAGGGACGGGCCGATTTCGTCGACCTGCATCTCGATGACGGTTCGCTGGGAACCGTCCTGCGCCTGGTAGGAACGCTGCTGCAGACGGCCTTGCGCGATGACGCGCATGCCCTTGGACAGACTCTGCGCGCAATGTTCGGCCATGTCGCGCCACGCGGAGCAGCGCAGGAACAGGGCCTGACCGTCTTCGAACTGGTTCGAGTTACGGTTCCAGGTGCGCGGAGTGGAGGCGATCGTAAAGCTGGCGACGGCGGCGCCGCTGCCAATGGTACGAATTTCCGGATCGGCCGTGAGGTTGCCCACCACGGTGATTACAGTTTCACCTGCCATGTCGTTACCTACTTACTTTGCAGCTTAGAAAGCTTGGTTTACTTACTTGCGAAGAATCTTCGTACGGATGACGGATTCGTTCAGGTTCAGCAGACGATCGAGTTCGTCGCTGGTGGCCGGCTCAGCGGAGTAGTTGACCACGACGTAGTTACCTTCGGTCTTGCCGGCGATTTCGTAGGCAAGCTTGCGACGGCCCCAGATGTCGATGTTCTCGACGGCACCGCCTTCCTTGGTGACAGTTTCCAGATACTGCTCGGTCAGCTTCTTCAGACCGCGCTCATCCAGCTCAGGATCAGCAATGAACATCAGTTCGTACTTATGCGCAGACATCACCCACCTCCTTCGGACTATCGGCCATGGACCTTCCATGGCAGGAGTGTGTATGCGTGCTGCCTTCAGGCATCGATAAGTCGCAATGAACATATGGATACGATTGATGGCAACTTGTACAGGCTACCCCGACGCCGCGACGTATCGAAACGGCGTCTGCCGGGCGCGAAATCACGTGCGGAGGCAAGCAAAAAGCCCCGCTCGCAAGCGGGGCTTAATCGCAAAGAATCGTAATAAATCCTGAAATATCGCGAGAGCCGTATGGCAATCGCGCGAAATATCAGGCGTAGATGTTGCGCGGGCGCATGTCTTCGGGCAGGCCGTTGAGCAGCGTCGAAACGGAGCCGGATTCGAACACGGAGCGGATGCCGGCGGCCAGCAGCGGGGCCACGGACAGGACGGTCATGTTCGGCAGGCGCTTCTCTTCGGGCACCGGAACGGTGTCGGTGAGCACGATTTCGCGGGCGCCGCAGTCGCGCAGGCGCTCCACGGCCGGACCGGACAGCAGGCCATGGGTGGCGACAAGCGTCACGGACTTCGCGCCGGCATTGTTCAGCGTGCGCACGGCCTCGCAGATGGTGCCGGCGGTGTCGATCATGTCGTCGACGACCACGCAGTCGCGTCCCTTCACGTCACCGATGATGCCGTGTGCCTCGGCATGGTTCGGGCGCGTGGTGTCACGGGTCTTGTGGATGAAGGCGAGCGGCAGTCCGCCGAGCTTGGCGGCCCACTGTTCGGAAACCTTGATGCGGCCGGCGTCCGGGGACACGATGGTGGTGTTCTCCAGCGGCATGCTGTTGCGCACGTAGTCAAGCAGGATCGGCATGGCGGTGAGATGGTCGACCGGGCCGTCGAAGAAGCCCTGCTCCTGGGCTGCGTGCAGGTCGACCGTCATGATGCGGTCGGCGCCGGCGGAACGGAACAGGTCGAACATGAGGCGCGCGGTGATGGGCTCGCGGCCCTGATGCTTCTTGTCCTGGCGGGAGTAGCCGAGGAACGGCGCGACCACGGTGATGGAACGTGCGGAGGCGCGCTTCATGGCGTCCACCATGATGAGCTGCTCCATGATCCACTTGTTGATCGGCTCGGTGTGGGCCTGCATCACGAAGGCGTCGGCGCCACGGACGGGCTCGGTGTAGCGCACGTACATCTCGCCGTTGGCGAAATCGTATGCGGTGGTCTCAAGTACGTCGGTTCCCAGGTATTTTGCGGTTTCCTGAGCCTGCTCGGGGTACGCGCGACCCGTCACCAGAGCCAGTTTCTTATCCGGAGTGCCTTCGAGAATCGCCGACATGCTTGCCTTCCCAATTGTTCGGTGCGTGAAATTAAGCCAAACTCCAATATAACAATGCGGGTGCCCACGGCACGCGGCCGTTGCGGAAGCGTTTCACCATACCGCTCCAAACTGCCGTCGGCAACATCAAAAAATCCCCAAACCATCGACGTAGAAGGCACATACCAACGCCAATGGTTTGGGGAAAACCGGATTACCGGACTATTCGGCGGACGCGAACGCTTCGCGGATCTGCGCCGCGTTGCCGTAGGACGCCTGCGCGCCGTAGCCGGTGGCCGCGTACGCCGAAACGTACGAGGCGAGTTCGGCGGATTCGGACAGCGCCAGTCCGGACGCCAGGCCGGCCAGCACGGTGCCCATGAAGGAATCACCGCAGCCGGTGGTGTCGACGGCCTTGACGCGTACCGGGGCGATGCGCTGGACGCGGTGTTCCGGATCGTCCGCGGTGCCGTCGAGTACCACGGAGCCGTCGCCGCCGAGCGTCACAATCGCCTGTTCGAAACCGAATCCGTGCATCGCTTCCAGCGCATGACCCCAGTCGAAACCATCCCAATCGTCGTTTTCCGGCTCGTCAATACCAAGCAACTGCACCATTTCATGCTCGTTGACCAACAGAATGTCGGATGCTTCAACTAGTTCGGCCGGCAGCGACGGAGTGAACGGCGAATCGTTGAGTAGCACCTTCACGCCCGCTTCGTGGCACATGCGTGCGGCGGCCGTCACCGTTTCGATCGGGCTTTCCAAGCATAGGCCAAGCACGGAAGACCGTACCAGCGCCTCACGCACGGATTCCACATAGTCCACAGTGACCTGCGCGTTCGATCCCGGAGAGTAGACGATGGTGTTTTCGCCAGTTGCGTCCACGGTGATCACGGTTGTACCGGATGCTCCAAGCACGCGGAGAACATGCGTGGTGTTCACACCAGCTTCACCTAGGGCGCCCAGCAGGAAGTCGGCGTTGGAATCGGAGCCTACCGCGCCGAACATTTGCACGGTTGCGCCGATGCGCGCTGCGGCGGCCGCCTGGTTGCCGGATTTACCGCCTGGCAGCAGCTGCAGCGGACCGCCGGTGATGGTCTCCCCCGGCCCTGGCAGACGCTGTGCGGTGACGGTGTAATCCGCATTCATCGAGCCGATTACGGACACTGTGCCGTGGATGCGGTCCAATGCAGAGAGAACTTCAGTCGCGCTCATCTTTGTCTTCCTTAAATGAAGAGGAGATTTGTGAAATATTGTTTTTCAGTAATCGCAATTTTACAAATCTCCATTGTTTATATTGAGGATGTTTTATGCGATTGTTTGGCCGGTTACGCTTATTCGGCTTTGGTTGCGAGTCCGGAGATGCGGGTCATGAATTCGTTCAGGAAGCGCGGCACATCAACGCCGACTGCCACCTTCATGGTCTTGACCGGATCGTTCAGACGGGTTTCATCGCCAATGGTACGTCCGCGGGTCGGGCCGTCCACGTCGACCTTCATGTTGATGTCGAGCGTGGTGACGAGCGTCGGGTCGACGGCGACGCCGACGGCGAGCGGATCGTGCAGGCCGCAGCCGCCGAGGTGCGGCGAGGTGGTCTCGTAGGCCTTGATGTAGAAGTCGGTCATGTCCGCGAGGAACTTGCCGGCCTTGGTGCCAAGGTCACGCCACTGTTGGGTTTCCTTATAAGTAAGCAGGGTCTGCAGGGTCACGTCGAGGCCGATCATGGTGGTCGGGGTGCCGGAGCGGAACAGGTAGTCGGCGGCTTCCGGATCCTGCGAGATGTTGGCTTCCATGCAGGCGTTGCAGTTGCCCGGCACGGTCAGCGCGCCGCCCATGAGCACGATTTGGCCGATTTCGTCTTTGATTTCCGGTGCTTTCTTCAGTGCGGCTTCGATGTTGGTCATCGGGCCGGTCGGCACGTAGATGAGGTCCTTGCCGTAGGTCTTGACGGCGTCGATGATGAAGTCGACGGCCGATTCGGTTTCGACGGAACGGTTGGAGTCGGGGATGTCCACGTCGCCGATGCCGTTGTCACCGTGGATGAACGCGGAGACGGGCAGCACTTCGAAGTGGTCGGTGGTGCTGGAGTGCGACAGGCCTTGGTAGACCTTGACTTCCGGGTGGCCGAGCAGGTCGGTGACGGCGAGCGCGTTGCGTACGCCCTGTTCCACGAGCACGTTGCCGTAGGTGCCGGTGATGCCGATGAGTTCGACTTCCGGGCTGCTCAGCGCGTAGGAGATGGCGAGCGCGTCGTCGACGCCGGTATCGAGATCAAGAATGAGCTTCTTCATGATTGTGCCTTCCTCGTTGATTGGCTGTGACGGCCGTTCGCGTCCGCGCGGCTGCCGCCTTTGTTGTGTTCTTTTTTTGTGCGATGTTTTATGCGATTGTTGTGTGGTGTTGAGTACGGTCTCTGTATCACCTCATAACATTATGATAAAACGTTTTATCAAGATTTCCAAATCATCCTTTCGACGTGCGTGTCGCGGCGGAAAACCGCCCTTTCTCCGATACGCGCCCCACGTTACACGCGCAATACGCAATACACGCATCGCACGCGCTATGCGCGTTATGCGCAAGCGGCCTGCACCAGTTTCGGCGTCAACACCTTCACCTGCGGCGAGGCGAGCCACGGACGGCCCGCACCGGAATCGCCATCGCCACGTACCACGGCGTCGATTCGACTGCCCAGCATGCCCCAGCCGGCGGCGGCCAAATCGACCACGCTCTGTTCGACGGTGGTCATGCGCAAACCCAATCCGAATCGTCTGAGAATGTTGTCGTAGCCGATCACCTGCATGTCTTCGGTGACGTGCAGCCCGCGTTCCGCCATACGCTGACGGAAGCCGAGCGCCATCACGTCGTTGCAGCAGAACACGGCGGTCGCACCGCCGTCGATGATTCGGTCGGCAGCATGATAGCCGCCGTCGAAACGGTAATCGCCGGACACGCACAACGCGGGATCGAACTGCTCCCCCGCCTGCTCGATCGCATCCACGAAACCACGGCGACGGTCGGCCGCGCTCGATTCGGCCACATCGCCCGTCACAATGCCGATGCGCTTGTGCCCGCCTTCCAGCAGGTATTGTGCCGCGAGCCGGCCACCGAGATAGTTGTCGAAGCCGACCGCGTCACACCAACCGCATTGCGTCAGTCGGTCGATGAGCACCACCGGGCAGGTGACGCGTTTCACATCCTCACGCAACGCGGCGACGGCACCGGCCGCGCAGGATTCGCGCGCGGGAATCAGCAGCACGCCATCCACCCCACGTGACGTCAGCCTGCGCAGCAAAGCCTGTTCCGACTCACGCGAATCATCCGAATTGGCCACGATCAGCGAATACCCCTGCGCCGCGCACTCATCCTCCACGCATTTGGCGAGCGCCGCGAAGAACAGGTTTTCGATGTCGGGCACGATGAGCGCCACGAGCTTGGATTGTTTGGTGACGAGGCTCCTCGCGTTCTGATTGGGCACGTAGTTCAGCTGTTTCACCGCCTGCGCGATCGCCTCGCGTTTCTCCGTGGAAACACGCGCCGGCCGATCATTCAGCACCAGCGAAACCGTCGTCACAGACACCCCTGCGACAGCAGCCACATCCTTCAGCGTCGCACGATACGCCATCCAAACCCCCTTAAAACGTTTATCCCTCCAGCATAAATACCATGGAATCCTGACGCGCCCAGCATCGCAATAACAAACAAATTCCTTTCACAGCAAAATAATCCGCACTATTTCCACCGGTAAATCGTTTTTCAGAAGTGTTTTTTGCATACTCGCAACGTTTGTCCAAAATGAGCGCCGCACAAGAAGAAAGAAACCAGCAATGCGGCCAACCACGCAGAAAAACAATGTGAGACAGCGCAAAACCATCGCCATCGTCGCAGTGATCGCAGTGGTCGCCATCGCGCTCGCGCCGTCGCCCCTGCGTTTAACGGGGTCAAAGTTTCATTTTTGAACTACTTTGCCCCCGTTGCAAGCACTTTCGCACCGTATTTGGCTTATATATGGCAGATTCAGGAGACTGACAGAAGGCATATCGCTTATATGTGGCAGATCATTCCGGAAAAACCGCAGTTAGAGGGTGCAAAATTACCCCTTAACTGGCTTGTCTCAAAAACAAACTGCCACATATAAGCGAAATGCATCCGAGCAAAACCCAAAATCTGCCACATATAAGCGAAATAGCACCCACCAAACGCTATGAGAGGTCGAGATCTCCGTCCGTGCGTAGAAACTCCATCAGGTTGAGATGCCTTACGCCGTCACGTTGCATTGGCAGCTGGTCCAAACTGAACAGGTATTTCGGATACCCGTCAGCCAGCTTCGTGAACGGACGGAATTCACGCTCCTCAACATTAGGATCCTGCACACTCATCGACACCTGCACATAGGCGTACCGTTCCCGCTTACGCACAATGAAGTCGCACTCCAGCTTACCAATAATGCCCACGCTCACCTCGTAGCCTTTCGACCTCAAATGCACGTACAGCGCATTTTCCAAGGCTGGTCCGTAACTCATTCGCGTACCAGCGTTACGCGCGAATCGTATGCCAGGATCCGCAAGATAATACTTCTCCCCTCCTCTCAACGACCTGCGCGAACGCAAATCGAATCGCGGGCATTTGTAGAGGACCTTCGCACTCTCCAACAGCCGGACATAGTTCGCAAGAGTCTCACGTTTGACCGTCACGCCTTCGCCATGTTTCATATAGTCGACGATCCCCGACAGATTCGTGGGAGCTGCATAGTTGTTGATGAGATAGTCCTGCACACGCTGGAAGGTATCGCGGTGACGCACCACTTTGCGTGCGGCTATGTCTTTGTTGAAGATCTGCCCTATGACCTACCACAACCAAGAACCTAACCCACGAAAACAGCAGAAGCCCCTCAACTCTTCAATTCCACTACAAAGGTCACATCACGGCATACGCACGCCGACGCGCGTATGCGTGCACGACTCCAGCAACGAGCCGTACCCGCCGTTAGATGGCAGGCTTCAGTATCGTGACGCCATGCGTTAGCGTCACCATGCAACGATAGGAACACACTATTCAATAGTGCATCATGAAAGCGTGACGTTGCCCTTGCGCAGGTGCCGTAAGACTCCGCGGACAAAGCAATGAGGCTTCCCCGTGAGAAGGGAAGCCTCATATTCCATTCATTCTATTCAGCGATGATGACGCCGAATCACCGATCATCCTTTGGGAACAACGCGTCGAAGGCATGTTCCATCACGGACTTACGGCGGATCACACCGACGAGCCTGCCATCACCATCCACCACCGGCAGTTTCTTGAACTGCTTCTTGGCGAGGATTCGGGCCACCTCTCCAACATGCTGGTCGGGCGTGGCGGCAACGACCTTATGCGTGGCGATGTCCATCACCTTCTTGCCGGAGAGCGCCTGCACCTTGGAGGCCACGGTTTCGTCGTCGAACACCACCATCGTCGAACCGGTGCCGGTGGGAACCGTACGGGATTCATAGGTGGCAATCGATTTCAGGATATCGCCGTCGCTGACGAAGCCGACGAGCCTGCAATCGCCGTTCACCACGGGAAGGCTGGAGACGTTGAGGCGGATGAACTCGCGCACCACATGCGTGATGTCATCGCTGTCCAGGCAGCTGTAGGGCTGATCGTCCATAATCCCGCCGATGGACTGTTCCTGGGCCTGCTTGAACAGGGAGGCAGCGGGGGCCACGTATGCGCCGGCGTAGTGATGCTCGGCGGGCTGGCCTTCAGTGGTTTCGACCGCGACTTCGGCGGAGGCTTGCGCCTCGTAGGCCTTGGCGTTGCGTGCTGCCTTCTCCTTGGCACGGCTGGTGACGGTGAAGATGCAGATGATCAGGGCGACCAGCGAGATGGCGGCGCACAGCAGGTAGGAGAACGCGATGCCGCTGGCCGTGGCGGACTTCACACCCTGGGACATGTGCAAGGCGGTCACGGATGTTTCTGCGGTGACCAGAAGCGAGGTCGCAATGGCTGCCGCGATCTGGCGGCCGGTGTTGGCGATGGCGTTGCCATGGGCGATCATGTCGTTCGGCAAAGCGTTGACGCCCCAAGTGTTGATCGGCATGTTGGCGATAGCCTGACCGGATGCCTGCAATGCGCAGAACACGGCGACAAACAGCACTGATGTCCTGGTGTTGATGGTGCCGAGAAGACCAAGAGAGATGGTCATGAGCGCAAGGCCGCCGATGCCCACGCCGCGCGGGCCGAATTTGTCGAATGCGGCACCGGCGACCGGACTCAGGATGATGCCGACCGCCGCGGCGGGCAGCATGACCATGCCGGTGACGGTGGCGGATTGGCCGAGCACATTCTGGATGAAGATAGGCAACGTCACGTTGGTTGCGGCGACTGCGGCGTTAATCAGCGTGACCAGAATCGCGGAGTTGCGGAAGTTGCGGGTGGCAAGGGTGTCAACGCGCAACAATGGCTCATCGAGCTTGACTTGCTTGTATACGAATGCGACGAAGGCCACAAGACCAACGACGATTGAAATAATGACGACCGGACTGGCCCATCCCATCGTGGAAGCAGACGAGAAGCCATAGAGCAGGCCACCGAACGCGATGGTCGAAAGGATCACGGACAGGACGTTGAGCTTTGGGTTCTTCAACTCGCCGACGTTCTTGAGCATCATCGTGCCTCCGACAAGGATGACCAGTGCCACAACTGCGATGCCAATGAACATCGGGCGCCATCCGAAACCGTCAATCACCAGACCACCGACAACCGGGCCGATAGCCGGGCCGGCGGCCATGACGATACCGGCCATGCCCATGGCGGTGCCGCGCTTATCCGGCGGATAGACGAGCATCGGCACTACGGCGACCAATGGCAACAGCACGCCGGAGCCGGCGGATTGCAGTATGCGTCCGACGAGCAACAGCACGAAATTCGGCGCGACGGCACACAGCAGTGTGCCGACCATGAAAGTGGCAAGGGCTCCGGCGAAGAGCTTTCGGGTGGAGAATTTATCAATCAGATAGCCTGAAATCGGCACCATGATGCCCGAGACCAGCATGTAGACGCTGGTCACCCACTGCACGGTGCCGGTGGTGATATTGAAATCACGCATCAGTGCCGGCAAGGCCGGTGACATGACGGTCTGGTTGAGCAGCGCGATGAACGAGCCGACGACGATCACGCCCACGACGATGAATCGGGCGTGCGAATCAATAGGCTTTACGGAACTGGCGGCGGACCCGAATTCCGCGGTTTTCTGTGAGGTCACAGCATTTCCTTCTGTTGGTAACGGCATGTATGGGCGATCCGGCCCCATACTTGTGTCAAGACGCGGGGACACCGATGAGTCCGGGGTAAAGGAAAAGCCGCCATCCGTTCCGCATTCATATACGGCAAACGATTCGCGGCTTTGCGTAAGTTGATGGCTATGGTGAGCGATTCATGCGACGTCGACCGCGGATGGGCCATCGGTGCATCCCGGCATAAGGCGTGTCCCCGCTACACCAGCATCGAAAAAAGGGACATTTGTGGATTGGCAAACAGAACATTGCCGACGAACGACCCACGGCAGGTGCGTGCGATGAACATCGCGTAGCGATACAGGTTCATGGCATCTCCTTGACGGGTCTTCGTACGGCAGACATCGAGAAGCCTATCATCATTCAGATCGACGGTGAAACCCACGCATGCCCGACAATACACAAAATCTTTACAAAAGGATTGGGCTTACCGCATACGATCCGCCTGGGTAGCGGTCCGAGGATGAATCAGGGGCGAGCCAAGGGTTGCGTCTCGTGTTTCCGTCATGATGTCTGGCAAAATAGTGAAGCCGGACATGCGAGGCATCGACCGGAATCGGAAAGGGGCAAATCATGCGAGTTCTCGGCAATATCCTGTGGATCATTCTTGGTGGGTTGGCCATCGCAATCGGATGGGCATTGGTGGGACTGATTCTGTGCATCTCCATCATCGGCATCCCGTTCGGCCTTCAAGCGTTCAAGATGGCGGGACTCACCCTGACGCCGTTTGGCAAAACCGTGCAATACGGCGGCGGAGTCGGCTCTGCCTTGGCCAACATCCTGTGGGTGGTGCTGGTCGGCTGGTGGATGGCGTTCGGCTATCTGGGAGCCGGCGTACTCAACTGCATCTCCATCATCGGTATTCCGTTCGGATTGCAATCGTTCAAGATGGCCAAGCTTGCGCTCTGGCCATTCGGAGCGGAAATCGTCAACCTGTAGATTCCAAATACTACAAAGCCGCCAAAGCAACCCTTGACGAGGCGGTCACCGACGTCAACAATTGGATTGACCAGCAAGCCGCCAAGGCCGAATAATAAAACACACATTATGCTGCTGCAGCAGCCAGTCCTTGCAGAACAATGTCATGACAAAGGCCCGAGGAGGCGGCGCTGCCGCAGATGTTCCGCTCCCATGGAGAGGATGTGATGCGTCGCGCGATGGCCGTGGTGAACGTAGTGAACCAGACGAGCACGCTCGTTCCCGCCGTGCTCGGCGGCGTGCTGTACGCGGCGGTTCTAGGACGGGATTCCATCACCTTCGCTCTGGACAGCTGAGACATCAAAGCCATGTGTGGATATGCAAACGGCCGCCATCAATCATGGTGATGTTGGCCGTTCACGTCCCATTAAATATACTTTCGCACCGTATCTGGCTTATATACGGCAGATTCGGGAGACTTGGATTCACAGCTGGGTCATTAGGCCAGAACGTACATCCGGCTCTCGCAGCCATTTCCTGACGAAGCCAACTACTTGCAGCACGTTATTTCCCAATCACCACTTACCGGACCCAATTGCCAGGCTGCGCCGCATCCGCCATGACGCACCGTCGCAAACGCTCCCGTCTGACGCGCTTTACTGGCCTTGAGCGCGGTAGCGGGCTTCGGTGGCGGCTTTGGCGGGCTCCCACCAGGCACGGTTGGCAGCATACCAAGCGATGGTCGCTTGCAAACCGGCTTCGAAATCGGTGTGCACAGGCTTCCATTCGAGTTCGGTACGCAGCTTACTAGAGTCGATCGCATAACGCCGATCATGCCCGGGACGGTCACGCACCCAGTCGAACGAATCTTCGGCACATCCCATAAGTCGCAGAATCATACGCATTACGGCAATATTGCTCATTTCGCCATCTGCGCCGATCAGGTACGTTTCACCGATCCGACCGCGTGTAAGAATCTCCCACACCGCAGAAGAGTGGTCTTCCGTATGGATCCAGTCACGCACGTTCTCACCTGTGCCGTACAGTTTCGGCCGCGCGCCTTCCAGAATGGATGTGATCTGTCGTGGAATGAATTTTTCCACATGCTGGTATGGCCCGTAATTGTTGGAACAGTTGGAAATGGTGGCGCGCAGGCCGTATGTGCGCGTCCACGCGCGCACCAGATGGTCGGACGCGGCTTTCGACGCGCTGTACGGGCTTGACGGGCGGTACGGCGAGTTTTCGCCGAATCGCGCCGGATCGTCCAACGCCAGATCTCCGTACACTTCGTCGGTACTGATGTGGTGGAATCGCACGTCGTATTTACGCGCGGCCTCCAACAGCCGCATCGTGCCCTCCACGTTCGTGCGGATGAACGGTTCCGGGTCGAAGATGGAATTGTCGTTATGTGATTCCGCCGCGAAATGCACGATGGCGTCGCAGCCGGGCACAATGCGTTCCAGCAGCGACGCATCGCAGATATCGCCGATGACAAGTTCGACCTGCGATTGCGGCAGCCCGTCGATGTTCGCCGGATTGCCCGCATACGTCAGCTTGTCAAGCACGGTGATATGCACGTCCGGATGATTGCACGCCACATACCGCACGAAATTCGCGCCGATGAACCCGCATCCGCCCGTCACCAGAATATGTTTCGGTTTGAATCCCTGTTCGCTCACTGTTTCAGCAACCGCCTTCCCGATTCCAACATTACGAATGCAAACAAAGGCGCATAAGGAAGGAAATACCTGAATTGCATACCGTCGACTCCGATTAGCCCATCCGCATCGTATTGCAGCCACAAGGCAAGGTAAATCAGTAGGATATCTCCGATACAGACCACCGCGATCAACCATGCGTATGGTAAGGAAAGCATACCGCATGCATTTATAGAACCATTGGCAGTCCTAACCGGATTCTTTCGGCGGCTTTTGACACAAGCATTCACCACACTGGTCACAGCCAACACGACTACGGAAACCACAATTGCCAACCAACACGCGGCAATCATGATGCTGTCCGTCCTGTTATTCATATTCGATTGAGCATGCGTTATCGCCCATGCAATGTTCTTCACAGCATCCAACATGGCAACGGGATCCGTCAACAATGCATGCTTGCGCTCGCTCATTTGTTTGTACGAAACCAGCATCGGACAATTCGTATACCAAGCATTGACGCCCAACCAGAATATGGTCCATATACCAGACGCAACCACGCCTATCAACAATGGCACAGCCCGACCACGATTCACACGCCAGCGACCGGAAACTCTATCAAACATCAACGGAATAACCAGCAAAACCAATGGCATGTACACAAACTTGCACATTGCCAATAGCACGCTCGTTACCGCAAGCGCCACTGCTCCACGTTGTGATCGTTTACCAATAATTCCCCGGAACAGCAAACAGGAGAACAGAATCATCACAGCTTGTGTCAGCGAATCCGCAGAGATGGAAAATGAGGCAAGTCGAAGCATTTGAGGGACGCATAGCAATAGTCCAACCGGAATACGCCATTTTGGCAATGTCATAACCGCGCAGTACATGAGTAATGCATAGACAGCTATCATGCATATTTCTGCCAATCGATATGTTGTTCCAGATCTCAGATTAAATAATCGACCTACAGCAAAACCCAGCAATTGCGGAGCATATACAATCGGTGAATTTGTTGCCGTATTGTTGAACGGCAGGTCAACCGTTGCGGACACCTTGTTATTAGCAATAGACTCCGGAATCACAATTCCTGGATCATATCCGTCATATTGATCCAAGGAATACTGCATCCAACTGCGATCAACCGCACCACCGACCACCCCCGTCTCAGTATTATGCAACATACTTCTTGAAGTAACTGGCCGCGCAATTACATCCCCGTTGAGTATGGAGTCAATTCGATAAACATGCGTCCAAATATCCGGCACATGACCAGGCTTGGTAATAGTCATGAAAAACATGCCTTCAAGCAACACGCACAACGCCACCAACACTGGCATGCATCGAAAAATCTTCTTCCCCTTCATACCGCCACTATCGCATAACTATTTGACTGCGCTTAAGAACATGCCTTGGTTTCATTCATCATTCAGATACCCACCAGCTACCATCAAGACACCTACTCGTCCAGACACACTGGCTAATATATAGCTCGGTTTTACATACTCATAAACCCCCGTTTACACAAGGGGTTATTTGCCGTGAAGGAAGCGACGATGCCTTATACTCAGTCTGCCGTTCATGCCTTCGAGTCTTCACACACCAAGCATCCCAAACAATCGTTTACCGGCGGCATCTACCAGCCACTGGCCGATGAGAGCATGACAGATACCCCCTCTTATTTCAAGGCACGTCACCGTGCCGAGGTGTATACGCAGAAAACGCTCCTTCATGCGGAACCCGCACACCGAAGCATCTACATACCAGCGACGGAAGCATCCCCCGTAACATGCGATACGGATATTCTTGCGATTGCGGACGAGCAGCACATTTCCTCTTTTGCTGCAGAGGCGCAAGTTAACGGCAATCACGCATTACAGGCAATGCCGCGCACTCTTCAAACGGTTCGGACAGCGCTGACGACTGCCGGGCATAGCTTGAAACGAGCAGGACACGTTATTACCAGCGCGGCCCGCACCACTGCACGCACCGCACGTACCGCTGCGACCACGGTGCGTAACGCATGGCATACCTTCACGAGTTTCAAAGCCGTCCAGCTTATCATCAAGTTCTTCCGGGGTGCGCATGCCTTGTGGAAGAAGCGCCATCGTTTCTCTTTTTCTTTCTATGCAATCATTCTCATGGCCCTCACTACATTCGAAACGCTATTCATTCAGTGGAGCATGTATTCTGAACCTGAGTACAAAAAAGGTGAGGACGTCAGCGAAGCCGTAAAACAGGCATCCAGCATAGTTGGACAGTTGGCACATTTTATTAGTCAAATTTGGTTCGACAAAAACTACATTTTCTTACTTAATCTCATTATTCTCACAGTCGCCTACCTCACGCTCATATTCATAATTAATCGTTTTTGGATAGCAACAGCAATTTTTAGCACAGTCATGACCGTTTACGCCGTGGCGAACCACATCAAAATTGAATCTCGCAATGAACCCGTGCTTCCGGCTGATCTTAATTTCATCACCGGAGGCAACACTGGACAGCTAGCATCCTTCATCCCTCAAAGCAGTCAAGGACTTGTCAATACAGCAGTTAGCGGTGTCATATGGCTTGTCGTCATTTGCATTATCATGCAGTTTATCGATGGACGCAATGCCGTTATCTACTGTTCCTGGCGTCACCCTTTTACCGGGATTAAGAACCTTGCCGGCACGCTCACTCGCATTGTAGCCGCATGCTGCAGTTTCGCACTGTGTTTTTCCTTCGTATGGGGATTGGGCAACGAAGGATACTGGTCAACAGATTTCGCAAAAAATCTTGGAGATAGTCCACAGATCTGGAATGGCCTCGCAGATTCCACGAACAATGGTCCTGTTGTGAATTTCCTGCGTCTCGCGCACACAAAAACCATGGATAAACCTGATGGATACTCACAAGAGACCATGAAAAGAATCTCTCAGAAATACGCGGAACAGGCCAATCAGCTTAATCAAACCCGATCCGAGAACATGACCGACAACACTGTCATCATGGTGCTTTCCGAAACGTTCTCGGATCCAACTCGAGTGCCTGGCGTCAGCTTCTCCGAAGATCCAATGCCAAATATCCGTCATGTCAAAGCCCAAACAACTTCCGGTCTGATGCTTTCCCCGGGCTACGGAGGCGGCACCGCAAATATTGAGTATCAAGCTTTGTCCGGCTTGTCCATGGCAAATTACAGTTCCACATTATCCATTGCCTATCAGCAGCTGGTACCATCCCTCAAATGGGCGCCTACGCTCAATCAAGCTTGGAACAAAGCCAACGGAAAGGGCTCATCCATCGCATTCCACGCTTACAACCGCAACATGTACTTCCGTGATTTGAATTACAAAAAATTTGGCTTCTCGAAGTTTTATGCCACAGATGGCACACCGCAATTGAAAGGCCTACGACCACTTGGCTCTGCTTGGTATGCCTCGGATGAGTCCTTCTACTCAGAAGTACTCAAAAAGATTTCATCTTCCGACAAGAAGAAGTTCTATCAAGTTGTCACCATGCAGAACCATATGCCTTATGAGGATTTTTATCCTGATAATCAATTTAAGGATGAAGATACTTCTTCAAATTTGCAGGATGATGAGAAACAAAATATTGAAACCTATACAAAGGGTCTAAGCTATACGGATCAAGCAACAGCTGAATTCTTGAATCAGCTCAACCATATCGATAGGCCAATCACCGTCGTATTCTACGGAGATCATCTACCCGGGATTTACTCCACAGCATATTCCAGCAAAGATAATATTCTCGGTCTGCATGAAACTGATTATTTCATCTGGTCTAACGATGCTTCGAAATCGTCAGGCACCAAACTGGATGATGCCTCCAGTGCCTACACATCATCAAATTATTTCTCCGCTCAGCTAGCCTCACATCTCAATGCAAAAGTCAGCCCATATCTGGCTTTCCTGACGAAGATGCACGAAACCATCCCGGCAATCTCTATCCCCTCGTCGGCTGGGGGCAATGCAGACGAGCCGGTTTATCTTGATGCAGCAGGTAATCGCATTAATAACAAACAGTTTTCCAAAGAAGCCAAGACAATGCTTCATGATTATCAACTCATTCAGTACGATATGAGCGTCGGCAAGAATTATCTGAAGGATACCGGATTTGTCGATTTACCTCAATGATTTGTCTACAATAGCCTGAGATGGTAGTAAAAACAAAAGGCAGGTTACTCTTATGAAGATTGCGGTTGCTGGTACTGGCTACGTAGGGTTATCTATCGCATTACTGCTTTCTCAGCATAACGAGGTCCACGCGCTCGATATCGTCCCCAAGAAAGTCGAGCTGCTCAACAATGGCAAAAGCCCGATTGTCGACCCGGTGATCACCGATTTTCTGAAAAAAAATGCTTCCGGCGAGCGTCCACTTAACTTCCACGCTATGGTTAACGCACAAGAGGCATACGCAGACGTCGATTTCGCAATAATTGCGACACCAACAAATTACGATGAGAAGAAGAATTACTTCGACACTTCTAGTGTTGAAGCCGCAATTACCGCAGTGCGTCAGTACTCACCGCACGCTTGGATTATCATTAAGTCCACTATTCCAGTTGGATATACGCAACAACTTCGCGAGAATCTAGATGACAATCACATTCTTTTCTCCCCGGAATTCTTGCGCGAAGGGCACGCTCTATACGACAATCTGCATCCAAGCCGCATCGTAGTGGGCGCTCCGCAAAACAATGCTGAATCCGTTCAGGCAGCACGGCAATTCGCCACATTGCTTGCCGAAGGTGCAGACCCCTCAGAAAACAACCGTACGAATAGCGACGGCAGCACCGGTATCCCCACACTGGTGGTTGGCACCACCGAGGCCGAAGCCATCAAGCTATTCGCTAATACGTATTTGGCTCTACGAGTGGCATATTTCAATGAACTTGATACCTATGCGGAAAGTCGAGGTCTGAACACCCGCGAAATCATCGATGGCGTATGTCTTGATCCACGCATCGGTGACGGTTATAACAACCCCAGCTTTGGCTATGGCGGATACTGCCTGCCGAAGGACACTAAGCAACTGCTGGCCAACTATAATCAGGTGCCACAGAACCTTATCGAAGCTATTGTGGATGCAAACCGCACCCGCAAGGAGTTCGTTGCCTCTGAGGTGATGGAACATATCAAAGACATTCAAAATCCTGTCATCGGCATTTACCGGCTGACCATGAAATCTGGCTCCGACAATTTCCGTCAGTCCGCCATCCAAGATGTGATGAGGCAGTTTAAAGCCAACGGCCTCCCCGTGCTTATCTATGAGCCCACATTGGATAAGCCCGACTTCCAAGGCAGTGAAATCACTCACAATCTCAGCGAATTCAAAAAACGATCATCTGTAATCGTGGCCAACCGATGGAATAATGAGCTCGATGACGTTGATTTCAAGGTCTACACCCGTGATCTGTTCCGCAGAGACTGATTTATCAACAGCTTATCTTGTTGGTGTTTGCCCAAATAGGAATATTCTGGACAAACACCAACAGCAGCATCACCGCTTGCCTTGGACTTTGCGGGCCACCACCTTCATCAGCTCGCGCTGTTTGGAACCGGTCGGGGCCAGCACGTCCACGTACTTGCGGATGGGACTGTCCTCCGCAATCGCACGCTCATGATGTTCCAGCGGAGCGGGACGTTCCACACCACTCATTGTTGCGATCATCTGCGCCACGAAAGGCGTTTCCTGCGCATAACTCCAGTACAACGAGGCGAAATCGCACCACGGATTCTTCCATGGCTTGTCGAAACCAGCGTAATGCACGATTTTCGGAGCCTTACGAGAAGCCATGTATGCCTTATACACATTGGCGGGCGCGAAATCGAAAACGCCATTGACACGACCGGCGCAGTTGTGCATCACATTCCACGAATAATCCAGGTACGTGACCAGGCCTTCGCATTCCACGTTCAAAATATCCTGGTCGTTATAGATGTATCCGGGTTTGGAGGCGATTTCCAGCCATTCGTGGACGGTATGGATCTTGCGCATACGCTCGAGGTTCATCACCAGCACGCCGGCCTGGAAGTAGCCGTACGCATCGTGCATATGCAATTGCTTGCGCACATATTCGGCTCGTTCACCGTTTTTCATATTGAGATTACCGATGAAGTCGATATCGGGCACAGCGGCAATCGCATTATCCCCAAGTTCAATATCGAACAGTTCGGCGACATCGCCATTGACCACCAAATCGCAATCCAGATACAGCAGCTTCGAATAGAACGGCAACGCCTCCTGGATGATGAAACGGTAATACGTTTCGATGCTGATATGCGCATTGCTGGTGGTGAGATTGAAGCCAGCCAAGTAACGGCTCACATCGAAGAAGCGGATCACGGCATTTGGGAACCGTTCGAAAAACTGACGTATGTTTTGCTTGTTCTCGTCGGAGATATTCCGTTCCAATACGATCACATCATATGAACGATCTTTGGAAGCGCTCTTCAGCATCGAATAGATGGTGGTGGTGAGCATCGGCACATAGTTGTTGTCTGCGGCGAACACCACCGGCACCACGTTCTTGTATCCGGCATCAAGCGGCTTGAGAACGGTGGCCGGTTCCGGATGCAGGAAATGCACGCACTGCAGTCGCTTGATCTTCCAATGCGCACCGGTACGCTGCTTGTGCGCAATGAAGATGTTGAGCAGCCGTTCCGAAAGATGCCCCACCGTACGTGTGGTCTGCACGTCCATTCTGCTGAAATCAGTAGCTTCGGCAAACTCATCGAGCAGCGGGAACAACCACTCGTTGTATTCGAAGAAAATGTCTTTCTTCATAATGAACATATTGCAGAATGCCGCAGTTCGACCGTTGAGCACGGCGTCGGCATCCACTCTGTAGTCGGGATGGCGCATGCACAAAATGTCATACATGTGGCGCAGGTCCTTCAAACGCAGGTGCTCGTCGGCATCCCAGTGCTGCTTGAGATTTGAGAATCCGCCGATACGGCGAACGTCATTCAACGGCGTGGTGATGACGTCCCAACCGTCCACGGCACGAGCGATCGCATCATCGTTGATACCGTATTCGGCGAGCGCGTGATTATCGATATACGAATCGATAATCTCTCCGTAATCGTTCTCTTTGTGCGGAGTATCGGTGAAATCGAAGTACCTGCGGTAGTGGCAGAAGCCGTAATAGTCAGCATCCTCGTTTTTCCAGGCCCAGTATTGCGCGGTTAGCTCACAATACCGCGGGTTTTCCGCAGAAATGTTCACACCTTCGTCGTCATGCAAAGTGTTCGTGAAACGAGTCGCAGCATTCGCCGCGCCCACCTGCACCGGAACAATACTGTTCCCCTCAGGGAACGTGGCCTGCTTATGTGCCGACACAATGATTTTGATATTCGGATGGTGCTGTTCCGCTGTGAGAACCATGTGAGATATTCCGCCTTACTAAGACAAACGTCCTTTCCTCAATAGAATATATGAGAGTACTGCCGAAGAGGGACGCTCTACGAGCTTTTGCACCCAAATACTTCGCACGAGTAGGATAGGACGTTTGTGAAAGACTTTTTCGAAAGCCTCAAGAAGAGGTACCACTATGCGATGGTGGTTTTCAAGGAACTGGTGAAAACCGACTTCCAGCTGCGATATCAGGGCTCATTCCTGGGCATGGTGTGGTCCGTGCTGAAACCGCTGATGCTGTTCGCCGTGATGTACGTGGTGTTCGTGAAGTTCCTGAAGTTCTCGGATGGCACTCCGACTTTCCCGATTTCATTGCTGTGCGGCACCTGCCTGTGGAGCTTCTTCTCGGAATCGACCAGCATGGGCATGCAATCCATCGTTGGCCGCGGCGATTTGTTGCGTAAGGTGCACTTCCCGAACTACATCATCGTGGCGTCCACCACGATGGGTTCCATGATCTCGCTGGGCATCAACCTGTGCGTGGTGATTCTGTTCGGTTTCTTCGCCCATGCGCACTACACTTGGCGCGTGCTACTTGTGCCGTTCAGCATCATCCAGCTGTATTGCCTAGGACTAGGCGTGGCGCTGCTGCTCGCTTCGCTGTTCGTATACTTCCGCGATGTGGCGCACATCTGGGAGGTCGTATTGCAGGCGATGTTCTACGCGACGCCTATTATCTACCCAATTTCGATGGTGGCACAGAACAAGGAATTCTCTTGGGCGGCCAATCTGCTGATGCTCAATCCGTCCACGCAGACGATTATGGATATCCGTCACAATTTGCTTTCCCCAGAATACGTGCCGACCGTGTGGACCATGGTCGACAACAAACTGCTGTGCCTGCTGCCGTACGTGCTGTCCGTCTTCATTCTGTGGCTAGGCATTCATGTATTCCGTAAGTACAGCTCCAAGTTCGCGGAGGTGCTCTAATCATGGCTGAGGTTGCAATGACTAAAAAGACGCAGGAAGAGACCTCGGACGAGCGTCCGGTGGTACTCAAGGTCGACCATGTAGCCAAGATGTTCCGTCTGCCCACCGAGCAGGCTACCGGCTTGAAGATGGCATTCCTAAATTGGACGAAGGGCATCAAAGGCTACACCGAGCAACATGTGCTGCGCGATATCAATTTCGAAGTGCGTCAGGGCGACTTCTTCGGTATCGTCGGCCGTAACGGTTCCGGCAAGTCTACCCTGCTGAAGATCATCTCCCAGATTTACACACCGGAGCAAGGCTCGGTTACCGTCAAGGGCAAGCTGGTGCCGTTCATCGAACTCGGCGTTGGCTTCAACCCAGAGCTGACCGGCCGTGAGAACGTATATCTGAACGGCGCTCTGCTCGGCTTCACCCGTGCGGAGATCGACGCGATGTACGACGACATCGTGGAGTTCGCCGAGCTTGAGGACTTCATGGATCAGAAGCTCAAGAACTACTCCTCCGGCATGCAGGTGCGTCTCGCCTTCTCCGTGGCCATCAAAGCCCAAGGGGACATTCTGGTGCTCGACGAGGTGCTTGCCGTCGGTGACGAGGCGTTCCAGCGCAAGTGCGATAACTTCTTCGCGGAGATCAAGAAGGATCCGACCAAGACCGTCATCCTTGTTACCCATTCCATGGACGCGGTGAAGAAATACTGCAACAAAGCCATCCTCATCAAAGACGGCGAGATCATCGCCAGTGGCGACAAGAACAATGTTGCAGACATGTACACTGAGGAAAACTTAAAATCCAACAAACAAAGAAAACAAAATGAGGAGGGCATCTACGAACAGGGACTGAATAAAATGTGTCCCATGTTGCAGATTAAGCCCGTTTCCAATGTTGTGGTTGATGGAAGTTCCCCCTTCGAATTCGATATTGAATACAAGGTTAATGCTAAAAGCAGCAAGGACTTATTCATAACATTCACTCTTTTTGATGCTAAAAGAGGCGGAATCGTCTACGATTCCGCCGATTCTCTCAGAATAGTAGAGCTAGGACATCATACTGCACACCTTCAGCTTCCTTTGAGCCTATTTACCAATGGTGATTTTAAATTGCAGGCTGCAATGATGACTCCAGATCCAGATCGACCGGGACATCCTAAGCAAATTGCCTATACCAATGAAGACAATTCTTGCTTCTTTGCGATTCGTGAGTCTGGTCATCGAAATGGATATGGACTCATCAATAATAATTCTCTATCAATTACTCAAAGAGATTAACTTAATTTAATAACATAGAATATGAATGAGTCATATTCATTCATATTCTATGTTATTTTAGTTTGCGCTTAAGCCATCTAGGAATTGCTGTAATCTTTAGACCAATTCGGTACGTCCATGTTTTCTTGATTTGCGATAGCTTGAGTTGAGCTTCATTATTTTGTTCTTCAGCAGTTTTCTTTTTTTCTTGAAGAAGACTGATTTGCTTATGCAGCATAGCAACTGGGCCGTCATACCAAGCATGAAATTGCGTTATTGCCGCACGGTTAAGGGCATATCCATCAAGGGATATATCACTTTCTGCGTTCCTATCAAGCAAAACTTGATAATCTTCAGCAGACATACGAACAAAATCGCAATAGATTTTTTCTAAGGCTGAATATAACGCATCATCATCCACAATTGTCGCAAGTTTCCTACGAAAAACATCGGTAATGACAAAACGACTTGTGAAACGTTTTGTATAATCAAATATACTCATCTGCATGATCGAATTAGATCGAATCCTACGCTCATACAGTTTTTCATTGATTATGCCTATCTTTTTAGCATCAAAAAGAACCTCCATGGTGAAAAGATTATCTTCAAATAAAATACCGTCAACAAAACGTTTATCCTCAAGCAAAGAACGCTTATAAAATGCGAAAGGCACAGAAGGAATATACTTACCGTCATTCACCATTGAAATGAAAGCGTTTCTTCCAGTTGAAATCTGTAAGCCCTCTATTTTGCGATCACAATATCTTTCATACTCTGCAATCCGATCTCTAGTATCCTTTTCACTACCTGCCGCTTGCATATCGTCAGCAAAAGCTACAGCAGAAAAAAGAACAGCATCCAAATTATGCCGCTCTGCAGTAGTACACAAAACAGACAATGCATCCTTCGTCAGTCTGTCATCTGAATCTAGAAAATAGATATACGTACCGATTGCTTGCTGCATGCCAGCATTCCTAGCCGCACTCTGCCCACGGTTTTCTTGCCGGAGAACAGTAACATGCTGTCGAATGGATTCAATCGTCTTACAAATGACAGCATATGTCTTATCCGTTGAACCATCATCCACAATGATGAGTTCCCAATTCGAAAGAGTCTGATTCTTCACACTTAGAATAGTCTCTTCAATGTAAGATTCCACGTTATAGGCTGGAATAATAACAGAGACTAGAGGAGTTTTCGTATCCGCTTCCACACCTCATCCTTTCCGTTGTACTCGCAACAAAAATTTCGTCAGAGACAAACCACTCTACCTTCAATAAAAGTGTAGACGCTTCGGCAATAATAATGGCCTCACACTTTTCGGAGTCGAACAGTACACTGTTACCAGCGAGCGAATAGAACCGCGGCCAGTAAGGAAGAGTCAATGCCTAAGATCTCAATCGTCATTCCCGCATACAATGTCGGCGATTACTTGCAGGAATGTCTTGATTCGGTACGGAATCAGACTTTCTCCGACATCGAGGCGATTGTCGTGAACGATGCAAGCCCAGACAATGTCGGAGAAATCGCCGTGCAGGCGGCCGAACAGGATCCACGCATTCGAGTAGTGACCAACAACCCGAATATGGGCACACACCGCACTCGTATGGCCGGTGTAGAAAACGCTTCGGGGGAATATACGTTCTTCCTGGATGGCGATGATGCTCTCAAGCCGGACATGTGCGAACAGCTTGCCGCGGAAATCGACAAACACCCCGTAGACGTGCTGCATTATGGCCTTACTGTTGTCGCCGCCAACGAGCTACTGGAAAACGAGCGCCAGGCCTTCGAAACCTTCAACAACACCCCTACGCCTGATTCCACCGGAGAAGACATCGTCCGCGATATTTTCGACGAGGATCGCGGATATAAGGTTGATTGGCGCGTGACCCAACGTTTGTACAAGACTTCCATGCTGAAGGAAGCGTTTAAAGCCATGACCCGCGACCGCCTGGGCCGCTCCCAGGACGGCTACGAGTGTTTTGTGGTTTCGGCATTCGCCAATAGCTACCATTCCTTCAAGGAATGCCGTGGATACGTGTATTACTACGGCCGTGGTATCAGCGGCACCAATATGATTGATGCTGCGAAGTATGCCCGCTATTGCGGCCATTTCAAGGCCGATTTCGATGCAGCCTACGAATTCGCCGACGCGCAGCATTCTGACATGCTTCACGCTTGCGCACAAGGTTTCCAACGTAAGGCGACTGAGATCCTTGCCAATGATTGGAAGGTCAGGGTTCCGGAAGAGGAGAAAGCTGAGGCCGCCAAGCAAATGGGGGCCGTGTTTGGTCCGGCCATTACAGGACGTGAACTGTACCGTTTCGTACGTGATGATGCCTATGACCGAATCGTCAAAGGAAACTCCACTTCCGACATCTCCAAGCTGGAAGCATGGTTTGATATCGCGAACAATTGCATACTGCCACAGAATGCGAAAGGGGCCGATGTCGTTCGTTTTCTCGAGATGAAGCGGCTTGCGTCCATTCATATGCACGACCTCAACGAACGAATCGAAGCGGCGAAAACCATCAAGGAATATAACAAACAGCGCATCCGCATCTTCGTCACCACTCACAAAAACGTTGACACCTTCGACAGCGCCATCATGCAGCCGGTGCAGGTCGGACCGAAGAACTATCGCTTCCCCTGGGCATTCCACGATGATGAAGGCGAGAATATCGCCGATCTCAACCCACGTTACTGCGAACTGACCACGCAATATTGGGCTTGGAAAAACATCGACGCCGACTACTACGGTTTCTGCCATTACCGCCGTTACTTCGACTTCTCGGACACTCCGCATGAGGAAAATCCCTACGGCGAAATCATGGACGACTACATCGATGCCGCCGCGGCAAAGAAGTATGGCCTGAATGACGAAAACATCGCCAACGTGGTGAAGCAGTATGACGTCATCACCACGCCATTCGGCAATCTCGAAAAAATCATCGATAAGCACGGCACTCCACGCGCGCTGTGGGAAGCCGCTCCCCTGCTGCATGACGATGATCTGAAGCGTTGCTACCAGATCCTGTGCAGCATGTATCCCGACTACAAGCAGGATGCACAGGCGTTCTTCAACGGCGACAAAGCCTGCTTCTGCAACATGTTCATCATGAAGAAGGAGATCTTCTTCGACTATTGCAAATGGATGTTCCCCATTCTTGAGGAGTTCGACAAAAACACCGATTACAGCACATACAGCAAGGAGGCCCTGCGCACGCCAGGACATCTTTCCGAGCGCCTGCTCAACATCTACCTGCTGCATCACAAGCGTATCGGTTCCAACTGGAAGTTCAAGGAACTACAGTGCGTCCACTTCACCAATCCGGAGCCAGCGGAGCAGCTCAAGCCGCTTGACATTACCGACAAGCCAATCGTTCCGGTGGTGTTCGCAGCGGATGACAATTATGTTCCTCAATTGACCACCACCGTGTATTCAGCCATGAAGAACGCCGATCCGCATTACTTCTACGATGTGACGGTGCTGCAGCGCAACATCGCATGGGACAAGCAGGAACGTCTGCGTGGCTTCTTCAAGCAGTTCCCGAATATGAATCTGAGGTTCACCAACGTGGACCGCGAACTTGCTGGCTACGATCTTTCCACCAATAACGCCCATATCAGTGTGGAGACGTATTACCGCTTCCTGATTCAGAAGGTTCTGCCGTTCTACGACAAGGTGCTGTATCTCGATTCCGACATCATCATCAACGGCGATATCGCGAAGCTTTACAACATCGATTTGCAGGGCAAGATGCTCGGCGCGATTCGAGACATCGACTTCCTCGCCAATCTCAACGTGAAGCACGGCAAACGCATGGGCTACGCGCAAACCGTGCTGAAGATGAAGAATCCATACGATTACTTCCAGGCCGGCGTGCTGGTGCTCAACACCAAGGCGATGCGTGAGCATTACACCATCGAACAATGGCTTACCTACGCCTCGAATCCCGATTTCATCTACAACGACCAGGACGTGCTCAACGCGCACTGCGAAGGGAACGTGCTGTATCTGCCATGGGAATGGAATGTGGTTCACGATTGTGGTGGCCGCGTAGGTAACCTCTTCACGCAGGCGCCGAACGATATCTACGACGCATATATGAAGTCGCGTAGCAATCCGCAGATCATCCATTATGCCGGCTTCCAGAAGCCTTGGACTGATCCGGATTGCGATTTCGCTTCCATTTACTGGAGGTATGCACGCGAGACCCCATTCTACGAGCGTCTACTCAAGCGCGTGGTGAAAGCGAACGAACCGAAAATCACCGAAAAAGCGCTCCGTCCAAAGCACGAACGCGCCGTTGAAGAGGATAACCCAATTCGCAAAATCGTCGATCCACTCATGCCAATCGGTTCCCGCCGCCGTGACGCGGCGAAAGCCATCGGCCGAGCGTTCCGCGGTCGTCACTGACACCGAAAGAAGCATTATATGCGAAAAGCATCCAACCTTGAACCGGCAATGAGGGTACGAGGAAGATTCGCATATTTCGTGCCGGTGGTGTTAATTGTGTTATTCAGTACATGTCCCTTCGTGGGATGCCATGAAGGGACAATCGATGGAAAACATTCTGTATGTGGATATTTTCTTTTTCATCGCGTCGTTCATGCTCATATTCCATTGTTCCTTAACAACTAATGGAGAAAATGTCATCCCATTTCGATAAGTTCGGCACGAAGTGGTTTGATTTTTGTTCCGCCCTTATAGTGAGGCGGCCAGCGCTGTTTGATTTGCATAATGCTCGGTTTTCACCGCCTGCAACGGCTCTTTCGTGTTCATGGTGGTGGCGAACGCCCAGCCGACGATGCGGCGGGCGTGCACGTCGGTGGCGAACGTAGCATACACGAAACTTCCGTCCGCCATGCGCACATAGGTGATATCAGCCACGTGAAGCTGTTTCAGAGCCGACCCCTCGAACTTCCGTTCCGCCAGATCCGGTCTGCCTCCGAAACAGCTTCTATGCTCGCCGACGTACGCGGCCATCAACGCCGTATGGTCGGAGCGCCTGGCCGCCTTCGCCTTGAACTCCGGCGTGTATCTTGTGCCTCTTCGCCATGGTTCCACCATCTCCCATCGAGTTAGAGGAGATGCGGAACAAAAATCAGTTCATATCATTGGCCGTGCTAGCTGTTCCGGACATTGAACTCATGAACGCCAAGAACAGTGGCGCAATGCAGATCAACTGCAATACATATCTGGTCGGCTCACCTCCCATACCGGATACCGGCACTAAAAGCAAATACACAAACGACATATCCACTGGAAGCATCGAAGCGACTCGGTTCCACTTTCCCCTACCGGGACATAATGCCAGGTACAACATAAAGCACGGCAAAATGGAGGCCCAAAGCGCGCGCGAGAAAAGCACGTTCAATACAGGCACGCTCTGTTCCATGTCATATACGGAACGTGCGGTATCGCTTTTATGTGACTTCAACGGCCATTGTGGAACGTATTTCAAAATCGGCTTGTAATACCAAGCGGATTCGGTACAGACCACCATATTGTCTGGCGAACCGTCATTATTGGAAAAGCTGAACCAGCCACGGACTAATCCCATCCAAGATTCCAAATGCCCGATTGGGTGTTCCGCTGTCTTCTTGAGCCATAGCCTCATGAAATCACTGAACAAATCCGGATTCTTCAGACTAGTTCCCTTCACCGGATCAGCAATCTGCGGATCGTAGGCTTGGGGAATCTTCTTATATTCGATGGTCAAGAAATCGGAAACAAGCTTCTTTTCCTGCGGAGTCATATCATCACTGTTGTATTTGATGTCATGCGCAACCTGCTGAATGGCGAACGGGATGCTTTCCTGCTTGCCTCCTGGAGCAACGCCAAGTGCTGGCATGACAGCTTTTGGAATAATCACCATCATGATAACGGCAATCACGGCACCGATTGCGAATGCGATGCCCTTTGCTTTTTTAGATAGCCCGTTAATCAAAAACATCAGCAGCAACGACGGCACTACCACATAGACACCGGCTTTTTTGGTCAAACAAGTCAGCAGTCCACACAGCAGTATCGCAATGACAACCCAAGGATTCACCAATAATGAGCCTTTGGTCCGAATGGCGTCAACGAACAATATGCAGAAAGGCATGAAGAACAATGCGGAAATTGTATCTTTCGCCAGTGAAGAGAACATCACAGGAAGCAGAGGGAACAACGCCAAAAACGCCAGTTCCACATGGCACAGCCACTGAGGAACGCCGATCTTCCTCGTGTACAAAAGCATCCAAGAGAAAATCAACGGCGCAGCAATGAGCTGCACAACAATCAACAGATACAGGCCGTAGATGGGATTGTGGAAAGCCCACTGGCCAAAATCAGCAAGCCAGCCAAAAAGATAAGTCAGAACAAAAGGATGATGATCCGTGAATGGTTCCACACCATAATGGATAAGCAGCTGTTTCGAAGTGTCCGACCAATACACACCCGGGAATAGCCAGATTTCATATGGCAACCAACAAACGGCAATAACCACCGCATTTTTCAACCACGGTTTGACGGAATAACCATATTCGAAAAATCCATGCCGTTCCTTCTCATCCGTATCGCTTTTTAATGTTTTGCCCATCATGGCGACCAGCTTCTCAGCAAAACGGAATAGTATGCAGAACAAAACGCAGAGCAACACGGCCTTTGCAATCAATGCGTTCCGATTCTGCACAATAAAGCCATCCGGATTGGAAGCCTCATCCCCTAAGGCGAACATCACGCCAAGCGCCAATGGCACCACGACTCTTGGTTCGATTTTTCTCAGTGTCTTCATCCCGTTCATTCTCATTTCTTCTTTATTCAGCCGACCAAGTCATGATGTCTATAGTGCAAGCAAGCGTCCAATATAGGGGATTTTCCGAAGTAGTACGGAAATCACAAGGCATACAGCAAACACCAATCCCGCCAGATGCAACATGTATACGCCAAACGTATTCATGCCAATCACTTGGAATGCCTTAGCCCAAAAACCTTGGATACGCGCTCTTCCCAGCACCAATAGAATCAGTACCGTCGCAATGAACGTCGGCAATAGCCAATATCCATTTTCCACTGTCAAATTCGTGCCATACGCAACATGCTGGTATCTCTGTATAAGCAATGTCAACACATAGCAGGCAAGAATGCCAATGCAGGCTTTCCCGGAAGAGATACCGAACACAGGATGGTGATTCACGTCAGAATCGTTCTGCTGCCATTGTTTCGAATATCTTCCGACCATACCTCCGACCAAGAAATACAACAGAACATATCCATATGAACCGAAAATATAAAATTCGTTGAGAGAATTCAATATCGAGGCGAAATCATGGTTTACGGCAGATCCAACCATCTGCAGAACCAGTCTCAAGGAATCCTTCCCCACCGTGAATCCGACCAGAACAGCCAACAACGCCTTAAACACGGTTTTCCGCTCCGAATCAAAAACCATCTTCATCACGGGAAGGACCAAATACACCGCAATCAGAGCGTTCATAAACCAAAAATATCCGGTTGGATAATCCCCGAAGCCACCACCTAACAGAAATATAAAGAGGTTCTTCACTGTGACTGGATGTGAGCTATCAATAAAAACAAAGAATGCCGCAGCGAGCAAACGCCATATCGTCACCACAATGATGATATTCAGGGTTTTCCGATAGTGTTTGGCCTCATCCATAGGCCTTGGGAGAAGCAAAGCACCATTCACCGCGAAGAACAATGGCACGCACACCACGCACAGTACGGTAACAGAGGTTCCAACGAGGCTGCTGGAATAGAATCTCGTATAAAATGAGTAGTGGAGCATCACCACAAAAAACATGGCTATCGATTTAACAACGTCATACCCGACTATTCTTCTTTTCATGGTCCAAATCAATCTTACGAATCGGAATCCTATGCCCATCGCATAGCTCAATACATGGTACACGAGCCTCTCTCTTAAGAAACTGACAGTAGTGCACGAACACACCCCTATAAATCTATCCTTCGAGAGATTCTCTTCTTTGGAGAGGTGAAAAATGAGGAAATTCCGTACGCATTTAATTAAGAATTGCGCCTGCATCGTCATAATACCCAGCTTGTTAGCGGCCAACACCGCTTTCGCGGAAAATGCGGGGCATCAAAATACGATTAACCCTCAGACGACGAACGCTCTTTCCTACGCGAATACGCTGCCTGGGGGAATCTTCGCCATCGCCTCGACCTCGAATACGCGATACCTCCTTGACGTCAAGGGTGGATCATTCGACAACGGCGCTAACGTTCAGTTGTATAACAACAATGCCTCCTCCGATCAACGGTGGAAAATCACCCAGGATCAAAACGGATATCTGACCTTCCAGAACATCAAATCCGGAAAAGTGCTTGATGTTTATGGCGGACGGGCAGTCTCCTCAACGAACGTGCAACAGTACACGTCCAACCATTCCATGATATGAACTGATTTTTGTTCCGCATTTCCCCTAACTCGATGGGAGATGATGGAACCATGGCAAAAGGAACGAGATACACGCCGGAGTTCAAGGCGAAGGCCGTCAGGCTGTTGACCGAGTCGCGCGGCTCGTATCCGTCGGAGACCAAGGCGATCGAACAGGTCGCCAAGGATCTGGGGGTCGCGCCGGAGACGCTGCGCCGTTGGCGCAACAAGACGGACGCCACGGTCGCGGCGGAGACCAGGCAGCCGGCCGAGGACGCGATGGCGGAGTTGAAGGGTTTGCGGGCCGAGGTCGCGCGATTGAGGCGGGCGAACGAGATATTGACGACGGCGTCGGCTTTTTTCGCGGCGCGGCTCGACCCGACACGGCGTTGATGGTCGCTTACATCGACGAATTCAAGGACCGTTTCAGGGTCGGGCCGATCCGCAGGGTGCTGGCCGCTTCGCTGGACTGCGGGTTCATCACGCCGCGCGGCTGCCGCATGTTCAGATCCAGGCCCGTCAGCCGCATGGCCGCCAGGCACGAGGCGCTGGCCCGCGACATCCTCGAGATCCATGCCGATTTCTTCATGGCCGTGTGCGGGTACCGCAAGACGCACGCCCGGTCGTTGGCGCGGGGCTGGGATCCGGCCGAGATCGGCCGCGACCAGGTGATGAACGTCATGCGGGAATCGGGAATCCGCGGCGTGCGCCGCGGCAGGACGCCCGTCACCACCAAACAGGCGAAGGGCGCGGGCGGCGGGCCCGACCTCGTGGAACGCGGGTTCGAGGCGGAGTCGCCGAACCGGCCGCACGTGGCCGACATCACCTACGTGCGCATGGCCAACGGCTCGTTCGGCTACACGGCGTTCACCGCCGACGTGTTCGCCCGCAGGATCGTCGGATGGGCGTGCACCACCACCATGGACACCGGGGAGCTGCCGCTGCAGGCGCTGGAACAGGCGATATCATGGGCCGCCCCGCATGGCGGCACGGACGGTCTCGTGCACCATTCCGACCATGGCGCGCAGTACATCGGCCTCGTGTACACCACCAGGGTCGGGGAATTCGGCATGCCTCCCCCCGACCGGCACGGTCGGCGACTCGTACGACAACGCCATGGCCGGGAGCGCCGACGGCGCGTGCAAGACCGAGCTCGTCTGGCGGCGCAAGCCCTTCCGGGATTTGAGGGACCTGGAATTGGCGACGTTCCGGTGGGTCTCGTGGCGGGGGCTCGAAGCGTCCGCACCAGTCCTTGGGCTACAGGACACCGGAACGGACCGAAACTGGGTATCATGCAAACCAAGCGGCGCAAGCCGTCCCACTATAAGGGCGGAACAAAAATCAGGCCATATCACCTTCTCGCATGCAATCGTCGTAGACGCGTATAACACATCAGATGACAGCGTTTTGTTCGACGATCCACTGGCGTCTTATGGCGGAGCACAAAAGTTTTGGGATCACCTTGGTTCATTCCGCCAGGCCTATCTGTTGCAAAGCGTGGATGGTGACGCCCCTGGCACCGTGTCTGCGAAATAACATATGAAAACAGCAAAAAGTACCATGAGAAAACACATCATCATCGGTGTATCTATTATTGCCGTAATTGCTGTTGCGACATCATTAATTTTCCTCTTCCACCAAACCTCGAATGAAAAAGAATCCGTTGGTGCTTCCCCTTCTACTGGAGCCCATGTGGAACAGGTGAAACCGAAGACGTTCCAAGCAAACACGCTGCCATTCACCATCACTGGCGTTAATTCCAAAGCAGACACCGTCGAAGTCTCAGAAGGATCCAAACCGGCGGAGCTCTCGGATGGCTGGACGTTGGGAGGCGATTTCCGTCAAATCGCATCCTTCCCGACCGACATGGATACCGTATTCGGATCCGCCACTGACACGCCGGACAATTTGCAAAGCTACTCCGCTGCCATGCTTCGGCGAGATGGGTCGGCACAATCCGTTGGGCGGGAATGATTCCACCGAATACTACGAGCCTCAAGACGGTTCTGGAGACGGTTCACGAATTGTATGGCGAGCCTCGACCATCAACACGGTTGATCAGACCGGCTATGACAATTGGCAGATTCAAATCTGGGACAAATCCTCATCCTCATCCAAAGTTCTTGGCTCAGCCGAAGAAATAAACGGCACAAACGCCACGCCACAGACTTATGGTGAGATTGTGCCTACGGCCAACGATGATTATGCCTATTTCGCCTCAAATATCAGAATCAACGGAACATGGCAGGAATCCGTCTTGTCATGGAGTCTGAAATCCACTGGGACCCAAGGCAAAGCCACCATCATTGACTCAGGCAATTTCCCCGCCGCTACCCAAAAAGGCGTCATCTATGCCAGCTCAGCCGAACAGAAAACCAATAAATTCAAAGCCTATTCCAAGCTGATGCGGAACGACGGACAGGCATCGTCCACGGTCTTTTCCTTGTCGTCGAAAAATGCAAAATGGGGCATATCAGGAATCTGGGCTCACGGAAATTACAGAGCAGTCAGTTTTTCCGACGGCACCATCGACAGCGGCAATTACATCGGTCTCTGGTCAGATGACTTCGCGCATTGCCTTGCCTGGGTACATGTCAAATCATCAAGCGTCATCGCGTCGATGAACGATTCCTGGATTGTATGGGGATCCGGTTCCCAAACCGACAATGCCGGAATGTACGCTTTCAATTGGTCAAAAAAAGAAGTGAAATATCTGGGTGAACTTGAAGGTTATTCACGACCGACCATCGCTTCTGAGAATGACATAGTGATGATACCCAAACATTCCGATTCGGATCAGGCGGTTTCATTCACCGTTGGCCAGCTACGCTGATTCACTCAAGGTCGGCCAGTGCAAAGGATATAGTGGGATTCATGCCTGATAATTCGAACGTTTCTGTCGCCGTGCTTCTTCCCTGCTACAACGAGGAAGTCACCATCGGCAAGGTGGTGCGCGATTTCAAAGCCGCGCTGCCCGATGCCGACATCTACGTGTACGACAACAACTCCACCGACCGCACGGCGGAAATCGCCACCAGCGAAGGCGCCATCGTCCGCAAGGAGCCACGTCAAGGCAAGGGCAACGTGATCCGCGCCATGTTCGAAGACATCGACGCCGACGTGTACGTCATGGCCGACGGTGATGACACCTACCCCGCCGACGCGGCACCCGCCATGGTGGACAAGGTCCTCGAAGGCTACGACATGGTGATCGGAGACCGTCTGAGCTCCACCTATTTCCAGGAGAACAAGCGTCCGTTCCACAACTTCGGCAACCGTCTGGTGCGCGGTTCCATCAACGGCCTATTCCATGCGAACGTCACCGACATCATGACCGGGTACCGGGCGTTCTCGTTCACATTCGTCAAAACCTATCCGGTACTTTCGCATGGGTTCGAGGTCGAGACCGAGATGACCATCCACTCGTTGAACAACAATCTGCGCCTATTCGAAATGCCGATCCAATACCGTGACCGTCCGGAGGGCTCCGTCAGCAAGCTTGACACTGTGGGTGACGGCATCAAGGTGATGAGCACCATCTTCCGCATGATCCGTGAATACAAACCGTTGCCGTTCTTCGGAGGACTCGGATCCGTCCTCGGCATCATCGGCATTGTGCTATGCGGCAGCGTAACCGTGGACTTCTGGCATACCGGCATGGTGGCGCGCCTCCCCACGCTCATCGGCGCGGTTATGCTTGTCATCGCCGGATTGCTGCTGTTTGTGGCGGGAATCATTCTCGACGTCATGGCCAAAAACGATCGCAAGGCGTTCATCATCGATGCCAACCAGTTCGCCATGCTGCATCGGCATAAATAACGCATATCAGTTCATATAAACGTTAGGCTGGGATAATTCATGCAATTGTTCCAGCCTAACTTATTAATTTCATACCGTTACAGCAAAACTTGCATATACGATCAATACCAACGACAAGACCAGGGCCGACAAGACTTTGTAATCCTTGAGCTTGTGCCGCAATGCCCAAATCCGATCGAACAACCGTCCGCGATGCCGATCAATCGTGAAACGGAAAATCAACTGCCGGCACAGATCGCAAAGCATGCATGCACCGAATACAATCAATATCATGACGCATAGCTTCAATATGCCGATAGCATAGTTTCCGGCAAAAAGATCCTGGGCATGAAGCGCACCTGTCCACCAGGAAAACACAACAGGATGGTAGTGGATCAGATACACGCCGAATGTGGCGCTCGCAACCAAATTGATGATTGCCGAGTGGAAGCTCTTCTTTTCGCAAAGCAGGAAAATACCAAAACCGATAAGCATTGATGGCAATTTCCAATTGTCAAAGATAAATAACTGTAGTTCCGTCGGATGATTTCCTTTTAAGGACATCACATTTGTTCCGGCCCAGTACAATGTATCAATGGCGAATCCGACACCAATCATTTTCCAGCAGCGCTTCGTGGAAAAGGGACTCATATACCACTTGTAGTAGGTGATTAACACATACCAATAAATGAATACGAACACGGATGCCGTGGTGATATCGAACTGCACATGATATACCAATCCGCCTATTCCCCAAAGCATCAGCATTAATAACGCCAAGCGTCCATGCTCTTTTTTTCCCAGATTTTTCAGACCACTTTGAAGGAATGGCATCAATAGAAGGAAAATCACGTAGCTCGTCGGGTACCACCATAAATCGGTGGAAAGAGGCAATATGGAGCCAAAAAGCAATCCCCGCACGCCACCTATGTAGGTATCACCAAGACCTGCGGCAATCGTAAACGCGAATATTGTTAAGCTCCAAAACAAAACTTCGCGTTCAAGAAGCCAAGCCCGCCGCATACAGGATTTGAACGTCTGCTCACGTTCTGCGAGAAACCAAGCGGAAATGGTGAAAAAGATACAATTGCCAATCCAGCCAGCGTTAAGGAACATATTCTGCAAAATGAATTCCGGAATGCATATCGGCATCGCCTTAAGCGCTTCGGCAAGCGGGTTGCGCAAAATATGAAAGCCAACAATCATCAGCATCGATATAACGCGCAGCAATTCAATGCTCGAATTCCTTCGCGTAGCACTGGTCACGACCTGTTCCACAATCTTGTCTCTCGCCGTTTTCCCGCTACTTCACCCACTTCTGGGCGTTCGTGCCATTCGCACTGTACAACTGTACGTTAGCCCCGTTAGCAGTAGAGGCGCCGCAAACATCCAAAACCTTGTTCTCCGCGAGCGCGGACTGGAAGGTATATGATCCGTCGGAGTTCTTGATGACGATCCACTTCTGCGCATACGTGCCATTCGAGGTATATTGCTGCACGTTTGCGCCATTTGCCGTCCCCGCACCGTAGATGTCCAAAACCTTGCCGGAATTCGCACTGGCCAGTGTCACATAGCCGTTGCCGTCATGCGCCACTTTCCATCTCTGCGCGCTTGTGCCGTTCCCGGTCCAAAGTTGCACGTTGGCACCACTGTTCCGGGCAGCGCCGTATACATCCATTTTCATGCTTGCCTTCAGTTTCGAAGCAAAAGAATACGTGCCATCAGACAATACGTCCCTATTCGCATAGGCAAGATCATCCAATCGTTCCCATGTGCTTTTGTGCACCGGTGTGAATGTCCATTTCTGCGCTGCCGTGCCATTAGGAGCATACAGGCGTATCGCCGACCCATTGGATACGTTGTTGCCATTCAAATCAAGAACCCAATTACCGAGCGCAGACTGTAGATAATATCCGTTTCCCGAATCCCGGATGAACCATTTCTGCGCTGTCGTGCCATTCGCCGTGTATTGTTGCACAATCGCGTTGTTTCCTGCGGCGGCGTTGCGCACATCCAAAGCTTTGCCTGAATTTACATTCACAATCACGTAACTGTTGTCCGATTGCTTGATGAATTTGAAACGCTGTGCCTTGGTTCCATTATCCGTATACAGCTGAATTGCGACGGAATCAGCTTTGCTCGCATTCGGAATATCAATGTCGAAATTGGTTTTCTCACGCAGACGGATGTTGTATTCACCGTTCAGGCTAGTCACGGCACTCATCTTGCGCACATCAATAGAAGCCGAATCCTGCGCATAAGTCTTATTACCAAAGGCATTCATATCCACGGAGCCACTGATGCCGTTGATATGACCGCTTTCGGTGTACTGCCAGCCACGATCGTTAGTGCCGAATGCCGTGAATTCCATCCGCGCACCGTACTGCGCCACCCAGCGTGTCTTCGCATAGATGTTCGCATTGTTCAACGGCCCCTGCAAGTAGCTCGTGTAGGAGTACACGCCGAGATTCTGGTAACCGCCTGACTGCAACGCGCCATACCAAGCATTGACTATGCCGTTATACACGTTCGGATTGGTCGGCGGCGTGTGCCCGGTCCATGTCCACTGCTCAAGGTCGTAGTACACGGGATACTTCAGATCATTGGGGCTCACGCCCATCTGGCGGAGCTTGGACACCACATCGTTGCCCTCCTGCCTGGAACCGCTCGCATCCTCCGCATACGAGTACCAGTAGATGCCGAACGGAATGCCCAACCGCTTGCATTCGCTGATGTTGCGTTGCGCTTTGGCATCGGCGTCATTGCCCCATCCAAAGCCTAAACGTATGATCGCGCCTTCCACGCCGTCGGCTTTGGCCTTGGCCCAGTCGATATCCCCCTGCCATGAAGAGACGTCGATCACGCCTTTGGCCTGCTGGACGAACAGGTTGTTTCTATAGTCGAAGAAGGCTTTCGTATTGTTGTAGGTTCCCCAATGCGCGCCGTAATCGTTGCCATCGAATTTGGCAAGCTTCACGGTGGCTCCGTTTTTTGAGGACGATTGCTCCACGGATTGTTTCACAGATTGTTCCACGGCATCTTTCACGTCCGATGCACTCACCGGAATGAACGATTCGCCATCCGTCTTGGCCAGTGGATCAGGTTGCTGCGATTGCGTGCCGACCAGCTGAGCGTCCGTCACGGTTTCGCCGGTCTCAATGTTCTGTACATCACCTTCCGGCGTAACCGCAAGGTTCTCCGAAACCACAGTGGAATCGTCCGAAATGTTTTCGCTTACCGTTTCCGGCAGCGTCGCGTTCGGATTGTCCGGCATGCTGTTTGATGAATTCTGCGCATCATCCACAGTTGCGGCAAAAGAACTTGGCGTATCCTCAATCGCAATATCCTGCATGGCGTAAGCCGGTACCACGGCAACGGAAACCGTCATTGCAACCACGGAAGCGGTGGTCGCAATCTTCATCAAGCTTTTCGGCGATATCATCGTCAGCCTCTCTCACAAAACGCATTTCACGCGTTGACGCAATTGCACACGCAAAACTTAAGTGTATTCTGAGATGTCCCCACTCAAAATAAAGCAGATGGACTCCAGACCAAACTTCACATTTACCGAATATGCCACAACATGAAGTGCTGGCATTCGGAAGTGGAACGGGTAACATACCTTATGTATTGTCATTTGGGAACAGAGGACCTTGTCGGGCCACCTCCAATAGACAACATCAGAACGGTATCACGGACTCCTGGAGGGAAGCATGGCACGGCACGAAAGGCAGCCAAATAAAGCTGACAGTCAAGCAAGTAACGTCCGCAAGCCCCGGGCTTTCAGCAGTACCGCGACCGTCGGGACCAGCAAATCCAACAATTCCGTCAATGCCACCAATCGTGACGAAAAGCTTAGAACAAAAGCACCGGGGACTTCCTACCGAACGGCTCCCGAAGATCCGTTCCAAATCGCCATATCGCAAGGCGTGCAAGATGGCGACACTTGGGTGCACAACCATGTCAAGAACTTGATTCGCCGTTCCATCATCGTAGCCGTTATCGTCGTTGCGGTATGCATTGTGGTCTTCGGCGTCATGGGCGTGAGAACATCGCAGAAAATGCGCGAACTGAATGCCATTAACGACTGCAGAGACGCGGTTGCCGCCATGAACGCTTCATATTCCAAGGATTTCCAGCTCAAGGGAAAGATTGTCGACGCATTTTCCAGCATGGATTCCTCATATGATCTGGAAAAGCTCAGCACCTTGTATCAGGAAGAAGTCAAATCGCCGAAGGCGCTTGACTGCAAAGCCGACCCGTCCGGGACCACCAGCAAGGCCAACACCGAACGAGCCGCATATGACAAACAGGCCAGAACCTTCGAGCGGGCGTTGACAAAGAACGAGGCAAATCAAAATTGAATACGAAACGATTGGCAAGAACGGCACTTGCCATTATCGTAACCGTAGGAATAGTCGTTGCCATCATCGTCGGGTGCGGCCCCAAATGGGGCAACGGAACGGCAACCGGTAAAACCGGATCGCAATCCACCGCCACCGCCCATACTGCGGCCACTGTTGATGTGCAGCTGCCCTCATACTACATGGACAATATGGTGTTCCAGCGCGATCAGCCAATCGTAGTCAAAGGCAACGTCAGCTCCACGGAAAGCAACCCCATCGACGTTTCGAAACTGTCAGCGACACTTACGCAAGGCAAAACCTCCGAGAGCGTCAAGGCAAAGGCAGCGAAAAACGGCAGTTTCACCTGCACGCTGAGCGCGCAAAAGGCAAGTCTCAATCCGTATTCGCTGCAAGTGCAGTACGCCGGCAAAACCGTGCTGAAACTGGCCAAAGTGTATGTGGGAGACGTCTTCGTAGCCGCTGGCCAGTCGAATATGGAACTCAACTATGTGCAGTATTACGAAAACGCTACTTACAATTTTGGCAATGGACTAATCACGACAGGCGATTTGCCGAAACCGCTCGTAGATGACAACGTGAAATTTGTCATCGCAAATCATGATGTTGAAGACACTGATTTTCCACTGTCCGCTGTTAATCAGAGCGCCGATGCATGGCTGACTGCAGATTCCACGAATTCACTGCACCTCAGCTATCTGGCTCAGCAATTCGCCATGCAGTTGCGCGCCAAGCACCCCAATGTGCCGATTGGCATCATCCAGACCGCGTGGGGTGGCACGCCTATTCGCCGGCATGTACAAGGCGGCGACATTTATGCGAACCATATCGCGCCGTTGAAGGGATTCCATGTGGCGGGCGTGCTGTGGTATCAAGGTTGCGATGACGCCAATAATTACGGAACTGCTTTGCAATACGAATCGCAAATGACCACGCTCATCAACCAGTACCGTAACGTGTTCGGACGCAAGGACCTGCCGTTCCTGTACGTACAGCTCGCACGCTGGCCAAACTACCAGTACACGCAAAACGTGCGAGAAGCGCAACGGACTACGCTCGGCAACACCAACCTGCACGATTCGTCAAACGTGGCGATGACGGTTTCCCTTGACACAGACAAGGGCACATCCGCGCTAATCCATCCGCTCGGCAAAGATATTCTCGGGGCGCGCATGGCCGCGCAATATCTCGCCATGGAAGACGGCACCACCGTACCCAACGGACCGCTTATCGGACATGCCCGGCACACTGCGAACGGCGCAATCGCCTTGTCTTTCCGGAACGGCACCGCAAGCAGGCTGAAAGCCATGCAGCCGAACTATTCGAAAACCGCGAGCGCAATCGCACCAAACTATAAGAGCGCTCCGAAAGCGACCCCGTTAAGCGGTATCAGCAATATCGCCGCTCCCACCACTACGGCATTGCAGGGGTTTGAGGTCGCCAATTATTCCGGTCAATGGCAGGCGGCCAATGCCACTATCAGGGGCAATCAGGTGTTGCTCACCGCAGCCGATGGTTCAATACTGAACGATCTCAACGCCATGAGCCAGGTACGTTACCTGTTCAGTGGCAATCCGAAGTGCGCGAGCATGCTGTACAACGACTTTAATCTGCCGGCTAGCCCATTCATCACTATTGTTGAGTGATCTTTGTTGGGGGCCGCCGCTAGATAAACCAATACGGGCGGGATAAGTACGGGCGGTCTGAGCCGTTGCTTGGCCTGCTTGGTCATGTTTTGAGCAGGCTGTTCCGGCTTCTGGTTTGGATTCTGGTTTCCCGCTTAAACCATGAAGACTGCTGCAGCATCGCAGAAACTAGACAAATGTCATTTTTCCACCGGTTTATTTAGGCACATTCCACTCCTACTATGGCATACGGAACGAACGCGAGCGCACAATCACAGATCGAATGCAAACGTGCGCAGGAGAGGAACCACCATGAGGAATCGTATTGCAGCAGCTGCAGCGGCGGGAATATTAACCATCGGCATGGCCGTCCTGCCTTCCGCGGCTTCGGCCAGTGAAGTCGCACCGTCTACGGACGGACTGGCCGGCAGCACCACCATCAGCGGGCAGATCGACCAGGATATGGCCGTGTGCACCGATCAGGCGTGCGAGGCCGTGCAGCACTTGAACAAGACGAATCAGCAGATCAAGTCGGATATGGAAACCGCCAAGCAGCACGCCGAGCAGCTGCATCAGAACGCGCACGAGGACGCCGACGCGCTTCGCCAGTACGGCGAGCAGGCCTGGAAGAACTACCAGGAGGACCGCGAGGATATAAAGAATGCGATTGACGGCGCGGTCAAGCGCGGTCAGGAGCGTCACGACGCTCTGCATCAGGATATACAGGACACGCAGGCCCACCTCAACCAGATGCATGCCGATATGAAGGAGACCCACGACGAACTCAAGACGAGGCATGACGCGTTCGCGGCGAGCAGCCACCAGTGGCATCAGTCGTTCATCGCGGCGCTGAAGGACGCGAACTCCAAGACGGGTCAGCAGGGCGGCTCATCCGTTGCTACCGGCACGCATGGCATCACGGCTGGAACGAATGCCGGTACGACCGTTACTGGAGTCAACGGCACCACTGGCACTGTGCGCACGGCTGCCGACACTGGCGCGAATGGTGCTGCAACTGGATCCGTCACAGCTTCCGGCGATCAAACCGCCGCGTCCACCGGCGCGCTGACCAAGTCGGAATATGGACAGCTTGCACAAACCGGCATCGGCATTTCCCTTGCCTGCGCAGCCATTCTGCTGCTTGCCGGCCTTGCCTACGCCATGAAGACGTTCGTGCAGTATAAGCGCGAAACCAGCGAAGACTGAGCCGGCTCGCTGCCGGACAGCGTTTGCTTCATCGACTCATGAAAAACGGTCTCGAATATATCGGGACCGTTTTTTCATGCGCGTTTTTCGTATGTGCTTTTCATCTGCTATACGCATTGTTGCGATTCAATTGGAATGACGTAGTACAGCGACGTACAATGCAGCGCGAAGCGCGCGTACCGTGCGTGAACCGCGTGTATGTCCAGTATTCCCACTGATTTGTTACGTTGGCCGTTCTGATCAGCCCACTGGTCAATTCGCATAATGGGGAGCACTGCTGGCGATTCGCGGCGACGGCGTATCGCCATTCCCCGCCGTCCGTCCGGTACTACCCGCGCTCCCCACATCGCCGGCCTTTTCAGCATTGCCGATGTTGGTTCTACGCAACGACCCCGCGGCCAACGAGCGGATGGATCGCCTGCGCTGCGCCTGTTCCGTCTGCGAAGCGGACTGAACTGCGGGAAAAGCGCCCGTTACGGGACGAATACGACCGGTTGCGGTCGGAATAAAGCTTGGTGGCAAAACCTGCGTTGTGATGGCGCTTATGGATGCCATCTGCGGCTGCTGCGTATTATCAGGACCATCCGCAGCGTCTTTTTCTTTCACGGTTTGCGATTCTTCCGCACGATTCGCGTCATCATTCGCATCCTCGCCCGTTTGCAAGGCAGACCCAGCTTCGCTCTGCTTTTCTTGTTTTTCCTGCTTTTCCTGCGGAGCGGCCTGCACATCACTCTGCAATACGATTGGCGATGAATTCGAACGGCGTCGGGCAAGCGCCGCCAGAGAGTCACGAGTATCAGCATCGCGTTGGTCAGTCTGCTGGCTGCCGGCAGCCGTCTTGTCAACCATCGTCGTGCTTCTTTCTCTCAACGTCACGATTTCGAGCGTAACGTAGCGCAGCGCAAAAGTGCGCGTAAAACGACGATGTACGCAACTCCCCCACCGAATCGCAATCAAATATCGACATATGAGGGCAAACAATCCCATTATTGAGACCACAGACTGGCACCAATAAGCCGCAGCATGACAATCAGGGACTTTCCTGGATGCCGGCCCGTACACGCGAGACTTGCGATACGGGACGATTCAAAAAACCGAGGCCAACGAAAGAAGCATTCGGAGGGAATCTGGAAGGAACCGGAAAACGGAGTGGAAAAGAAGGAACCCCAGAAACCGAATGATTCCAACGGTTTCCAGGGTTCCACTCCGGGCGGAGAATACGAGATTCGAACTCGTGAGGCTGTTACACCAACACGCTTTCCAAGCGTGCGCCATAGACCACTAGGCGAATTCTCCAATTATGCAACGCTTTCCGGTGTCTATCCGTTAAGCGCAACTTGACTAGAATACAACAGGAATGGCAGAAGACCAAATCGGCGTGTCGCTCTACCAAATCTGCAAAACATATAGAGCTCCAATATCGATTCAAGGTTAGTGACGTTTTGCAAGACTCTCCAATAATCCGGCCCAACATGTACATCTCGTATTCACGCAACATAGAATGACGGATAACCACGGATGGCGTTTAATGACCGACTGTCGTCCACGTAAGCGTAAAAGGAGCGGATGATGATCAGCCAAGAGAACTACGACATACTGAAGGAAAAATACGGAGATGCGTCCAGCTGGGCCGTCTGGAACACGGATTACGCGGATTCCAAGCCCAGCCGCAATATAAACGATCTGAGTGTATTCGACTCCCCGAATCTGTCCGAATTGAACACTGGCTTCGTGTTCGTGGGGCTGAACCGCTCCGGTAAACCCAAGGACGGCAACGCGGAGAAAAAGCCGGACAAGCCGAAGGATCCGTGGTTCAATTTCCATGCGGGAAGGAACGATTTCAAACTGCGATATGCGCTGCAGGGCACACGGTATTGGGGAAGCTACATAACCGACGCAATCAAGGATTACCAAGAAACCGATTCCGTTGAAGTGGAAAAGACACTCGGAAAAGAACCGGAACGCGTTGAAGAGAACCTCAAGGGATTGAGGGAGGAGCTCGAGCTGCTCGGTGGCAGGCCCGTGTTGGTGGCCCTCGGATACGCCGCCGAGAAAAAACTGAGAAGCATGAGGTCGGAAGGGTATGAAGTGGTCAGGATATTGCATCCCGCGGCCCGCGGCATCAACAAAGAGGGGTATCGCGATAGAGTGCTGGAGGTCCTGGACGACATTCGAAGATAACGGGGCATCCGGCTTCGAACCGA
>OMER01000196.1_pt1 | contig 62220 bp, 59 predicted proteins | sample 1645431 | NCBI WGS metagenome assembly OMER01 (sample SAMEA103958144, study PRJEB25191) | human gut metagenome | reverse complement strand
GATCGAGCGTCTTAAAAATTAACTTAATGACATTGACTCTAAGGGGACTATATCAAGAGCGGCTTTCTCACGTTTTTTCATTTATGAAGTTGGGCGAAAACCACGGCTTTCAACTGCTTCACTGCACATGTAACAAATTTACAGATTCTCAGATACAGGAAACTTTGCGGTGGGAGTAACGACCAGTGCGGCGGTCAGAGCATATCCGTCGGTACAAGCGCCGACGGCGTGGTTTTACAATCATGAAACGTCAGTTAGATTACCCTAATCTAGCAGCACTTCTCCATCCGTCCACGTTCTGCCGTTACTTTTCCCACAACCCGCAGACGGTACACCCGATGCGCAGTCTGCCGCCGGCGTTTGAAAGGGATACACTGTCGCTGAGTTCCATAAGCATGGAAAAATGCTTGCGGACGTATTCGTTCAGTACCACGACGGGAAGCGGCACGTCGAGCGTCAGGCTGGCACTGAAGCGGGTTTCGGTCGGCTCTTGAATGGTCAGGCTTCCGTGCGTATGGCGCATGAGCGCCCCGGCGTGGCCGCGCAGGCGGTCAAACTGCTGCCGCTTGCCCTCGCTGGGAACTGTTCCATGAAAGTCGCCGTCAGACTCGCCGAGGATCAGGTTGATAATGTCTTGTTCGTTCATGTAAAAAACTCCTTTGCATTTTCTATAGTTATTGTTCTACCGCGTTTTCTGATTTTGTCCCGCTCAAGACGTTTTTTTGCCGCTGAATTTTCAGCCGCGAAACAGGTGCTTAAATTTTCAAGCACGGGTGCGTCATATTTGACGCGGGGAGGTGTCCTCAAAAGTGAGGAATCGCCGCTTTTACCGTACCGAATTACGATCGCTCTGCCTTTGTACGAAAAACATACGAAGGGGTCTGCTCAAAATTGCGCAGACCCACTAGAATGTGTGTGTCCCCAGAATTGGGGATACCCCCTATTTCACAAACCGGAGCGGAAAAAACAAATCGATCAAACCGTTTTCCAAAAAAATTTATAAACGGCAGTTTAAAAACGGAGATGCTGGAATTCTTGCATAAATTGGAGAAAAATATTATAATTATTGCGGAAAGGAGATGGTTTTGTGCCATATATCGCATATCTGCCGAACAGCAAAGTTACGCTTCTGGATCTCGACGAAGTGGCAGAGGTTTTGAATGTCTCCCGGAAAACCGCATACCGATACTGCAAAAGCGGAAAGCTTCCGTCTAACAGCGTCAGCGGGCAGGTCATGGTTTCCGAAGAAACGCTGCTTGCCTTTCTGCATGGTGCAAAGCCGCAGAAATCTGCGACCCGTACCGGCCGGTATGCCGCGCGTGGTCAAAGGCTGGAGCCACCTGAATTTGTCGAGTTCCCTCCGGATGATTTGGACGGAGTGCGCCGGATCGAAGGATATTGAAGTTTTTACGCGGAAAATCGTGCTTTTTCTGGATTTGCACCGGACAACAGAATGCTATTATTTACCACATTCGCGGATGACAAGGCATTTTGACACCGAAAACGGGGCACGAATGTGGGTGTGGGGGAAGTGTTCCACGCCCGCCCATGTTCTGTAAATGCTTCCGTGACGGCGCACACGCCGTTCTGTGCGGCTTTTGCGTGCTCGGCGTGAGAGTGTCCCATGAACATGGCGCATCGCCGCACAGAAGGGCATAGGCGAGCTTAGAACAAACGTCCGAAATTCGGACGGCTGTACATACCAGCGGCTCCTGCTGCCGGTCTGAGGTAAGACGCTGTAGGCTATCATGGGACGGTAAAGCGCCGCCTCTGTGGTATGTCCGAAAAACGGACGAACCGCCGTGCATCATTCCCCCACAAGTGGGGGGGAAAACGGTACCTGCTCTTTTTTGATAGGGTTCCCAACGTTTTGGGAGAGACTTTCGCGGACTTTTCCGTGTTTTACTCATTTCTGAGTAATGGACAATTTCGTCCCAAAGCCTATACGGGAAAGCACAGTGCGGAGGGCATATTTGTGACACCTCCTGCATTGAACGACTTCCGACCCGTACATTTTTGAACGGGTTGCTATCTCACAAAATCCAGATTTGTATTCAGCAGCAGTTACTCAGCGCAAAATTGCGCGCAATGAAATCAACGAACGGATTTTTTCGTTGGCTGCTGCGCCTATAACCAAGCAGACGAATTTCGTCGTGTTGGTCTGCACGTCCGAAATCCGGCCAACAAAACCAAAGTTGGGCGCGTCAGCAAGCTGCCGATGGGTGAACGAGCGCACCGACATTTTCTGTGATGAATTTTCAAAGGCTGCATTTCCCAACTATTGGCTGTTGATTCCGTTACAGTCAGAAGGGGGACGGTTCGTTACACCGCCCGAGAGTCGCTAAACAAGAAAGGGAACGTTCCGAAAAGAACGTTCCTTTCTGCTTCTTTCACAAGCGAAGTGCTTCCCACAGGGCGGCTTCTTCTGCGGCATCCGGCTTTATCCTCTTTAACTGTAAAACTCTCGTACGTCTGCATCTGCATCTGTATCTGTATCTGTATCTGCACGTGACCCTATAAGCCTTCCATAGAGACGGTATAGGCAGGGTATAGGGGGGCTACCCATTAGACCCATACCGAGCATTCGCTCCGTCACGCCCATGTTTCTGTGAATTGGAATAATCTTCAAACGCCTCATCGATGTATGGCCTCATGGCGCAAAAAAACGACGTTCGATAGGGGATCTAGCACAGGAGCAGATTTGTTTTGAAAATAGGCAAATGCGGCCTTTAACCCTTTGCCAACGTTTTCATCTGGGACTGCGTCAATGGTGGCCTTCGACGACAGAAAGCACTTAAACCAAGTTGCACGTTTTTCACGTTTCTTCAAGTGCGGCTCCCCCTCTCCAGAGCCGCAGCCTCCGAATTTCGCGCTGCACCTGCTTGCAACGAAACCCAGTGCTCCAGTCCAGCCCGATCAACCAGCGTCCGCCGGCCGATGCGGAAGGCCGGAAAGTCCGCCCGGCGCGTCAGCTCATAGGCCGTCGGAACGCTCACATCCAGAATTTTTGCAGTTTCCGGAACGGAAAGTGCCAACTTTTCAGAATTTTCAGACATTTCCCAAATCCTCTATTGCTAATTGGTCGATGGCCTCGAAAAGCTTCGCCTTGAAGTCGGGCGAAAGCTCTCGACGCATGAGCCGGGACAGCCTGTAGTCGCTGAGACCGACTCGCTCCGCTACGCGCCAAAGCCAAATTCCGTGCACAGAAGCGTAAGTGCGAATGTCCTTGCTGAATTTTCTCATTTTTTACCAATCCTCCTTAATTGTAGTCAAAGCAGTGGTTGCAGTCCGAGGCAAACTCATCGCTCCCACAATTCCATCATACTCAGTGCCACAAATGTTTTTTGTACATCGTTATGTAAACGAGAAGCGCGCCATTTTAAGCCTATAGCGGCCGGGCGATATACGGCTTATCAGGAATGGGTTCCATATCGTTCACCGTTTTCCATGATGCCTTCACCGAGTACGGAAACTAGTTTTTCCGCAGTCTGGCGAGAACAGCTTTTTCCGTTCTTTACGGCTGTGACGGTGCAGCGTGAAAGTCTAGACCGTTCCGAATTTTCTGTAACTGAAAGTCCTTTACGCACTTGCTCAACCTTAAACATGATTCTGTCGATTCTCATTTTCAAATTCCTCCGATCTTTAGCGTTTGCTAATTTTATTATAGATAAAGCAAAAGCTAAAGCCAAATAAGAAATATTATCATTTGCTAAAACGGATGTTGATTTTCAAACTAGCTGGGTTAATATAAAAAAGGTGATGAATATGTGTGATAATTCAAGCATGACAGAAATCACGTCTGCATTAGCGGAGAAAATCTCTAAAAAATAGCAGAGAATATTAGATTTGAACGAAAAAAGGCTGGGTTGACCCAGGCTGAACTTGGCGTAAGAATTGGCGTTTCCGGTTCGATGATCGCGCAATATGAAAGCAGCGCTCCATATGCAAGGAGACCCAAGTGGGGGACGCTGGAAAAACTCGCAAACGCCATGGAAATACCACTTGCCAGACTTCTGGATCTATCTTCATTTTGCAGTCAAACATTCTGGACAGATGCTTTCCGCGAAGGGCTGCAGAACGAACTGGAGCACGTCGATTCTTCTGATGCTTCTGGTATTGATGCCGCATATATGAGAAAAGTTGCCGCTGGCGAATCAGGCTTCAGTTTTGAAGATGCGTGCCAAATATGCGATGATCTGGGCATTTCGCCAAATGAAATTCTGCGTTGGGACGAACGAAAGAGAACGACGACAGACCATTTGACGGATATCGTAATTCGGAAGGAGGGGATGCAAGATGGCTAAACGAAACGCTGCGGGAGCGGGCAGCATACGAAAAAAGACCGTCCTTCGGGACGGCCGGGAATATGTGTATTGGGAAGCACGGCTGACGGTCGGAGTTGATCCAGGGACGGGCAAGCAGATCCGCCGCGGCTTCTCCGGCAAGACGCAGAAAGAAGTCCGTGAGAAGATGCAGGCCGCGGCTGTGACGGTCAATGATTCGACCTATCAGGAGCCGACGAAACTGACCGTGTCCGACTGGCTCGACGTCTGGCTTGCCGAATACACGGGCGATGTGAAGCCGCTGACCCGCTCGACCTACAAGAACAAGATGGAAAGCACGATCAAACCCGCACTCGGCGCTGTCAAGCTGCAGGCGCTCAAAGCCCCGCAGATCCAGAAGATGCTTAACGACCTCCAGCGCGGCACGAGCGGGCGCAAGCCGCTTTCTGCAAAAACGGTTCTGGATATCTACGGCATTCTGCACCGGGCGCTGGAGCAGGCCGTCGAGGTCGGCTATCTGCGGATCAATCCTTCCGATGCCTGCAAGCTACCGCGTGTGGAGCACCCAGAAATCAAGCCGCTGGACGAAGCTCAGACTGCTGCCTTCCTGAACGCGATCCGCGGCCAGCCGTTCGAGCGACTGTTTATCGTCGATCTGTTGACGGGATTGCGGCAAGGAGAGCTTCTTGGCCTGCGCTGGAAAGACATGGACTTTGACGCCGGGACAGTGACCGTTGCGCAGCAGCTTCTCAAATCCAAGGAAAAGGGCAGTGCGTACTTCTTCGGCTCTCTGAAAAACGACAAAACCCGCCTGCTGACCCCGGCGCCTTCGGTGATGAAGGCACTCAGAGAGCAGCGGCGGGTACAGACGGAATGGAGATTGAAGGCTGGGACGCTTTGGGAAGATCCGGCCTGGTATTTACGGATGAGCTGGGACACCATCTGTCCCATGTGACCGTGCGCAAGCATTTCAAGAAGGCCGTGGAAAGCATCGGCATACCGGAAGCGCGTTTTCATGATCTTCGTCATTCGTTCGCTGTCAATTCCCTGCAGGCGGGCGACAGCCCGAAGATCGTGCAGGAAAACCTTGGCCACGCGACGGCGGCGTTCACGCTGGATGTTTACGCCCATGCAACGGAGCGCATGAAACGGGATTCTGCGAACCGCATGGAAGCCCTGTTTCAGAGCACAAAAAAGGCCGCTTCCAGCCTGTAAGGGGAAAACATAGGGGAAAACTGCGCTTTTGAGCAAAGAAAAGACCTCGAAAACGTAGTGTTTTCAAGGCCTTTTTCCTGGCGCGGAAGGAGAGATTCGAACTCTCGCTCGCTTTTTAGACGACTACTCCCTTAGCAGGGGAGCCCCTTCGGCCTCTTGGGTACTTCCGCAGGTCGAATCAAAACATATGAGGGAAAGAATGGCGGAGAGAGTGGGATTCGAACCCACGGCACATCGCTGTGTCACTGGTTTTCAAGACCAGCTCCTTAAACCGCTCGGACATCTCTCCGAATCACTGCCTCAAAGACGGTGATAATTTTACCATACAAAATCCGGTTTGTCAATCTGTTTTCGGTGCTTCCTCCGGAAAAATCGCGTGAGGGGGACAAAGCGCTTGACAAACGTGCTATAATATTCAAAGAAAGAAATTCACATAGAGGGTGTTTTTATGACGAAAATTGATATTTATTCCGGCTTTCTCGGCGCGGGCAAAACGACTCTGATCAAAAAGATGATCAAGGAGGCCTATCACGGCCAGAAGCTCGTCCTGATCGAGAATGAGTTCGGCGAGATCGGTATTGACGGCGGCTTTTTACAGGAGGCCGGCATCCAGATCACGGAGATGAACTCCGGCTGCATCTGCTGCTCGCTGGTGGGCGATTTCGGCCGCGCGCTGCACAAGGTCATTGACGAGTACCATCCGGATCGCATCCTGATCGAGCCGTCCGGTGTGGGCAAGCTCTCCGACGTGATCGGCGCGGTGCGCAAGGTCACGAGCGACGACGTGCAGCTCGGTAATTTTGTGACGGTGGCGGACGCGACGAAGTGCAAAATGTATATGAAGAACTTCGGCGAGTTCTACAACAACCAGATCGAGACCGCCAATACCATTATCCTCAGCCGTACCGACGGCATGAAGGAAGAGAAGCTCGACCAGTGTGTGGCCATGATCCGTGAGCACAACAAGGACGCGGTCGTTGTCACGACACCGTGGGACGAGCTGACCGGCGAACAGCTGATGGAGGCCATGGAGCAGCGCAGCACCATCGCCATCGAGCTTGCAAAGCTCGAGGAGGAGGCGCATCACCACCATCATGACCATGACGACGAGGACGATGACGAGTGCGATGACCCGGAGTGCAGCTGCCATCACCATCATGACGATGATGACGAGGATGAGCATGAGCACCATCACCACGATGACGATGAGGAGCATGACTGCTGCTGCGGACATCACCATGACGAGGATGACGACGAGGATGAGCATGAGCATCATCACCACCACCATCACCACGATGACGAGGAGTGCGATGATCCCGAGTGCAGCTGCCACCATCACCATGACGAGGACGAGGAGGGCCACGAGCACCATCATCACCACCACCACGGCCACGACGCCGACGAGGTGTTCATCAGCTGGGGTGAGGAGACGCATAAGAAGTACACCAAGGCGGAGATCGAAGGCTGCCTGAAGGCGCTGGAGGATGCGGAGAAGTACGGCATCGTCCTGCGTGCGAAGGGCTATGTCGCCAATGCCGAGGGCGAAAAGTGGATCCACTTCGACTATGTTCCCGGCGAGCCGGACATCCGCGACGGCTGCGCGATGGTCACGGGCCGCATCTGCGTAATCGGCTCGAAGCTGAATGAGAAGGCTGTTGCCGAGCTGTTCGGCACAGCGGAATGAGAGGAAAAACCATGACGGCTGTTCCGATGTACGTTTTCACCGGCTTTCTGGAGTCCGGTAAGACCCGCTTTATCCAGCAGACGCTGGAGGATCCTCGCTTCAACTCCGGGGAACGGACGCTGCTGCTGGTGCTGGAGGAGGGCGAGGAGGAATACGACCTCTCCACCTATCCCTCCAAGAATGTCTATATCGAGACGCTCGACTATGACGAGCTGAGTCAGGAAAAGCTTGAGGAGCTGCTCAAAAAGCATCGCGCCGAGCGCGTGGTGGCGGAGCTGAACGGAATGCACCTTGCTGCGGATTTCTACCTGAAAACGCCGGATTCGTGGCAGATCGCGCAGGAGGTCATGTTTGCCGACGCGCAGACCTTTATGAGCTACAACGCGAATATGCGCCAGCTCGTCGTGGACAAGCTGGCCGGAGCGGAGCTGGTCGTGTTCAACCGCATGACGCCGGGCGCCGACATCATGCCGTTCCATAAGATCGCCCGTGCGGTCAACCGCAAGATCGACATTATCTATGAGTTCTCCGACGGCACGACGCAGTACGACGAGATCGAGGACCCGCTGCCGTTCGACCTCAACGCGCCGGTCGTGGAGATCGCCGACGAGGATTACGCGCTCTTCTACCGCGATATCACGGAGGAGCCGAAAAAATATGCCGGAAAGACCGTGCGCTTCAAGGGGCAGGTGGCCCGCCTGCGCAAGGAGAAAAACGGTATGTTCGCGCCGGGACGATTCGTCATGACCTGCTGTGAGGCGGATATCACCTTCATGGGCATCCCGTGCAAATTCGTCGGAAGCGCCGGGCTGATGGTCAAATCGTGGGTGACGGTGACGGCGACGGTGGAGGTCAAGTACCACAGCCTCTACAAGGGCGTCGGCCCGATCCTGACGGCGCTCACCGTCGAGCCGGCGGAGCCTGCCGCGCAGCAGGTAGCGACCTTCTGAGCGTAAAACGAAGCATAAAAACTCCCGGAGCACATGTTTGAAGTGCCCCGGGGGTTTTTTGTGATAGGAGGAGCCTCCCGCGCGGAGCGCCTATTCCGAATCCCGATAGGCGCGAAGGCCCTCGCGGCCCTCGTCCGTGACGGGCTTGAGCCACTTCATGCTCTTGAAGTGGATAAGGCAGGCGATGGACTTCGGGATATCCTCCGCGAGGTAGGCGACCATGACCACGCCGACGAACGGAAGCTTCAGAACGTTTGCGGCCAGATACGTCAGCGGGATGGAGACCAGCCAGAGGCTGCCCATGTCATAAAGCATACCGCACAGCGTATCGCCGCCGGAGCGGAATACGCCGACGACCTGTACATAGGAGATGTTGCGGAACCAGACCTCCAGCGAACAGAATACCGTTACGGCCAGCGCCGTATCGAGCGTCAGCTGCGAAAGATTGCTGCCGGAGGAGAAGATCGAAATGAGGGGATAGCGGAAAAGAATGACCAGCCCGCCGATGACCATGCCCAGAAGCGGGATGAGCACCGAGAAGCGCCGCGCGTCCTCCACACCGCGCCGGATCTTTCCGCTGCCGATCGATTTGCCGACCATGATGACGCAGGAATTTCCGAGGCCAACGTAAAACGCAAAGGCCAGATCGGCAAAGGTCTTGAAAATGGTCATACCGGCGTAGTATTCATAGCCGATGTTGGAATAGATCATGTTGATGATCAGAATACCGAGCGCCCACATACCCTCGTTGAACACGACGGGCATAGCCCGGCGGTAAAAGGCGCCGAGGTTTTTCAGCCCGAAGGCTGTCAGCTCACGGATGGGGCCGATCAGCAGGTTTTTCTCGAAAAGCGAGAACAGCAGGATCAGCACCGGACCGAGCCACGAGGAAATGCAGGTGGCGAGGGCCGCGCCGGCAATGCCCATCTCCGGGAAGCCGAACGCGCCGAAGATCAGACCGTAGTCCACAAAGGCGTTGGCGATGGTCGTGAAGATGGAAACATAGAGCGGCAGACGCACGCGCTCCGTGTTGCGCAGGACGGTGCAGAGCACATTCGTCAGCGTGACGGCGGGGTAGGAGAAGCAGACGATCGAAAGATACTCGCAGCCTGCGGCGACAACGTCCGGGTCCTCGTTGAAAAGCCCGAGCACCCACGCGGGCGCAAGCCTCGCCACGATCAGGAACAGAACGGTCAGCACCAGGCTCGTCAGGACACCCATGCCCAGCACCCGCCGGATGCCCTTGTAGTCCTTGATGCCCCAATACTGCGAGATGAATACGCTCATGCCCGAGCAAAGCCCGAAGCCGAGCAGTGCGCACAGCCAGCCCCACTGGGCGGCCATGCCGACGGAGGACAGCGCGATGCTGCCCAGACGCGAGACCATCATGGTATCGACGAGCTGGAACGAGCTGGTCAGCACGTTTTGCAGCGCGACCGGGATGGCCAGCGCAAGTGTGACGCGCCAGAACGGCTTGTCACCGAGATATTTGCTCCATTTCATAAAAAACACTCCATGAGGGAAGCTCCGAACCGCCAGGTTCGGCCGTTTTGTCAGAGCTTCCGCAGAAAACGGTGAAAAAGTGGGGATGCTGCTCAAAAGCAGTATCCCCACGAAGTTTTTCGGATGGTCGCGTGAGTGACCTATTATGCCATGCCAGCAGTGATGATGGCCATCTTATAGACCTCGTCTGCGTTGCAGCCGCGTGAGAGGTCGTTGATGGGGGCGTTCAGACCCTGAAGAATGGGGCCGTAGGCCTCGAAGCCGCCGAGACGCTGTGCGATCTTGTAGCCGATGTTGCCGGCCTCGATGCACGGGAAGATGAAGGTGTTGGCGTAGCCCGCGACCTTGGAGCCGGGGAACTTCAGCTGACCGACGACAGGGGAGACCGCCGCGTCAAACTGCATTTCGCCGTCGATGGCAAGCTCGGGCGCGAGCTTCTGGGCCTCGATGGTGGCATCATGGCTCAGCTTGACCGTGCCGCCCTTGCCGGAGCCCTTGGTGGAGAAGGAGAGTAGCGCGACCTTCGGGTCGATGCCGAAGAAGGCAGCCGTGCGCGCGGACTCGACCGCGACCTCCGCCAGCTTCTGTGCGCCGGAGAACACGACCTCGCCGGTCGTCTTGTCGAGGGTGTCGGGATAGTCGATGTTGATGGCACAGTCGCCCATGCAGTACTTCTCGTCGTTGCCATCCTTGTCCTTGCGGAACAGGATGAAGGAGGAGGAGACCAGATGCGCGCCCTTCTTCGTCTTGACCAGCTGGAGTGCCGGACGGACGGTATCGGCCGTGGAATAGGTAGCGCCGCCGAGCAGAGCGTCGGCCTTGCCCATCTTGACGAGCATGGTGCCGAAGTAGTTGCCCTTTGCAAGCGCCGCGCGGCACTCTTCCTCGGTCATTTTGCCCTTGCGAAGCTCGACCATCTTTGCGACCATCTCGTCCATGCTCTCATAGGTGGCCGGATCGATGATGGTGGCCTTGCAGATGCAGAAGCCGCCCTTTTCCGCAGCAGCCTTGACCTCGTCCGCGTTGCCGATCAGGATCACATCCATCAGATCCTCCTTGAGCAGGCGGTCGGTGGCTTCCAGAATACGGGCGTCGGGTCCTTCGGTAAAGACGATGGTGCGGCGCGTGGCCTTCAGAGCGTCAAGCAGTTTCGTAAACATAGTATATACCTCCAATTTTGCGGATATCCGCACATTTCTGCGTCTAGTATACAACGATTTTCCCCGGGACTCAACCATTTGTGAGAAATTTTTTCAGATACACCCTATGCTTCGGGCAGAGATATAAACCGCCCCGCTGGAGACGATGTCTCCAACGGGGCAGAATGGTGGGTGAATGCTTGGCGTGGCTGCGCAGATCAGTTCTCGTCGTCCGTCACGCAGACGAACGTGTCCTCGCCGCCGTCGTCCTCGTTCTTGCCGGAGGCGGAGGAATCGAAGGCGCTGCTGAACTGCTCGCCAAGCTCCTTGCCGAGACGGCCCAGCTTCTGGCCAAGCTCGTTCATCGAGCGCTCAAACTGCTTGCTGTCGAAGCCGCCGCCGAACTGGAAGCTGGCGGACTTGCCGCGCTTTTTGCCGCTGCCGGTCTGGAAGGAGAAGCCGTTGGGTGCGGAGGACGCGCCGCCGTGTACCTTCTCGCAGCTCAGCGAGCCGCCCGCCGTGACGTTTCCGCCCACGTCGCCGCAGGTGACGCTGCCGGTGGCCGTGACGCTTCCCGTCACATTGTCGCAGTTGACGCTTCCGCCGGAGGCTACGTTGCCTTCGACCGCGTCACAGGTGACACTGCCGCTGGTTTTGATGTCGCCGGAAACATCGTCGCAGTTGACGCTGCCGCCCGCCGTAACGCTGCCGCCGACACTGTCGCAGTTGACGCTGCCGCCTGCCTGAACATTGCCGGTGATATCGCCGCAGGAGACGGAAAAGACGGAGTCAATGTTCAGCGCGGGGCCTTCATATTCAAAGGTGATCCGGCTGGCCTCGGGGCAGTCCGTGACGCCCTGCGCGCCGATGAGCGTATGTCCGGCAAAGAGCACGGCGTGGAGCGTCTGGGGATCGTCGTCCCACGGAAGGTCGAGCAGAGCACTGGCGGAGTCTTCGGAGGCGTCCTCCTCCGCTTCCTCGTCCTGCTGCTGTGCGACGCCCAGCAGCTCATCCACACGGACGTGGAACACCTCGGCCAGCTTCGGCAGCAGCGTGATGTCCGGATAACTCTGGCCGGTCTCCCATTTGCTGACGGCCTGCGCGGTGATGCCAAGCTCCTGCGCCAGCTGCTCCTGCGTCATGGAAAGCTCCTTGCGGAGCGTGATGATCCTCTGTGCAAAATCGTTCATAGTATATTTCCTCCATAATCTGATCGATGGCTTTTGATTTTCTCGTTTGCGGGCCTGCAACTTATGGCTCCATTATGTCCGCGAAATCCGAAAAAATCAATAGATTATCGGTTGAATTGCAGAAAAAACAGACAACCGCCGGTTGAAAAGCACACCTTCTGCACGATTCAACCGACGGTTGTATGCGATTTTGGGGTCAGGCGGCGGCTTCGGCGCGTTCGCAGCGCACGGCAAGGCGGGACTGGCCGCCGACGGTGCAGGTGAAGAGCGTCAGATCCCAGTCGCCGCTTGTCATTTCCTCGACGGCATAGGGCGGGAGCGTTTCCAGCTCCACGACCGTATAGGAGAACACGTTCCCGTCCATGTCCGTGAAGGAGAGCGCGTCGCCCGGCGCGAGATTTTTGAGCGTGCCAAAGTGGCCGGAATAATTGTGCCCGGCGATCACCATGTTGTCAAGGTACGCGGAGCCGGAGTAGCGGCAGGGCGCAGCCTTTGAACCGGAATCGCTCCACTCTCCGAGCACCGGCAGCTCCAGCCCCAGCGACGGCAGACGCAGAACGCCGATATAGCTTCTGCTGTCGATCTCCTCCGACGGCATTTCCATCTCCGGATCCAGAAGATAGTCCGGGAGGAAGGTCTCCTCTGCTGCGGCGGGAGCTTCGCCCGGTGCGGACGGCGCGGAAGCGCCTGCTTCCGCCTCGGCCTCACGTTCCTCCAGCTCCGGCGCGAGCTGCGCCGGTTCGGGAAGGTGAGCAGGCCCTGTGCATTCGTCACACCGCTGTCCAGCGGCGTCAGACGGTCGGCGGCGGCATACGCGGCCAGCGTCTCGGCCAGCATCCGCCAGCCGTCGCTGTCCAGACCCGTCAGGCGGACGGGATAGCCTGCAAAATCGCCGGTCAGGGTGAATTCGCCGTAGGCGTCCACGGAGGCGACATAGAACAGGTCGAACGGAACGCCGGAGACGGGCTGCCTGTCGTGCTGATAGTGGATCGTCAGGCAGACCTCCTGCGTGGAATCGATCGGTCCGGCGGCCCGTACCGGCGCCGGAAGCAGGGCCAGCAGACAGAGCAGGCATAAGAAAACAGGTATGATGCGAGAATTATGCGTTCGCATTCCCTTTTCCTCCCTTGGGTTTCTTTTTGCAGCCGGAGGCAAGCAAAACAATGAGCAGAATCAGAAGAATGGGCAGCGCCACGGCCGGAGCAACGAGCAGCGGCTCGATCTGGATGGCATCGGAGGTCACGCGGATGGCCTCGGACTGGTTTTCCACGCGGTGGCCGCGAACGAGCAGCCGGTGGGAATTGATGCCGTAGGGCGTGCAGGTCACGAGTGTACAGAGATCCTTTCCCGGCTCGATCTGGAGCGCGGAAACGTCGTCCGGCTCAACGATCAGAATGCGGTCTACCTCATAGGTCAGCACCTCGTCGAGCACGCGGATCACGAACGTATCGCCCTCGATGAGCTGGTCGAGGTTGGTGAAGAGCTTCACGCTGGGCAGGCCGCGATGGCCGGAGAGCACACAGTGGGTGCTTTCTCCGCCGGTCGGGAGCGAGGTCCAGTCGAGATGGCCGACGGCGATCTGGAGGACGGAATCGTCCGTCCCGTGGTAGATCGGAAGCGAGAGCTTGATGGTCGGGATCTCGATGTAGCCCATGATGCCGGTGCCGGTGATGTCCAGCAGGCTGTCATACTGCGCGCGCTGTTCGTCGGTCAGGAAATAGCCGTTTTCGCGTTTCAGCAGAGACTGGTTGTAGTCTCTGGCCGCCGACCACAGCTCGTCATACCGTGCCTGATCGAGATTCTGCACGTCGGCGGAATAGCTGGCGACGGCCTGTGAGGCGTGGAAGGAGTTCCAGTAGTCGCTTACAGTCGGGTACAGAAGCAAGGACACGCCTGCAAGCAAGATCAGGACCAGAAAAAGCGTAGATAATTTGTGTTTCATCTTGCAGGATTCTCCTTGCGGCTGTAGGAGGGGCGGAGTGCGGATGCGCTCCGCCCCTCGGACTTTGATTCAGTGGATGGTTACAGGATTAGGGAAGTTCTGATTAAATCAGCGGCTGTGGACGGCGAGAGATTTTTCGTCAAGACAAGGTTTGAAAAACATGGGAATACTGTATGCATTTCTCATTTTTCAAACCGCAGGATTGGCGGAAAAGATCCGTCGTCCGCGGTCGGGAATTTATTCAGAGGTTCCTTAGTTCTCAGAAGCGTTCATGCGCTTTCTGGTGACGAGCACAACGCCCGCGACGACGACCAGCAGACTGCCGAGAATGTAGAAGATCGTGGTGCCGGTGCCGCCGGTGGAGGGAAGCTCGGTGCCGGAGTTGTTTTCAACATCGAATGCGAAGAGGTGATCTGCTCCTGCGGTCAGGCCTGTTTCACCGTTCTTGACCGTCCAGGTGCAGCCTTCGAGCGTTGCGTTTGCGGTGATCGTGATGGTGATCGGATCCTTCAGCAGGTTGTAGCCGTTCGGAGCGATCAGCTCGGTGATGGTGTAGGTGCCTTCGCCGAGGCCCTCAAAGGTCAGAACGCCGTTTTCATCGACATAGCCGGTGGCGTTGATCTGCGTGGGAACGGTGGTCTTGTCAACAACGGTCACCTTTTCATACTTCTTGTTGACATCGTCATACAGATCGGCGTTGTAGCCGTCCACATTTTTGTCCGTGACAGGAGCGGTTTTCGTATACGTGCCGTCCTTGAGCATGTAGTAGGTGCGGTTTCAGAGGCCTTGTACATGGTCTTGTTGATCAGAACGACCTTCATTCCAGTACCCTTGATCTCGAACTTGGCACCGGTCAGTGTCTTGCCGGGATCCTTGCCGTCGACCTTCGTGAGCTTGAGGCCGGTGATATAGGTCTTGGTCTCAACGGTCGGAGTCTCGCCGACAGGGGTGCCGGGCTTGGGCTTGTCGGGATTTTCGGAAGTGCCTTCGCCCTCCTGATTGGGGTTGTTGGAGTAGATCAGCTTAACGGTGTTGGGGTTGCCAGTTGTGGGATCAAGCTCTGCGTCCTGATTGAGCGTTGCGGAGTAGGTGAGCGTGATGGCTGCGTCGGTCTGACCCTTGTACTGGATGAAGTTCGTGAACACGATCTCAAGGCTGGTGGTGCCGCCAGCATTCTTGGTAACCGTCAGCGTGTAATCCGTGTCCTTAACGAGCGTTTTGGCACCAATGGTGATGACCATATCTTCATTGTAGGTCAGGCCCGTGGACAGCGTATCCTCCATCACAAAGAAATACTTGGTGTAGCCCTTCATGTTGGGAACCTTGGAGGTGATCTTGTAGTTTACAGAATCGCCGATGGAGGCGTCGTTGGCACTGACATCGCTGTTTCCTTCTACGATCTTCTTATCCACAGACGGGGCGTCGGCCTTGACGTTGACCTCAGCGTTGGGCTTGGCCGTGGTCAGGGAGCAGGCGGCGGTGACGGTCTGGTTGTCAGGCGCGGTAGCCGTACCGGAAACCAGATAGTAGCCGGGAGCCGGGACGGAGATCGTGGCGGTCTCGCCTTCGGCAGTGGCCGTACCGGCAGGCTGAATGCTGTTCGCAGTCGCATATGTGAGCGCGGCCTTTGCAAAAGCGTCCAGTGCATCGCTGTCGTTTGTAAGCGTACCCAGATATGCGATCAGAGCTTCACCCTGATAGTTGTTTCCGCCAACGGTATAGGTGAAATTGGCGAATTCCGTGCTCACCGTGTAGGAGACGTGCCCCTCCTTGTCATAGGTCGCGTCAAGAATTTTGTAGGCATTGTAGGTGTTGCCGTTGATGGAAATTGCGGAATTTGTGTTCTTGACAGTGATGCTGTAGGTCTCCGGTGCAGCAAACGCTGCGGTGCTCATAGCCAGCACGAGAACCAGTGCCAGCGCGAGCGCAAGAATGGATCTTACCCGTTTCATGTTTTGTGTACTCCTTTTTATCTCTCTTATATATATCCTTTTCGGATGCAGACATCGGCGTTCAGCAGCTTCGCCGGTTGGGTGGAGGCTAAAAATACCTCCTTTCACGCCTGCGCCTCAGAGTGCATCCATACAACAGACCGCCTGCTGTGAGAAGAAGTCCGCCTATCGTAAACCAGATCGTACCGGCTCCGCCGGTCTCGGGCAGGGCATAGCCCGCCTCATTTGTGGCGACGATGGTCACATCCTGCGTCATTTTTTCGATGGTGCAGGAGCTGCCGCCGCTGGCCAGGGTGGTATTCTCCTGTGTGAAGGTCAGCGTGTAGCCGTTATGCTTCGGCTCGGTGATCGTCACCTCGACGCCGTAGGGAATGTCGAGCGTTCCTTCGCCGCCATTCGCAAGGGAGAGCTTCTGTTCGACCGTCTTGCCGTCCAGCTCATAGGAGATGGTAAAGTCGAATTTCTGCGTCGTCTTGCTGTTCGTAACGAGCTTTCTCAGCGTCAGCTTCCGATCCGACGGAAGATTTGTGACATTGAGGATGACGCCGCCTTCATTCACAGCGGCAAGGGAGCTGCTGTCAGAGGCCAGCCTGATTTTGCCGCTCGCATCCACATGGAATTTGACCGGCTTGTCAAGCGCCTTGAAGCCCTCGGGGGTCGTGACCTCCGTCAGCGTGTAATCGCCGGGCATCAGGCCATCGAGGCGGACGCTGCCGTCTGTAAGCTTGAGCTGATCGGTCGTTTCCGGCGCACTTGCCGGATCGACCGGGACGAGAATCCATTTCTGAGCGGCAGAGCCATTGTCCTCGTAGACCTGAATCCGTCCACCCTCAGCAAAATTGGCGCCATTGAGATCCAGAACAGCCTTGGATTTGTTCAGGACAGCTGCTCGCGGCTTGAATTTGAAGGAGCCGTCGCTATTCACGATCAGATACCATTCCTGCGTCGAGCTTGTCGTCGGTATGCTGGGATTGTCCCAGAAATGGACAAGCGTAGAGTTGGCAGTCTGATTTGCATCCAAGTCAAGCCATTCGCCGTTGGAGCTGCTCTGGAAGCTGTAGGAGCCGTCTGCCTGCTGGTAGACATAATACTTCTGCGTATCCTGACCGTTTTTTTTCTGGAGCTTTGCATCCTGATGCGAGCCGGCCGATGCCTGACCGATCACATACTCCGGATGCGCTGCCGAGGCAATGTAATACAAGCTGCCGCTTCTGGGATTCTCTGCCGTGCTCAGGTCAATATAATCCGCATTGCCAGTCGGCACGACGTATGTTTTGTCGTCCTTTTGGACGAAATTCATCACATCATTGGCGTTTTTCAGCTGGAACACCGCGCCGGTCAGCGGCTTGCCGTCCTGATCGAGCTTCTGGAGCGTCAGGCCGACACGGCCGATCGTGTTGGTGAACACGACCACGCTTTGAACGTCCTTAATGACGGTGCCGGAGGCCGTACCGCCGGAGGAGACCACGCCGTTGACCGTATTCGTGACGGTATAGCCCGTGGAATCCAACTCCTTGACGGTGTAGCGCAGACCGATGGGGAGATATTTGATGTGGATGGACTCGCCGTCCTTCAGCGTGAATTCGCTGCCCTCGTGGAGGATCAGTTCGTCGGTGGTGCTGCCGCTGCGGTCGGTCTTGGTGTAGGAGTAGTCGTCGAGGATCTCCTTTCCGTCTTTGTCGGTGAAGTGGATCTCAAAGCGGAACTCCTTCGTCGGGTCAGATTCGCCGACGACCGTCTTTGCTATCTTCAGGTCGGCGGTTTTCTGCTCGATGTTGATGCCGGAGACGGACGGAAGCGTGAAGCCCATGTAGCAGGTGGAGCCGGAAGCGCCGCGCTCGGTGTAGAAGAAGGAGAGCGTGTGCTTGCCTGCCCGCCCCTTCTCCAGATAGTCCCACAGGTTGACATACTCGCCGACGGAGGAGTGAACGCCGCCGATGTCGCAGACGAGCGTGTTGTCCAGGAACACCCACATGTCGTCGTCGCCGAAGAAGTAATACTCCAGCGGGCCGACATAATCCTCCGTCAGCGTGAATTCCACAGCGTACTGCATACCGAAGAAGGAGTTGTGCGCAACGCCGTCATCGCTGTCTGGGAAACTGCCAATTAAAGCAGTTCGGTTAGTATCGTTGTTGCCGTCCTTATTCTCAAAACCTGTGTATTGAACGGTAGAACCGTATCCGCCAGTATGAGGATCTGCGTTGTAAATGGTATCCAACGGCCAGAAATCGTTTGTATAGATAGTCTTATGCGCCTTCCCTTTATAAGGAGATGGATTGAAGAACTCCTGCAAGCCGTTAATGGTCTTTCCACCGACAGTGGCCGAGGAAAGCGTGTACCGCTTGTAATGTCATAATCGTAGAATGTGGCGGGCAGGGGCTGTGAAGTGTTTGCACAGTCATAGATCAGACGGATGACGGTGCTGTCGTGAATATAAACGACCTGCTTGTTGGCATCTGCCACATCCGAGCGGTTCGTGAAGTGAACGTCCGTTCCGTATTGATCCCAGTCGTCAGAATTGGTGCTGTCTGCACTTTTGCCTTCCTTCAGCACCCAGACCGCCTTGAGCGTATAGCTGGAGTTTTCGGTCAGCTTGTCGATGTAGGACGGATTCGGAGCCTTGATGTATTCGAATTTATTGTCCGTATACATGCGCGTTAACTCGTCCTTGGTTGCGACGGTGTAAAGTGTGGTCGGGTCGCCTGCATTTTTATTGGTGGTTTGACCGGTGCTTTTCAGATAGATATTCAGCGTGGAATTGTTTGCGCTGTTTGTCGGCAATTTTCCGCCGCTGGTATCAAAGACCTTAAGCGGCGTCAGACCACTTGCCTCCTGCTCGCCATCCTTGACGAAGCGCGGGAGATTCGCGTAATACTGGACGGTATAGGTCGGGTTTGCCGTTGCGGCGTTTACAGCCAGAAGGCCGCTCTGCACAGCGGCGTGCAGCACCGGCGAGACCTCGCCCGGCGCGATGGATGCGCTGTCCAGCTCGCGCAGGCTCTGCGTCTCGTCCTCCTGCATGACGGAGATGGAAATGGCAGGCTCCGCCTCCGGGGCCGCGTCCGCAAACACGGAAAGCTCCGCCTCGACCGGCGCAAGCGCGCTCCGCGTGAGCGTGATGTCCGCCGTCATGGTAAAGGCGGAGGTATCCAGCGTCGCGCCGTCCTGCGTCAGGGCAAGCTGGCGCAGGATCCATTCGCCGGAGGCGTCCGGCTCCTCGCCGTCTGCGGCGTTCGCCGTGCGCAGCATTTCCGTCAGCTGCGCTTCACTCTGGGAGACGGGCGTAAGCTGAAGCTCTGCGCTTTCCAGAGAGATCGGACTTTCAACGTACAGGCGAAGCGAAAGCTGGCTGTCCGCGTAGGAGAATTCGTATGTATCCAGACCGACGGCCTGATAGCAGGCGTCCGTGTGCGTGTGCTCGGAAAGCGTGCAGATCAGAGCGCCGCTTTCATCGTAGCAGTTCTCGTCGTGCGTGTGCTCCTCAAGGCCGCAGAGCGGCTGCTTCGCCGCTTCATAGCAGCTTTCAGTGTGGGTGTGCTCGGAAAGCGTGCAGGTCAGAGCGCCGCTCTCGTCGTAGCAGCTCTCGTCATGGGTGTGCTCTTCAAGGCCGCAAAGCGGCTGCTTTTCGGTATCCTCCGGCGTTTCCGGCTCCTCCGAAGCGTTCAGAAGCAGGCCGTAGCCGAGGACTTCGCCGTCCGCATAGCTGTGCGTCTGCGAGACGACGGCCTTGCCGAGATTGCCCTCGATGGTCTGGAAGCCATCGTCCGAAATAGCGGTCACGATGCCGACGTGGTCGGCCAGACCGTCCGCATTCTTGTCGAAGAACACCAGAACGCCGCGCTCCGGCGCGCCGGTCGTGTAAAGTCCGGCCTGCGTCAGAAGCTCGACCCAGCGGGTGCAGCCCGCCTCATATGGGAAGGCGCTTTCCGGGATCCCGGCGTAGTGCAGGCAGAAGGAGGCGAACATGGCGCACCAGTCGCCGTAGGGCGAGCCGTACCACGCGCCGTAGCGGGTATAGCCGTGTATGTAGCCGCCCTCGTCAAGAATGTAATTGTTTGTGCTTTCGTGATAACCGAGCTGGCTTTCCGCGACGGCGATCAGATCGTCCGCCCAATTGCCGGAAAGCGCGGCGGGAAGGGTGCGCTCCCAGATGTCCGCCGTTTCCAGATCGGCTTCTGGGTTGGAATAGCAGAGCAGCGTATGCTGGTGCTCTTCCTTGCCGCAGATCAGCGTTTCCTTATAGCAGGTGTCGCGGTGCTGATGCGTTCCGGCACCGGAAGCGCCCTCGCCCTCGGTGCAGACCAGAACGGATTCCATGCAGTAGCATTCGTCCGTGTGCGTATGCTCCGGGCCTTCCTCCTGACCGCAGGCCAGCACGAGCTGGGGCTCGTAGCAGGCGTCCGCGTGCTCGTGAATATCTTCGTCAGAGCCGAGCGTGCAGATCAGCTCGCGCTCATAGCATTCCTCGGTGTGCGTATGCGCTTCCTTGCCGCAGTAGGTCTCGCTCGTCATGGTGACGGCGGGCAGGATCAGCGCATACGTCGTGCAGAACACGACGACGCAGGCCAGAATGGTCACGAGCTTGCTCCAGCGCCGGAAGCGGGAGTGCTCCTCCCTATAGCTTTGTATCTTTTTCGGCAAGCTGTTTTGCATGATGAAGATACCTCCTGAGATCACCGCACCGGGCCGAAATCACTGAGCGGCCAGATCCGGAAAACGACCTTTCCGACGATCTGGTCCTTGGCGATGCAGCCGACGGTCGTGCTGCGGGAATCAATGGACACGTCACGGTTGTTGCCCATCACGAAATAGCGCTCGTCCGGGACCTGATACGGCAGCTCGATGTTCGTTTCGCCGTAGGCTTTTTCCACCAGATACGGTTCGTCGAGCGGCGTTCCGTTGACGGAAACGTTTCCATTTTGATCGATGTTGACCCAGTCCGAGGGGCCTGCGATATACCGCTTGATGAGAAGCTTGTTGCCGTGGTAGAACGCGGCGATGTCGCCCGGCTCGAAGCTGGCGGTTTTGACGGAGACGACGATCTGCCCGTCGGCGAGCGTGGGGACCATGGAGCTGCCGTAGATCCGCAGCACCGGCATCCAGAGCGTGGCGACCAGAACGGCGGCCGCCGCGACCACGATCAGGATCGCAACGGTGCTCCGCAGCGTCCGGCTGTAGCGGCGCTTGTAGCGCAGGCGTTTGCGTTCCTTTTCGAGCTGCTCGGTGGTCGGCAGATCGACGGGCGTGTTTTTTTCGTGCTTCATCGGTCAACTGTCCCTTCTGACAAGCGAACGTAATTTCTCGTGGGCCTGAATGAGATTCATGGCGCGCTGCTCGAAGCGGTCCCACTTTTCGGAGACCTGCTTTTCGGCCTCGTTCTCGAGCGCCTGCGCGCGGCTCTGCGCGTCCTGCACCAGCCGCTCGGACTGGCTCTGCGCGCTTTGGAGCATCTCGTCGGACTGCTTTTTCGCGTCGGCCAGAAGCGCGTCGCGCTGCTGCTCAGCGGCCTGCGCCCTGGCGTCCATATCGGCGGTCGCAGCGCGGATGGAAAGCAGATACTGATCCGCCGCGGCCTGCGCGGCCTCCAGAACGCCGCTGATCTGGACGGCGGCCTCCGCGATGGAGCCGGCGTTTTCGATGTGCAGCTCCTTTTCGTCCAGCGCGGCCTGGAGCTTTTCAATCTGCGCGGCGTTCTGCTCATTCTGCTTCTGAAGCTCGTAGATGATGTCGATGAGCTCCATACGGCTCAGATGCTTCAATTCTTTGTCTGTCATGGCTTTGCACCAACCCTTTATATTCGGAGTCCAAGAACGGAAAACAGAGGCTGTATGACCGTCTGGTAGACCGTATTGAGCGTCCGGTCATCGCCGGAGAACTCTCCGCGCAGCACACGGACGGCTGCGTTGACGCTCCCGTCGATCATGTTTGCGACCAGAACGCCGCTGTCATGGCGCTCGGAGATGTGAAAGCGCTTGTCGAGCGCGTCCATAAACGCTTCGAGCGTCCGGTAGTTTGGAATGCTGCGCGCGGCGACGGCCTGCGTGTAGTATTCGGAATGGTAAAACGACCAGTAGAAGAGCGTCCGATCCGCGTCGGCGGTCAGGTAGCGCTAATAGGCGGCCCAGAGCGCGCGGCAGTAGACGTCGATTTTTTCCAGCTCGTGTCGGTGGGGCGGATCGTTTTGCAGGAAGCCGGACAGAAGCGCGCCGATCTCCGCGTCGATGGCGAGGTAGCAGCTCGTAAGCAGATCCTCTTTATTTTTATAGTGCTCATAAACCGTCGGTGCGGCGATGCCGGTCTCGGCGGAGAGCTTCGGAAAGCTGAAATTGAACATGCCGCCCGCCGCAACGAGCCGCCGGGTCCCCAACGTGATCTGTTCTTTGATTTTTTCCGGATTCCGGTTCTTCATGCTGTTCTGCCTCTATTGCAGGAAATGAAATTCCTAGGGTGTATTCTTCCAACTCCCAATGTGACCGGCAGCGAGGAATTTTTGCGTTGAGCAAGACATTTTTTCGCAGGAATACTGACGTATTTCAAGGAAAAATGGCGCAGCGCAGCGTGAAAAGACCCGCTGTCCGGGTGCGTTGGGAGTTGGAAGAATACACCCTAAAGACCTTTAGGAAATGGCGTAAAAAAAAGTCCGCGCCTCGCCGACATCGGACGGGGATTTTTCAGAGCGGTTTTACCGGCGCGATCTCCCAAATGCTCCGGAAAAACGCATATCCAGCAAATTCTCTCAAATTCCGTGTCGTACTATAGCACTTTGCATAGAAAAATGCAAAAAAGCTCTGCTTTTGCGTAATTTTTATGGAAAAGCACGAAAATAAGGAAAGTACTGCGGCAAAAATGGAAGCAAAAAGGAAAAGAGGCGGGGCGACAACGCCCCGCCTCCGGCGGAAAATGCTTCAAAGACGGCTGTCCTCCGCCTCCGGGCAGGACACGGCTTGCTGCGAAAGAATGCGGACGGCCTCGCCGGTGAGCGGATGTGTGAACGCCAGCTCTGCGGCGCAGAGCTGCTGCGGCGCAATGCCGCACTGCGCGGAATAGGCGCGGGAGGCGTCGGTCGCGTATTGCGGGTCGCCGAGGATGGGCCAGCCGGAGGCCAGACAGTGCAGCCGCAGCTGGTGCGTGCGGCCGGTGATGGGATGCAGCGCCAGAAGGACGGTGCGTTCCCAGCGCCGGAGAACGGCAAATTCGGTGACGGCCTGCTGGCCGCGCACATCGACGATGCGCAGGAGGCTGCCGCCGCCGAGCTTGAATACGGGCAGGTCGATCGTGCCGCAGTCCGCGTCCGGCGCACCGTAAACGCAGGCGCGGTAGGTCTTGCGGATGCCGCCGCTCTGATGGAGCTGGCGGAATTTTTCGTGGACATAGGCGTTTTTCGCCAGCAGCACCACGCCGAAGGTGTCGCGGTCGAGCCGCGAGACGGGATGAATGCCGCAGCGCTGGCCGGTTTTCTGATAGTAGGCCAGCAGGCCGTTTGCAAGCGTGCCGTCGTTGCGGCAGGGGGAGGGGTGCGTCAGAAGCCCGGCGGGCTTGTCCAGCGCGATGAGCGCCTCGTCCTCGTAGAGAATGGAAAGCGGCATTTCTTCCGGCGAAAAGCCCTCGACCGTTTCCTCCAGCCGGACGGCGACCTCGTCGCCGGTGCGGACCTGGTGGCCCGTGTGCGCGGGCGCGCCGTTTACCAGCAGTGCGTTCTGCCATTTCAGCCGCGAGACCAGCGAGGAGGACATGGAAAGCTCCCGGCGCAGAAACGTATTCAGCTTTCCTTCGCGCGAAGCGGTGCAGCGCAGAAGCATAAGACGGCCTCCTAGGACGAATATTATAATGTATTGTACCGCACGCGGAGGCAATGCGCAATCAGAGATTTCCGGAAAGTCCGGCGTGATCCCAGAGCTGTTTAAGGAAGATCACGCCGATGGGGAACAGGATCATGCCCGCGACACCGGCGGCCCGGAAGCCGGTGTAGAGTGCCAGCAGCGTCAGCAGCGGATGCAGCCCGACCTGCTTTCCGACCAGACGCGGCTCAAGCGCCTGACGGCTCAGCGCCGCCACGCCGTATAAAACCAGAAGGCCGATGCCGCGCCGCAGATCGTTCTGCAAAAACTGCGTCAGGCTCCATGGGATCAGGATCGTTCCCGTGCCGAACACCGGCAGCGCGTCCACGAGCGCGACGATCAGCCCGAACAGGAGCGGATAGTCCACGCCGAGGATGGCTAGTCCTGCCGTCACCAGCAGGAACATCACGCCCATGAGCTTGAACTGTGCGCGCAGCCAGCCTCCGAGCGATACCTTCAGATGCGTCAGCAGCTTTTCCAGCCGCGTCCGCCACGTCTCCGGCAGGCGGCTTCGGAGCGCATCGCGGATGGCCGGAAGATCGCCTGCGGACATGAAGCTGGCGAGAATGGAGGTGATGATAAACAGGACAATGCCCGGCGCTTTGCCGAAAAAGCCGGAGGCGAAGTCGAAGAGCCAGTCGTAGATCCGGCTGCCGAGGACGGAGCCGCTCTCAAAGAGGCTCTTGATGCCGGAGCGAAGCCCCGTCCCGATCCCGTCCGGCAGCTTTCCGGCAAGCTCCAGAAGCCGGGCTTCCAGATGGCTGAGCGGCCCGGCCAGCGACGCGGCCAGAGCCGGGAGCTTCCGCAGAAAGCCGCTCAGCTCCGTCAGAACGGCGCGCAGAAGGAAGAAAAGTCCGGCGAACAGCCCGCCGAAGATCACCAGCACGCACAAGAATGCGGCCAGTCCGCGCGGAAGCTGCGTCCGGCGCAGCAGCAGCGCGACCGGCTTCTGCACCAGCGCCGCGACGGCCAGACCGATGAGAAACGGCGCGAGCACAGGCAGGAGCACCGCCGCGAACAGCCACAGGCCCGCCGCACAGGCGGCGGCGATCAGCGCCCCGCGCCAGATTTTTTTCATATCCAAGGCATTCCCTCCGAAAAAAGCCGGAACCGACTTGAAATTTGCCGCCGAATCGTGTATAGTAACCACCATATAAGGACACATGCCTTTATATCAAGGACGGAAAGGAGCACATTCGATGGAAAAAACACCGAAGTACTACATTGTAGAGGCAGCGGCCCTGCCGGATATCTTCCGGAAGGTCGCGGAGGCCAAGCGCCTGCTGGAGACCGGAGAGACGGACAAGGTCAATGTGGCGACCCGTGCCGTCGGGATCAGCCGCAGCGCGTTTTATAAGTACCGCGATACGATCGCGCCGTTCCAGAATCTGATGGCCGGGCGCATCATCACCTTCCAGATGATGCTCAAGGACAAGGCTGGCGTCCTGTCGGCAATACTATCCATTTTTGCCAATAACGGCGCAAATATACTCACCATCAATCAGAGCATCCCGACCGGCGGCCGCGCGATGGTCACGATCTCCGCGGAGACGGGCAATCTGACTTGCTCGCTTGAGGAGCTGGTGCATACGATCAGCCAGACGCAGGGCGTGGTCAAGGCTGAGATGGTCGCGGGATAAGGAGGGCGCTATGCAGAGCTTTCAGTATTATATCAAAACGAACGTGGTTTTCGGCGAGGGAAGCGTTTGCCGCACGGCGAAGCTTGTGAAAAAGCACGGCGGAAGCCGCGTGCTGGTGGTCTACGGCGGCGGCAGCGCCAAGCGCAGCGGCCTTCTTGACCGGGTGTTTGCGCTGCTGGACGAGGCGCTGCTCCCGTATGACTCCATCGGCGGTGTGCAGCCCAATCCGCGCGTGGAGCTGGCCCGCGAGGGCGTAAAAAGGGCGGTCGAATTCCGCGCAGATCTGATCTTGGCCGTCGGCGGCGGCAGCGTGATCGACACGGCCAAGGCCATCGCCCACGGCGCGGCCAACCCGGAGACAGATATCTGGGAATTCTGGAAGCGCCGCGCGGTGCCGACACGCTCTACACCGGTGGGCGTGATCCTGACCATCCCGGCGTCCGGAAGCGAAACGAGCGATTCCGCTGTGCTGACCAACGAGCAGGAATGTGAAAAGCGCGGCCTCAACACCGACCTCAACCGTCCGGCGTTCGCCATCCTCGATCCGAAGCTGGCGATGACGCTCCCGCCGCGGCAGGTGTCCTGCGGCGTGACGGATATCCTGATGCACACGCTCGACCGGTACTTTACGCCGGCGGACGACAACGAGCTGACCGATGCGCTGGCCGAGGCGCTGCTGCGCGTGGTCATCCGCAACGGCCCGAAGGTCGTTGAAAACGAAAACGATCTGCACGCCATGAGCGAGATCATGTGGTGCGGCAGCGTCTCACACAACGGCCTGACCGGCCTTGGCGCGCCGCGTGAATTCACCACGCATCAGCTCGGCCATGCGCTGAGCGAGAAATTCGACGCCATCCACGGAGAAACGCTTTCCGCCATGTGGGGCAGCTGGGCGCGGTATGTGTGGGAGACGAAGCCCGCGCGGTTTGCGCGCTTTGCAAGAAACGTCTGGGACGTGGACGATGTGGATGCGGACGAGGCGGCGATGCTCGGCATCGAGGCGACGGAGAATTTCTTCCGGAGCCTGCATATGCCGGTGAGTCTCGGCGAGCTGAAGGACGTCGGCGTGCAGAGCGAGGAGGGCCTTCAGGAGCTGGCGCTGCGGTGCAGCTATCAGAAAACGAGGACCATCGGCAGCTTCCGCGTGCTCGACTATGACGATATGCTGGAAATTTACCGGCTTGCGAACCACTGAGGAAAAAAATATGCAGAAGATCGCCATTGCGGGCTACGGAACGGTCGGCGGCGGTGTGGCGGAGATCCTTCGCCGCAATGCCGCGAAAATCGCCGAAAGCGCCGGAGAGCCTGTCGAACTCAAATACATTCTTGTCCGGAGAGATTTTCCCGGCGACCCGTTTGAAAAGGAAATGGTGCGGGACTTTTCCGTGATCGAGTCCGACCCGGAGGTCACGATCCTTGTCGAGACGATCGGCGGCTGCGGCGCGGCGCTGGAATACTGCACGCGCGCCCTGAAGGCGGGGAAAAGCGTCGTAACGGCCAACAAGCAGCTCGTCGCCGAGCATGGCGCGGCGCTCATGGAGCTTGCGCGGGAGTATGGCGCGGGCTTCCTGTTCGAGGCCTCCGTCGCGGGCGGCATTCCGGTGCTCCATCCGCTTTCGCGCTGTCTTGGCGCGAACGCGCTGGAGGAGGTCTCAGGCATCCTCAACGGCACGACCAACTATATCCTGACGCAGATGCTGGAAAACGGGCAGAGCTATGACGCCGCTCTGCGCGAGGCACAGCGGCTCGGATACGCGGAGGCGGATCCTGCCGCCGACGTGGAGGGCCTTGACGCCGGTCGTAAGATCTGTATTCTGGCCGGGCTTGCGTTCGGGAAAAACGTCGCGCCGGATCGGATATCCGTCGAAGGTATTACGAAAATTACGGCGCTTGACGCGGCCTTTGCCGCTGCGGGCGGTATGAAGCTCCGCCTGCTGGGAAGAGCCGTGCAAAGCGAAAACGGACTGTTTGTCTTTGTCTCACCGCATTTTGTCCCCGAAACGCAGCTTCTCGCGGGCATCGGCGGCGTCAACAATGCCGTGGAGATCTGCGGCAGCGAGGTCGGACGGGTCCAGTTCGCAGGCCCCGGCGCCGGACGCTATCCAACGGCCAGCGCGGTGCTGGGCGACGTGATCGAGCTTGCGGGAAATCCCGGCAGGCAGCGGTGCGCATGGAGCGCGGAGCCTGCGCGGCTGGCGCCGCTTGAGGATTTTAAAGCACGCTGGTTTGTGCGCACAAAGGAACGGCGCGGCGCTGTGGAGGAAAGACTCGGCGCGGTGCGCTGGCTCCCGGCGCAGATGGGCTGGCAGGGCGGCTTTACGGAAAAGCTCCCGCGCCGTGCGCTTTCGGAAAGCGGACTGCGGCTCGAGGCGGTTTTCCCGGTCAGGGAATTATGATCCCGGAGGAATACTATGGCATTGATCGTACAGAAATTCGGCGGAAGCTCCGTCGCGGATGCGCAGCGGATCTTCCATGTCGCGGAAATCATTACAAAAACCTATCAGCAGGGGAATTCCGTCTGCGTCGTGCTGTCCGCGCAGGGCGATACGACCGACGATCTGATCGAAAAGGCACGGGAGATCAACCCGGACGCATCCCGGCGCGAAATGGACATGCTCCTGAGCTGCGGCGAACAGATGTCCATTGCCCTGATGGCGATGGCGATCGAAAAGCTTGCCTTCCCGGTCGTTTCGCTTTGCGCATGGCAGATCGGTATGGCGACGGATTCCAACCACTCCGCCGCGCACATCACCAAGGTAGACTGTGAGCGCGTAAAGGAAGAGCTGGACCGCAAGCGCATCGTTCTTGCCGCAGGATTTCAGGGCGTGGACCGCACCGGCGACATCACCACGCTCGGGCGCGGCGGCTCAGACACGACGGCTGTTGCGCTGGCCGTTGCGCTTCAGGCAGACCTCTGCCAGATCTACACGGACGTGGACGGCGTCTATACCAGCGACCCGCGCATCGTTCCCGAAGCGCGGAAGCTATCGGAGATCACCTATGACGAAATGCTGGAGCTTGCCTCCATGGGCGCGCAGGTGCTCCACAACCGCTCCGTCGAGCTTGCCAAGAGCTACGGCGTTCAGCTCGAGGTGCTCTCCAGCTTTACCGGCAATCCCGGCACCATCGTCAAGGAGGTAGTCAAAAAAGTGGAAAAAACCTATATTACCGGCGTCGCGCAGGATAAAAAGATCGCCCGCTTCGCTCTGGTCGGTCTGGAGGATGTTCCGGGCGTCGCCTATAAGCTCTTCAATCTGCTCGCCAAGGACAAGATCAACGTCGATATGATCATTCAGTCGCTCGGCCACGACGAGCGCAAGGACATTATCTTCACCGTCGCAGACAAGGATTCCATGGCCTGCGCCCGTCTGCTCGATGAAAACAAGGACGTCCTGAAATATGACCACATGGATATCAACACCGGCGTCTCCAAGGTCTCCATCGTCGGCGCCGGTATGCTCGAAAACGCGGGCGTCGCCGCCAAAATGTTTGAAGCCCTCTATCAGGCCCATATCAACATCCACATGATCTCCACCAGCGAGATCAAGGTGTCTGTCCTGATCGATAAGGAGGATTCCGACAGGGCGGTGAGAGTTATTCACAACATTTTCTTCCAGTGAGTCTCCGCAGCGGATCTTTTCCGGCAATACTGCGTTGCTGCGGACTCGACGTACACACGGTACGCCTTCGTCCTTGCGCCTTGTCTTGCCGGAAAATCTCCCGCTGCGGGCGGCGGCTTTTCCGAGTATACGGTGCTGCTTCGTATTCGATGTGTACGCGGTACGCCTTCGTCCTTGCGCCTTGTCTTGCCGGAAAATCTCCCGCTGCGGGCAGCGGCTTTTTCAAGTATACGGCGTGGCGAACGCCGCGTCATAAAGCTGTGCCCTCTCGTCATATGGTATGACGAGGGGGTCGTTTTCATGAAAAAGCGATACGCACTGGCCTTTCTGCTGACTGCGCTGGCCGGGACGGCGCTGCATTTTGCCTACGACTGGTGTCCGTCGCCGCTCGTGGGGCTGTTTGCGCCGGTGAACGAAAGCGTCTGGGAGCATCTCAAGCTCCTGTTCTGGCCGTTTCTGGCGGCGGGCTTCGCGCTGACCCGCAGGCAGGCGGAAAAGCCTGCGGCATGGAGCGGCTTCCTGCTGGCGGAGCTGGGAATGCCGGTCTTTCTGATCGGGATCTATTACACGCTTCATGCGGGCTTCGGCGTGCAGAGCGTGTACGCGGACATCGGACTGTATTATCTGACGCTCGGACTGGGCTTCGCGGCGGCCCTCCGCGTGAACAGAAGCGGGCGGCTCGGGTGGCTGGCCGGTGTGCTCGTGATCCTGACGGGACTTTACGGCGCGGCGCTGATCCTGTTTACGCTTGCGCCGCCGGAGTTTCCGATCTTCATGGCGGTTTCGTGACTTTTTGCGATTTTTGTGCTTGACAACGGGATATCTGCGTGCTAAAATGCTCGAAGAGAAAACAAAGCAGGAGCAGCAGCGCCTCACCCCCAGCATTGGCGAAGGGGTCCATAATGTACAGTCTCGGTATGAGTATGTCATTGTGTGCGGGTGCTTTGCGGCATCCGCACTTTGCATTTGGGGGTGCTTTATCATCGGTAAATTAGATCATCAGATCAACGAGGAGATCCGCGATAAGGAGCTTCGCGTGATCGGAGCCAATGGCGACCAGCTTGGTATCATGTCGTCTGCCGACGCGCTCGCGCTGGCGGAGGAGAAGGAGCTTGACCTTGTCAAGATCGCGCCGAACGCCGTTCCACCGGTCTGCAAGATCATGGACTACGGAAAATTCCGCTTCGAGCAGCTGAAGAAGGAAAAGGAAGCCAAGAAGAATCAGCGCGTGGTCGAGGTCAAGGAGATCCGTATGTCTCCCAGCATCGATACCAATGATCTGAACACAAAGATCAAGAACGCCATGAAGTTCCTGAACGATGGCAACCGAGTCAAAGTCACCGTCCGCTTCCGCGGCCGCGAAATGGCGCACACGTCGCTTGGCGAGGTGCTGCTCAAGCAGTTCGGAGAGAGCTGCGCCGAGGTCGCAACGGTCGAAAAAGGAGCAAAGCTCGAGGGACGCAATATGTCCATGTTCCTGAGTCCCAAAAACTCAAAATAAACGTAAGCAAGAATCGGAAGGAGAACTACTATGCCCAAGCTGAAATCCCATAGCGGCGCGAAGAAAAGATTCAACCTGACCAAGAACGGCAAGGTCAAGAGAGCGCACGCATTCAAGAGCCATATCCTCACCAAGAAGACGACCAAGCGTACCCGTAACCTTCGCAAGAACGGCTATGCCGACGTCACTGTGGAAGATATCGTGAAAAAGATGATTCCCTACAAATAAGCAGGGATTGACGACACATAGGAGGATTAAAAAATGGCAAGAGTTAAAGGCGCAATGATGACGCGCAAGAGAAGAAATAAAGTTCTGAAGCTGGCGAAGTCTTACTGGGGCTCCAAGTCCCGTCACTTCAAGATGGCCAAGCAGGCTGTCTTTAAGTCCGGCGTTTACGCATATGCAGGCCGCAAGCAGAAGAAGCGCGAGTTCCGCAACCTGTGGATCACCCGTATCTCCGCGGCTGTCGCTCCCTACGGCATCAACTATTCCCGTTTCATGTACGGCCTGAAGAAGTCCGGCATCGAGATGAACCGCAAGGCTCTGTCCGAGCTGGCCATCACCGATCCCGAGGCGTTCAAGATCCTCGTCGAGACCGCGAAGAAGGCTCTGTAATTTATAGCGAACATAAAGCGGCCGCAGGCGATGCCTGCGGCCGCTTCTTTGCCTTGCCATTTCCCGGAATGTGTGTATAGTGGAAATGTATAGCACGGGGCGGCTGAAGGCAGCCGCTTATATGGGACGATGCGAACGGGAGGAAGGCTATGGGCAAGAGAGGAAAGAGGGTGCTGTGCATACTGGGGCTGATCGCTGTTGGGATCGCCGTCTGCGTGGCTGCGTTTCTGGGCTATTATGAAGGCAATGAACGCAAGGCCGTCCAGATTGCTAAGGGATATCTGGAGCAAAAATATGAGCAGGAGATGATCTATCAAGGTGTGCGGCATGCATGGATCGATCCGGAGCTGTATCACGTTACATTTACATCTGTAGAGACGGATGTGACGTTTCAGGTCAGCATATGGCCGCCCGTGCTGAGGCAGACGTCTACAGAAGTTGAAGATGGCATATGGGATGATTATCTGTGGTGCTTTTTCTGTAAAGAAACAGAGGCGCTGCTTCAGCCGGAGGCTGCCTCAATTTGGAATGAGGTTGATCGTATTCTGATTACACACAGTCGTATAAGGAACAGTAAGGCTACATTGGGTACCGAAATAAACGAACATATGTCAGCGAGGGAAATGGAACGCACATATTACGCATATGCTTATGATTTGTTTGTAACGCCGGGACGTATGATCAGCCGTGGCTCTGAACGAGAAGAGGCTCAGAATATACTGAAACTGTTTCAGATGCTGAGAGATAAAGATTATCACCCGTCATGGATCCTTGTTTGGTATCAGACAAGCACTGCGAATGACTCAGACAGTGTAGCGACAGAGAAGCCGGTCACCTTCGAATCGTGGGAAACGATAGACACGGTGGAGCAGGTGCTCGAGATCATGCGGGAGCAGCTGACGCTTGAAGACGGGACGGATGCGGCGCAGGCCGCCTGAGCACCGCATAGAGACCGCATTTTGAGCAGATGCGGCGTTGCCTGGATAGTCAGCAGCCCCGTCGGAGCGATCCGGCGGGGCTGAGAAATGGATGAAAACCTTTATGATACGCTCAAGCTCCCGTCCACGGCTGTGGGCGGGAGCTTCTGCATACGAATATATATCGGCAGCTTATTCCTTGACGGTGCCGTCGGCGTTGAAAACGGGGAGCTTTTCGAGATAGGTGATGTCGCTGCGATCCTGCGCGTCACCCTCGGCCAGAACAGCCATGCGTCCGGCCACGGTGCCGCCGGCCTCCGCGACCAGCTCCTCCATCGCCTTGAGCGATTCGCCGGTGGAGATCACGTCGTCCACGATCAGGATCCTCTTGCCGCGAATGAGCGCCGCCTCCTCACCGCCGAGATAAAGATCCTGCTCATGCTGGGTGGTGATGGAGTGGACGGTCACATGGATGGCGTCGGTCAGATAGACCTTGAGGCCCTTGCGGGCGATGAAGTAGGTCTTTGCGCCGCTCTGACGGGCCATTTCGTGGATCAGGGGGATGCTCTTGGCCTCAGCGGTGAGCAGATAGTCGTAATCCTTCGGCGCGCGCGCCAGAAGCTCGCGCGCACAGGCAACGGTCAGCTCCGCGTCGCCGAACATGATAAAAGCGCCGATGTAGAAATTGTCCGAAACCCTGCACAGGGGAAGCTCACGTTCCAGACCGGCGATGTTCATTTTATATTTCATGATTCCTCGTCTCCTTATGCCGGTCAGACCGGCGAATATCCATATATTTTATTATAAATGTTGATGGAGGAAAAGTCAATCACAGACCCCGCGCGGAGGGCGCTTTTGCGTGAGATCTGTCGGAAGAAAAATTTTTTTACATGGGCTGCAACCAACGGCGGATTTTTCCGTCTTATAAAGCAGGACACAAAAGGAGGCACACAGGATGAAAAAAGCCATCGCGCTGGCGCTGGCGGCAGCGCTGCTCACCGGGCTTGCAATCTCCGCAGTGCTCCGGCAGAGGACGCCGCGGCCGGAGCGGCTGACGGCGCAGCCCACTTCCAGGGAGATGGTGGAGCTGGTGCGGACGCTGCGCGGGAAATCTTAATTATTCTGAATTTCCGAAGCTGCCGCTTCCATTTTTCTGGTCCGTATGGTATGATTCCATCGTAAAAAAGTATCCAAACTTCATTTCAGGAGGAAAATAGAATGACGAAGAGAATTCTGGCGCTCCTGCTGGCGGTCTGTATGCTGGCAGGCGTCATGGCCGGCTGCAATAAGACGAATGCAGACCCCAGCAAGCCGGACAGCAGTGATTCAAACAATGGCGGCGGCACTCAGAAGCCCGATTCCCAGACGAGTGACGCAACCAAGCAGACCAGCGCGAAATACGTCTATACGACGGATTACGTCAATCTGACGTTGGAGCTGGCGGAGGACGAGAGCCTCAATTACCTCAACACGCTCTGCGTGTCCGGGAACTACCTCTATGTCACGGCGGACATCTCCAAGGGCGTCCCCGGCGGCACCGAGGGCGGCGATGACGACATGGGCATAGCACCGCTGGATGACGGCTTTGCAGCCAATGCCGAGGGCGGCGACATGACGCTGGTCGGCGGCGAAGAGGCTCCCATTGAGATGCCGGTCGTCGGTGACGAGGTCGCAAGTCAGCCTGCAGATACCGAAACGGACGGCGAAGAGCCGGCCACGGAAGAGCCGGCCGAGGAGCCTGCACCCGACGAGCCGACGATTGAGCCGTCTGATCCCGGCGAGTGGTACACCTCGGAGACACGCTTGTATCAGGTCGATCTGGCGACCGGCGTCGCGACGCAGTTTGCCGGTTACACCACGCCGGAGATCCCGGAGGGCTATCAGGGCTATACCAGCATCAATCAGATACTGACGGGCGCGGACGGCACGATCTGGATCTATGACACGATGAACTGCTATCACTACAACCTTCCGGAGGACTTCGATCCTGAGACGGAGAACGAGTGGGACTACTATGAGGACGGCCCCTCAACGTACCGCCTCCAGCTTTACGGCGCGGACGGCACGCTGAAGCAGACCATCGACCTGTCCCCGGAGAATGGCGACGAGAGCGGAAACTCCAAGAATTTTGCCTTTGTGGATGGAAAGAGCCAGCTCTATTTCTACGACTGGAACACCAATGAGGTGACGATCGAGAATGCAGACGGCAAGATCCTCAAGACACTGGAGGTTGGCGACAATGGCGGCTATATCTCCAACTTCTGCGGCAAAGCCGCGCTCCAGAGCTATACGGATACCGGCACGGAGCTTCGACTGATCGACCCGGATACGTTCGAGCTGAGCGACCCGATCGAGACCCCCGCGAACGCATGGACCTTCCTTGCCTCCTATGACGAGGCCTACGACTATTATTTCCTGCTCAACGGCGACGTCTACGGCTACAAGCAGAAGGAGCAGGTCAGCGAACAGGTCGTCTCCTGGATGGACTGCGATATCAACTCTGACAATATCTGGGGTACATATGCGCTGGAGGACGGCCGCATCCTCGGCATCCTCAATGAGAGCGGCAATGGCATGATGCTCGACGGTGCGATCAGCGGCGTTGCCAGAGCGGAAGCGGCCACAAATGCGGCAAGCGGCTACTCGCTGGTGTTCCTCACAAAGACGGACGCTGCGAACGTCAAGCCCAAGACGGTGCTGACCATGGCCTGTATGAATGTTCCATGGGATCTCAAGAGCCGCATCGTTGAGTTCAACAAGTCGAGCGAGGATTACCGCATCATCATCAAGGATTACAGCCAGTACGCCACGAACGATGACTACTATGCCGGCCTGACCAAGCTCAACACGGAGATCATTTCCGGACAGATCCCGGATATCTTCTATACGGCCAACATGCCAATCACACAGTACGCCGGACAGGGCATTCTGGAGGATCTGAGGCCGTACATCGACAAGGACAGCGAGCTGAGCGGCGATGCGCTCATGACGCATGTTCTGGACGCGGCAAGCATGGACGGACACCTGTATCAGGCGTTCAGCGCCTTCAGTATTCAGACGGCCATCGGCCTGACGAAGATCGTCGGCGACTATGACGAGTGGACGCTTGCCAATATTAAGGACGCCATGACGAAGCTTCAGCCAGAAGCGACGGTGTTCGACGTGTACTACACCCGCGACAGTATGCTCCAGAACTGCCTGTCCCGCAGCTACAGCTCGTTCGTCAACCGGGTGACCGGTGAGTGTAATTTTGACGGCCAGGACTTCCGCGACCTGCTGGAGTTCATTAACTCGTTCCCGGTCGATTACGACTACAGCAATTACGACTATAACAAGAATCCCGGCGGCGCAGAATCGATGAAGCGCGGCTTGCAGCTGCTGATGGACGCGGGCGTTTTTTCGCTCGACTCCTTCCTCTACACGCTCGCTTCCTTCGGCGGCGAGGAGGTCTCCTACGTCGGCTATCCGAGCACGACAGGCAACAATAATGTTTTCTCCCTTTATGACGGCCTGTGCATTTCCTCGACCTGCGCGGACAAGGATGGCGCATGGCAGTTCGTGCGGACGCTTTTCACCAAGGAGTATCAGGAGGAGAACAGCTACTACGGCCTGCCGACCAACGCGGCGGTATTCAACGAGCAGATCAAGAATCTCATGACGATCGAATACCAGACCGATGCGGACGGCAATCCGCTCCTCGACGAGAACGGCGAGAAGCTCGTCAACCCGAAGGCAAGCTACTGGTTTGACGAGAACAACCAGTATACCATTGATGTTATGACGCAGGAGCAGCTCGATCAGATCATGGCACTCTACAGCAGTACAGAGATGGTCAGCCAGAACGACGAGGAGGTCATGAACATCATCAAGGGCGAGACGGAGGCCTACTTCGCAGGCTCCAAGACCCTCGACGATACTGTTCGCCTGATCCAGAACCGCGTCAGCCTGTACGTGGCCGAGCAGAAGTAATTCAAGATCAGAAAGCAGCCCCGGCGCTCAAGTGAGCGCCGGGGCGTTCTGTTTGCGTGCGAAAAGGAAGCGTCAGTTGACAAGGCCACACATGCTTGCGGGTCGGCTTAGGGTGTATTCTTCCAACTCCCAACGCACCTGGACAGCGGGGCTTTTCACGCTGCACTGCGTCATTTTTCCTTGAAATACGTCACGCCCGCCAACGAGGATAACGATGTCTGACGTCGTTTTGCCCCGTGAAAAACCGTATGTGCCCTTGCCAGCTGACGCAAGGAAAGGCTCCCACTGGATGTATCCAGCGGGAGCCTTTTGATGTCCCTTGTGCGGAGCGTCCATCGGCGCTCCGCTTTTCGGTTGGTCATTCAGGAAGCCTTGACGGTGAAGTCCACGGTGGTGGAGAGCTTGCGGTTGAAGTAGATCGAGAGCGTGTACTTGCCGGGTGTCTGCGGTGTGCGCGGGAAGGAGCCGGTACACTTCTTGTTTGTCCACATATCCTTCCAGACGGCGCTGGATTCCTCCAGATCGACGACCTTTCCGTCGGCATCGTGGATCACGGCCAGAATGCTGACCGAGCCGTCGTTCGACGGGATGTCGGAGGTCGCCTCCAGAACGCAGGCGATCTTTTCCGAGGTGCTGAACTCGGTGCGGGCCGCGCCGAGATTCTGGATCGTCCAGTCCTCCTTATCCGGGCAGAGGAAGAGGCCTGGGTAGACGCTGAGGCTGTGCTTTTCGGCCTCCTGCGTGGAGAAGCCCAGCGTGGAGGAATAGCCCTCGAGCTTTTCGCCGCTGACAAGCGCCAGCGTCACGGTGTACGACGCATTCGGGATCAGCGTGTCCGACGGGAAAACATAGGATGCCGTGTCTGTCTCTACGCTGACCGGCTCCGCACTGTCAACACCGTCGAGCTGATAGGTGATGCGCCATTTGTTCTCCGCCGGATCGACCTTACATGTCCAGTCCAGCCGGATGCTGCCCGTTTCCTCGTCGAGTGCAGCCTCAAAGGAGGTCAGCTCTGTAACGCTGGGCGAGACGGTCGCCGTACAGCTCTGAAGCATGTTGGGCGCGGAGATCGTAACGGTATAGTCCTCGCCGGAGACCAGATCTTCAAAGGTGGCGGTCGGCGCGGTGACGACCTGTGTCTCGGAATAGTCGTTGGGGCCGGTGAGCGTGACGGTCCAGCTTTCCGGCGCGTCGCCCTCGTAGTTCCAGGACAGAACGACGGAGGAACTGGAGGTGGCGATGGCGAGGCTGCCGACGATATCAACAGTCGGAACGGTCGAGTAGGACGCGGTCAGGACGCCGCGAAGGCGCGTGCCCTCCGGCTCCTGAAGCTCGAAGGTGTATTCCTTGCCGGATTGCAGATTTGCAATGGTGGTGGAATGGCCGGAGAAGGTGGCTGTGATAGGCTCTACACCGTCGGCGTAGTAGCTTACCGACCAGATGCCGGGATCCGGGCCGTTGAGCGTCAGATTCAGCTCGACCTGTGAGATGGAGACACCCGTTGCATCGAAGCTCAGAATGTTGGTCTCGGGAACGGTCGTGGCGCGGAGCGTATAGGTGCCTGTCAGCCGTTCGCCGTTGGCAGGCTCGGCAGTGATGGTGTATTCCGTGCCGGGCGTCAGCTCCGTGAAGAGGACGTCCTGTCCGGCGGTGTAGCCGGCGCGCGTCGTGTTGCCGTAGGCATCGGAGCAGACAAGGCTGAACGTGCCGGACTTTTCATTGGTATCGACCTTTACGGAGATGGCGTTCGTATCGCGGGTGACAACGGAAATGTTGTTGATGTGCAGGGTGGCAGGGCTATAGATCAGGAAATACCATGCCGCCGCGCCAAGCGCCAGCAGCAATACAATGACGGCCGTGATGATGGGCCACTTTTTCTTCGGCTTACGGCGCTTGCGCGTCTTGGAGGACTCTCCCTCCGGGAGCTTGTCGGTCTCCTCCTGCGGCTCGAGCGAGTTGAGCAGCGCGCCGGGCGCTTCGTCGATGTTCTGGTGAACGGACTCGATGATGGAGCTGAGCATATCGGTGTCGGGGGAGAAATTCTGCTTGAAATCCTCGGGAAGGGCCTCAGCATCGGCAAACTGCACCGGCTCGACCTCTTCCTCGGTCTCCGTTGTGTCGATCGGCTCGGGATCGGCGACGATGGGCGGGACGATCAGCGTATCCGTCAGCTGATTGCGCTTCATGTAGTCCACGAGCGCCTGCCGGAATTCATCCGGCGTCTTGTACCGGTCCTCCGGCTTGAACGCGCAGGCCTTGAGAATGATCTCTGCCATCTCGTAGTCGGCGTACATCGGCGCGGGAAGCGCCTCGCCTGTGACGCGGAGCTTGTCCGCCGCGCGCGGCGTGGTCTTTTCATCCTCGAACGGGCCATGGTTGCCATTGAAAATGCGGTAGAGGATCAGACCGGTCGAATAGATGTCGGTCGTGGGATCGATGGTGCCGACCAGCTCGAAAAGCTCCGGCGCAGAGTAGGAGCTGAGCATGTGCTCCGGCATGGAGCAGTATTTCAGCTCGTCGATCTTCGCAATGCCGAGGTCGCCGAGAACGAAATGCCCCTGCGCATTGAGATAGATGTTGGACGGCTTGACGTCGCGGTGGATCAGACCCGCCGCGCGCAGATCGACCAGCGCATTGCAGAGATCCATGCCGAGATTGACGGCAGTGAGCTGCGTCATGGCGTTGTCGTTCAGGTATTCGACAAGCGTTTTGCGCTGCTCCGCCAGAAGATAGACGTCATAGCCGACGGCGTCCTCCTTCGGCTCGATCTGGTAGCTGCGGTAAGCCGCCAGATTGGGGCTGCTGGAAAGCGACTCGAGCGTTTCCAGCTCCTTTTGATAATCCGCTACGACCTGCTCATAATATTTCTGGGCCTCCTCGGCAGACGCGGCGGCACCGGTATAGATCAGTGCGTCTACCTGCGTCTGGGATTCCGGGACGGAAATATGCTTGAGAATGTAAATCTGGCCGCTCTTTGTGCTCCGCATGGTATATACGGAGGTGCCGCCGCGGGTACTGATGCACTGCACGACCTCCATGTTGGACAGCAGTGGGGAAATGAGCTTGAGTTGGGCCAAATAGTTCGCCTCCTTGCCTGCGCGCGGTCTCCGCCGCGCGGCGTGTGGCACAGGCCGTCTCCCGGAGGGTATACAGCCTGAGCCTATGATGCTTCTTATTTTAGGACATTTTTAAGAAAAATGCAATACGATATATTGTGTTATCCACTTGGAAAATGGGGAATTCTGTGATATGATAAATTAGATTTGTCAGCAGACGGTCGCTTTGACGCCCCGGAAGCCTTTCCGGGTGCGCAGGTTTCAGATATGGAGGTTATCAAATGGATCTGAGGGTCTGTGAATATTGCGGAATGGAGTACAGCGCGGATGCGTCGGTCTGCCCGATCTGCGGGCGGCCGGCGACGCCGGGAGCCGCAGTGCATCCGGCGGAGACCGCGGAGAATACGGGCGCGCGTACCGCGCCGAAGAAGGGCGGCAAATTTGCCGCGAAGAAGGGAAGCGGCGGAAAGAAAGCCGCGCCTGTGCAGAAGCCGGCGGAGCCGGGCGGAAATATCTACGCGATCCCGAAGTGGATGATGGCCGCGATCTGCGTGATCCTCGGGCTGGCGGTCGCGGCGGGCGCGGTGTTCGCGCTGTACCAGATCGGATACCTTGATCAGAGCTTTGTTTCACTCAATTTCCAGGATGAGAGCACAGCACCGATCCCGAAGGAGACGGAGGAGCAGCCGCAGAAAACGCCGGAGCAGCGCTACACCAACGAGGAGGACTATCACGCGGACCCGGTCGAGGAGGAGCAGAAGGATCTGAGCGTTCCGTGTACTGGCGTGTCGCTGGACAAGACCGCGATCACGTTCCAGGAGACGGAGCAGTTCTCCAATGTCGTCGTCCGGACAGAGCCTGCCGGATGCACGGAAGAGATCACGTTCACATCTGCCGATGAAAGCGTTGCAACCGTGAATCAGCAGGGCAAGATCGTTGCGGTCAACGGCGGCTCGACGGAGATCACCGCGACCTGCGGCGCGTATTCGGCGGTATGCCTTGTGACCTGCGATTTCGCCCGCACCGAGGATGAAAACGAGGCGGACGCGCAGCTGCCGGCGCTCAGCAGCGACGACATGACCTTCACCTATCCCGGCGAGCAGGCCACGCTTCTGGTCAGCAACGTGCCGGAGGAGGCGGAGATCCTGTTCTCCAGCGCGGATGAAGGTATTGCGACGGTCTCGTCCAGCGGCGTCATTACCGCGATGAGCAGCGGCACCACCACGGTCACGGTTCAGACGATGGGCCAGACGCTGGAATGCGTCGTCCGGTGCAGCCTGAACGGCGCGGGTGCGGACGGCGAGGAGACGGGCTGTACGCTCAGCAACTATGACGTTACGATGGGCTATAAGGGCGAATATTTCCGCCTGACGCTCAAGGATCCCGAGGGCAAGACCATCACGGGCCTTGTCTGGACATCCGGAGACACCAGCGTCTGCACGGTCGATGAAAAGGGCGTCGTGACGTATGTGGCGAAGGGCACAACTGTCGTCAGTACGACCTATGAGGGAACGACCTACGAATGCATCGTGCGGTGCATCGTCCGGTAAGGCAGAATACAAAGGAAAAACGATCAACGCCGGGGCGCTCCGAAGGGAACGCCCCGGCGGTTTTGTATACGGCGGAGCCGCTCAGAGACGGCTTGCCGATCTGTCAAGGCGCTTTCGAAACGCGAACGCGGGAGTGGATCGCTCCACTCCCGCGCGGTGTTTTTCTGTTCCGAAAACGGATCAGAGCTTATTTGTCGTACATTTCGACCAGCTTGAGCAGGTGCTCGTAGCGCTCCTTGGCGTTCTCTTCGTTCTTGGCGAACAGGACGGTGGCACGCTCCGGGAACTCGCGGGTCAGACGGCTGTAACGGGCCTCGTTCATCAGGAATTCCTGATAGCCGCCGGCGGGAGCCTTGGAGTCCAGCGTGAACTTCTTCTCCGCAGCCGGGTTGAAGCGGAACATGTTCCAGTAACCGCAATCGACGGCCTTCTTCATTTCCTTCTGGCAGTTCTGCATGCCGCCCTTGATGGAGTGCATCTCGCACGGTGCATAGCCGATGATGAGGGACGGGCCATGATAAGCCTCGGCCTCCTGGATGGCCTTCAGCGTCTGCGCGGCGTTGGCGCCCATGGCGACCTGTGCGACGTAGACATAGCCGTAGGACATGGCGATCTCCGCCAGAGACTTGGACTTGATCTCCTTACCGGCTGCCGCAAACTGTGCGACCTGACCGATGTTGGAAGCCTTGGAGGCCTGTCCGCCGGTGTTGGAGTAGACCTCGGTGTCGAATACGAAGATGTTGATATCCTGACCGGAAGCGAGAACATGATCCACGCCGCCGAAGCCGATATCGTATGCCCAGCCGTCGCCGCCGAAGATCCAGACGGACTTCTTGCTGAGGTATTCCTTCTTTGCGAGAATCTCTGCACCCAGCTTGCAGGCAGCGCAGTCGCAGTACTTTTCGCCCTTGGCCTTGAGCTCGGCAGCGTGCTCGGCAAACTGCGGGACCTGTGCCAGCTCGTCAACGGTCGCGACGTTCTCTTCCAGAGCGGCGACGTAAGCCTTGGTGGCTTCGGCGTTGGCGTTCAGATCGTCAACCGTGTCGAGGTACTTCTGTGCGGCGGCCTTGAGGTCGGCGTTCGTCCACTCGACGGCGAGCAGCTCCTTGGTCTTTTCGATCAGGCTGTCGCGGATCGCCTTCTGACCGAGATACATACCGAAGCCGTGCTCGGCGTTGTCCTCGAACAGGGAGTTGCACCATGCCGGGCCGTGGCCTTCGGCGTTCGTGCAGTACGGAGAGGTCGCGCCGGGGTTGCCCCAGATGGACGAGCAGCCGGTGGCGTTGGAAATATACATCTTGTCGCCGAACAGCTGGGTGACGAGGCGGGCATAGCTGGTCTCGGCGCAGCCTGCGCAGGAGCCGGAGAACTCAAGCAGCGGCTTGCGGAACTGGCTGCCCTTGACGTCGGCGGTCTGAAGCTCGGGCTTGTCGGTGACCTTTGCAACGCAGTAATCGAAAACATCCTGCTGCGCAAGCTCTTCTTCCTGCGGAACCATCTTGATGGCCTGCACCTTCTCGGGGCAGACGCTGACGCAGACGCCGCAGCCCATGCAGTCGAGCGGAGAAATGGCCATCGTGAACTGATAGACACCCTTGCCCTTGCCGGCCTTGACCGGAACGATCTTGGCGGCTGCCGGTGCGTTCTTGGCCTCTTCCTCGGTCAGAGCGAAGGGACGGATGGTTGCGTGCGGGCAGACATAAGCGCAGTTGTTGCACTGGATACACTTGCTGGAATCCCAGGTCGGAACTGCGACGGCGACACCGCGCTTCTCGTAAGCGGCTGCGCCCAGCTCGAACTGGCCGTCCACATGGTCCATGAACGTGGAGACGGGCAGGCTGTCGCCATCCATCTTGCCGACCGGGAAGAGGATGTTCTTGACCTGCTTGACAAGCTCGGGCTTGCCCTCGAGCTTGTGATCGACGACCACGTCCTCGGCGTTCGCCCAATCGGCGGGAACGTCGATCTTGACGTAGGCGGTCGCGCCGGCGTCGATGGCCTTGTGGTTCATCTCAACGACGTCCATGCCCTTCTTGGCGTAGGACTGCGTTGCCTTTTCCTTCATGTACTGAATGGCGTCCTCTTCGGGCAGGACCTTTGCCAGAGAGAAGAACGCGGACTGAAGGATGGTGTTGGTGCGCTTGCCCATGCCGATGGACTGTGCAAGGTCGATGGCGTTGATGGTGTAGAGCTGGATGTTGTTCCTGGCAATGTAGCGCTTGGAGGCGGCGTCCAGATGATGGGCAAGCTCCTCCGGCGTCCACTGGCAGTTGATCATGAACACGCCGCCGGGCTTTACGTCACGGACGATCGGGAAGCCCTTGGTGATGTAGGACGGGTTGTGGCAGGCGACGAAGTCGGCCTTGTTGATGTAGTACGGGCTCTTGATGGGCTTGTCGCCGAAGCGCAGATGGCTGATGGTGACGCCGCCGGTCTTCTTGGAGTCGTACTGGAAGTAGGCCTGGACATACTTGTCGGTGTGGTCGCCGATGATCTTGATGGAGTTCTTGTTCGCGCCGACGGTGCCGTCGCCGCCCAGACCCCAGAACTTGCACTCGATGGTGCCTTCGGCTGCGGTGTTCGGGCAGTTCTTGTCCTCTTCGAGGGACAGGTGGGTGACATCGTCCACGATGCCGATGGTGAACTGATGCTTCGGCTCGTCCTTGGCCAGCTCGTTATAAACGGCAAAGACGGATGCGGGAGGCGTATCCTTCGAACCCAGACCGTAGCGGCCGCCGATGATGGTCGCCTTGACGCCGGCGTTGGCAAGCGCGGTGACAACGTCCATGTAGAGCGGCTCGCCCAGAGCGCCCGGCTCCTTGGTGCGGTCGAGAACGGCGATCTTCTTGGCGGTAGCCGGGATGGCTGCAACCAGCTTGTCGCCGCAGAACGGACGGTAGAGGCGGCACTTGACCAGGCCGACCTTTTCGCCGTGCGCGTTCATGTAGTCGATGACTTCCTCTGCCACGTCGCAGATGGAACCCATGGCGATGATGACGCGGTCAGCGTCGGGAGCGCCGTAGTAGTTGAAGAGCTGATAGTCGGTGCCGAGCTTTTCGTTGACCTTGCCCATGTACTTCTCAACGATGGCGGGCAGAGCGTCATAGAACTTGTTGCAGGCCTCGCGGTGCTGGAAGAAGATATCGCCGTTTTCGTGGCTGCCACGGGCAACAGGACGCTCGGGGTTCATGGAGTGCTTGCGGAACGCCTCGACAGCGTCCATATCGCACATTTCCTTGAGATCCTCGTAATCCCAGACAGCGACCTTCTGGATCTCGTGAGAGGTACGGAAGCCGTCGAAGAAGTTCAGGAACGGGACCTTGCCTTCGATCGCGGCCAGATGCGCGACGGGGGACAGATCCATGACCTCCTGCGGGTTGGTCTCGCAGAGCATTGCGAAGCCGGTCTGACGGCAGGCCATAACGTCGGAGTGATCGCCGAAGATGTTCAGCGCGTGGGTGGAAACGGTACGGGCGGAAACATGGAACACGCAGGGAAGCTGCTCAGCCGCGATCTTATACATGTTCGGGATCATCAGCAGCAGGCCCTGGGAGGCCGTGTAGGTGGTGGTCAGAGCGCCGGCGCCCAGAGAGCCGTGGACAGTACCGGCCGCACCGGCCTCGGACTGCATTTCCACGACCTTGACGGTGGAGCCGAAGATGTTCTTCAGTCCGGCCGCAGACCACTGGTCAACAAGGTCGGCCATGGGAGACGACGGCGTAATGGGGTAGATGCCGGCGACTTCGGTAAACGCATAGGATACGTGCGCCGCGGCATTGTTGCCGTCCATCGTTTTGAACTTACGAGCCAATTTCAATTACCTCCTAATAGTAATTACATAATTGTACCGCATAATCATAACACACTTTTTTGTCAAAGTAAATGAGAAATCCTGTACGCAGCACAGAAAAACCGGAAATATCGACTGTAAATTTGAGGGAAACTCGGAATGCAGCCGCCTTGAGAATTTCCTGTTGGTTTTTTGCCGGAAATGCGGTATGATAGAACTGGAAGAAGAAAAACGAAGCGGTACCGCTGCGCGGCGAGGCCGTCTCTGCCGAGGCGCACGGTATCGAAAAACGGAAGAGGAGGCGCCGCTATGCTCAGTCATGTGCGTTCCATGGGACTGCTCGGGATCGAGGGCTATGAGGTCTCGGTGGAGTGCTTCATCACGAACGGACTGCCGGCTTTTGATGTGGTCGGGCTTCCGGACGCAGCGGTCAAGGAATCGCGTGAGCGCGTGCGCGCCGCGATCAAAAACTGCGGCTTCAAATTCCCGGTCAGCCGGATCACGCTGAATCTGGCTCCGGCCGGAACGAAAAAGAGCGGCACGCTCTACGACCTGCCGATCCTGCTGGGAATTCTGGCGGCATCGGAGCTGGTGAAGCTGCCGAAAACGCCCTGCGCGTTTCTGGGAGAGCTGAGCCTACAGGGAGAGCTGCGGCCGGTGAGCGGCGTGCTGCCGATGGCGCTGGCTGCGAAGGACTGCGGCGTGAAGGAGCTGTATGTGCCGGAGGAGAACGCCGCCGAAGCGACGCTGGCAGGTGGCCTGACGGTCTATGGCGTCCGCTCCGTGCGGCAGCTGATCGCGCATTTGCAGGGGACGGAGCGCATGGAGCCGGCCGCGCCGTGGGAGGCGGAGAGCCTCCGGCCGGAGCTGCCGGATTTCCGGGATGTGAAGGGGCAGGAAAACGTCAAGCGCGCGCTGGAGATCGCGGCGGCGGGCGGACACAACATCCTGCTCATCGGCCCGCCCGGCTCCGGCAAGAGTATGCTGGCAAAGCGCCTGCCGTCCATCCTGCCGGACATGACGCGCGAGGAGTCACTGGAGGTCACGAAGATCTATTCCGTGATGGGGATGCTCCGGAGCGGTGAGCCGCTGGTGCAGACGCGGCCCTTTCGCAGCCCGCACCACACCGTTTCTGCCGTCTCGCTGGCGGGCGGCGGCTCGAATCCGAAGCCGGGCGAAATCTCGCTGGCGCACCGGGGCGTCCTGTTTCTCGACGAATTCCCGGAGTTTCACCGCGATACGCTTGAGGTGCTGCGGCAGCCCATTGAGGACGGAGCCGTGACGATCTCGCGCGTGCAGGGGTCGGTGACGTATCCGTGCCGGTTCATGCTGGTCTGCGCGATGAATCCGTGCAAATGCGGCTGGTACGGCGACCCGAGCGGGCGGTGTACCTGCTCGCAGGCGTCGGTCGATCAGTACCTCGGACGGATCTCCGGCCCGATGCTCGACCGCATCGACCTGATCGTCGAGGTCCCGGCCGTGCATTTTGAGGAGCTGAGCCGCCGGACGACGGCGGAGGCGTCCTGCGAGATCAAAAAGCGCGTCGAGGCGGCGCGCGCCATCCAGCGCGAGCGCTTCGGGGCGGATTCCGCGCGCTGCAACGCGCAGATGGAGCCGGCAGACCTGCGCGCGAGCTGTGCGCTCGACGAGGCCTGCACGAGTCTGATGAAAACGGCCTTTGAGCGCCTCGGCATGACGGCGCGGAGCTATGACCGGGTGCTGCGCGTGGCGCGCACCATCGCGGACCTTGACGGGTCGGCGGATATCCGGCCGCAGCACATCGCCGAGGCCGTGCAGTACCGCACGTTCCGGTTCGGAAACCAGTGAGCGGGACGGCTGCGGCCGTCCGGATACACATTATTGTGATTTATTTTATTTACAGATAGGAAATTGCCATGAAAGAAATGTTTTTGCTGAAGCTTGGCGAGATCGTGCTCAAGGGCGCGAACCGCCGTACCTTTGAGGAGACGCTCAAGAAAAATGTGCGCCGCACCGTGTCGCATTTCGGCGCGTTCAAGGTCTACATCATGCAGTCCACGGTCTACGTGGAGCCGCAGGCGGACGACTGCGACCTCGACGGCGCGTGGGAGGCGTGCGGACATGTGTTCGGCGTCAGCTCGATGTGCCGCTGCCGCGCGTGTGAAAAGAATCTCGACGCCATCTATCAGGCGGTCGTGGACTATCTCGGCGACGAGCTGAGTGTGCAGAGGAGCTTCAAGGTCGAGTCCAAGCGCTCGGACAAGTCCTTCCCGCTCAACTCCATCCAGATCTCGCAGGAGATCGGCGGCAGGCTCGCCGAGGCGTTTCCGCAGGTCGCGGTGGACGTTCACACGCCGGCCTATGTTGTGAACGTCGAGGTGCGCGATTTTGCCGCGTACATCCACGGCCCGGCAGTCCCGGGCGCGGGCGGCCTGCCCACAGGCACGGGCGGACGGGCGGCGGTGCTGCTCTCCGGCGGCATCGACTCGCCGGTCGCGGGCTACATGATCGCAAAGCGCGGCGTGGAGCTGGAGTGCATCCACTTCTTCTCCTATCCATATACCTCCGAACGCGCGAAGGAAAAGGTGCTGGAGCTGGCGAAGCTCATGACGCGCTACTGCGGCCGGATGACGGTCGATGTGGTCGGCTTTACGGAAATCCAGGAGGCCATCCGCGACCACTGCCGCGAGGAGTATTTCACCATTATCATGCGCCGCTTCATGATGCGCATTTCCGAGGCCATCGCCCGCGACCACGGCGCGAAGTGCCTCGTCACCGGCGAAAATCTCGGTCAGGTGGCCAGCCAGACCATGGACGCGATGGCCGTGACCGGCGCGGTCGTCCACATGCCCATCTTCCATCCGCTGATCGGTATGGACAAGGAGGAGATCGTGACCATCGCGCGGAAAATCGGCACGCTGGATACGTCGATCCTGCCGTATGAGGATTGCTGCACGGTCTTTACGCCGAAGCATCCCAAGACGAAGCCGTCCCTCGGACCGGTCGAGGCGGAGGAGGCCAAGCTCGACGTCGAGGGCCTGATCGCCCGCGCGATCGAGAATACGGAGAAGATCCAGGTGCGCTGGTATGAAAACTGAGGAATTGGCTGCGGACGTTCTGCGCATACTGGCACAGAGAGGGATGACGCTTGCGACGGCGGAATCCTGCACGGGAGGGCTGGTCGGAAAGCTCCTGACGGATATTCCGGGAAGCTCCGCCGTCTACATGGGCGGCGTGATCTCCTATACGAACGGCGTCAAGAAGCGCCTGCTCGGCGTCTCGGATGAGACGCTGCGCGCGTACACGGCGGTCTCGCGCCAGACGGCGACGGAGATGGCAAAAGGCGCGCGAGAGGCTGTATGTGCGGACGTGGGCGTTTCCGTGACCGGCCTTGCAGGCCCGGACGGAGACGGTACGGGCCGTCCCATCGGGCTTGTCTATATCGGGCTGGATATGAACGGCTTTTCCTACAATCAGGAGCTGCATCTGGCCGGAAGCCGCGCGCAGATCCGCGAGGATGCGGCGCGGGCGATTTTCGAGATGCTGCTGACGTATCTGTGAGCGCCGGACAGAGCAGGATGCACATTTCCGGGCGCAACGGCTCCGCAGCTTGTGGAGAAACAGGAGAAACTGCGGACGGAAATTGACTTCCGGCAAAAAATCAGTATAATGAGGACAACCGGCTGACGCAGCCGGGAAAATCAGGCAAAGAGGTATTGCAAAATGAAAAAAATGAGAATCACGGCGCTGATCCTCGCTGCGTGCATGCTGCTGGCACTGTTGGCGGGCTGCTCGAAGCAGGAGAATTCCGCCGATACGCAGGACGAGGTCACGCTGCCGATGACCGAAGAGCAAGAGCCCGTTGTGGACGGGCCGGAAATTCCCGACGATGATGAAGGGCCCGTGACCGTGACCGACATGTCCGGGCGCGAGATCACGCTCGAGCAGCCCGCCGACCGCATCGTGGCGCTGGCGGCGGCTGACTGTGAGATCCTTTACGCGATCGGAGCGGGCGACCGGCTGGTCGGACGCGGCGAATACTGCGACTATCCGGCGGAGGTCGCGGACGTGACTTCTGTGCAGTCCGGCGACGCAACGAATTACGAGCAGATTTTGGAGCTTGGGCCGCAGGTGCTGCTGATGCCGAAGATGGGCCAGACCGAGGAGCAGATCCAGTTCCTCGCGGACGCGGGCATTCAGGTCGTCGTCAGCGACGCGCAGGACATCGACGGCGTTTACGAGGCCATCCGCATGATCGGCAAGCTGGCCGGCAAGAGCGGCAGAGCGGAGCAGCTCTGCGAAAGCATGCAGGCGGCCTTTGCCGAGGTCTCCGGCAAGGTCCCCGCCGACGGCGAGGAAAAGACGGTCTACTTTGAGGTCTCTCCGCTGGCATACGGCCTGTGGACGGCCGGAAGCGGCACGTTCATGGACGAGATCGCGCAGATGCTCGGACTGAAGAATGCGTTTGCGGACGTGGAAGGCTGGGCGGAGATCTCCGAGGAGCAGGTGCTTGAACGCGATCCGGACTATATCGTCACCATCACCATGTACTACGGCGAAGGCCCCACGCCGGTCGAGGAGATCGAATCCCGCGCGGGCTGGGAGAATGTGGCGGCGGTCAAGAACGGCAAGATCCTGAATCTTCAGAATGACGAGCTGTCCCGTCCCGGCCCGAGACTGGCCGACGGCGCAAAGGCTCTTTACGATTTTGTTTACGGCGAATAAGAAAGAACGAAGGGGGAACGCAGGTTCCCCCTTTCGGCAGTGATGGAGCAAAAAATGAAGGCACGGCCCGAACGACTTTCCCTTTTACAATATCTGCTTCTGACGGCGGCGCTGCTGGCGGCGATGTGCCTCTGCGTCTGCCTTGGAAGCGTCAATATCCCGCTGCGTGAGACGCTGGCCGTGCTCGGCACGGCGCTGAGACGGGGCGCGGCGCCGGAGGGCGTTTCCGTACCCATCATTCTGCGTGTGCGCGTGCCGCGCGTCCTGTGCGTCGCACTCAGCGGAGCCGGACTTTCGCTGGCGGGCGCCTGTATGCAGGGACTGCTGCGCAATCCGCTGGCCGACGGCTCGACGCTCGGCGTCTCGTCCGGCGCAGCGCTGGGAGCGGTGATCGCCATTGCGTTCGGACTGAATTTCCCGTCGCTGCCGTTTGCGGGGACGACGGTCATGGCGGTGCTGTTTGCATTTGGCTCGCTGGCACTCATTCTGGCGCTGGCGTACAGGCTCGACTACTCGCTCTCGACCAATACGATCATCCTGATCGGCGTGATCTACTCCATGTTCGTTTCCAGCGCCATGAGCGTCCTTGTGACGTTCGCCTCGGACAAGCTCAAGAGCATCACCTTCTGGACGATGGGCTCATTTCAGGGCTCGACCTACGGAAACGCGGCGCTGCTGGCGGCGGTGCTGGCCGTCTGCGGGACGATCTTGTGCCTGCACGCGCGGGAGCTGAACGCCTTTGCCATCGGCGAGGACAACGCGCGGAACATCGGCGTGAATGTGCGCCGGGCGAAGCTCACGGTGCTCATTGCCGTTTCGGTGCTGATCGGCGTCTGCGTTTCAGTCGGCGGAACGATCGGCTTTGTCGGACTTGTGACGCCGCACATGGTGCGGATGCTCTCCGGCCCGAATCACAAGCGGCTGCTTCCGGCATCGATGCTTTCCGGCGCGACGTTCCTGCTGCTGGCGGACCTCGCGGCGCGGACGGTGCTGCGGCCGCGGGAGCTGCCCATCGGCGTGGTCACGAGCCTGATCGGCGCGGTCGTATTCATCTTCATTTTCTATCAGACGGGGAAGGAGCGCTGAGATGCTGGAGGTTCGGGGGCTTACCGTGCGGCACGGAGCGTTTACCATCGTGGACGGACTCAGCTTCCACGTCCGGGAGGGCGAATGGCTGATGATCGTCGGCCCGAACGGTGCGGGGAAATCCACGGCGCTCGGCGCGGTGACGCAGGCCGTCCCCTACACGGGAAGCGTGCTGCTGGACGGCGAGGATGTGAAAAAAATGAAGCCCGCGCAGCGGGCAAGGAAAATGGGCGTGCTGATGCAGAAAAATTTTGCGGGCTACGCCTTTACGGTGGAGGAGGTCGTGCGGCTGGGCCGCTATGCCTACGCGCCCGGCGTACTCTCCGGACACGGTGCGGAGGACACGGAGGCAGTGGAGGAGGCTTTGAAGCGCACCGGCCTGACGGCGCAGCGCGGACAGTCCGTGCTGACACTCTCGGGCGGCGAGCTGCAAAGGACGTTCCTTGCGCAGGTGCTGGCGCAGAGGCCGCGGCTCCTGCTGCTCGACGAGCCGACGAACCACTTGGATCTGGTCTATCAGAAGCAGGTCTTTGAGCTGGTCGGTGAATGGCTCCGGACGCCCGGAAGGGCGGTCGTGTCGGTGGTACACGATCTGTCGCTGGCGAAGGCGTTCGGAACGCGGGCGCTGCTGCTCGATCACGGAAAAACAGCCGCCATGGGGCCGGTCGGAGAGGTGCTCTGCCCGGAAAAGCTCGACGGCGTATACAATATGGACGTTTCCGCGTGGATGCGGAAAATGCTGGGACAATGGGAGTAAGCATGGATTTTGAGGCACTGAACAAAAAAATACTGCCGCCCGACGCGCAGGCGGAGAAGGCGGCCTGGGCGCACTGGGACGGCATTGCAAAGCCGCTGCGCGGATTGGGGCGGCTGGAGGAGGCGGTCGTGCGCATCGCGGCGCTGACCGGAAGCGAAGAGGTGGAGCTTGGAAAGCGCGCCGTTCTGGTGCTCTGCGCCGACAACGGCGTGGTGGCGGAGGGCGTGACGCAGACGGACGCCTCCGTGACCGCGACGATGGCGGGCGAGATCGCAAAGCACCGTTCCTCGGTCTGCCGGATGGCGGCCCGGGCCGGAGCGGACGTGTTTGCCATCGACATCGGCATGAACCGGCGCGTCGAGGGCGTGCGGGACTGCCACACGGCGGACGGTACGCAGAATATGACGAAGGGGCCTGCCATGACGCGCGCACAGGCAGAGCAGGCCATTCAGACCGGCATGGAGCTGGCGCACGAATGCCGCGACGCCGGATACCGGCTGCTTGCGACCGGAGAAATGGGCATCGGCAACACCACGACCTCCAGCGCCGTGACCGCCGTTCTGCTCGGGCTTCCCATCGAGGAGGTGACGGGACGCGGCGCGGGCCTTTCTAACGAGGGGCTGATCCGCAAGCTCGACGCCATCCACCGCGCGATCGAGGTGAACCGCCCGGACGCGGCCGACCCGATGGACGTTCTGTGCAAGCTGGGCGGCTTTGACATCGCGGGCATGACGGGAATTTTCCTCGGCGGCGCGCTGTACCGCGTGCCGGTGCTGATCGACGGACTCATCAGCTCCGTCGCGGCGCTCCTTGCGGCGAGACTCTGCCCGAACGCGCGATGCGCGATGCTGGCAAGCCACTGCTCGGCGGAGCCTGCGGCAAGGCAGATCCTACAGGAGCTGGGCGTTCACGCCGTCCTTGACGCGGGGCTGAAGCTTGGCGAAGGAACGGGTGCGGTGTGCATGATGCCGCTGCTCGACATGGCGCTGGCGGTCTACCGCGATTCGGCGGGCTTTGCCGACGCGGGTGTGGGACAGTACACCGTCCAGAAGGGCGACCGGCGATGATGATCCTGCTGACGGGCGGCTCCGGCTGCGGAAAAAGCTCCTTTGCGGAGCGGCTCTGCATGGAAATGCCGCTGCCGCGCTATTATATCGCGGCGATGAAGCCCTATGGCGAGGGCGGCATGGAGAAGGTCGAGCGGCACCGGAAAATGCGGGCCGGAAAGGGCTTTGAGACCTTCGAATGCTACACGGAAATGGAAAAGCTGACGCTTCCGGCACGCGGGACGACGCTGCTGGAATGCGTCTGCAACTTGACGGCGAATGAAATGTTTGACGAGACGGGAAATGTCTGCGACCCGTATGCGCGGGTGCTGGCCGGGGTGGAAAATCTGCGCGGACAGAGCGAAACGCTCATTGTCGTGACGAACGACGTCGGAAGCGACGCGGAGCGCTACAGCGCGGAGACGCGGGCGTATGTCGAGGTGCTCGGGCGCATCAACGCGGCGCTGGCGGACATGGCGGACACGGTCTGCGAGTTGGTCTGCGGCATCCCGATCATTTTGAAAGGAGCGCTCCCGGAATGAAGGATGTTCTGCGCTCGGCGGCAATGGCGTTTTTGATGTTTTCCGTCATACCCATGCCGCGCGTCGAGTGGAAAAAGGAAAATATGCGGTATATGCTCTGCTGCCTGCCGCTGGTCGGCGCGGTGATCGCGTGCGCGCTGTATGTGTGGATGCTCCTCAGCCGGGAGCTTGGCTTCGGAAGGGGGCTGTATGCGGCGGGAATGACGCTGCTGCCGGTGCTCCTTTCGGGCGGGATCCACCTCGACGGCTTCTGCGACACGGCGGACGCGCTTTCGAGCCACGCCGCGCCGGAGCGCAAGCGCGAGATCCTCAAGGATTCACACACCGGCGCGTTTGCGATCCTGTATGCGGCGGGATGGTTCACGGCGTATTTCGCGCTCTGCACGGAGATAGAGCTATGCGGACGCGCGGCGCTGTTCCTCGGCATTTTGCAGGTGTTTTCCCGCGCACTCGGCGCGCTTGCATCCGTCGCCCTGCCCGGCTCCGGACAGACGGGGCTGCTGGCGGCGTTCCGGGATGCGGCGGAGAAAAAAGCCGCGTGGCTTCTCGGCATATGGCTGGCGGCCTGCACGGCGGGACTGTGCGCGCTGTCGCTGCCGGGAGGCATTGCGGCGGCGCTGATCGTGGCGGGCTGCTTCTTCGGCCTGCGGCGGATGGCAGCGCGGGAGTTCGGCGGCATGTCGGGCGACCTTGCGGGCTACATCATCACGCTCAGTCAGCTGCTGATGCTTCTGGGTTACGTTTTTGCGGAAAGGATGGCGGAGGTATGGTTCTGATCGTCGGCGGAGAAGGCTCCGGAAAGCGGAGCTTCGCCCAAACGCTCGGGTTTGCGCCGGAGGAAATGGCGGACGGCGTTCTGGATGAACGGCCGGTCGTTTTCCATGTGGAGAAAATGGTTTTTGCGGATGTGAAGGGCGCGCCAGAGCTGCTGGAGCCGCTCTGCGAAAAGCGGGCCGTGCTTTGCTGCGAGGTCGGAAGCGGCGTCATTCCCATCGACTATGAGACGCGCCTCGGGCGCGAGGCCGTCGGACGGCTCTGCGTCCGGCTCGCGCAGCGCGCGGAATGCGTGGTGCGGATGGTCTGCGGCATTCCGACGGTGATAAAGGGGGAGCTGCCATGCAGATCTATCTGATCCGGCACGGCCAGACGGCCGGAAACGCACTGCGGCGCTACATCGGCAGCACCGATCAGCCGCTGACGCCGGAGGGCATGGAGGGCGCGAAAGCGGCCGGTGCGAGGCATGGAGTCCGAAGCGTTTTTGTGACGCCGCTCGTGCGGACGCAGCAGACGGCGCGCATCCTCTTCCCGGATGCGGAGCAGACGGTCGTTCCGGCGCTGCGGGAGATGGACTTCGGGGATTTTGAAGACCGGAGCTTTGAGGATATGAAGGACGACCCGGCGTACCGCGCGTGGGTCGATGGGGGCTGTCTGGCCCCGTGCCCGAACGGAGAATCGGTGCTCGAATTTTCAGACCGGGTCTATGCCGGCTTTTTGGAGTGCGTCCGCGCGCTGCCGGAGGAAACGCGGCGGGCCGTTTTCGTGGTACACGGCGGGACGATCATGGCGCTCATGTCACGCCTCGCAAGGCCGGAGATCGCCTATTTCGACGCCTTCGCGGCGAACTGCGGCGGGTATGCATGCAGGCTCTCTGTGGAGGAGGGAAAGCCGGTTCTGCTGGATGCGCGGCGCTTTGAGCGCCTGCCGGAGGAGCTTTCATGAAGGTACAATTCAATCTGACGACAAGCGCGTGCGACCTTGACCGTTTTGAGGACCGCGCGGCGCTGGAAGCGCTGCTGCGGGGCTTTGACGGCGTGGAGCTGATGTGCTTTGAGGAGGATACGCGCGGGATCGTGCCGAAGGAGCGCGTGACCGGCGTGCATATGAACTGCCTGACGTACTGGCTCGATTTCTGGAGAGGCGACATGGACGCCTGCCTGTGCGAGCTGGATACGATGGAAAACGTGCGCCGGATGTACGGCGGAGAGACGCGGCAGGCACTTCTGGAGCACTACCGGAGAGACCTTGAGAACGCAAAAAAATACGGCGCGGAATATGTCGTGTTTCACGCGGCGGACGCCGGAATTGAACAGACGCTGACCGGGCGCGGCGGATACGCCGACCGCGAAGTGATTGACGGCGTATGCGAGTTTCTCAACGAGCTGATGGACGGCGTGACGGACGGCCCGGCGCTGCTGCTGGAAAACCTGTGGGAGAGCGGGCTGACCATGACCGAGCCGGAGCTGACCGCGCGGCTGATGGACGGCGTTGAGTACAAAAACAAGGGCATCATGCTCGACACGGGACACCTCATGCACACGAATACCGCGCTGCGCACACAGGCGGAGGCACTTCGGTACATCCAGGATATGCTCGACCGGCATGGGGCGCTGTGCCGCTTCATCCGGGGAATCCATCTCAATCAGTCGATTACGGGGGCGTATATGCGGCGCGTGGCGAAAAATCCGCCGGTGCCGGCTTCGGACTATGCGGGGCGGTCGTACCAGCTGTTTGAGTATGTGTTCCGGATCGACCGGCATAAGCCGTTCACCTGTCCGGGCGTGCGCGCGCTGATCGAGCGGGTCGGGCCGGAATATCTGACCTTCGAGTTCATTTCCAACGACCTTCCGCAGCTGCGGCGGATGCTGCACCGGCAGCAGAACGCGCTGGCCGCAGAGGGAATGCCGCGCTTTGTCGGATAGGATGCAGAAAACCGCCGCAGATATCTGCGGCGGTTTTGGCTATATGCTTAGGCGTTTTTCTGAAGCTGCTCGACGCGGTCGAGCTTTTCCCACGGAAGATCCAGCTCGGGGCGGCCGAAGTGGCCGTAGGCCGCGACCTGCTGATAGATCGGGCGGCGCAGGTCGAGCGTCTGGATGATGGAGGCCGGGCGGAGGTCGAAGCACTTGCGCACCAGCTCGCCGAGATGCCAGTCGCTGAGCTTGCCGGTGCCGAAGGTATCGACCAGCACGGAGACAGGTTCCGCCACGCCGATGGCGTAGGCCAGCTCCAGCTGGCACTTGGAGGCGAGGCCGGCTGCGACGATGTTCTTGGCGATGTAGCGCGCCATATAGGCCGCGCTGCGGTCAACCTTGGTCGGGTCCTTGCCGGAGAAGGCACCGCCGCCGTGGGCCGCGTAGCCGCCGTAGGTATCGACGATGATCTTGCGGCCGGTCAGGCCGGAGTCGCCGACGGGGCCGCCGATGACAAAGCGGCCGGTCGGGTTGACGAGGAAGCGCGTGTTCGCATCGAGCAGGCGGGAGGGCAGATTCGGCTTGATGACCTCTTCGATCACGGCCTCACGCAGCTCGGAGATGGAAACGTCGGCGGAATGCTGCGTGGAGACGACGACGGTGTCGATGCGCTCGACGGAGCCGTCCTCCGCGTACTGGACGGAGACCTGGCTCTTGCCGTCCGGACGGAGCCACGGCAGCTTGCCGTTCTTACGTTCGGCAGTCAGCGCGCGGGTCAGGTTGTGCGCGTAGGAGATGGGGGCGGGCATCAGCTCCTTCGTTTCGTTGCAGGCAAAGCCGAACATCATGCCCTGATCGCCAGCACCGGTCTGGGCCGCGTCGTCGTAGGAGGTGTCCACGCCCATGGCGATATCGGCGGACTGCTTGTCGATGGCGGTCAGGACAGAGCAGCTGCGGCCGTCGAAGCCGCATTCGGCGTTGTCATAGCCGATGCGGGTGATGGTATTGCGCGCAATGCCCGCGATGTCCACATAGCAGCTCGTGGTGATCTCGCCCATGACCAGAACGAGGCCGGTCGTGGTCGCGCATTCACAGGCGACGCGCGCCTGCGGATCCTGCGCCAGAATGGCGTCCAGAACGCCGTCGGAGATCTGGTCGCAGATCTTGTCGGGATGTCCCTCGGTCACGGATTCCGAGGTGAAAATTCTCTTGTGTTCGTTCATAATACTCTCCTTCCGGAGCGCAGCGCGCTCCCTTTTGCCGGGAAATGAAAAAATGCGCTTTGCAGCAGGCAAAGCGCATCAGATTTCGATTTCCTCATCTTTCGATCACTTCGCCGGATTTGGCACCTTGCAGATGCAGGTTGCCGGACTTCATAGGGCCGTTCCCTCAGTCGCTCTTGATAAGGCGTGTTCAATTGCTGCGGCATTTTGCCGCTGATTGTATTATTACAGAGAAAAACGGCTTTGTCAAGACGGAATACGTTTATTTTTCCGGAAAATCTGTCCATACTTAAAAAGCGGGCCGCGTTGGAGAGAATTCACAATTTGTCTGTAGACTTTGCGGCGCGGGTCTGATAGGATAAAACGGAGATCGGAGGGAATGAAATGAATGAGCTTCGCAAGCGCTTTGAGCGCTTTTTTCTGAAAAACAGAGATAAGGGCATCCCGAATCTGATGCTGGTCATTGCAATAGGCAATCTGGCGGTCTATGTGTTCTCGCTCATCGACCCCAGCAATCTCGTCTACAGCTACCTCTGCTTCAGCCGCGCCGCGATCCTGAAGGGGCAGGTCTGGCGGCTCGTTACCTATGTGTTCACCTATCTGCTGGATACGCGCGGATGGTCGTTCTTTTTCAGCCTTGTGTCGCTGTTCTGCTTCTATCAGTTTGGAAGAATTCTGGAGCAGTATTGGGGCCGGTTCAAATTCAACCTCTATTATCTGACCGGCGTTGCGCTGATGGATCTTGCGGCGCTGCTCCTCGGCGGACAGGCCACGACGGAATATCTGAACATCAGCCTCTTCCTTGCGGTGGCGACCATCGCGCCGGAGGCAAAGGTCATGCTCTATTTCATTATTCCCATTAAGATGAAATATATGGCGTGGGTCTATCTCGGCTTCACGGCGCTGAGCGTGGTGAGCACCTATCTGTCCAACCCGTATTCGCTGGCATGGCTGTTCCCGCTGCTGGCGCTGCTCAACTACTTCCTTTTCTTCGGCAGCGACATCCGGAACGTGTTCACGACCAGCCCGAGACGGAAGGCGCCCCGTCAGCCGCACGCACGTCCCAATCCGAACTGGGCGAACGGCTATCAGAGCAAGACCGGCGAACGTCCCTACCGGCACAAATGCACCGTCTGCGGCCGGACGGATACGGAATATCCGAATCTGGAGTTCCGGTACTGCTCGAAATGCAAGGGCTATTACTGCTACTGCATCGATCACATCAACAATCACGTCCATATCCAATAACGCAGAGAAAATTCCCCGGCATGACGCGGTCATGCCGGGGATATTTGTCTGTCAGAGCAGGATCGGCTGGAGCTGTTCACCGCGGAGCGCGGCCTCGACCGTCTGCGGGAGCAGAGAGAAATCCGCGACGACGGAGCGGGGCTTTTTGTGCGGCGCGTCCTGACGCATGGGAACGAAGTAGTGGTGCCGGCGGGAGAGAAGCCTGCCGATGCTTTCCGCGTTCGCGGCCAGCGCGTCGTTGGAGGAAACGGCGAGAATGACGGGACGCTCATTGCGCAGATGCGCCTTGACGGCCAGCGTGACCGGCGTATCCGCAATGCCGCAGGCGAGCTTGGCAAGCGTATTGCCGGTGGCGGGGGCGACGATCAGCGCGTCGAGCAGCTTCTTCGGCCCGATCGGCTCGACCTGCTCGATCGTGTCCCACACATCATGGCCGCAGATCGCCTCCAGACGGCTGCGGAAGTGCGCCGCCGTCCCGAAACGGGTATCGGTCGAGGCGCTGGCCGGGGACAGGATCGGGATAATATCCGGGTACTGCGCCTTGAGTGCTTCCAGAGCGGTCAGGACGGGGTCGAAGGTACAGAAGGACCCGCACATGGCGAAGCCCAGCGTGATGTTTTCCATAAATGCCTCCTTTTCGGGTCACGGAGTGAGGGTGCGGAGAATATGTTCCTTTAAAAGCTTTGCCGCGGACGCCGGGGCGACCCGGCCCGGAAGGCCCGGCACGGTCAGGTAGACGGGACGCTCCGGCGGCGTCAGGCCGGGCGCGAGACCGCCCGGCACGGAGGCCAGATCGACGATCAGGCAGTCCGGACGCAGCGCGGCGATATGTTCCTCCAGAAGGACGGGTGCGGGGACGGTATTGAACACGCAGTCGTACTGCCGCAGGCCGCGAAAATAGACGCCGGTGCGGTCGCTTTGCAGTCCGAGCGCCTCGGCAAGCGCGCAGTCCTCCGGGCGGCGGGCGCTGACCGTGACCTCTGCGCACAGACTGCGCAGACGCAGACTGAGCGCCTTTCCGATCTTCCCGAAGCCGATCACAAGACAGCGGCTCCCGGAAAGCGTGATGGGCAGGCGTTCCATGGCAAGCTGGATCGCGCCCTCCGCCGTCGGGACGGCGTTTCCGGCGGCAAGCGCCGGGGAGAGCGTATAGTCGGAGAGCTGGACGGGGTACTGCGCAAGGGCCTCTGCGGCGGAGGTGAACGGCCCGCCGAATACGAATGTTCCGGGCCGGAGCGATTCCAGGACCGGAATGAGCGGGAGCGGCTGCGGGTCGGCGCGTATCCAGCCGTCCTTTGTCAGCGCAGGCATGGGAAGCGCCAGCGCCTGCGCGCTTTTTACGGTCTGCTGGAGGCTGGAAAAGGTGTTTTCCAGCCCCGGCACCTGATAGACGGCGACCTCGAAGCCGCATTGGCGCAGCTCCTCCGCCAGCCAGCGCTGCCGGAGGTCGCCGCCGAGTATACTGATGCGTCTGAGCATGACATCCCTTCTTTCCTGCGCCATTGTATGCGGGATACATGCGGAATGGGAAAAAGAAAACCGCTCTTTTGGAGCGGTAAAGAGAATCGGGTATGTATCTGTCTGTATGAAAGGAAGCAGGCTTCCTTACCCGACGAACCACTGCGTCCAGTAGCCGCCGTCGGCGACGTAGCCGACGCCAAGCTCCGTATAGGACGCGGAGAAAATGTTGGCGCGGTGCCCCTCGGAGTTCATCCATGCGCTTACGACGGCCTCAGGCGTGGAATAGCCCATGGCGATGTTCTCTCCGGCATGGCTATAGGTGATGCCGAAGGACTTCATCATATCGAAGGGCGAGCCGTAGTTGGGGCTGGTGTGACTGAAATAGCCGCTGTCGTGCATGTCCTGCGACTTGACGCGGGCGTATTGGCAGAGGTCTGCGCGGATCGAAAGCGCAGGCAGGTCATAGGAGGCGCGCTCGGCATTGACGAGCCGGACGACCTCCTGCTCATAGGCCAGAACGCCGGGCGCGCTGCCGGGATCGTCCGGCTGCTCGGGCGTTTCGGGGATGTCGGGCTTTTCGGGTGTTTCCGGAGCGTCAGGCTCTTCGGGCGTTTCGGGAATGCCGGGCTGCGCCGGCGTATCCGGCGTTTCGGACGGGCAGGACGGCTGCACGCAGGACGGGATCCAGCACCACAGGCGCGTGCCGCAGAAGCTCTCAGAGAAGCCGGCTGCGGAGACCGGGACGGCTGCGCAGGCGAAAACGACCAGCGCTGTCAGAAGTGTGATGATTTTTCTTTTCATTGGTATTACCTCCTTGCTTTCCGTTTTACGCCAGAGGTTGGCAGATTGCAAGCTGTAAATCCTCCCAAAACGTGCAACGATTTCCCGGAAAAGATGCAACGAATTCCGGAAACGCTTGTTTTTGACGGTGGAGCTGTGATATAATGACGGAAAATCAGGCTGCCGCAGGCAGATATTTCCGCGCACTGCGCGGGTTGCGGCAGCTCCGGAAAGGCAAGGTGCTGTTTATGGAGGGACACGGCTTCATCCGCGATATGCTGGACGTCAAGCTTTTGATCCTGTTCGTCGCATCCAAGGCGGCTTACCCGATGAGCCTGCAGAAGATATATGAACTGTGCTTTCAGGACGACCGGCTGAGCTACTTTGATCTCAGCGTGGCCGTGCCGCAGATGGTGGACTCCGGCCATCTGGCGGAGATCGAAAAGGACCGCTTCGTCATTACCCAGAAGGGAAGAGAAGCCGAGGCCGTTACCGAGGACGGCATCGCCTACCCCGTCATGCAGCGGGCAAAAGCAGCCGTGGAACGCTTTAACAAGGAGGAAAAGATCAATCAGTTCATCAACACGGAGATCGTGCCGAAGGATGGGGGCGACTACTCGGTCGTGCTGGAGCTGAACGACGAGACCGGGGCGATCATGCGGCTGGAGCTGATGGCGCCGACGCAGCAGCAGGCCCGCGCGCTGGCAAAGGCCTTCCGCACGAGAGCTGACCAGATCTATCAGGGGATCCTGAGCGGACTGCTGGAAAAGAAGCAGCCGGAAAACGATGCGAACGTATGAACAGGCTGCGCGCATTCTCACGCAATGGATGGGAGAGCATCAGCTCACGGCGGCGGAATTTGCCAGAGAGGTCGGAATGGACGCGGGGATCCTGCGCTCGATCCTGAACGGAAAGAAGAAAAGCATCAGCATCCGGAATCTCATGCAGATCGCAAAATTGTTCGGCGTCAGCCTGCAGCAGCTGATGGATATGCTCGGATGAACGCATTCACAGAAAGTTTACCGCTCCGGCAGCTGCGCTTGTTGCATCGGAGGCAAAAAAGTGTTATACTATGCGCAGAGGGAAACCTCTGAAACAGGTCCAATACGAAAGGAGCGGCGAATATGAGATTTCAGTATACCGAAAAGAAAGTAAGCCTTCCGGAAAACGTCCACAAATATGCCGAGAAAAAGGTCATGAAGCTGGAACGGTTCTTCGGAGACGACGCGGACGCTCTTGTTACCTTCAGCGTGGAAAAAAACCGTAATAACGTGGAGATCACGGTCCATGCAGCCAACACCTACTTCCGCGCAAGCGAAAGCACTTCCGATATGTTTGCATCCATCGACGCGGCTGTGGCCACCATCGAGCGCCAGATCCGCAAGAATAAGACCCGCCTCGCAAGACGCCTGCGCCAGGACGCTTTCACGCGCGAGCCGGACGTGACCTCGTTTGCACCGGAGGAGCCGGAGGAGGGCGCGTTCGTGATCGTCCGCAACAAGAAGTTCAACATGAAGCCCATGACCCGTGAGGAGGCCATCCTTCAGATGAATCTGCTGGAGCACAGCTTCTTTGCTTTCCGTGACGAGGATAACAACGGCGCTTTTGCAGTCGTTTACAAGCGTACCGACGGAGGCTACGGCCTGATCGAGGACGCCGAATAACAGCATTTTGTCATAGAGATCCGGAGCGGACGCCGTCAGGCGTCCGCTCCTTTACGTATAGGCCGAGAAGACTGTCGCTATTTTGGGGGTTAATTGAGATATTAGCACAAGTTGTAGTAGGCATAAAAAAAGGTGAAAAATAGGGCAAAAAAGAGTTGACAAATGGGGATGAGGATGGTAATATAGCGGAGCATTCTCGAGAGGGAAGCACAACGGATGCGAGTCCGGAACGAAAAACTTCGAAAAACGAAGAAAAAAGTTCTTGACAAACAGATGAAGATGTGCTAGACTGAATGAGTTCGCGGCAGACAGAGGCTTAGAACTTCTGAGATGCCGAAACCGAGAAATACAAAAGAAAATGAAAAAAGTTCTTGACTTTTGAAAACTTCTGATGTATAATCGATAACACGTCAGCAATGGCGAGTGCACCTTGTAAATTAAACAACGAGAAACATGAACAAACACCTTGGACAATTTTAATTATAGTTGTTCAGTGAATGTCAGAAATGAGATTCTTTGAATAGCCAACGAAAATTCTTGAGTATAGCTAAGAGCGAACGAAAGAATAAATTGATTTTAGAGCCGCAAGGCTTTAAGATACCATTTATTTGAGAGTTTGATCCTGGCTCAGGACGAACGCTGGCGGCGTGCCTAACACATGCAAG
>OMER01000163.1_pt1 | contig 70308 bp, 60 predicted proteins | sample 1645431 | NCBI WGS metagenome assembly OMER01 (sample SAMEA103958144, study PRJEB25191) | human gut metagenome | reverse complement strand
TTGAGCTGGACGGTGGCAAGGTCAATAAGGATTTCGTACAGCAGATTGTACAGACACTTGGGCTGGATGATCGTCTGGATGCGCTGCCCAATCAGCTCTCAGGCGGTCAACAGCAGCGGGTAGCCATTGCCCGTGCGCTGGCGGCAGCACCCGCTATCATTCTGGCAGATGAACCCACCGGCAATCTGGATTCCAAAACCAGCCAGGATGTATTGAGCCTTTTGAAAGTCACCAGTCAAAAGTTCGCCCAGACAATCGTAATGATCACTCACAACGAAGAAATTGCGCAGATGGCAGACCGCATTATCCGTATCGAAGATGGTCGGATCGTCTCCCAGAACTAACGGGAGGTGGCTACGATGAATGTCAAAAACAGAAAATGTATTCGAAAGCTCAGCTTAAAATCTCTTTATGCGAACCGTCGCCGCAATCTGATCGCTATTTTTGCCATTGCGCTGACAACGCTGCTATTTACGTCCATGTTCACCATTGTCTTGTCACTGAACGCCAGCTATGAAACCTACCAGTTTCGGCAGGTAGGCGGCTATGCACACGGCACCTTTAAGGATGTTTCCCCCGAGCAGGCGGAACGCATCGCTGCCCACCCAAAGGTGAAGGCTGCGGGGATACGGAAGGTAATCGGTATCACTGCGGAGGGGGTCTTTGCCAAAGTACCGGCAGAGATCAGCTACATGGATGCCAACTGCACTAAATGGAGCTATGCAACCCCTACTACCGGACGGATGCCCGAAAGCGGCAAAGAGGTAGCCATGGATACGGCAGCGTTGCAGCTGCTTGGCGTAACGCCGGAGCTGGGCGCCGAGGTCACGGTTTCCTATTCCATTACGGACAAGGATCAAACCGCCTTTACTGTAACAGATACCTTTACGCTGGTAGGCTATTGGGACTATGATGAACTAATGCCTGTTCATTACATCAACATCAGCCGTGATTACGCAGATGACATCGAAGCGCAGGCAGTAAAAACAGGTTTACAGCCTTTCCGCACCGATTTGAATGTCATGCTGGCCTCCGGCACAAACATTCAAGGGCAGATGGAGCAGGTGGATACCGATCTTGGCTACACATGGGACAGCTATACCGATCCCAACAGCGTCCGGATCGGCGTCAACTGGGGATATACCTCATCCCAGCTGGAGTCGAAGCTTGATCCGGAACTTGTGATCGCCATAGCAGCTTTTTTGCTGCTGGTGATTTTCACTGGGTATCTTATCATCTATAACATTTTTCAGATCTCTGTTGCAGGGGATATCCGGTTTTACGGACTTCTGAAAACCATTGGCACAACGCCCCGGCAGCTCAAACGCATCATTCGCCAGCAGGCACTTCTGCTTTGTCTGATCGGCATTCCGGCGGGGCTGCTGCTGGGCTACGGCATCGGCGCTGTTCTGGTACCTGTTGTCTTGCGCTCCACCCAGTTGGGGGTGGGCATCACTACCATCAGCACCTCGCCTGTGATCTTTGTTGGCTCCGTGCTGTTTGCTCTGCTGACAGTGCTCTTGTCCTGCTCCAAGCCCGGAAAAATGGCAGCCAAGGTTTCTCCGGTGGAGGCTACCAAATATACGGATGCGATGCAGACGAAGAAAAAACGGCGCAGTACCCGGGGAGCGAAGCTCCATCAGATGGCCTTTGCCAATCTGGGACGAAACAAGAAAAAGACGGTGCTGGTGGTGGTGTCTCTGGCACTGTCGGTGACACTGTTCAATGCGCTGTGTGCCTTTGTGGGCGGCTTCAGCATGGAGAAGTATGTATCCACCATGACCTGCGCCGATTTTATCGTCAGCACGCCCGACTATTTTCGTTATAACTTGAGTGCAGATGAATTTATCACCCAGGAGCAAATAGAGGATATCTCCGCAAACACAAAGGCCAGTCTTTCCGGCACGGGATATGCTGTGCGAAAACCCAAATATCTGTGGATGGCGGAGGATGCTCTGCGGCAGGACTATGCAAGGTACGAAAGCGCCGAGCAGTTGGACAGCCATATGAGCCGTCTGGAGCACCGGGGCAATATGGTGATGGGAGATACCAGAATCGAGGCTCTGGATAACAGTCTGTTTGACAAGCTGCAAGTGCTCGACGGAGATATTTCTCCTATGCTGGAGCCGGACAATAACGCCATTGCCATTGCGGTTTCTTTGGATGATTACGGTAATCTGCCCAATCTTGAATACTACCCCAAGGTGGGAGACACGATCACCGCTACCTATGCGGATGATGTGAAATATATCGACAGCCGCACCGGAGAACTCCGCACCGAAGATACACCGGAGGAGTACATTCAGAAAAAACTGTATGGAGCCAGAGATGTAGAGTACACGGTCTGCGCCTTGGTAAATCTTCCGAATTCCATGAGTTATCGTTATAGCGGCGTTGGCTATGATGCAGTTTTGTCTGTGGATACCGCACAGCGGGACAGCGGTGGTGCAGCCATTCCGATGCTCTACCTGTTCGACACAGCGGACGACGCTGACGAGGCCGAAGCAGAGCAATATCTATCGAAGCTCACTGCCGGTGAGTTTTCGCCCTTGATGTATGAAAGCAAGGCCACGGCTCGCTCTGAATTTGCTCAGTACCGGCAGATGTTCCTTCTGATAGGTGGTACCCTCTGTGCTATCATCGGGCTGGTGGGACTCTTAAATTTCTTCAACGCCATGATGACCGGTATTCTTTCCCGCCGCCGTGAATTTGCTGTGCTTCAGGCTGTAGGAATGACGAACCGGCAGCTCAAAACCATGCTGATCTACGAGGGATTGTTTTACGCAATGTCCTCCGTAGCGGTGGCTTTTATTCTGTCGCTGGCGGTGGGACCTCTTGCAGGAAAAATGCTGGGCAGTATGTTCTGGTTCTTTGAGTATCGATTCACCATTCTGCCTGTCCTGCTGACAATTCCGGTATTTCTTCTGCTGGGGTGGCTGATTCCTTGCATGATGTATGACAACGCAGCGAAATGCAGCGTTGTAGAGCAATTAAGGGATGCTCAATAACTGTTAAGCAAAAAACGGCCCTCTGCCAAGGAAAAGGCAGAGGGCTGAGTTTTAATCTAAGGGTTTACATTCAGTTACAGTTTTTAGATAAATTTCGGGATCACCGTTCAAAACAAGGTCTGCATATCCAATCGGGTCATTGTAGATTAGATAGTTCAGCTCTGACCGCTGATACATATTGTCAGCAACCTCATTCTCCACGGCGATGGTATCAATGGCAATCATGCTGCCATCTAAGAATTTCAGTTCCACACAAGCGGTATCCATGTTACACTCACAAGAAATCAATCTATCCATAAGAAACCTCCATTTTGCGGGATGTTAGATCATCCCAAAATATTTGAATGCTTCTCGGATTGCTTTCTCTTTTTCCGGCGGACACATGGGCTGTCTGGAATCCTCGGACTTCGGCAAATTGTAATTCTTGCCAACTTCAATCCCACATTTCCTCTTAATCTGTGAGATATAAAGATTGGATACCTTTAACCCGCTATGCTCCAGCACATAGTCTTTGATCTGGGTGTAGGTTGCCCCATCCTGAAATTCGGACATATCCATATCTTCCAAAGAGAACTCAACCCGAATCTTTTTCGAGTCGACCTCGCCCTTGGAAAGCAAGACAACCGTCTCCTCCTGCACTATCGCGGGAACGGTGTCCACTTCCGGCGCAGCAGCCTGCCCGCAGCCTGTAAGCAGCAGGGCGATGCATAGAGTTAGCAGTACAAGTTTTTTCATAGTCGTGTTCTCCCTTCGGTTTTGGTAGCAAACACAACTACCACACAACCACAAACACGTCAATGGGAATGTGAAAGCCAGAGATGGTCACAAAGAGCCATCCATGGCTTTTTCTCCGCTATACTATTTTGTCTGACCGCATGGTCAGGTGGCCTCCCGAATATCTCCAGAGGCCAATGCGTTCCGGGAACTCCGCTTCCTATATCAGCGTTCTCTATATCATGGTGTCTCCATTATCCACCCATACCGCTGCCGAGATCATAGCCAAGGTCACAGGTATAGCACCACTCCACGACGTCGCCGTCCTTCACCTGGTAGCGGGAGCAGCCGTAGTTGGGATACCAGCCGTTGACGTTGTACATCCAGCCGGACAAACTGCCCACGTCGAACTCATAGAGGTTGTTGATACCCTCTACATACGCGCTGTTGTACATGGGTGTCCAGTTGGACTCCATGTGAATAGCGTTGTCACGGCATACGCGCTGGAGTACATCGAATACGCTCTCGCCCTCGCTGAACTCTACCTCCGTGGCAGGAAAGATAACGCCGTCCGCCGGTACGAGAAACTTCTTGTTCTCCACACATTTGTCCATATTATCCAGAATGGTCTCGCAAGAGATGGAGAAAGTACAGGTGTGGGTCGTAGTGGTATCCACCGTCGTATCCTGCGGCTCTACCGGATCGGGCTTGCCATCCGGGACAGGCTCAGTCATGTACTGATCCTTGTCGCCGCCGCCCTCCGTTGTCTGACGGCTCCCGCAGGCGGCGCAGCAAAGCATCACCGCCGCCAGCAGCAAGCATATCCCTCTCTTTTTCATGTGACAAACCTCCCCATCACTCTCACCGCCGCCCATTTCTCCCGTCATTCCGAGCCAGCCCCGAAACTCCTGTCATTCCGAGCCAGCCCCCAATATTGCTGTCACTGGTTCGCGATCCGCGTTCCCCGTCTCCGCGCCCGCAGGCGCGGACACCCTGTCATTCCGAGGCAGCCCGCAGGCTGACGTGGGAATCCGTCCCCCCGTCCCCGCGCCGCAGGCGCGGTTTCCCCTATTTTAATGGACATCCCGTCGGAAATCAACCCCCGCCATATTGACAAAGCATCATCTCCCCTATATAATTATAACGTAAAATTGAATATTCAGGTTCTGTGATGTCGTGTGGCTGCCGCCGTAAAGACCGATTCCGGTCAGGCGGCAGTTCAAAAGGAATTGGGTGATACCCTCTGCGAACGGCACTGTGAACGCAAGGAAGTGACCAAAGCGGCGAAGCCGTGGCGAACAGCATCCATTGGGGCGCAAGCTTCGAGAAGGTAGGTCATGTACGGGAGACGTCAGTCTCGCGGCGTTAGGGCAGGAGAATTGCACGAAGGAGAAGCTGTGAGTGTAGCGGGCGTTCTCTCCGTGTGCAGGAAAGTCATCGTGCGCTGCTTTTATGGATAAAAGCAGCGTTTTTTCCGGGAAAAAACGTACCGCCTGTCCCTCCGGGGACGGGCGTTTTGTTTTGTATACCGGCGCGGCATAAGCCGTGTTTCCCACGAGCCGGGAGAGGTACACCGACCTCTCCCGGCTTCTTCCTTTCCCCGGCACCATGTTATCCTGTTATTTCAAATAGAGATCAACAGAAAGAAGGAGAAAAGAGAATGAAAAAACGTGTACTATCTCTGCTGCTGGCAGTGGTCATGGTATGGAGCCTTCTGCCCACGGCGGTGCTGGCGGCCGGCGGCGAACTGGCGGGCGACGGCCGCGCGGACAGCCCCTACCAGATCGCCGGCGCGGCTGACCTGATGGCCTTTGCCGAGATGGTCAACGGGGGTAAACCCGGTATCTGCGCCGAGCTGACGGCGAACATCGATCTCACCGGCGAGGACTGGGTGCCCATCGGAGTGAAAGGTGCATCCTACAGCGGTACCTTTGATGGAAAGTATTTTACGGTCACGCTGGACATCACGGCGGACGGCAGCTATGAATATGAGTACATCGGTCTGTTCGGCTATCTGGAGAATGCCGCTATCCGGAACCTCAAAACCGACGGCAGCATCCGGGTGACCGCAGATTGCCAGAGTTATCCCGTTGTGGGCGGCATTGCGGCGTGTGTAGGCTCGTATTCCGGCTTTACGAACTGCAAAAATGCCATCGCCATCACCGTGGACGAGGGCACCGTCTTAAACGGCAACGGCGTGGGCGGCATTGTCGGCATGATGTACGCCGACGCCACCTTTGAGCAGTGCACCAACTGGGGAGACATCTCTATTGGAAGCAATGCATACAGCATGGGTGTCGGCGGCATTGCCGGGTATAGCGACGCCGTCATTCAAATCAGCTATTGCTACAACTACGCGGATATAGAGTACTACGATGACGTCATGGGCGGTCTCATCGGCAGCTGCAATGATATTACCGCTGTAGGCTGCTATTCCGCGGCCTCTGCTGAACCGCACAATGCACCCAGAGGGCTGGAAGGAAAGACACTCAGCGGAAATGACTATGGCGACTTGTTTGGCGGCACGTCATCGTATACGCTGGAGCGTATGCTGATCTATTGTGATCAGTTTGGCGCTTATAACAATATCAGTGACGATGATTTTGACGAAACTCAGATCAGCAAATCAAACTACATGTCCCCCCAGGAGATGGTCGAATACCTCAACGGCGACGATGGCGCCATATACACCGCCGACAGCGACATCGCCGGCGGCTGGCCCGTCCTCGCCTGGGAGCTGAAGGCCCCCACCGTGGTGACCAACCCGGAGGAAGCGGCCTATGCCAAGGCGGAAAGTGATTTCAATACCGCCAAGGCCGCTGCGCTGGACGCGCTGAACAACGGCTTCAAGACGTACGATCAGGCCCAGTACAGCGACACCGGCTGGGCCTCTCTGAACAGCATTTACAACAAGGCCAAGGCAGCCCTGAACGGCGCCAGCCTTACCCCTTATGGTGAGCTGGAGGACAAGTCTGTCGACGCGATCACCGCCTACGCTCAGGCGGAGATCGACAAACTGATGCCCATTGCCCAGACGGCGCTGGCGGAGATGAAGGCAGTGCCCACCAAGGCACAGGAGACCCAGTTTGTCAAAGAAAAGGAAAACGCGATACGCGATCTGGAGGACGCCTATACCAACGAGCTGAAAGAGCTGAACGACCTCCGGGGCGAGGCCGCCGCCGTGTGGCACGGGATAAACGGCGAGGTCCTGACGCAGCTGGCGGAGAAGTCCGCTGCGCTGAAAGCCGCGCTGGACGCCGGCAAGGCCAAGCTGGAGGCCTGCACCAACACGGTCGCGCTGGACGCCACCCTGCGCAGCAGTCAGGCCGCGCTGTCCGCCGTGCTGCAGGACTTCACCGTGTCCGTGGACAGCGGCGTGGCGGACAAGTGGGACGGCAGCAGCAAGGCCCAGCCCTCCGGCAGCGGCACCGCCGCTTCTCCCTATAAGCTCGGCACCGCCGCGCAACTGGCCTGGTTCGCCGACACCGTCAACAGCGGCAGCCGCTCCGCCTGCGCCGTGCTGACGGCGGACATCGACCTGAACGGGCAGGAGTGGACGCCCATCGCCAACAGCGGCGTCAACAACGGTTACACCGGCACCTTCGACGGCCAGGGCCACGTCATCCACGGCATCTGCGTGACCACCGGCGTCAGCAGCCGTCCCCAGGGCCTGTTCGGCATCATCGCCCGCACGGGCACGGTGCGGAACGTCAAGGCCGCCGGCCGCGTTCTGGTCCGCCAGAGCAGCGGCGCCGGCCTGATCGCCGGAGAGAACAACGGCGTCCTCTACAACTGCGAGGCGTCCGCCTTCCTGAAAAACAGCTATAACGCCGGCAGCACCGGCAGCAGCGTGGGCAACATCGGCGGCATCGCCGGACACATGGCCGCCGGCTACATAGAGAATTGCCGCGCCTATGGCCTGTTCCTGGCCAACCCGGAGAGCTACGACGAGGGAAATCTGGTGAACTCCTCCATGCTCTGCCAGATCGGCGGCATCGTGGGCGGCATGGGCGCCTCCCAGGAAAAGGACGGCTGCCTGGTGCGCTACTGTGAAAACCACCTGCAGATCGACTGCTACACCTTCACCTACGGAAATTCTTCCCCCTGCGGCTACGCCATCGGCGGCATTGTGGGCGGCAGCGGCATCGGCAAGGTGCGGGAGTGCGTGAACCGCGCCGCCGTCACCGGCGGGTATGACGTGGGCGGCATCGTAGGCTCGGCGACCCCCGGCGAGGGCGCGTCCTTCTCCGCCGCCTATGTGGAAAACCGCGGCACGGTTCGCTCCGGCAGCTCCACCGCCGGCGGCCGCGGTGCCGGCGGCATCCTCGGCAAGGCCGGCAGCGAAAAGACCACCGGCGGCAGCAGCCAGTATGTGGGCGATGTGTCCCTGACCCACGCCTATAACAGCGGCGCCGTCTCGGCGGCGGCCAGCGGCACCACCAACGGCATTGCCGGCGGCATCATCGGCGTATGGCTCAGCGGCACCGTCACCCACGCCCGCAGCAGCAGCGACACCTCCCTGTGGGGCATCGCGAATATGGCCACCACCGGCAGCAGCGACACCGCCAAGGTCGCCAGCTATGGCTCCCCCGTCCGCGCCGACGGCGGCACCGCGCAGAAGCTCTCCGCCACCCAGGCCCTGCTGGGTAAGCTGATCCGCTTTGACGCCAAGCGGGACGGCAGCTACGCCGTCTACGGCGACCAGAGCGCGGCCTACAACGCCGTTATCATGGACTACGTCCGCCGCATCGAGGAGGCGGCAGACAGCGCCGTGGGCGCCCTGCTGACCGAGGCCGACGCCGCGCTGTCCGCTGTGCCCACCCAGCTGCAGGCCGACAAGGCCGCGCTGCTGGCGGATATGCGGGCCTACGCCGCGGCCAACATCTACGACACGGACGAGCAGTCCGCCATGGACGCCCTGCTGGAGACCGCCGCCCAGGCCATCGACAGCGCCGCCACCGTGGCGGCCGTGGCCAAGCTGCGGCAGGTCTATATGGGCACGGAGAATATCGACGGCGAGCTGGCGGGGATCAAGACCTATCCCGCCAAGGCCGCAGACGAGCTGTATAACAAGTATATCTTCGACCGGAGCTATGCCCCGGAGGACATGGCCAAGGCTCTGCGCGCCTATGAGGGCTGGAAGCTGAAGCTGTTCAGCGCCCCGGACCTTGACGGCGTGGAGGCGGTGTACGCCGACGCCCGCAAGGCCATGGACGCTCTGACCAGGGACTTCACCACCGGCGACACCGCGCCGGACATGGACACCGCCGCCTCCGCCGCCCGGGCGCTGGCCCGGCAGGAGGTGCTGGACAGCCTGGCCATGCTGGAGCAGGGCTACATCGACGCTCTGACGGCCATCGCCGGTGACATGGACGCCCTCTCTTATGCGTGGAAGGCGCGTCTCACCGCCGTGCTGGACAGCGGCAAGGCCGCCCTTCACGCGGCGGCCACTCCGGCGTTGGAGGACATCGACGACTACGGCGTGCTGGAGGACAAGCTGGCCACCGGCAAGCAGGCTCTGTCGGACATCTTCGCCGACGTCTCTGCCCGGCTGACGGCCCTGGCCGCCTCCGCCGCCAACGAGAGCGCCTGGAACGGCACCACTGTCGAGCCCGGGAAGGACGCCAGCGGCGTCTATCAGATCGGCACCGCCGAGGAGCTGGCCTGGCTGGCCGCGGAGATCAACAATTCCTCCAACAACTCTCAGAGCTACAGCGCCGTGCTGACGGCGGACATCGACTTGGGCTACCGCCCCTGGACGCCCATCGGCTGCTATGTCGATTGGCAGAGCAACCACCCCTACCGCGGCGTCTTTGACGGCCAGGGCCACACCGTGTCCGGCCTGTACGTCACCGCGCTGAGCAACGGCTATGCCGGCCTGTTTGGCTATACCTCCGGCAGCACCACCATCAAAAACCTCACCGTCGAGGGCGAGATCCGCCTTGAGGACGTCTCCACCACCGCCAAGCACATAGGCGGCATCGTGGGCGAGGCCAACGCCAAGCTGGAGCGCTGCGTATCCCGGGTGCGCATCAGCGCCGCCGGCTTCGGCACCAGAGATACTTGCGCCGTGGGCGGCATCGCCGGCAAGCTCAGCGGCGCCATGACCGACTGCCGCTTCGAGGGCAGCATCGATATTACCTGCAAGCGCGGCGGCGCCTATATCTCCGGCGGTGTGGGCGGTCTGGCGGGCAATGCCGCCGGCGGCGCCCTGACCAGATGTGTCAATACCGGCGCCGTCACCGTGGACAAGGGCACAGGCGTGGGCGGCATCGCCGGCATCACCTCCCGCGAGGTCACCTTCACCCAGTGCGCCAACACCGGCCATATCTCCAACGACACCACCGCCGTTCTCAGTAGCGGCGAAAAGCCCAAGGGCGGTACCGGCGGCATCCTCGGCGTGGGCAAGAGCGGCAACGTGTCCATCTCCCTCTGCTACAACACCGGCACTGTCTCCGGCACCACCATCGTCGGCGGTATCCTCGGCGGCGAGGCGGGAGATTATGGCACATCTATCTCCAATGGCAACCCCTCTCTCACCGTGGAAAACTGCTATAACGCGGGACTTCTCGACGTGGGCAGCAGAACCAACCGCATCGGCTCTCTGGTGGGCTTCCCCATTGCCGGACAGTACCGTGACGGTCTTTACGTCCTCGGCAGCAGCTCCCGTCAGGCGAAGGGCTGGTTCAGCTCTCAGGGCGAGTGCATCACCGTTCTGGACACACTGACGGCGGCGGCGATAAACCGCACCGGCGACATGGTGGACAGCATCGCCCAGCTGAACAGCGGCTGCCCCCTGTTTATGTGGCAGCTGGAGGAAACGGCAAGCCGCAGCGCGGTGATCGCCTATCTCCGCAGCTACTATACCGACAACGTCCGCACAGCCGCCACACCCGCCCAGCGGGACGCGCTGGAAACCCAACTGGCCGAGACGGAAGCCGTTATCAACGCTCCCGCCTCTAAAGCCCCGGCTATCGTGGAAGCCTACGAGACCATGCTCTCCGCCATGAACGCCGACACGCTGGTGCAGGCGGCGAAGGACGAGGCGAAAGCCGAGCTGAACAGGCTGAAGGAGGACAGTGCCAAGACCTACCCCGCCATCAAGGACAAGCTGAAAGCCCTTCTGGACGACCGGCTTGCCGCGCTGGACAAGTGCAAGACCGGTGCCGAGGTGCAGAGCTGCGTGGATGCCTTCGCCGCCGGCGTGGTGGATCTTCTCATCGACGACGCGGCGGGTGCCAGGCTGAAGGAGCTGGCGACCAAGCTCAAGACCATCGAATCGGCATACAACGCTCTGGACAAGACACGGCAGTCCCTTGTGACGAAATACGGCAAGCTGGCTGGTATGCAGCAGCTGTACAAGCAGTACACGGAAAACCTTGAAGCCCTGAAAAAGTGGTACGGCGAGGACTGCAAGCGATACGACTACATCAAAAAGACGGTGGAAAAGCTGTACAACGGTGCTGTGACGCAGCTGGGCGAGTGCACCGACAAGGCCGCCATGGACGCGGTGATGAACGGCTACGTGGTGGATATTGCGGAAGCTCTGACCGGCGACATTGCCTACAAGCCCGGCAAGACCCCCGCCTCCGCACTGAAGAATCTGGAAACGCGCATCAAGAACGCCCGCACGGCGTACAACAGCCTCACAGCGGAGCAGAAGCAGCTCTTTGACAAGGATTTGCTTGCATCACTGCAAGGTGCGGAATCGCTGCTCTCCGCCTACAACAGCGGCATCTCCTCTCTAAGCTCCCGTCTCCAGCAGGATAAAAAGGCGTACCCCGACCTGTCGGACAAGCTGGAGCGTCTGGCGAGCCGCGCCCGCAACGCCATGGACAGCAGTGTGGACACCTCCGGCATCCTTTCCGCGCTGGATCGCTACGCCGCCTCCGTGGTGGACGCGCTGATCGACGACATCGGCTACGTGCCGGACGTTATGTCCGAATCCGATGCGGCGGTGCTCCGCGGCAAGATCTCCCGGGCGCAGTCGGCGTACAACGCCCTGACCGCCGCGCAGAAAAAGCTGGTCAAGGGCGTCACCGCACTGGAAACCGCTGCGGCACGTATGGCGGCCTACGAGGAAAACTACAAGGCGGCGCAGAGGGTCGTGGAGTTCATCAAAGCCATCGGCACCGTCACCAAGGACAGCTATGACGCCATCAAGCGCGCCACCGACGCCTATAACGCGCTGACCCCCGTGCAGAAGGCTCTGGTGCCCCAGTGGGCGATCGATCTTCTGGAGGAGGCGACCGCCAAGTACAAGGAGCTGACGGCGGCGGACGATACCGTCTCGGCGGAGCAGCCTGCGGAGCTGCCTCTGGACGACCTGCGGACAGAAGAGGCTGCAAAGCCTGACCGCCCCTTCGACTGGACGATCATCTGGATGGGCGCGGGCATTCTGGCGGCACTGGGCATCATCGTGCTGCTGTGGAAGTGGTTCTCCGCTACAAAGCAGACCCGCCGCAGAAACGACGAATAACCTCGCCCGGAGGGGGAGACTTCTATGGTCTCTCCCTTCGAGCGGCGTTCTGAACCAAGGAGAAAATCAATGAAAAAGAGAACGATACGTCTCCTGCGCGGCGGTCTGTGGTTGCTGCTGTGCGTCGCGCTGACGCTATGCGCGCTGTCACTGCGCTCAGAGGCCCCGCCCCGCGAGGACGTGGACGCCGCCTCCCGTATGCTGGTGTCCTCCTCGGAACTTCTCTACGACGCGGACAGCACCTCCCAGATCGACAGCTCCTCTCTCAGCGGGGAAGCGGAGGAGCCGCCCCCGCCGGAGCAGCCGGAGCCGCCCCAGGAGACGCCCCCGGAGCAGACGGACGCTCCCGCTGAGGCACCGCCCCAGGACGTGCCCTCGGACGACAGCGGCATCGGCGACCTTATGGACATTGGCAGCAGCGGCGGCGGATCCGGCGGTCAGCTGCCAGCCCGCCGCCCCGGCGAGGCACAGGGCAGTGCCGAGGTCGGCGACCCGGATCGCTACTTCGAGACCAGCATCATCGACGGCGACGTGGTGGACTACGAACGCTACACCTTCACCATCCGCCATCTGAAGCCGGAGCTTCAGGTGCTGGGGCTCACCGTCACCCTGAACGGTCAGTCCCTCGACTATAAAGCGTCCTCCTCCAGCGTGCTCCTGAAGCTCGCCGAGGGTGCCAACTCCATCGTGGTTCGCGCCTTTTACAGCGACGGCGCAAACACCGTCACTGCGTCTCAGGGCTACACGGTCTACTACGGCGCAGGCGGTGAGGTGGTCATTATCGCCGTCCGCGACAGCGACGGCGTATCCCTTGCGGATCTCCACACCACGTCGGACAGCACCCTCTCCTTCACCGCCTACGGTCTGAAGGACGGCAATAAGCTCCGCGCCTCCGTCCGCTTCAACGGCAAGACCGTCACCGGCAGCGGCGACCGCTTCTCCGCAACGCTGGAATACGGTGTCAACACCTTCGAGATCAGTGCCGGCGGCAGAAACGACACCGTCACCGCCCGCTACACTGTCGAATACAAGGAGGACGGCTTCAAGATCACCAACAGCTTCAACGGCACCGTCATCGACAATACCACCAGCCAGCCCTCCCACATTGCCGAGGAGCTCCCCGTCTATCTGGACACTGAGTTCTTCCGCTTCCGCTTCTATCTCAATCAGGAGACGGGCAGGGAGCAGCTCCGGCAGGTGCGCTACAACAACAAGCCCCTGTCCCCCGACGGCGACGGCTGGTACACGGCGACGCTGGACACCCGGCGGCCCGCGTACCTGTCGCTGCACTATACCAACGCGGACGGTACGGACCTTGTCTACAAGTGGCTGGTGCGCTTCCACCGGAACGCAGAGGCGACGCCGGAGGAGAAAAAGCCCGTCATCAACGCCTCCATCGAGGTGGGCAGCACCGTGATTGGTCTGGAAAACGGTCTCGTTCTGAAAAGCCCGGATGTCATCACGATCATCAACTCCGTCAGCTCCGGCGGCGAGCAGCTCTACCTGAACAACTACCGCGTCTGGGTCAACGAGCAGGAGATCTACTCCCCCTGCAGCCAGACGGGCAGCTCCTTCGGCTACGAAACGTACCTCTCCAACGAGGGAGCCAACACCATCACCATCTCCGCCACGGACGCGGACGGATACGCGGTCAAGCAGAGCTGGACGGTGTACTATGAGAAGGGCGACGTGACCGTCACCATTAGCGTAGAGGCGACCACCGTAGGTCTTGGCTATCTGGTGCCCCCCACGGACGTAACGGTTCCCGGCGGCACGGATCTCCTGACCATGGTGACGCAGCTGCTGTCGGACAACGGCTTCTCCCCCTCCGTCAGCAGCAACTATCTCGCCGCCATACAGAGGCCCAGCATCTGCGACGGCTTCTACATTGACGAGGAGCTGATGGAACTGATCGTGAGCGACGAAATGGACGACTTCGGCGCAGGCCTTGACCCCCAGCCCGCGTCCATGGACAGTCTGGGTGAATTTGACTTTTACCGCTGGTCGGGCTGGATGTATTCCTACAACGGACGCTATCCCGGCTACAGCATGAGTGCCTGCAAGCCGCAGGACGGCGCAGAGATACGCCTGCGCTTCACGCTGGCGTTGGGCAAGGACATCGGCGGCTTCAATGCCGACGCCGGCGTCTACGGTGCCTCCAGCGGCAACTATTATAGAGAATGGTGAGGAGAAAACAGTATGAACGCACACATTGAAAAGATATTACAGGAGGTCGGCAAGGTCATCGTGGGCAAGGAGGCGACTCTGGAGAAAATTCTGATGACGGTGCTCTCCCGCGGACACGTGCTGCTGGACGATGTCCCCGGCACCGGCAAGACCACCACCGCGCTGGCTTTCAGCCGTGCGCTGGGTCTGCAATACGGCCGCATCCAGTTCACGCCGGACGTGTTGCCCTCGGACATCGTGGGCTTCTCCCTGTACCGCAAGGAGAGCGGTGCCTTCGTCTACCAGCCCGGCGCGGTGATGACCAACCTTCTGCTGGCAGACGAGATCAACCGCACCTCCAGCAAGACCCAGTCCGCGCTGCTGGAGGTCATGGAGGAGCGACAGGTCACCGTGGACGGTCACACCCACAAGCTGCCCGACCCCTTCGTGGTCATCGCCACCCAAAACCCCGTTGGCTCCGCCGGCACGCAGCTGCTGCCCCAGGCACAGCTGGATCGCTTCATGGTGCGGCTGGAGATGGGCTACCCCGACTTCGCCAGTCAGGTGAACATCCTCCGGGATCGCCAGACCGGCGACCCGCTACAAGCGGTGCAGACCGTCTGCTCTGCGGAGGAGCTCCTGACCATGCAGGCGCAGGCGCAGCAGGTGCACATGGCGGACGCGCTGCTGGAATACGTGACGAAGCTGGCGGAGGCAAGCCGCAGCCACCCTCTCGTGGTGCTGGGCATCAGCCCCCGCGGCGCGCTGGCGGTGTGCCGTATGTGCAAAAGCCGCGCCTTCATGGCAGGTCGCGACTACGTGCTGCCCGACGACGTGACCGACGTATTCGCGGACGTGTGCGCCCACCGCATCGTCCTCTCCCCCAAGGCGCGGATCTCTGAAACCTCCCCATCGGACGTGCTGGCGGAGGTGCTCCGGCAGGTCACCCGCCCCGACCACATCTGAGCCATGGCGAAAAACAGAGTTTTATTCGCGCTCTGGCTGCTGCTCTGGCTCTCCATCTGGCTCTGGGGCAGCGGAAACGCGGCGGGCTTCCTACTGCTGGCAAGTCTGCTGGCAGCCGCCTTGGAGATCTCCCTCTCGCTGCTGGTGCGCCGCCGCATCACGGCTTCTCTTTCCGCACCCGTCTCCTGCCGCAAGGGCGAGGACTTGACGGTGGAGCTCCGCGCCTCCAACGCCTGCTTTTTCAGCTGTGCCGGTCTCCGCGCCGTCCTCCGCTGCCGCAACCTGCTCACCGGCGAGACGGAGGACGCGGTGCTTCGTCTCTCCGTGGGCGGCAGGGGCTCGCAGCAGCTTCAGTACACTCTCCGCCCCCGCCGCTGCGGCAAGCTGACCGTGGAGCTGACCCAGCTGCACGTGTTTGACCTGTTCGGTCTCCGGGGTGCGGCGGTGCCTGTGGACTGCGGTGCCGCCACGCTGGTCATGCCTACCGTCTACCCGGTGGAGCTGACCGTCTCCGAGCGGCAACGCTCCCTCGGCGACAGCGACGAGTTCTCCATGTACCGCCCCGGCGATGACCCCAGCGAGACGTTCGCCCTGCGGGAGTACCTGTCCGGCGACCGCATCCGGAGCATCCACTGGAAGCTGTCGGAAAAGACGGATCACCTCATGGTGCGCCAGCTGGGACTACCGGTGGACGACTCCCTCCTTCTCCTGCTGGACAGCAGCGCAGATGCCGCGCCCTCGGCAGCGGAGCGGGAGGCATTGGGTGAGGCGGCGGTCTCCGTCTCCGCCGCCCTCTGCGGCGAAAGCATCCCCCACCGCCTCGCGTGGCTGGATCGCGCCTCCGGCGAGCTGACGTTCCGTGAGGTCACCTGTCTGGAGGAGCTGACCCAGTCTCTCCCCGATGTCCTGTCCTCGGAGATCCGCTGCGAGGAGCCATCCGTGCTCCATCACCTGATGGCAGCAGCCTCGGAATACGCCCATATCATTGTGGTGACGCTCCGTCCCGCGCCGCCTGCGGCGGATAGCCGCTTTTTGTTCCTGTCGGTATCACCGGAAACACTGTCCGGAGAGGAGGGCGTCTACCTTGCGCTTTAAGAATACCCCTTGGCTGTCGGCACTGCTTCTGGCGGCAGGACTGTCCGCCCTCCCGGTGCTGCTGTTTTCACTGCCGGTACCGGTATATATCCCCCTTCTCGCCGCGTCGGCGTCGTCCCTGTCCGCCGCCCTGACCGCCGAGCGAAAGCGTTTCTGGGCTGCGCCCGCTCTCTGGATGCTCCTGTGCGCGGCAACGCTCCTTCTTGCGCGGGACGGCGTCGCCCCGCTGCTGGACAGCCTCCTTGCCGCGTGGCAGCAGCTCCACCCCCGCATCTATCCCGCCTACGCCGCTGCGGACTCCGCCGCGCCGCCTGCGGCGGTGGCGGCGGCTCTGGCGTCGCTGCTGGGTCTGTGGAGTGCCGCTTACGCCCGCCGTCCCCGTCCCGTATGGTTCTGGACGGCCTCCCTCCTGCTGTCACTGCTTCTGCTGACGTTTTCACCAACAGCCTCCCCGTGGCAGCTGGCGCTGGGCGCGCTGGTGCTGCTCCTGCTGTACGCCATTCGCTTCGGTAGGCGCGGCAGCACCGCCGCCGTCCGCGTATGGTGCCGCGCCGCCCTGCTCCTTCTGGCCGCCGCCGTAGTGCTGACCGCCCTCGGCGACACGGCGCGTCCCGCGCCTCTCACGTCCCTCCAGCAGCACCTCTCCCGCACGGTGCAGGAGATACGCTGCGGCTCCAACAACGATGCCGGACTCACCGACGGCGATCTGACCTCTGCGGGAACGCGCCGCCAGAGCGAGGATGCCATGCTTCGCGTCACCATGTCCCAGCCCGGCTCCTACTACCTGCGCGGCTTCGTGGGGGAGGTCTACGACGGCAGCCGCTGGCTCCCCCAGACCAACGCCACGCTCTCCGCCAATGCGGACACCTTCTACTGGCTCCACCACGACGGCTTTTACGGGCAAGCCCAGATCGTGGGGGCGGCGCAGTCCGCCGCCCCGGAGGTGCTGCATGGTGAGAACCGCATCACCGTCACCAACGCCGCAGCGTCCTCCCGGTATCTGTACGCTCCCTATGAGACCATGCCCACCAGCCCCACTCTGGATGCCGCCGCCATCGGCGACGCGGCGCAGTACGCGCCGGGGCTGCGCGGTCAGCGGAGCTACACCGTCCTCGCGGCGAACAACATCATCGTTCAGTACCAGAGGATCGCCGCCGGCCTCACCTCGGACGCGGTGCTGCCCTCCGCCTTCCTGCAAACGGAGGGTGCCTATAACCGCTACGTCTACACTGTGGACACCGCCCTCCCCCCGGAGCTTGACAGCTTCCTGCGGGAGAAGCTGGGAGCCTACACCGTAGAGGACGGGCAACGCCACTTTGACTACCAGAAGGCGAAGCAGAACATTCTGTTCTACCTGAGCACCTACGCCACTTACAGCGAAAGCGTATCGCCGGTGCCGCCGGGCGTCGATTTTGTCCTCAGCTTTCTGGACGGTGCCCAGACGGGCTACGATGTCCACTACGCCTCGGCGGCGGCGATGATGTTCCGCTACTACGGCATCCCCGCCCGGTACGCGGAGGGCTTCCTCGTAACGAAGGACGATGCCTCCCGCCTACAGCCCGGCGAAACGCTGACGCTGAACGGCACCAGCGGCCACGCCTGGGTGGAATACTACCAGGACGGCGTGGGCTGGCTCCCCTTCGAGGTCACTCCCGGCTACCTCTCGGCGATGGAGCAGGCGGAGACATACCGCAGCATCTCCGGGCTTGTGGGACACTCCTCAAGGGCGCAGGAATCCGAGAATCTTGACGCCCCCCAGCAGGAGGACGAGGAGCCGTCCCTGCTGTCCTTCTGGCTGAAATACCGGCTGAAAATACTGCTTTTCCTGTCGGTGCTGGCGGCGGTGGTTCTCCTGTGCCTGTTCGTCCTGTGGCTGGCGTGGCAGCGCAAAAAGACGGCGCGCCGGAAGGCTGCTTTCCTCAGTGACGACATCCCCCGCGCCATCCGCACCATCTACCTCTACACCATGGACGTTCTTCTGTCTCAGGGTCTGCCCCTGCGGAACTGCTCCCCTGCGGACTACGCGCAGGACATCGACGAGGATCTCCGTCAGGAGTACCTGTCGGTGGTGTCTCTCTGGGAGGAAGCAAAATTCAGCAGTCACCCTATGGAGGAGAGCCAGCGTCAGCGCGCCCTGCGCCTGAAGGACGAGGTCTGGACGCGCACATGGCGCGCCTCCGGTCCTCTCCGCCGCATCCGTCTGAAATACGTGCTGTTTCTGTAAGCGAGGTGCACTATGAAAAGACTCTTTACGTCTCTTGTGGCGGCCGCCGCGCTGCTTCTCTGTGCCTGTGGCGGGCAGGCGCAGGAATCCCCGTGGCAGACCGCCTACCGGGAAACCGGTCAATACCTGCTATCACAGCCCGCCCCCACCACAGGCTCCATCGGCGGTGAGTGGGCGGTGATCGGTCTGCGCCGCGCCGGTCTCCTCACCGATGAGATGGCGCGCAGCTACAAGGCGGCAGCGGAGGACTATGTCCGTCAGTCCGGCTCTCCGCGCCTCCACCGCGCAAAATCCACGGACACCTCCCGCACCATCCTTGGTCTGACCGCCGCCGGATACGACGCCACGGCCGTGGCGGGCATCGACCTGACGGCGGGTCTTTCGGACATGAGCTACCTCCGCATACAGGGTCTCAACGGCCCCATCTGGGCACTGATCGCACTGGACTGCGGCGGCTACGCCATCCCGCAGGCGGCGGAGGGCGAGGAGCAGACCACCCGTGAGGGTCTGGTATCGGAGATCCTCTCCGCCCAGTGCCCTGATGGCGGCTGGACGCTGCTGGGTGAAGCATCGGACGTAGATATGACCGCCATGGCGTTAACGTCCCTGTCCCCCTATCTGGAGAACAGGGACGTCCAAGCCGCCGTGGAGCGGGCGTTGACCTGCCTTTCCCGCGTCCAGCAGGATAACGGCGGCTTCATGAGCTGGGGTACGGTCAACAGCGAATCCTGCGCTCAGGTCATTGTGGCTCTGACGTCGCTGGGCATCGATCCGGCAGCGGACAGCCGCTTCATCAAAAACGGTGCGTCACCGCTGGACGGACTCTGTGCCTTTGCCTGCGCGGGCGGCGGCTTCCGTCACAGCGATGAGCTGCCGGAGCCTCCCGCCGTAGCACCCACGGTGACCAAGCAGACCGCACCGGTCACCGCAGCAGCCAGACAATCGCACCCAAACAGCGTGACAGCCAGTCAAGTAAACCCGGATAGGGCGGCAGCCAAGCAGGTGGCGTCGGACGGTGCAATAGTCGTTCCAATAGAGCCGGACGGCATGGCGACTGAGCAGGGCTTCTACGCGCTGACCGCCTACGCCCTCTTCTGCCGGAATGCCCCCCGCCTCTTCGATCTGACCTCCCTCCTCCCTTAGCCCCCGCCTAGCGCAGAGAGAGGTACCCCGCGGAAAGCAAAAACGAAAAATCTGCCGCAGCCGTCCGCGCCACCCCCGTCATTCCGCCCCCCCGCTTCCACCAGAGCTGCCATTCCGAACCCCACGATGTTCCTGTCATTGCGAACCCGCCCCCGATGTTCCTGTCATTGCGAGCCAGTGACCGATGTCACTGGCGTGGCAATCCGCGTCCCCCGTCCCCGCGCCGCAGGCGCGGACACCCTGTTATTCCGAGCCAGTCCGCAGGCTGGCGTGGGAATCCGTTCCCTAAATTCTTCATCATTTATTGAACCCCCGCCATCCGGCGGGGGTCTTTTACGTGTTGCCTCCGGCGGGGTACTTTTGTCACCAGCGACAAAAGTACCCAAAACGCCGCTTGAAACTACGTTTCAAGACTTCCTCAGCGCGCTATGCCCTGTGTCAAACCTGCCTCATGTTCCTCGCGTAATCGGTTTTCCCGTGTACCGCTGTCGGTCAAAAGGACTGTGCCACCACAGCTTTCCGCTACCGCTTCGCTGCCGCTGCCTGTTGCCACGGTAGCAGTTTTCCCCTTTACCGCCGTACTGTGGCACTCCCACTAACGTAACTGCACTTTCCCGCTTCTTAAACACAGCGGAAAATGTGAAGTGCCTGTACTATCCATCTCTGACAGCGTGTACGGCGAAAGTGTAGATCAATATGTTTTTCCAAGAATAACACTCTTAATTCGGCAAATCGCTATGGGGTGCATAAGTGCGTTGCCGGGTGCTGGTAACCGGGTATGGATTGAATCTTACGCTGCGAGCGGGAGGTTTTATGGACGCGATCGTTTTAGCAGGCGGCTTTGGAATTCGCCTGAGCCATATAGTCAAGGATGTACCAAAACCGATGACCCCGGTGGCGGGAAAGCCGTTTTGGACGCAATAATCATAACCACCAGTAAACTGGTGGTTTGACCTGCCCCTAAAAGGGGCTATTACGACCGTAGCCCCTAAAAGGGGCGTTGAAGGTTTGACACCGCATTACCATTTCAGGCAGCCGCTTCAAGCGGCTGTCTTTTTATGCCTTCTTATTCTTGTCACCCGTAAACGGGTCTACATATTCTTTGATGCTGATCTGATCTGCGGCGTAGTCCTCCTCCAGTTGGTTTCGGATATGCTCCGCTATGATCTTTTTATTGCGTCCCACGGTATCCACATAGTATCCTCTACACCAAAAATTTCTCGACCCATACTTGTACTTCAAATTCGCATGCCTGTCGAAAATCATTAAGCTGCTCTTCCCCTTGAGAAATCCCATGAACTGTGCTACACTCAGGTACGGTGGAATACTCACCAGCATATGTATGTGGTCTACACACGCCTCTGCCTCCAGTATTTCCACATTCTTTTGCTTGCACAATGTCCGCAGTATTTCTCCTATGTCTTTTTTCAGCTGTCCATAGATTTCTTTCCTGCGGTACTTCGGTGCAAATACGATGTGATACTGACAACGGTATCTTGAATGTGATGTGCTTTTTATCTCGTTTCTTTCGTCTTTCTTTATCTGCATAAAACCTCCTATTGCTCTGGTAATGCGGTCGCCAAACCTTTACCAGTATACCGCAATAGGAGGTTTTACTCATGCTAAAGCTATTTTTCTTCCCCCGGTAGAACCGGGGGTTTATTTCCACGCCTGAAGGCACCAAAAGAAAGCCGGCACAGGAATTTCCTGCGCCGGCTTCTGCATCAGCCGCCCTTGTGCCACAATGTGTACTTACGAAAACATAGCCTCCGGGTGCTCATTTTTTGTGTGCTCAGAACTTCTTCCTGGCGGTGCAGGTCAGGCCGGTCAGGGACAGAAGTGCCAGCGCGCCATACAGCGCCGCGCCGGGGTCGGCGGTCTTGGGAGAACCCTTGGCATCGTCGGCCTTAGTATCGGTGGTAGGGTAGTAGTAATAGCCGCCGGAGGAGGCCGGGGTCCGCACGGCATACAGCGTCAGCGGCCCTTTTATTTCGGTGTTAAAATCCCACGCTTCGGAAGCGCCCTCTTTCGCCCAGTACATAAATTCCCGGCCATTTACTGTGGCGGGAGTTTCCGGCTTCTCAACTGCATAAGGCTGTAGAACAAGCTTTAGGGTCCTTGTCTTGGCGACCTCGTCAATGAAATTGACGCTGTTGTAGTCCACGCAAGTGCCGCTGGTGCCTTTTTCCACTTTGATATGCCCGTCAAACACCCCCTGCTCTTTCACAACGGAATTGGCCGCTGCTCTTAAGTTATCCTGTGTCGGACCTAAGCTCTCGAGGAATACGATACGCACCTTTCCCGCAATGGTACCACCGGTAACGGACAAGTCGGTATGTTTATGGTCCGACTCATATACGTAAATATCTTCTCTTCTGGCATTCGGATTTTCACCGATATACGCCGTGCCGGACATGGTCATATTCCCATTGTACACATATACGCCCCTGTCACTGCACCCGGTGATGCGGCCGCCGGTCATTGTGAAGGTCCCCACATTATTATATACGCCGACAGTTTCTCCGGTGATCGTGCCGCCGGACATTACAAGGGTCGCCCCACCGATATAGATGCTGCTGCCGCTGTTTCCGGTAAGCGTGCCGCCCTCCAGCTTCAGCGTTGTATCATTCTCCAGGAATACAGCTCCCCCAACATTGTAAATTCCCGTCAGGTCCGTTCCCTCTCCGCCGGTGATGACACCGCCGGCAGGCAAATTCTCATAGGATCCTGTATGCGGATTTTGGGGACGGCTGTCCGTGATGGTCAGGGTCGCACGGTCACTCACCTTGAGCACACTGACGTCGCCGGTCATCTTGAGCACATGGCCGTTCAGGTCGAGGGTCACATCTCTCGTTACTACCAATGTCTCGCTGATCTCGATATCCTCTGTCAGCCGAACATCTCCACCGTTGGATATGGCAGATTTCAGCCTGGTTGCGGCGGTATCAGGCGGTGACGTCGCGCCGGCGGTGGACACCAGGGGATTTGTTACATCCCCCGATGTAACAAAAGCTGCCCATATGGGCAGCGCGCATACCAATACCAGGGTCATCAGGATGGGGAGCAGTCGTCTCTTCATGGCGGTTCCTCCTTCTATGGCTCACATATTTCTCTCCCGGGCCTGTGTGCCGCAAAATTTCTTGTTGGGAAAGTTTTTTGGCGCGCAGGCTCTGTTGTACGACCATCTTACCAGAAAGTGTCGCGAAAGGCAACGGGAATATCCAGATGTTGGCATAACAAATCGGTGTGGGAGGCATTAGGGGAAGTTATGGTGGGTATTTTTTTGCTTGTCCGGACATAGGCTTGTCTGAAAGGTGGTGGGGGCTTGTGAAATGGCGGCGGGGCGCGGCGGCGGTGTGCGGGGCGTTCGTGCTGTGGCTGGCGGCGGTGTGCGCGGGGAGCCAGGACCTGCGGGCGGCGGCACAGGCGGTGCGGGACAGCTCGCTGGCGCAGCGGCTGGTACAGTGGGAGCTGGGGGACCTGTGGGCGGCGGACTCGCTGCCGCTGCCGGTGCTGACGGTGCTGCGGCAGTCGCCGATGCTGCTGGCGGCGGAGACGCAGGTGACGCAGGCAGAGACGCCCCGGAACGCGGAGGAGACGCCCTCCCCCGCCCCGGTGGAAACACCGGAGGGCCCAACAACGGAACAGACGGAGAACACCGGCGGGCAGGGGGAATCGAGGCCGCTGTCGGTGGTGGCGGCGGACGAGAACGGGTACACCCGGGTGGGGGACGTGTTCATCAAGAACAGTTCGCGGCAGACGGTGGAGGGCATCGTGTTTGACGGGACGTTCGCGGCGGCGCTGGGCGAGGACGCGCCGCAGGTGCTGATCGTCCACACCCACGGCAGCGAGGCGTACACCATGCCGCCGGGGGAGGAATACGAGGACACGGGGAGCTTTCGGACGGCGGATGCCAGCGTGAGCGTGATACGGGTGGGCGATGAGCTGGCCAAAGTGCTGTCGGGCTACGGGATATCGGTGCTGCACGACCGGGCGCTGTATGACGACCCGGAGTACAACGGGGCGTACTACCGGGCGGAGGACGCCATCGAGGCGTATATGGAGAAATACCCCAGCATCGGGTTCATTCTGGACGTACACCGGGACGCGCTGGAGGACAAGGCCGGGCACCAGTACAAGGTGGTAACGCGGGAGGACCCGGACTGCGCGCAGGTGAGCCTGGTAATGGGCAGCAGCTGGGAGGGCTGGCAGGAGAACCTGAAATTCGCCGTGGCGGTGCAGCAGCACCTGACGGAGCGCTATCCCACGCTGATGCGGCCGCTGACGCTGCGGAATTCGGACTACAATGAGTACTTCACGCCCGGGGGCCTGCTGGTGGAGATCGGCGCAGCGGGGAACTCGCTGGACGAGGCGCTGAAGGCCGTGCGGGTGTTCGGAGAGGGATTTGCGGAGGTAGTGACGGGAAAATAGGGTTGCAATCCGGGCGTCGGTAGGGTATAATGTGGAAAACTTATCAAAAATAACGATTCCGGAGGGTATAGACTATGAAACGGAACCGCGGCTTTACATTGATGGAAATGCTGATCGTGGTGGCGATCATCGCTGTGCTGGCGGCTATTGCCATCCCTGTGTTCAACGGCAGCCTGCACAAGGCCAAGGTGGCCGCCGACATGGCCAACGTGCGGGCGTATTACGCGGAATTGCAGACACAGTACATCACCACCGGAGAATACATAGACATCGGGGATGACCTGCATGAGAACGCGCGACGGGAAATTAAGTTTTTGGACGGCACCACAGTGCAGATGCAGGCTGGCACGGTAAGTGCGATACTGGCGAGGGAGCGTACAGACCCGACCAGCGGGCAGAAGGGTGCGCCCACTGGCTATCAGGTCTACTATTTCTGCGACAAGGGCGACCACACACTGCTGCTGGAATAATGATGAAAAAAGAGACGGCGTGAGCCGTCTCTTTTCTTATCGGTTTTTCTTGGCCAGCTCCATGAGTTCCGGGTACTTGGACTTGATGTAGCTGTAGCTTCCCCGACCGTGGGGCAGCAGGCAGTCGGAGCAGTCCTTGACGCCGTTTTCCAGGTACCTGAAGTTGCCGCCGCACTTGCTGCCCAGGGTATACAGCGGGCAGTAGCAGAACAGGCAGTTAAAGTCCTCCGGATGGCCGGTCTTGTGGCAGGGGAAGAACTCGCAGGCGGTGTGCTGGGTGAAGGAGTAGGCGCACTCCTCGGGCTTTTTGGTGTAGATATCGTCCATGTCAGTCCTCCACGGTGACCAGGCCGTCGTCACCCACGGTGACGGTCATGCCGGTCTGCACATATTGCAAAAATTCGTCGCCCAGGGAGTCCACCACGGGCATTTTGCTGTCGGTCCAGACATCGCCCAGAATGGCGCCGGAGGCGGCCAGGGAGTCGATGGGCAGGGAGAAGAGCATACAGGCGGGCTGCTTGCCGTGGGAGCAAACGGTAAAGAGCACCATGCCGCCGGTGGTGGAGCCGATGGTCTGGGGCAGGCAGAGGGCCTTGCCGATCATGGGCTTCCTGTAGATGTCGGGGTTATTCTGGTCGCCGCACTTGACCTGCTTGTCGCCGAACATCATGGCCATCTGGTAGCTGGCCAGGGTGTTGAAGCCGCCATGGCTGACCAGCGCTTCGGCGGTGCAGGTGCCGGGGACCACCACGCGGCCCTTGAACTGCTGCATATCAGCGTCCCTCCTTTCCGGTGAGGATGTCCAGTATCTCCGCGTCGGTATAATACCGGGCGCTGGTGTAGGTGCGGAGCTTATTGGAGTTGGTGATGACCGCCTTCTTCTTGCAGAGGGGGTTGTTCATGTACATCAGCGGGCAGATGTAGCTGAGGATCACGCCCATGCTTTGCAGCTTGTAGCCCTCCACGGTGTCCTTGAAGGCGTCCAGCACCGCCGGGGCGGCGGTGAACACGGTGGGAACGGCCACCTGCAGGCGGTTCTGCGCCCGCAGGGCGTCGGTGAGCTTCGCCGTCCAGTCCTTCAGCTGCTCCAGCGTCAGGTGAGGACAGCCCACGAAGCACAGCTGCGGCGCGGCGGCAGGGTCCTTCCAGATGACGGGATAGCTGCGCTTCACCCGCTCCAGCTCGGCGTCATCGATGATGTAGGTCCGATAGCCCTCCCGCAGCAGGGACTCGCCCTGCTGTTTTGCCTCGGGGGTCAGGTGCTCCACATGGTACAGGCCCACGGCGCCGTTGGAGGCGGTGGCCGCGCCGAAGTCCTTGAGGTAGGCGCGGTTCTCGTCGTTCAGTTCCGTGCCCAGCCACTTGTCCAGTCCCCGGACGTAGGGCACGTCCTCCATGACCTTCATGCCGATGGCGGAGCCGAGAAGCTGGGCCTCGGGCCGGCGGGTGCATTTGACCTCCACCAGCCAATGGGCCTTGCGGCCCTCGTCGGTGAGCAGGCCGAACTCCGGCACGAAGCCGGCGATGCTGCCCATGAGCTCCAGCATACCGCTGTTGCGGTTGCAGCGGGCGCCCAGGACGGAGTTGGCGTAGACCACGGCGGAGGACTCCGCCCAGCTGAGGATATCACCCTGTTTTGGGGTGTTGCCCACCTGTTCCAGATAGCAGGTACAGGTATAGGCGTTATCGGCGGTGATGCCCAGCTTTTTCAGCTGCTGCTCATACCGGTCCTGCTGGGTGTACATGATCTTGCGGAAGACGATGTCCTCCAACAGACTGGTGGGGACGTGCTTATCCAGGGGCAGGGGGTCAGCGGTGAATTTCTGACCGCTGGTAAGGCCGGACTCGATAAGACGGTCGTACAGGTCGTAGACCGGCTTCATCACCGCCAGGCCGAAGGAGATGACGGTGTGGCCGTACTCACTGGTAACGGGGACCATACGCTGGGCGCCGAAGGTATCGCCGTACATGACCAGCGTCTTGACCACCTTGGCCATGGTCTCGCCCTGGGCGCCGTCCAGCAGAGCCTGCTGCTGGGGTGTCAACTGCATAAAACCACTTCCTTTGTTTCAGAATGGTGTTGCGCTGGCTCTATTGTACCAGTCCGCCGCGGGAAAGTCAACTTGACGAAGGGGACGCGGTGGGGTATACTGCAGGAGAAAGGACGGTGGCAATATGCGGAGCGTGCTGCTGTGGAAGGATATGGATCAGGTGGCGGAGCAGATGGACGCCGCCGTATTTCAATATGTGGGTGAATTGCAGACGGAGAGCTTTGAGGCCTTTGCCGACTTCGACCTGCTGGCCTTTGACTGGTACGATGTGCGGAAGGCGGGGAAAAGCGGCAAGGTGCTGGTATACATCGACCGGGAGGACCTGTTTTTCTTCTGCCGGAACGAGGCGGCACAGCAGTATGTGCAGGGTGCGGTGGACACGCTGACCGCAGGCGGACCGCTGAATGACCAGCAGCTGCTGTACCGGTTCTTTGCGGGGCTGTTCAAGGGCGACATGGCGTATCTGGAAAAGCTGGAGGCCCAGATCAACGGCGGCGAGAGCACCATACTGGAGGGCAAGGCCAAGGACGACGCGCCCCGGCGCATCGCCGCGTGGCGGCGGGAGCTGCTGCACCTGAAGCGGTACTATGAGCAGCTGGACGCCATCTTCGATGAGATGTGCGACAACGATAACGGGCTGATCGAAGCCAACATTCTGGCGCGGCTGGAGGTGCTGGGGCGGCGGACGGGCCGGTATCTGCAAAAGGTATGCGCGCTGCAGGAGCTGGTGGCCCAGCTGCGGGAGGCCTATCAGAGCCAGCTGGCCATCCAGCAGAACGACCTGATGCGGGTATTCACCATTGTGACGGTGCTGTTCCTGCCGCTGACGCTGATCACCGGCTGGTTCGGCATGAACTTCGTAAATATGCCGGAGCTGCAGTCGGAGTGGGGCTATCCCGTGATCATCGCCGCCAGCATACTGCTGGTGGCAGGACTGCTGTGGTTCTTCAGACACAAGAAATGGCTGTAAAAAAAGCGCCCCTCAGGCCGCCTGGCCTGAGGGGTGCTTTTCATCTGTATACCACCGCTGCGGCGGAGAGGGCGGCCAGCAGCGGCAGCAGCGTCTGCCCGCGCTGCCGCAGACGGCGGCGCAGAAGATGCAAAGCGTTCAAGATGCCAGGGTCTTGCCCATGGCCCGGAGGGATTCCAGCACGGCATCGTCCGGGGCCTCGCAGCAGATCACGCTGTCGCAGACCAGGTTCACGCCGGCATCGGCGCAGTCCTTTTCCCAGGAGCGCATCCACTCGCCGTCGCCCCAGCCGTAGGAGCCGAACAGGGCCACGGCCTTTCCGCCCAGGCAGTTCTTGCAGGCATCGAACATGGGCTGGAACTCCATCTCCTCCAGCACCTCGCTGCCCATGGCCGGGCAGCCGAAGGCAATGGCGGCATAGCCGTTCAGCTCGGCGGTGTTCACCTGGTCCACCGTCAGCAGCTTGGCGTCCGCGCCGGCGGCGGTCATGCCCTCCAGCACGGCATTGGCCATGGCCTCGGTGTTACCGGTGCCGCTCCAATAGATCACAGCAGTCTTTTTCATTGTCGTTTCTCCTTTCGATCGTTACCCCGCCACAGCCAGCTGATCGATCGTCGCGCCGGCCTGCCAGAGCTTGCAGTATGTGTCCGTGCAGCGCTTGAACCGGGTGAAGAGCCGCCGGGCCCGGGCCTCGTCGCTGTACACCTTCCACAGCCCCGCGCACTTGTAGCTGCGGGCACGGTTGTCCACGAAGCCCTTGACGTCCTCAGGAGGGTAGCTGAGGAAGAGGCCGATCTCGTGGGGGAAGTCCGCACCCTGACGGAAGCGGCGGATCAGCGTGGCCACACAGCGGCCGCAGCTGCCGCCGTCATAGCCGGCCTCCGCCAGCAGGCGGCGGGCCAGATCGTCGCTGAGATCGCGGCGGAGAGTGGCGGGGCGGTAGAGGTACAGCAGGGCGCTGCCCTCGGTAAAGCGAAGGGGCAGCAGGCACAGGCCCTTGGGCGAGAGGCGGCGGTTCAGCTGCCGCACCTCGTCCAGCAGTGCATCCCGGTCCGTGCAGGGACAGGGAAAGAGACTTCCGGTCTTGATACCGGCCAGAGTGGGGGCGCACTGGCGCACGACCATTTCTTCGGACATAGGGGTTCCTCCTTAACCGACGTGTTTTTCCAGAATGCTCCGCAGGGCGGACAGAGAGCTGGTATGGCAGCGCTCGATACGGGTCGGCGTGCCCTTCAGCTCGCTGAGGGCGCTCTGCACCAGCTTATGGGACATGGTGGAGGTGAAGAATATCATCAGGTCCGGACTGCCCAGCTTGTTTTTCAGGCCGCCGGAGGGCTTGGTGAACACCTTGGCGGAGCATTTGTAGGACTGACACAGGTCCTTGTAACGGCGCTCCATGCACTCGTTGCCGCCTAAGATCACGACGCTCATATCGCACTTCCTTTCTGTTCCGTGCCGCCGAATATTGCTCGACGGTATTTTTGCTCGTTTCTTCCGGATGATACGCGGTTAGCTTCTTCTAACTTTGGTTAGAGTAATTTAACTATCGGTTTTCAAAAAAGCGCCGGGGGAGGGCGCTTCTTTGACGGGTCACTTTCTATGGAAGGAGAAAAGGCCCTTTTTCTCGTAGGGATGGGCGTCCACCGCCTTGACCTCGTAGCCGGTGGCGGCGATGGCATCACGCAGCGCCTGCTGGTCCAGGGGCTGCTCCGAGAGGATCACCGTCTCGCCCTTGGTGTGGGAGGACGTGACCTTCTGGACGGAGAACTTGTTTCGGACGGTGTCGTTGATGTGGTTTTCGCACATACCGCAAGCCATACCGTCCACCTTCAGGATCGTTTCTGTCATGGTGACATCTCCTTTTAGACGCAGGGGGAGGCACTGACGATGCCTCCCCCCTGCTCTATTCAGTGCTTGCAGTTCTGGCTGTGGCACTGGCCGTGCATGGCGCAGTGGGCGCAGCCGGCACCGCAGGAGGACTTTCCCGCCTTCTTCTGGCGCAGCAGGTAGCGGATGATGAGGATCACAACGACAAGTAAGGCGGCACTGATGAGGATCGTGCCCAGGTTTGCTGACAGCCATTGCAGCATGGAAGTTCACTCCTTTCTATGGGGTAAGAGGGTAATTACGGGGACAGTTTACTTCACGGACAGCTTGGTGGCTTCCTTATAGGGCTTGCACAGCATATAGATGATGCCGGCCAGCAGGAGCACCGCCACGATGACGCCCAGGATGTTGGCATTGCCGGTGAACAGGCCGCCGAACTGGTTGATCATCAGCGCGATCACATAGGCGAACACGCACTGATAGCCGATGGCGAACCAGGTCCACTTGCGGCTGTTCATCTCACGCTTGATGGCGCCAATGGCAGCGAAGCAGGGGGCGCACAGCAGGTTGAACACCAGGAAGCTGTAAGCGGTGATACCGGTGAAAGCCGCGGCCATAGCGTCGTAGACGCTGCCGTCGCCGCCGCCGTACAGGACGCCCAGGGTGCCCACGATGTTCTCCTTGGCCACCAGGCCGGTGATGGAGGCGACGACCGCCTGCCAGTTGCCCCAGCCAAGGGGTGCGAAGATCCAGTCGATGGCGCCGCCGATGGCCGCCAGGATGGAGCAGTCGATCTGCTCATCGGACAGCATCTGGAAGGTGCCGTCCACCCAGCCGAAGTAGCTGGTGAACCACACGAAGATGGTGGACAGCAGGATGATGGTGCCGGCCTTCTTGATGAAGGACCAGCCGCGCTCCCACATGGAGCGGAGGACGTTGCCCAGGGTGGGCCAGTGGTAAGCGGGCAGCTCCATAACGAAGGGAGCAGGCTCGCCGGAGAACATCTTGGTCTTCTTCAGCATGATGCCGGAGATCACGATGGCGGCCATGCCGATGAAGTAAGCGGAGGTGGACACCCATGCGCTGCCGCCGAAGATGGCGCCGGCGATCATAGCGATGAAGGGCACCTTGGCGCCGCAAGGGATGAACGTGGTGGTCATGATGGTCATACGGCGGTCACGCTCGTTCTCGATGGTACGGGAGGCCATAACGCCGGGGATGCCGCAGCCGGTACCGATCAGCATGGGGATGAAGGACTTGCCGGACAGGCCGAACTTGCGGAAGATACGATCCAGAACGAAGGCGATACGGGCCATGTAGCCGCAGGCCTCCAGGAACGCCAGCAGCAGGAACAGCACCAGCATCTGGGGCACGAAGCCCAGCACCGCGCCCACACCGGCCACGATACCGTCAAGGATCAGGCCGGACAGCCAGTCGGCAGCACCGGCGGACTCCAACGCGTTGCCCACCAGCACAGGAACACCGGGCACCCACACGCCGTAGTCGGCGGGGTCAGGGGCCTCAAAGCCATTTGCCTCCAGATAGGCCGCGGCGTCCACATAGGTCATCTGCACCACATCGTCCCGCTTGTCGGCATCCTGGGGCAGGGCGTCATAGTAGGCGGTCATGGTGTTGACGGCCAGGGTCTCCTCATCCTCCACATCCACGGTGGCGGTGTCGGAGGTGGGAACGAAGGACTTTATCCGGGCCAGGGCGGCGCCGGCATCGAAGTCCTCCGCCTCGGTGTCCAGCCCCAGGAAGGCGTCTACGGCCTGGGTGGCGGCGGTATATTCGTCGCTGGCCTCGGTATATGCCTTGGAGCCGATGCCGAACAGGTGCCAGCCGTCGCCGAACAGGCCGTCGTTCGCCCAGTCGGTAGCGGCGGAGCCAACGGTGACCATGGAGATGTAGTACACCAGGAACATGACCAGAGCGAAGATGGGCAGACCCAGCCAGCGGTTGGTGACGACCCGGTCGATCTTGTCGCTGGCGGAGATCTGACCGGCGTTTTTCTTCTTATAGCAGGCCTTGATGATCTCCGCGATGTACACGTACCGCTCGTTGGTGATGATGCTCTCGGCGTCGTCGTCCAGCTCCTTCTCGGCGGCCTTGATGTCCTCCTCGATGTGGGCCATGACGGTCGGGTCGATCTTCAGCTGATCCAGCACCTTGTCATCGCGCTCGAAGATCTTGATGGCGTACCAGCGCTGCTGCTCCTCGGGCAGGTTATGTACGGCGGCCTCCTCGATGTGGGCGATGGCGTGCTCCACGGGGCCGGAGAAGGTGTGCATGGGAACGGTCTTGGTGGACTTGGCGGCCTGCACAGCGGCCTCGGCGGCCTCCATAATGCCCTCGCCCTTCAGGGCGGAGATCTCCACGATCTTGCAGCCCAGCTCACGGCTCAGCTCCTCCACGTTGATCTTGTCGCCGTTCTTGCGGACCACGTCCATCATGTTGATGGCGATAACCACGGGGATGCCCAGCTCGGTCAACTGGGTGGTCAGGTACAGGTTACGCTCCAGGTTCGTACCGTCGATGATGTTCAGGATGGCGTCGGGGCGCTCGGTGATCAGGTAGTTACGGGCGACCACTTCCTCCAGGGTGTAGGGGGACAGGGAGTAGATACCGGGCAGGTCCATGATGGCCACGTCATCGTGCTTCTTCAGCTTGCCCTCTTTCTTCTCCACCGTAACGCCGGGCCAGTTGCCCACGAACTGGTTGGAGCCGGTCAGCGCGTTGAACAGGGTGGTCTTGCCAGAGTTGGGGTTACCTGCCAACGCGATCTTTATCTGTTTTTCCATAGTGTCTCTCCTTCCGGTTAATCTTGTTGAACCTATATACAGATGAATTTAAATAACGGACGTATTTCCGGCACCGGAACACGGCGCCGCAGGTCATCACTCGACCTCGATCATTTCGGTGTCGGCCTTACGCAGGCTCAGCTCGTAGCCGCGGACAGTGACCTCCATGGGATCGCCCAGAGGGGCAACCTTGCGGACATAGACCTCCACGCCCTTGGTGATGCCCATATCCATGATACGGCGCTTGACAGGGCCCTCGCCGTGGAGCTTGACGACCTTGACGGTCTCGCCGATCTTGACTTCACGCAATGTTTTCATGCTTCTGCTCTCCTTCTATGTGATATTTCTGTTTCTCAAATACAATAACCGCTTGGCGCGGCTATCAGACCATGATCTTGCGGGCCATTTCCTCGCTGATGGCCACGCGGGACTCCTTGACCTTCACGATGACGTTGCCGCCCATGGCGGACACCAGCGTGACGGTGCTGCCCGGGGTGAAGCCCAGGTCCTCCAGGTGCTTTTTTACCTCCGGACTGCCGCCCACCTTGTGGATGAGCTGTTCCGTTCCGGCGTCTGCCAGCATCAAAGGCATCATGTATATCCCTCCGTTTCACGGTTAGCTTGCGCTAACCCCGTGTCTGAAAAAAGCGGTTCTGAAAGGACTTTCCCGGTCTATAGCGGACCATGACGGTTAATCCTCCTTAACCTATGGCACAGTTTAATACCTCAAACCCTCTTTGTCAATAGGGAGAACGAAATTTTTTTACCGCACTTGTAAGTTTGTGAAAATTGTGGTATGCTGTTAAAAGTGTATTGGGGAAAGTTGGTGATACTTTTTATGCAGATACTGCGCGCTTCCGAGGACTATTTAGAGACCATGCTGATGATGCAGCAGCAACATGGATATATTCGCTCCATCGACGTAGCCGAGCATCTGGGCGTGACAAAACCCAGCGTGACCTACGCCACCAAACGGCTGCGGGAAAACGGCTATATCACGATGGACAAGGACGGACTCATCACCCTGACGGCCAGCGGTATGGCCATCGCCGAGCGTATGCTGGACCGGCACCACACGCTGACGAAATTCCTGATGGCGTTGGGCATCGACGCCGCTACGGCGGAGACAGATGCCTGCAAGATCGAACACGATATCAGTCAGAAGACCTTTGACGCCATCTGTGCCCACGCAAAGGCGCATTTGTGACAAAAAAGGCCACCCTATCGGGTGGTCTTTTTGTATGCCCGCCCGCAGAGGCGGGCATTTTCGCGTTTACGCTTCCAACGGCAGGCGGAGGGTAAAGGTGGTGCCCTCCCCCTCACGGCTGTCCAGCGTGACGGAGCCGTGGTGATAAGCCACGGCGTGCTTGACGATGGACAAGCCCAATCCGGTACCTCCGGAGGCCTTGGAGTGGCTCTTGTCCACGCGGTAAAAGCGCTCGAAGACGCGGCCCTGGTGCTCCGGCGGGATACCGATACCGGTATCGGCCACCGTGACCACGGCGTCGGGGCCGTCACGGCTCACGGTGACGGCGACGCTGCCGCCGTCCTTATTGTACTTGATGGCGTTGTCGCAGAGGTTGAAGACCGTCTCGGTCAGCAGACGGCGGACGCCAGGGACCGTAACGGCCTCGCCGGTGACAGTCATAGTGATCTGGCGCTGCTGCGCGGCGCTCTCCAGCGACTTGACCGTGTCGGTGCAGAGGGAGAGCAGCTCCACCGGCTCGGTGGGCAGGCTGCCGCCCTCGTCCAGCTCAGACAGGCGGAGGATGTCGTTGATCAGCGTCACCAGGCGCTGGGCCTCGCTGCGGATATGGCCCACGAAGCGGGGCACATCGTCGGGCTGGACCATGCCGTTCTCCAGCAGCTCGGCGCTGCCGATGATGCCCTGAAGCGGGGTCTTCAGCTCATGGGAAACGTTGGCGGTGAACTCGCGGCGGTTGCGCTCGGCGTAGGCCTGCTCGGTGACGTCGAAGGTCAGCAGCACCGCGCCCACCACCTCGCCGTCGGCCTGGATACGGGTCATGTCGAACTGGTACTCGCGGCCGTCGCGCTCCATACGGGTCTCGCCGTGGCCGGTGTCCATGGCATCGCGGAGGGCGTGGCTGACGGCGCTGCCGCGCTCCACGGTCAGCAGAGGCTGGCCCACGCAGGCCGCATCGGTGTGGAACACGGCGCAGGCGGCAGGGTTCATGCTGAGGATGGTGCCGCCGTTATCCACCAGTACCAGGCCCTCGGTCATGCTGGCGGTGATCTGTTCAAACTCCTCGGACCGGCGGCGCAGAGAACGCAGCTGATCGTCGATCTGACGCCGCTGGTGCTCCAGTCGGCGCAGCAGGGGCGAAAGCTCCTCATAGGCGTCGTTTTCCAGGGGGTGCTCCAGGTCCAGGGTGTTCAGGGGGCGGGTGATGCGGCGGGACACGCGGCCGGCCAGAATGCCGGAGAGGATCAGGGCCACGGCGATGACCGCCAGGATGGCGGAGAGCATACTCAGAAGCAGCACGCCCATGGTGACGCGGCTGGCGGACAGGCGCAGGACCGTACCGTCCGGCAGCTGGCGGGCGTAGTAGAGGGTCTTTTCCAGCAGAGTGGCGCTGTAACGGCTGGACTCACCGGTGCCGTTGGTCAGGGCCTGACGGACCTCCTCGCGCTGAGCGTGGTTCTCCATAGCCGCAGCGTCAGCCTTCGTATCATAGCGCACCGTGCCGTCGGCGCGAAGCCAGGTGATGCGGTAATTGTCGGAGTGCAGCTTGGACAGATAGGCCTCGCCGTCGCCGGACTCCATGGCCGCAGCGGCGATGGACAGCTCATCCCGGAGCTGCTGCTCCTGGACATGGCCGAAATAGGTGTACAGTGCGCCCATGATAATGACCAGACTGGCCAGCAGCACCGCAAGCCCCACCGCCACGGTGGAGCGAAATATCTTTTTTGTCATATGGTCTCCTCCCAACGGTAGCCCACGCCGCGGACCGTGGTGATGTGTGCGCCGGCCTTGCCCAGCTTCTGGCGCAGGGTACGGATGTGCATATCCACGGTACGGCTCTCGCCGCAGTAATCCATGCCCCAGACCAGTTCCATCAGCCGGTCGCGGGTGTAGGCCGTGCCGGGGTGGCTGAGGAACAGGCGCAGCAGCTCGTATTCCTTGTAGGTCAGGTCGACGCGTTCGCCGCCGGACAGGACGGTGTGGGCACGGGTATCCAGCGACACCTCGCCGCTGCGGAGGATGGAGCTGTCCCCCTCCGGCTGGCAGCGGCGCAGCACCGCTTTGACCCGGGAGACCAGCTCGATGACGCTGAAGGGCTTGGTCAGATAGTCATCCGCGCCGCCGTCCAGCGCCCGGACGCGGTCATACTCCGCGCCCTTGGCGGTGGCCATAATGACCGGGATGCGGCGCAGGGACGTGGAGGCGCGCATACGGCCCAGCAGCTCCGTGCCGTCGATTCCGGGGAGCATCACGTCCAGCACCACCAGGTCGGGCTTTTCGCTTTGCAGGGCCTGCCAGAAGGCGGCGCCGTCGGTAAAGCCCTCGGCCTCCAGCCCAGCGGAGCGCAGGGCATACAGCTCGATATCGCGGATGCTGGCGTCATCCTCTACACACCAGATCATGTGGGGTCCCTCCTTTTGGCTCAAGTGGCCTCGGTCTTGTGCACGCCGGTGACAGAAAACATCACCCACTCGGCGATGTTGGTGGCGTGGTCGCCGATACGTTCATAATACTTGGCGATCATCAGTAAGTCAAGTGTGGCTTCGCCGTCATCCACGTCCTTGGCGATACGGTCGATGAGATGGGCCTTGATCCGGTCGAAATAACCGTCCACCTCATCGTCGGCGGCGATGACCTGCTGGGCCAGGTCCACATCCTGCCGGACATAGGCGTCCACGCTCTCGCTGACCATGCGGATGGTGGCCCGGGCCATATCCCGCAGGGTGTCGCCGGCGCTGAGAGGCCGGCCGGCGCGGCAGAGCAGTATCTCGGCAATATCGTCGGCCTGGTCGCCGATACGCTCCATGTCCGTGATCATCTTCAGGGCAGCGGAGATCTGCCGCAGGTCGCCGGCCACCGGCTGCTGCTGAAGCAGGAGCCGCAGGCAGAGGTTCTCGATGTCGCGCTCCTTGCGGTCGATCTCGTGGTCCAGGGGCGCGACCTTCTCCGCCAGGGCGGTATCGCGGTTGGTGAGGGCCTGAGAGGACAGAGCGATGACCTGCTCGCACAGGGCGCCCATCTCGATGAGCTCACGGTGGAGCTGGGCCAGCTGTTTATCGAATTGACTACGCATTATCCAAACCTCCCGGTGATGTAATCCTCGGTGCGCTTTTCGCTGGGCGTGGAGAACATGGTCTCCGTGTCGCCGTACTCCACCAGCTCTCCCAGCAGGAAGAAGGCGGTGCGGTCCGAGATACGCAGTGCCTGCTGCATATTGTGGGTGACGATGACGATGGTGTAATGCTGCTTCAGCTCCACCGCCAACTCCTCGATACGGGAGGTGGAGATGGGGTCCAGGGCCGAGGTGGGCTCATCCATCAGCAGCACGGTGGGCTCCACCGCAAGGGCACGGGCGATGCACAGACGCTGCTGCTGGCCGCCGGAGAGGCCCAGGGCATTCTTTTTCAGGCGGTCCTTTACCTCGTCCCAGATGGCGGCACGCCGCAGGGACTGCTCCACCAGCTCGTCCAGCTTGGCTTTGTTGCGGATGCCGTGGGTACGGGGGCCGTAGGCCACGTTGTCGTAGATGCTCATGGGGAAGGGATTTGGCTTTTGGAACACCATGCCCACCTCACGGCGCAGCTGGCTGACGTCCACGCCGGGGGCGTAAATATCCTGTCCCTTGTAGAGCACCTGGCCCTCCACCTTTACGCCGGGGATCAGGTCGTTCATACGGTCCAGCGTTTTAAGAAATGTGGACTTGCCGCAGCCGGAGGGGCCGATGAGGGCAGTAATGCTGTGCTCCGGCACGGATATGGTGACGTGGTGCAGCGCCTGGGTGGGACCGTACCACAGGTTCAGATCGTTTACGGTGATGATATCGCTCATAGGCTCCTCCGTTTCTTGAAGTAACGCCCGGTCAGCATAGCCGCCAGGTTGATGAGCAGGGCCAGCGCCATGAGGATGGCGGCGATGGCGAAGGCCACATCGAACTCGCCCTGCTCCTTGGCATAGACATACAGGGCCACGGACAGTGTGGCGCCGGAGCCCTCCAGCGTGGCGCGCAGGCTGTTGTACAGCGTGTGGGCAAAGCCCGCGGTGTACAGCAGGGCCGCCGTCTCGCCCAGGATACGGCCCACGGCCAGAATGCAGCCGGTGAGCACGCCGTCCACACAGCCGGGCAGCACCACCGTGCGAATGGTGCGCCACTTGCCGGCGCCCAGACCGAAGGCGCCCTCGCGGTAGGACTGGGGCACGGTCTTGAGGCTCTCCTGTGTAGTACGCATGATGGTGGGCAGGTTCATGATGACCAGGGTCATGGCGCCGGCGAGAAGAGATTTCTTCATGCCCAGGAACTGGCAGAAGAACATCTGGCCTACCAGGCCGTAGATAATGGAGGGGATACCGGACAGCGTCTCGGCGGCGTACTCGATAACGGCCACTACCCTCTTGTTGGCGGCATACTCCGTCAGGTACACGGCGGCGCAGACGCCCAGGGGCAGCACCACCAGCAGCGTGGTCAGCACCGTGCAGACGGTGGTGATGATATCCGGCAGGATGCCGATGGAGCCGTCCAGATAGCTGGGCTTGGTGCTCAGCAGCTGCCAGCTCAGGTTGGGCACGCCCTTGACGAGCACATAGGCGATGAGAAACACCGCCAGCGCGCAGGTAACGGCGGCGCAGAGGAGCATCAGGCCCCGCATGGTCCCGCCCCAGATACGGCGGCGGGCAGAGAATTGATGTTTGTCCATGGTCACTTCTCCTTACTTCGCTTGAGGAAGAAATTGAGCGCGGCGTTGATGAGCATGATGAACAGGAACAGCACCAGCGCGATGGAGAACAGCGCCTGACGCTGCAGACCTGCCGCCGCGTAGCCCATCTCGCTGGCCACGGCGGTGGTCAGGAACCGCACGCTCTGGAACAGGGAGGGCATATTGGGCACGTTGCCGGAGACCATCATCACGGCCATGGCCTCGCCGATGGCGCGGCCTACGCCCAGCACCACCGCGGCGGCGATGCCGCTGCGGGCGGCGGGGACAGACACCTTGAACCATGTTTCCGTCTCCGTGGCACCCAGTGCCAGAGAGGCGTCCTCGTACTCACGGGGCACCGCCTCCAGGGCCGTCATGGCCACGTTGATAATGGAGGGCAGGATCATGATCGCCAGCACGATGATGGCCGCCAGCAGGCCGGAGCCGTCGGGAATATGGAAGGCCTGACGGATGCCCGGCACCAGCACCAGCATACCCACCAGACCGTAGACCACGGAGGGGACGCCCGCCAGCAGGCTCACCGCGGCGGAGATGGCGGTCTTCAGCTTCGGCGGGGCCATTTTGGCCAGGAACACGGCGGTCATATAGCCCACGGGCACGCCCAGCAGGATCGCGCCCGCAGTACCGTAAATACTGGTAAGGATGAAGGGCAGAATGCCGAACTGAGGCTCCGCCGCGCTGGAATTCCACACGGGGCCAAAGAGGAACTTCACAAGGCCGATCTCACGGATAGCGGGGATGCCGGAGACGACAAGGTAGACGGAGATCAGCAGCACGCAGCCCACCGTCACCAGACCCATCAGCAGAAAGAAGCCATGGATGGCGTTCTCCATAAATCGTTTTGCTTTCATATATGCACCTCAGCAGATACGGGGCAAGGCGGCACCCCGCGCGGGGATGTCGCCTGTGTCCGTGCCTTACTTGTTAACCTGCGACTGCCACAGCGCCGGCCTTGGCGATGATGGAAGCTGCGTCGGAGGAAGTGGCGTAGTCAAAGAACGCCTGGGCCGCGGGAGAGAGGGCCTTGCCGTCCACAGTCACCAGCACGAAGGGACGCTGGACCTTGTAGCTGCCGTCCTTGACGGTGGCTTCGCCGGGGGTGACGCCATCCACGTTCAGGGCCTTGACGGTGTCCTTGATGGAGGCCAGAGAGGCGTAGCCGATGGCATCGGGGTTCTGGCTGACGGCGGTGATCACATCACCGGTGGAGGTCAGCTCCTGACGATACTGGCACTTGTCCTTGGTGCCGGTGATGGACTCGAAGCCATCGCGGGTGCCGCTGGCAGCCTCGCGGCCGATAAGGACCACCTCGGCGTCATTGCCGCCCACGTCCTTCCAGTTGGTGATCTCGCCGGTGTACAGCTTGGCGATCTGCTCAACGGACAGGTCGCTGACGGGGTTGTCGGGGTGAACGATGATGGCGATGCCGTCATAGGCCAGCACAGTCTCCTTCAGGCCGGCGGACTTCTCCTCATCCTTCAGCGCACGGGAGGACAGGCCGATGTCGCAGGTGCCCTCCTGCACGGCGGTGATGCCGGAGCCGGAGCCGGTGGGGTTGTAGTTAACGGTGACGCCCTCGTTGGTGGCCATGAAGGACTCGCTCAGGGCGCCGATGACCTTCTCCATGGAGGTGGAGCCGTCGGTGGAGACGGTGCCGGTCAGCTCGGTGGAGGTCTTGTCCTCGGTCTTGTCGGCATCGTCGGTCTTGGTCTCGCTGCCGCAGGCCACCAGGCTCAGGGCCAGCAGGGCGGTCAGGACCAGTGCAATGATCTTCTTCATATGTATTACCTCGTTTCTTTCGTCGTTTTGGATAACTCCCTTGTACGGTTTTTATTGTAAGTGCCCAATGTAAAGGGAAAAATCCCGCTGGTGTAAAATCCATGTAAAATAAAAACCGGGAAAAGCTTGCGTTCAGCCGTGGAATACGGTACAATGGCCATACAGCAGGCGCAGAAAATGTGCAAAAACGCTGAAAGGAAGGAATAAGGAGTATGAAGAAAAAGCTGCTGTCTTTGCTGCTGGCCCTGGCCATGGTGTTCACCCTGGTGGCCTGCGGCGAAAAAAAGCCCGCTCCCGGCAAGGACGCCACCGCCACGGAGCCCGTGGTGATCCTTCACACCAACGACGTGCACGGCGCTGTTTCCAATTACGCCAAGGTAGCGGCGCTGGCCAGCCAGTATGAGTCTGAGGGCGCGTATGTGCTGATCCTGGACGCCGGCGACTTCAGTCAGGGCGACACCGCTGTGAGTGTGTCTGAGGGTGCAACGGCTGTGGAGCTGATGAACATGGTGGGCTACGACGCTGTGGCGCTGGGCAACCACGAGTTCGACTACGGCTTCGAGGCGCTGAAGAAGAACATGGAGAACGCCCAGTTCCCCGTGCTGGCCGCCAACGTGAAGTACAACGGCGAGCTGGCCTTTGACGACGCGGCCGTGTTCACCACCCCCGGCGGCACCAAGATCGGCGTGTTCGGTCTGGACACCCCGGAGACCGCCACAAAGGCCCACCCCGGCAAGATCCAGGGCGTGACCTTCGCCGGCGGTGAGGAGCTGTATCAGATCGCGCAGGATATGGCGAATATGCTGCGCGAGGACGAGGGCTGCAACTACGTCATCTGCCTGGGCCACCTGGGCATCGACGATGAGACCGCTGCCACCGGCAACCGCTCTATCGACCTGCTGAACAAGGTCACCGGCATCGACGTGTTCATCGACGGTCACTCCCACTCCACTGAGGAGGAGATCGTTGAGAAGACCAACACGGACCGCAAGGTAGGCGACACTATCCTGACCTCTACCGGCACGAAGCTGGAGAACATCGGCGTTGTGACCATCAAGGACAGCACCATCACCACCACGTGCTTGTCCACCGAGGACATGGGGGCGGCCGACGACGCCATCGCCGCCCGCGCCGCCGCCATCATCGCCGAGATCGAGGCCGACTACGGCACAGTGTTCGCCAAGACCGAGGTGACGCTGAACGGCGAGAAGGACCCCGGCAACCGCACGCAGGAGACCAATCTGGGCGACCTGATCACCGACGCGCTGGTATGGGGCGCCGAGCAGCAGGGCGAGACCGTTGACGCGGCCATCACCAACGGCGGCGGTATCCGCGCCACCATCGAGGCCGGCGACATCACCAAGAAGGACGTCAACACCGTGCTGCCCTTCGGCAACACCCTGAGCATCATCAAGATCACCGGTACGGAGCTGCTGGAAGTGCTGGAGGCCTCCACCTTCTGCACGCCGGAGGCCATCGGCGGCTTCCCCCAGGTGTCCGGCATCGAGTTCACCGTGGACACCACCAAGGGCTATGATCAGGGCGACGAGTATCCCGGCACCACCTACTTCGCCCCCAAGACCATCAACCGTGTGACCATCAAGACCGTGGGCGGCAAGGACTTTGACCCGGCGGCCACGTACACCATCGCCACCAACGACTTTATGGCCAGCGGCGGCGACACCTACTACCGCTTCATCAACGCCACCGCCAACTACGACCTGGGCATCCCCATGGACGAGGTGGTCATGGACTACATCACCACCGTGCTGAACGGCACCGTTGCCGCCGACAAGTACGGCGAGCCCGCGGGGCGCATCCACGTGCTCGTTTCCTGACATATCCGCACATAAAAAGGACCGCCGTGAGGCGGTCCTTTTTATGTGCGAAAAAACACCCCTCGGCGTGAGCCGAAGGGTGTTTTGTGCATCTGCAATTACTTGCCCATGTTCATCTGAGCAGCGACCTCAGCGGCGAAGTCCTCCTGCTTCTTCTCGATGCCCTCGCCGGTCTGGAAGCGAACGGCGTCCACGAACTTGACGGAGCCGCCCAGCTTCTTGGCGGCGTCGGCGATATACTTCTCCACGCTGCCCTGGAAGATGTCGCCGCGGACGAACTCCATCTGCAGCAGGCAGTTCTCCTCGTAGAACTTGTTCATCTTGCCCATGACGATCTTCTCCTTGACGGCCTCGGGCTTGGAGGCCATCTTGGGATCGGTGTCCATCAGGGCCAGCGCGATCTTCTTCTCCTCGGCCAGCACCTCATCGGTGACCTGGGACTTGTCCCAGAAGCGGGGGTTCAGGGCCGCGATCTGCATGGCGACGTTCTTGCCGATCTCGGTGGCGTCGATACCGCCGTCCACAGCCAGGTTCACCAGCACGCCGATCTTGCCGCCGGCATGGACGTAGCCCACGCTGGTGTTCTCGGAGAAGCGGACGAAGCGGCGGATCTGCAGGTTCTCACCGATGGACATGACCTTCTCGGGCATGGTCTCGGAAACGGTCAGGTCGGAGCCGACATACTTGCAGTTCATCAGGGCGTCCACATCGGCGGGATCCTGCTCGGCGATGACCTTGGCGATGTCCTTGACGAAGGCCACGAACAGGTCGCTCTTGGCGCAGAAGTCGGTCTCGCAGTTGACCTCGACCACGACGCCCACGCCGTTCTCGGTCAGGGCATAGGACATACCCTCGGCGGCGATGCGGCCGGCCTTCTTGGCGGCCTTGGCCAGGCCCTTCTCGCGCAGCCACTCGACAGCCTTGTCCATATCGCCGTCGCACTCGACAAGCGCCTTCTTGCAGTCCATCATACCCACGCTGGTCATCTCGCGCAGGGTCTTCACATCAGCAGCAGTAAAAGCCATTTGTATTTCCTCCTGTAAAAGTTGAATTAAAAGGGGCAGGGACACTTCCCTGCCCCGTGCGTTACGCGGTATCTATCGAGTTGGCTTACTCGGCGTCCTTGGCCTCGGCGGCCTCCTCCACCTGCTCGCCCTGACGGCCCTCGATCATGGCGTTGGCCATAACGGAGGCGATCAGCTTGATGGCGCGGATGGCGTCGTCGTTGCCGGGGATGGGGTAATCGATCTCATCGGGATCGCAGTTGGTATCGGCGATAGCCACAACGGGGATGCCCAGACGGTGCGCCTCGGCGATGGCGTTGCGCTCCTTGCGGGTGTCCACGATGAACAGGGCGCCGGGCAGCTTCTTCATTTCCTTCACGCCGCCCAGGTACTTCTCCAGCTTCTCGATCTCGCCCAGGTGCTTGATGACTTCCTTCTTGGGCAGCATATCGAAGGTACCGTCAGCCTGCATGGTCTTCAGCTGGTTCAGACGGTCGATACGGGTACGCATGGTCTTGAAGTTGGTCATCATGCCGCCCAGCCAGCGGGCGTTGACGTAGTACTGGCCGCAGCGGGCAGCCTCGTCCTTGATGGCCTCCTGGGCCTGCTTCTTGGTACCCACGAACAGCAGGGTCTGGCCGTTCTCGGACAGCTGACGCACGAAGGCATAGGCCTCCTCCAGCTTCTTCACGGTCTTCTGCAGGTCGATGATATAGATGCCGTTGCGCTCCGTGTAGATATAGGGAGCCATCTTGGGGTTCCAGCGGCGGGTCTGGTGACCGAAGTGGACACCTGCCTCCAGCAGGGACTTCATGGATACGACGTTCTGATTTGCCATGTTGGTTTGTTTCTCCTTTTATTTTAGTTTGTACCTCCAGCCTCTTCCGCCCTCCGGCCAACCTTGCGGCACCGACCGAAAGTCTGAAGCTGTGCGGATTTACCGCAATATAATACCACGCGGCACGGCATAATGCAAGAAGTTTTTGCCCGTTTTCCGCAGTTTTTTACTGCTTTTCCCCGGAAATATCCGCAATCAGGGCGGTGGCCAGGCCCTCGATGGCCGCCAGCTGGGGCGCGTGGGCGGCGGAACGGACGGTCACGCTCTCCCCCACCTGCCGCCAGCCCTTCAGGCGCTCCAGCAGGGCGGCCATCTGCCGGGCGGTGACCGGCGCCCAGGTGCCGTTTTCCAGCAGGGCAAAGCCGCGGTTCTGCAGGCCGTGGGAGGCGATGTCCCGCAGGACCTCGTCCATGGTGATAAACACGCCGCCGTTGTAGGTGGGTGCGGCAAACACCAGGTGACTGTACTTGAAGGCGTCGGACACCACATAGGAGCTGGGCGTTACGGACACATCGTACATCTTCACCTTTACCCCCTGCTCCACCAGACGGCAGGCCAGGATATTGGCGGCGTTCTCCGTGTTGCCGTATACGGAAGCGTAGGCGATCATCACGCCGCGGACCTCCGGCTCCCAACGGCTCCACAGGTCGTATTTGCCCAGGATATAGCCCAGGTCCTGCCGCCAGACATGGCCGTGGAGCGGCAGCAGCATACGGATATCCAGTCCGGCGGCCTTTTGCAGCACCGCCTGGACCTGTGCGCCGTACTTGCCCACGATGTTGGTATAATACCGCCGTGCCTCGTCCAGCACCTCCCGGTCGAAGTCCACCTCATCGGCGAACAGGGTACCGTTCAGCGCGCCGAAGCTGCCGAAGGCATCGGCGGACAGCAGCAGCTTGTCCGTCTCGTCATAGGTCATCAGCACCTCCGGCCAGTGGACCATGGGCGCGGCGATAAAGCGCAGGGTATGGCGGCCGGTGCAGAGGGTGTCACCCTCCTTCACCACGGTGACGCGGCCGGCCAGCTCCGCGTCGAAGAACTGGGCGATCATGTTCTTGGCGGCGGCACTGCACAGGATGCCCATGTCCGGGTACTGACGGGCCAGGTCGGCCATCTCGGCGGCGTGGTCCGGCTCCATGTGGTGGACCACCAGATAGTCCGGTGCTCTGCCGTTCAGGACGTGGGCCACATTTTCACGGAAGGTGGTACGCACGGCGCTGTCCACCGTGTCGAACAGGACAGTCTTGTCGTCCATCAGGAGATAGCTGTTGAAGCTGACGCCGTCGGGCACGCCGAACACGCCCTCGAACAGGGCCAGACGGCGGCAATCCGCGCCCACCCAGGTGTAGTCGTCGTTGACTTTTCTGATGCAATACATGGTCATTCATCCTTTCCATGATCTTTTCAGGGGTATTATAGCAGTAATGTCAAGCTTTTTCCAGCACCGAAATGCGAAAAACAGCGCCCGGTCTCTCGACAGGGCGCTGTTTGTGCAGAAAGTTACGCCTTCTTGGCGATCTCGCACAGGGCGGTAAACGCCACGGGATCGCTGATGGCCATCTCGGACAGCATCTTGCGGTTGATCTGGATGCCGGCGACCTTCAGACCGTGCATGAAGGTGGAGTAGTTCAGACCGTTGGGCTTCACAGCGGCGGAGATACGGGTGATCCACAGCTGACGGAAGTCACGCTTCTTCAGACGGCGGCCCACATAGGCGTAGGTCAGAGACTTCATGACCTGCTCGTTGGCCATCTTGAAATGCTTGGACTTGGCGCCCCAGTAGCCCTTAGCCAGCTTCAGCGTCTTGTTTCTTCTTTTACGCGCCATCATTGCGCCTTTAACACGTGCCATATTCTAATTGCCTCCTATTCTAACGAAAACGTATCTTATTTGTAGGGGATCATCTTGCGGATGGTCGCCTCGGTGGTGCAGTCAGCATAGGTGGTGCTGCGCAGACGACGGCCACGCTTGGTGTCCTTCTTGGTCAGGATGTGGCTCTTGAACGCGTGAGCTCTCTTGACCTTGCCGGTCTTCGTCAGATTGAAGCGCTTTTTTGCGCCGCTATGGGTCTTCAGTTTAGGCATAGTTGTTTTCTCCTTCCAATATGATCCTTTGCGAATGAAATGCTTATTTGCCGACCTTGGGGGACAGGAAAATAGACATATTCCGGCCCTCCAGCTTGGCGGCTTTGTCCAGGGTGGACACCTCGGTACACAGCTCGGCGAACTTGTTGAGCAGATCGCGTCCGATCTCGGTGTGCGCCATCTCGCGGCCGCGGAAGCGGACGGAGACTTTGACGCGGTTGCCGTCGGACAGGAACTTCTGCGCGTTCTTCAGCTTGGTGTTGAAGTCGCCCACGTCGATGCCCGGAGACATACGGATCTCCTTGATCTCGACAACGTGCTGGTTCTTTCTGGCTTCCTTCTCGCGCTTGCTCTGCTCGAACTTGTACTTGCCGTAGTTCATCAGCTTGCACACCGGAGGCGTTGCCTGCGGAGAGATCTTTACCAGATCCAGGCCCTGCTCCTCTGCGGTACGCAGCGCCTCCTCGCCGGACACGATGCCCAGCTGCTCGCCATTCTCGCCGATCAGTCGGATCTCCTTGTCGGTGATCTCCTCGTTCAGTTGATGCTGTACCTTGCTAATACCGAAGCACCTCCAATCCAAAATAAAAACGCGGACGCTCCGGGCATCCGCGAAACAACACAAACAGCCCTTTCGGGCGCTTGTATGACGCTGTTGACCTCTTTGCCGTCGCTGGAGGTGAGGCGGATGCACCGACCTTCTTTGTTTTCTCGGATATTTTATACTATCCCGGCGTGTTTGTCAACGGCTTTTTCCAGAATTTTTTTACATATTTTCTGCGGCGGCGGTGAAACTATGGTTGTACCTGATACAAAGGGTACAGAAAATGGAGGTATATCTCATGGATAACACGAAGAACACCAAAAACACCAAGAACACCAACACCACCGACAACACGGAAAACACCAATACCAAGAACGCCAAGAACGCGAAAAACTGCAAATAACTTCTTCATGTCTTCGTATAAAGGGAGGGGCCGGACGGCCCCTCCCTTTATATCCATCAATGCTCCGTCTTGCCCAGATACTCCTCCAGTGTGATATCCCGGTTGAAGATCTCCTGTGCCGCGTCCTTGCCCACATAGCGGTAGTGCCACGGCTCATAGATGATACCGGTGATATCGGTCTTTCCGTTGGGGTAGCGGTGGATGAAGCCGTACCGCCAGGAATTGGCCATGAGCCACTTCTGGGTCTCCGTGCTCTCCTGAGCAGAGGTCAGGTCCTGCATATTGGCGTCCACCAGGTCCACCGCCAGGCCCAGCTGATGCTCGCTGGTGCCGGGGATGGCCACAGCCTTGGCCGCCTCGGTTTTGGCCTCGTCCTCACTCATGCCGCTGCTGATGAGCCGCTGCACCTTGTTGTCGTACAGGCTCTGCTGCGTCTCCTGCGTGCGGTAACTGGAGCAGTTGACCGGGCTGTAGCCCGCCGCCTTGCAGGCGTTGATCATCTCCATATACGCCTCATAGCAGCGGCTGTCCACCCGGTGGCCGTCATCCAGTGTCACCAGGTCCACCGTCCAGTCATCGGGCAGGGGGTTCCAGGGGTTCACCAGTGTCAGCAGCTCGTCATCCACGATGACGTTATCCGGTGTCGTAGTGTCGCCCACATTGTCCACGGGCTGATTCGTGTTCTGGGCGTCGTCCGCCGGAGCATCGTCCTTTTTGCAGCCCTTGATGATGAATATCGCACCCACGATGATGCCGGCCAGCAGCACGGCGGCGATGATGCGGTTCCGCATGGCCTCCCGGTAGCGCTTCTGCCGGCGGCGTTCTCTTTCGTAATCCATTCTGTTACCTCAATTCCTCGGGGTATGCCCCCGTCTCGTGCAGTTTGATAAGCTCCCGTGCCACACGGGCCCGGTCCTCATGATACGTCATGCCGAACCAGCGGTCCGCCGACTTCAGCACGCTGACACGCAACTCTCCCGCCGCCAGCATGTCGCCCACCATGGTGGGCAGCAGGCACTCGGCTTTCACCGACTGCCCCGCCTTGCTGCGGAGGAAGTCGTGGAAATACGTCTCCAACGCGTCGAAGACGGAGGGGGCAAAGCCCCAGAAGTTCATGGACACCACCGTGTCGCCGTCCAGCACCGCTCCGGTATCCTCGTCCCGGATGACGCCGTCCGGCAGCAGGGCGATCTTCAGCGTCTCGCGGATGTCGCTGAGATACCCGTCCTTCACATGGCACACACCCCGGGACACGGTGCCGTGGGCAGTGACGGTGTTCTTCAGCAGATAGCCCACCATGGTGGCAGCACCCGCCTTCGGCAGGCGCTGCAGCTCCGCATATATGGTGCGGTAAGCGTCCGCGCCGTAGAAATCGTCGGCGTTGATGACGCAGAAGGGCTCGTGTACGATATCGCGGGTACACAGCACCGCGTGGGCTGTGCCGAAGGGCTTTGTCCGCCCCGCCGGCTTTGTATACCACGCCGGCAGTGTCGTGTCGTCCTGATAGGCGTAACGGACCTCCACGGGCCGCCCGTCCGCCGTGTGCAGCCGGGACGCCATATTGCCGCACAGGCGCTCCATCAGCTCCCGCATATCCGGCTTGATGATGAACACGACCTTGTCAAAGCCCGCCCGCACCGCGTCGTACACACCGTACTCCATCAGTATCTCTCCGTGGGGCCCCACGCCGTCGGTCTGCTTGCTGCCGCCGTAGCGGGAACCGATCCCCGCCGCCATGATGACCAGCGCTGCGTGCATAGTCTTTCCTCCTTGATTTTTCATAGCTACCATCATACCACGGATGGCAAAAAAAACAAGCGCATTTCAAGCGTCTTAATAGAAAGTTAAGGCATTTGGAAGAAAATACCCGGGAACTACTGGATTTTTCCTTTTCCGCCGTGTATAATGATTTTTTGCGGCCAGCTGCCGCATGAGATGAGAGAAATAGAGTCATAAGGAGAGAACCGCCATGTCCGCCACCCAAAAAGTCATGGGCCATGTGTACGCCATTTTCACCATTCTGGTGTGGGGCAGCTGCTTCGTGCTGACCAAGCAGATGCTCACCGCCTATACCGCTATCCAGATCATCCCCCTGCGGATGGGCCTGGCCTATATCACGCTGTGGGCGCTGCGGCCCAAGACTCTGAAGCTCCCCTGGAGGGACGAGCTGATGTTCATCCTCATCGGCGTTACCGGCGGCAGCTTCTACTTCTTCCTGCAGAATACAGCGCTGACCTACACCTTCGCCGCCAATGTCAGCATCATCATCGCCCTGTCCCCCATCCTGACGGTCATTTTGGCCCAGCTGTTCTCCCGCAATGGCGAGCGCCTGGGCAAGTTCGTGTACATCGGCGCGGTCATCGCCATCGCCGGTGTGGTGCTGGTGGTGCTCAACGGCCAGCTGACCTTCCACCTGAACCCTCTGGGTGACCTGATCGCCCTGGCCGCCGCCCTTATGTGGGCCGTGTACTCCATCCTTATCAAGAAATACACCGAGCAGTACGACAACTTCCTGGTCACCCGCCGGGTCATGCTGTGGGCCTTCATCACCGCTGTGCCGCTGATGCTGCTGACGGACGGTATGCCCGACCTGCACCCCCTGTTCACCCAGACCAACGTCCTGCTGAGCTGGCTGTTCCTGGGCGTGTTCGGCAACGCCGTATGCTTCGCCATCTGGAACATCGCCTTCCAGCGGCTGGGCGTGGTCATCACCAACAACTACCTGTACGCCTCCCCCTTCGTGACGCTGGTGGTGGGCTACCTGCTGCTGGACGAGCAGATCACGGTGATGAGCGTCATCGGTGCGGTGCTGATCACCGTAGGCGTCATCGTGGCGTTGAAGAAGCCCAGGGAGACCGTCTGACCTCCTGTACATACAAAACCGTGCGTTGCTGTGCAGCGCACGGTTTTTTGTTGATTTTCTCCCCGCCTGATGGTATACTTGCAGCAGGTACAACACTGTAAAGGAGGACTCCCCATGCGACAGATATGGACATCCCGCAAGGTCTTGCTTCCCATCCTGCTGCTGTTCACCGCCGTACTTATTTTCGCCTGCCGGGACAGGGGCGTGGCCATCGACTTCGACGGCACCGGCCTGTACCATGCCAGCCCGCTCGATTCTGCCATCGAGACCGTTCCCGTTTCCTTCCACGGCCAGCTGCGCAAGAACGTTTACACCGGCAGCTGCGACATACCCGGTGTGCTCCAGTGTGACGACCTCTGCGTCGTCTTCCGCGGCGACGAGAGTACCGATGTCTACTGCCGCGACCAAGCCTACTCCGAACCCACGCCCATCCACAGCATCACCCTTTACCGGGTGCAGCGCTGCGCCGAGATCCGCCTGTGGAGCGAATATACCGTGGAGGGCGACCGCGTCCTCGCCACCTTTGACCCGCTCATGCACCCCACCCTCACCGTCACCGAGTGAGACAGTCCCCCATAACGCACCGCATCCCCCGGCACACGCCGGGGGATGCGCTTTTTCTGTTGTTCATCTTTTCCCCAGCCGGCTGAACCACCAGAAGGTCAGCGGCCACACGCACCCGGCGAACAGCACCACCAGCAGGTAGCGGATGCCCCCGGCGATGGCGGCGTTGCCGCCCAGCAGGGCGATCAGCGGGGCCTTCAGCCCGGAGCGTATCGCCAGCAGACAGCCAAAGCCCACTGCCAGCTTGATGAGCTGCGCCCACCACACCGCCTGTGTCTCGAACCGTATGTGCTTCCGGTCGGCGATGTTGGACACCAGCATGCCCACCGTGGCGCCCAGCAGCTTCCAGCCGTTCTCCAGCGCGCTGACGTAGTTGGCGGTGTCCTCGGCAGTGGCACCGGTGTCCCCCCGCAGGTACAGATACCCCACGAAGGCCCCGCTGCACACCACCATAGCCAGTATGGTGTACGTCAGCACCACCGGCCGCCGTTCGGCCTCCTCCATCAGTGGATAGACCACCAGCACCAGCACCGCCGCGATCAGGAACGACACGCCCACATCCAGCGGCGTGTGGACACCCAGATACATCCGGCTGAACGCGATGAGCACCGTCAGCACGACCAGCACCACCCGCAGCCAGCTGCGGCGAGTATACCGGGCGATGCCGCCATAGGTGGCCACGGCGTTCTGTGTGTGACCGCTGGGGAAGGAATACCCCGTGGCCTCCGCCCGGGCAGACTCCACAATGGTGAAATCCGGGTCCTTTATCCACGGCCGGGGCACGCAGCAGAGTATTTTCAGGAATTGATTGATGACCGTACCAAAGAAGCCCACGATCATCAGGTAATAGCCCTCGCGCTTGCTGACGCACCAGAACACCGTCACGGCGATGACCATGAAGAACAGCTCGCCGCCCAGCAGCGTGATGACCGACATGATCTTATCCAGCGCAGGCGTGCGGATGCTCTCCAGCGCGTACAAAACTCCCATAAAGTCTCCCTCCTTTATGTTCTTCCGCTATTCTACTACACTTTTCTCCGCCGTGCAAGTGCAAGCGTTGACTGCCCCGCGGCAGCGTGCTATACTGTGGAAAAATGCAAGGAGGCCCCGCCATGAAGCCTGAAGAGCTGCTCTCCGTCCTGCATACCGCCAACCGTCTGAAGGACACCACCCGCCACTGCTGGACGCCTGGGAACCGCCACGAGAGCGTGGCCGACCACAGCTGGCGGCTGGCGCTGACGGCTTTCTTTCTTCGGGACGAGTTCCCGGAGACGGATATGGACAAGGTCATTAAAATGTGCCTGATCCACGACCTGGGCGAGTGCTTTACCGGCGACATCCCCAGCTTTCTCAAGACCGACGCCGACACAGCGAAGGAGGACGCCCTTCTGATCCAATGGGTGGAGACGCTGCCCCAGCCTTACCGTGCGGAGATGGCCGCCCTGTACGCGGAGATGGACGCGCTGGAGACGCCGGAGGCCCGGCTCTACAAGGCGCTGGACAAGCTGGAGGCCGTCATCGCCCACAACGAGTCCCCCATCTCCTCCTGGCTGCCCCGGGAGTACGACCTGAACCTGACCTACGCCGACGAACACGTGGCATTCTCCCCATACCTCACGGCGCTTCGCGCCGCCATCCGGCGGGAGACGGAGGCAAAGATAGAAAAAGGCGAATAAAAAGCTTCCCGGCATTTGCCGGGAAGCTTTTTATTCACCCGCTGCCGCCAGCAGCGCATCGGACAGCCTTGCGTATTCCTCCAGCCCCAGGGCCTCGCCCCGCACGGTGGGGGACAGGCCGCAGCCGGCGACGATGGCCGCCAACTGCTCCTTAGGCAGCTGCCAGCCGGTCTGCAGGCTGTTCACCAGTGTCTTGCGCCGCAGGGCGAAGCCCGCGCGCACCGTCCGCCAGAAGGCCTCTTCGCTCCGCACCTGTACCGGCGGGGCCTTTCTTGTAACGCAGCGCACCACGGCGGATGTCACCTTGGGCGGCGGCATAAAGCAGCTGTTGGGCACCTCAAACAGCAGTTCCGGCACGGTGTAGTACTGCATCAGCAGGGAAAACGCGCCGTAATCCGCCGTGCCCGGCTTCGCGCAGATCCGCAGGGCTACCTCTTTTTGAATGAGCACCGTCAGCTGCCGGAAACACCCGGCCCGGACACAGGCCGTGAGAAACGGTGTGGTGATGTTGTAGGGCAGGTTGGCGCACAGCACCGCCGGCAAGCCCGAAAACTTCTCCGCCGTCACCGCCGCCAGGTCCAGCGCCATCACGTCGCCCTCGATCAGGGTGAAGTTGTCATAGTCCGCCATGGTCTCCGCCAGCACCGGCGGCAGGCGCTTGTCCAACTCCACCGACACCACCTTTTCCGCCCGCCGGGCCAGCTGCACCGTCAGTGCGCCGATGCCGGGGCCTACCTCCAGCACGCCGCAGCCGGGAACGCAGCCCGCCGCGGCGATATCCTCCGCCACGTCACCCCGGATGAGAAAGTTCTGTCCCAGCGCCTTGGCAAAGTGAAAGCCGTGCCGCGCCAGCAGTGCCTGTATATCGTTCCGATCGCACAGATCCATCGTGTTTCTCCTTCACTGCATATTGCCGCCATTGTACCACCTTTTCCCCACCCGCGCAACGAAAAGCCGGAAAAAGTTTGTCTTTCTCCGTACCGCATCCCCTAAAACTTGACAAAATTGGAAGATAGTGCTATACTCCACGGGTATTGCTAATCGGTAACAAAAGTTACAAATTGTTTCAATTTTTATTGTCCGCCCTGTTTGAACACCTCCCGGGGCGGCTATACTGCGAGGTACTATGGAACAAACAGTCGTCACACAACCGAAGCGCTTGCAGCCGAAAAAGCCGCGGCGCCGCATCACGCCGGTCACGGTGTGCCAGGCCATCCACGATGTGCCCTACATCGTGGCTCGGGCCCTGATCCGCGCCGTGCGCGCAGTGGGCCACTGCTTTGCCTGGACCTGGGACGCCATCGCTTCCGACGTCAGGGCCAACTGGCGCGCCTTCTGCTGCGGACGGCTGGTGACCGGCTGCCGTGACGCCCTGCGTTCCCCGGCCCTGCGGGAGGTGCACCACATCATGCACGATCATCCCTCTATCCGCGCCATCACCATGATCGCCGTCACGGCGGTGATCTTCGCCGCCGCCGTTATGGCGGAGCCGGTGCGCACCATGGACGCCATCTGCATCGTGGTGGACGGCGACGGTCCCCACGTACTGGACGAGCGCAGCGAGGAGCGCACCTATGACGATCTGCTGCTGCGCCGCAGCCTGGGCGACAAGTCCATGCAGCTGCTGCTGGAGCCGGGCCGCACCGTCACCATCACCCACGGCGACGACACACACACCCTCACCACCGAGGCCGAGCGCCTGTCCTCCCTGCTGCGGCGCAGCGGCATCCGTCTGGGTGAGGACGAGATGGTGGAGCTGAATGTCGCCGGCGAGGACCCCGCCATCCGCATCAGCGATACGCTGACCTACCAGCACTATGTCACTGTGGAGACGGACTACAAGATCCTTCGCTCACCGGATCCCCTGATGGACAAGGGCACCGAGGAGATCATCCGCAAGGGTATCCCCGGCCAGATCGTGGAGACGTATGAGGACACTGTGGTCAGCGGCGAGGTAGTATCTACCAAGTATATCGGTGCCAGCCACGACACCTCACACGCGGAGCTGGTGCGCTACGGCACCCGCGTCTACGAGGTGGAGGAGGGCGACACCATCGAAAAAGACTTCCCCAACGAGGTGGGCGAGGGCGGCTACCTGCTGTTCGCCTCCGGCGACACCATGACCTATAACAAGGTGATGCTCTGCTCCTCCACCGCCTACTACAGCGGCGGCGACGGCGGCGCGGCCTGGACCACGGCGGTAGGTGCCGCGGTGGGCGTGGGCACCGTGGCCGTAGACCCCAAGGTGATCCCCTACTACACCAAAATGTTCATCCAGACCACCAACGGCCGCCGTGTCTACGGCATGGGCACCGCCCTGGACTGCGGCGGCGCCATCAAGGGCAACATCGTGGACCTGTGGTTCCCCACCAAGGCGGACTGCTACTCCTGGGGCCGCCGAAACGTCACCGTGTATATTCTGGATAAAAAGGCAAGCTAAGAGCATGGCCCCGGCGGGGCCATGCTCTTTCTTTACCCGCAGCCCCCGGTGTGAGCCGGGGGCTGCTTTTTTATTCTCCGTAGTGCACGTGCAGCAGCGCGTGACACTTTTCCTCGCCGTACTCCCTGAGTAAAGACGTGACGATGGGGTTTTTCTCCGCCCGCTTGAACATAGCGGAGGCATCGGCGGCATACAGTCCCTCGCCCCGCTTCTTCTTCACGTTGCTCAGCCCATAGGGCTGTCCCGCGCCGCCCACGCAGCCGCCCTGACAGGTCATGACCTCTATCAGGTGGTAGAAGCACTTGCCCGCTTCGATATCCGCGATCAGCTCCTTGGCGTGGATCAGCCCGTTGACCACGGCGATACGCAGCTCCTGCCCGTCCACGTTCAGTTCCACATGGCGGATGGATCCGTCTCCCCGCAGATCGGTGACACGGACGGCCCGCAGCGCATTCTTGCTCTTGTCCGGCAGACAGTGACGCACCACCGCCTCGGCCACACCGCCGGTAACGCCGTAGATCACCGCCGCGCCGCTGCCCAAACCGAAGGGCAGGTCCGGGGACTCCAGCTCCAGCTCGTCCAGCTGCACGCCCGTCTCACGCATCATGTCCACCAGCTCCCGGGTAGTCAGCACCAGATCCACATCCGGCCGACCGTTATGGACGAACTCCGGCCGCGCCGCCTCCATCTTCTTGGCAGTGCAGGGCATAATGGCGATGTTGTACGTCGTCCGCCCGTCGGCGGCGTCTTTTTCGGCGTATTTGTCACGGATGACCGCCGCGAACATCTCCATGGGCGATTTGCAGGTGGAGATATGCTTCAGATACTTAGGGGCGTTGAACTCCAGATACCGCACCCAGGCGGGACAGCAGCTGGTGAACATGGGGAACGGCCCGCCGTTTTTCAGCCGCTGCAAAAACTCCTCCGCCTCCAGTATGGTGGTCATATCCGCGCCGAAGTTGGTGTCGTACACCTCGTCCACACCCATGAGCTTCAGCGCCGTGGTCATCTTGTCAATGACGTTCACGCCTGCCGGAATGCCAAAGGCCTCACCCACCGCCACACGGACGGCCGGTGCGATCTGCACCACCACACGCTTCTTCGGGTCATGGATGGCCGCCCACGCGGTGCCGATCTGATCGTTAACGGTGATAGCGCCGGTGGTGCACACGGCGGCGCACTGGCCGCAGCCCACGCACTTCGTCTCGCCCAGCTTTTTGTCAAAGGCCGGCATCACCTGCAGCTCGCTGCCCCGGAAGGCAAAGTTCAGAATGCCCTGTCCCTGCAGCTCCTCGCACACCCGCACGCAGTCGCCGCACAGGATGCACTTGTTGGGGTCCCGGAACACCGCGTAGCTGGTGTAATCCTTCTCGTACCGGGGCTTATTGTTGGGGAAACGGATATGCCGCACGCCAAAGCGCTGGGCCAGCTCCTGCAATCGGCAGTTGCCGCTTTTGGCACAGGTAGTGCAGGAGCAGTCATGGGCCGCCAGCAGCAGCTCCAGTATCATCCGCCGGTGCCTCAGCAGCCGGGCGGTGTTGGTCCTGATCTCCATGCCGTCCCGGGGCTCCATGGAGCAGGAGGCGTCGATCTTCCCGGTCTTTACGTCCTCCACGATGCACATACGGCACGCGCCGTGAACGGACAGGTCGGAGTAATAGCAGAACGTGGGGATGTCGATACCCGCCTTGCGGATGACCGCCAGCACGTTGCGCTCGCCGTCAAAGGGCACCCGCTGCCCGTCGATGACCATAATTCCCTTTGCCATGGCTCACTCCTCCTCAATGGCGTCGATCGCGCCGAAGGGGCACGCGCCCCAGCAAGCGCCGCAGTGGATGCACTTCTCGTTGTCAATGACGTAGGGCATACGGGGCTGCCCGGAGATGGCCTCCATGGGACAGTTCCGCGCGCACTTGCCGCAGCCCTTGCACAGCTCCGGTTTGATCTCCAACCGGCGTTTGCGCCCGTTGCAGATGGGACAGTGGTGATCCACCACATGGCGCAGATAATCCTGCCGGAAGTTCCGCAGGGTGGACATCACCGGCTTGCAGGCCGTCTGCCCCAGGCCGCACAGGGCCGTGTCCGTGATGGTATCGCTAAGAGACTCCAGCAGATCCAGATCGGCCAGACTCCCCTCGTTATTGATGATGCGCTCCAGCGTCTCCAGCATACGCTTTGTGCCCTCCCGGCAGGGGGTGCACTTGCCGCAGCTCTCGTTCTGGGTAAAGTGCATAAAGAACCGTGCCACCTCCACCATGCAGGTGTCCTCGTCCATGACCACCAGGCCGCCGGAGCCGATAATGGCCCCCAGCTTCTTCAGCGAGTCGAAGTCCATAGGGTAGTCCAGATGCTCCTCGGTCAGACATCCGCCGGAGGGCCCGCCGATCTGCACGGCCTTGAACTTCTTTCCGTTCGGTATGCCGCCGCCGATGTCGAAGATGATCTCCCGCAGGGTGGCGCCCATAGGCACCTCCACCAGTCCTGTGTTCACCACGTTGCCCGTCAGGGCGAAGGTCTTGGTGCCGGCGCTGCCCTCGGTGCCGATGCCCCGGTACCACGCCGCGCCCTTGTTGATGATGTTCGGCACGTTGGCGAACGTCTCCACATTGTTCAGCACCGTGGGCTTTCCCCACAGTCCCTGGTCTACCGTCCGGGGCGGCTTTACCCGGGGCATACCCCGCTTGCCCTCGATAGAGGCGGTCAGGGCGCTGCCCTCACCGCAGACGAAGGCGCCGGCGCCGCGGTTGATGTGGATATGGAAGCTGAACCCGCTGCCCATGATGTCGTCGCCCAGCAGTCCGGCCGCCGCAGCCTTGTCGATGGCCACCTGCAAACGCTTCACCGCCAGCGGATACTCGGCGCGGACGTAGATATAGCCCTCGTGCGCGCCGGTGGCGACGCCGGCGATCATCATGCCCTCCAGCACGGAATGGGGATTGCCCTCCATGATGGAGCGGTCCATGAAAGCGCCCGGGTCACCCTCGTCGCCGTTGCAGACGATGTACTTCACCGGTTCCTCTATGTGCCGGCGCACGCTTTCCCACTTGTGTCCGGCGGGAAACCCGCCGCCGCCCCGGCCCCGCAGCCCGGAGTTGGAGATCTCCTGACAGATGTCCGCGCCGGTCATGTCGAACAACGCCTTTTCAAAGGCGATGTACCCGCCCTTGGCAATGTATTCCTCCAGATTTTCCGCGTCACTGGTGCCGCAGCTGGCCAGCACCACCCGGTGCTGCTTCTTGTAAAAGGGGATATCCTCCTGCCGGGAATAGGACACACCGTCCTGGTGATAGGTCAGCCGTTCGATGACCTCGCCGCCCAGCAGCGTTCTCTCCACGATCTCGCGGCAATCCTCCGGCTTCACGCGGACATACATCACACCCAGCGGCTCGATATGCACCAGCGGTCCCATCTCGCAGAAGCCGTGGCAGCCACTCATCTTGATGTGCAGGCTCTTCTCCGCGTCGCCGTGGTGGGTCAGGCCCACATACACCTGCAGTCCCCACTGGGCGCACTCCTCCCGCAGGTTCTCATACACCTTCATGGACCCGCTGGCGATACAGCCCGTACCGGCACAGATCAGCACGTTCAGGGATGATCTGCTCCGTTCCAGCGCCTCCGCCGCCTGTTCGTGCATGGCGCGGAAGCCCTCCCGTGTCAGCTTGCTCATTCCGCCGCCTCCTTTCCGCGAATGGCCTCCAACTCCGCCAGCGCCGTCTCCGGCGTCATCTTGGCGTACACCTCGCCGTCAACCGTCATCACCGGCGCCAGACCGCAGGCACCCAGACAGGCCACCGTCTCCAGCGTAAATACGCCGTCCGCGCTGGTCCTGCGCTTGCCGTCCAGCTTCAGGTACTCATAGATCGCGTCGTAGATAGGCCCGGACTTCCGCACATGGCAGGCCGTGCCGTCGCATACCTTGACGATGTGCTTTCCCTTGGGCTCCAGCGAGAAATTCTCATAAAACGTGGCCACGCTGTACACCCGTGAGACGCTGATGTGCAGCATATCCGCCACCAGCTCCATATTCTCTTGGCTCAGGTAGTTCTCCGACGCCTGTATCTCCTGCAAAATGGCGATGAGCTTCGCGCTGTCGCAGTCGTGGGCCCGGACGATGGCCGCCGTTTTCTCCTGTTCCGATCTCATGCTCTCTCCTCCTAAAACGTGTTGAACGCCGTGTCGCTTTGCCTGTTAATTTTCTAACACTCCACCCGTACTGTACCATAGGCCCGCCCGCCTTGCAACAGCAAAAGAGGGAAAATTCTCGCCGTGCAAACTTTTCTCCACCCTGCACAAAAACGTCCCCGCTTTTTTGCCTTAAACGGCAAAAAGCAAGGGGGCATAACTTTTTTTCATGGCTCCGACAGCATAAGTGCCCCCCGCAGGCCCATGGGCCTGCGGGGGGCACTCTCTGTTTACATGATACCGGACTTTTCCTTGCTGGCAGCGATAGCCGCGTTCAGTCTTCGGGCCGGGTAATATACCAGCAGGCCGAACACCGTAAACAGCGCGCACATGCCCAGCAGCACCAGCGCGCAGCGCAGGTATGTGTCGCCGTACATACCGCCCACCGTCTCCCGGATCATGTCCATGCCGTAGTGGAAGGGCATGAAGGGATACAGGGTCTGGAACAGCTGCGGCAGCACGTGCACCGGGTACGAACCGCCGGACCCGGCCACCTGAATGACCATGATAATGACCGACAGCGCCATACCCACGTTGTCCAGAGCGTACACCAGCGCGTAGTTCATGCTGGCGAAGTTCAGCGAGCACAGGCAGCAGGCCAGCACGAACAGCGCCGGCTCCGCCGTCTCCATCCCCACGAAGTACAGGCACCCGAAGGCCGTCACCAGCGCCTGGGCCATGGCCATCAGGAAGAAGGTGAGAAACCGCCCAAAGTAGCGCTCCACGGCCCGGCACCCGGCAAACTCCGGCTGGGTCACCGGTACCTTCAGCATCACGGCGGTCAGCAGGCTGCCCACAAACAGCGCCAGCATGACGTAGTAGGGCGACATGGCCGCGCCGTAGTCCTTGATCTCATAGATGATCTCCGTGTTCAGCTGCACCGGCGAGCTGAGGTAGTCCGCCATGCTTTCGGCATCGCTGCTCTCCATCAGCTCCGTAAAGCGCTTGAATGCTTCGCTCTCCGTCACCCGGCGCACATCGTCCTCGATGTCCGCCAGATACGTCTCCACCGTGTTGGCCAGGGTGATGCCCGCGTCCAGCGTAGGCTGTACGGTGGTCATGGCATCGGCGTAGCTGTCCAGCGTGCCGGACACCTCCCCCAGGCTGCCGCCCACGGCCCCCAGCAGCTGCTGGACGGACCGCAGCGTGGTCTGGGCCTGTGCCCCGGTGGTGTGCAGGTATTCGTTGACCTCCTTATTGGTCTGCACCGCCGCCGCCAGCAGCTCCTGCCGCACCTGATGCAGCATATCCAGCACCGGTCCCTGCAGAGCCGACGGCTCCAGCGTATCCACCAGCGCGTCCAGTGCCTCCAGATCGGCGATGGCCGTCTCCAGCTGCGCCTTCAGGGCCTCGTCCTCGGCGGCCGCCAGCTGGTCCTCCAGCGCGGCGATGGCCGCCTGTATCTTCCGGTGCAGGTCCGCCTTCAACGCTTCGTCGGCGGCAGAGGTATCCATACTCCGCAGGGCATCCTCGATGTCGCCCAGTACCTTATCCGTGTTGTTCAGCACCGTCAGCAGGTCGCTGTACGCCGTGTCCGCCGCGCTCAGGCCCGTGCTGATAAGCTGCACCGTGCTGCCCGCCGCCGCATCGGCGTCCTCCACCGTTCCCCGTGCGTCCGCGATGGTCACGGACGCCGCGGTCAGCAGCCCATCCGCCCCGTTCATCACGTCCTTCAGCGACAGCAGCACCTTCTGCAGCTGCGCCATCTCCTGCCGCGCACCGGTCAGCTTATCCATAATGCCGTCCGCCAGCGCCTCCGAATCCAGCCCCATGGCCTTGAACACGGAGCCCGCCGTGGTCAGCGCTTCGGCGGCCTTGCCGATGACCGTGGTGTTGATCTGCTCCTGCACGGCGGTCTTGGCCTTGCTGGTGATCTTGGGGGCGATGGCGTTCTTCTTCTCGTTCTCGTAATACTGTATTTGCGGGTGGCGCAGATCGCCGGACAGGATGCTCACAAAGTCCTCGGTAAATTCCTCCGGCACGATCAGCGCCGCGTAGTAGTCGCCGGACTCTACCCCGTCCAGAGCCTCCGCCCGGCTGTCCACGAACACCCAGCCCATCTGGTCGTTGCTCTCCAGCCCCTGCAGCACCAGCGCGCCGATGTTCACCTCCAGGCCCAGCACCTCGCAGCCTGCGTCCTCGCTGGCCACCGCCACGCTGATACGGCTGGTGGACGCCGTGCCGTAGGGGTCCCAGTTGGACAGGATGTTGAACCAGGCGTACAGGCACGGCACCAGGCACAATCCCAGCAGCACCACCACCGCCACCACACTGGCCGTCAGCCGCCGCCAGTCGGCGCGAAAGATATTCCAGATGTTCTTCATCGGTCCACCTGCCCTTCCCGGCTCTCCGCCGCACCGCGCCGCAGGTCATCGGACAGCCCCTGTATCGCCCGGGTCAGCGCGTCCAGATCGGACGCCAGCTTCTCCGGGTCGTCCAGCAGCCGTTCCAGCACCCGCGCGCCGCTGTATACCGGCGCGGCAGGCGTCGGCGCGCTGTCTGCCTGCAGCGCTCCGCCGTGCACCTCCCGCAGTATCTCGTCCACGGAATATGCCTCCGGCTCCGGCGCTGCCGGTGCCTTTGTGACCGGCGTCTCCTCCGCAGGTGCCGGGGATATCTCCTCTGCCGCCGGCGTCTCCTCCGGCGCAGGTGCCGCTGCCGCCGCCGTTGCCTCCGTCTCCGGCGTCTCCTGTTCCTCCCGGGCGCCGTGGCGCAGCAGCAGACCCATCCGTGGCACCTTGGGCAGCTCCGGCAGCTCCAGCAGTGTGCCCAGGCTCTCCTGCTCCATCTGGGTGATGCTCTCCAGCTTCTTTTGCAGCTCATAGTCCGCGTACTCCACGGCGATCAGATATGCCGCCACTGCGAACATGGACAGTATCCACAGCATCAGGGTGAACACCTTGTTCCCCTCCGCCAGAAACATCAGCAGCATCAATCCCAGCGTCACCGCCAGCAGCATCCGCATACCGACGCGTATCCGCCGCCGGTTGTTCCGGTGCAGGGTGCTGACCTCCTCCAGCAGGCGGTCATACAGCTCCTGATAGTCCCGTTCTTTTGTCATCGGTCAACACCTCCTTTCACAGCAGCTCCGTCTCCTCCAGCTTCTCCTCCATAAAGTGGTTCAGTCCCATGAAGGGCCGCCGCACCAGCAGGCCGATCAGCAGCGCCGCCGCGGCGAACAGCAGCAGGAAGCCGATCTGCTGCCAGTAGTAATTCCCGTACATCCCGCAGATGCACTCGCGCATAGCGTCGATGGCATAGGGGAAGGGGAAGAAGCGATAGATATTCTGATAGATGGCCGGCAGCAGCTCGATGGGGAACGTGCCGGAGGAGCCTGCGATCTGCATGACCATGATGACCACCACGATGGCCTTGCCCACATCGCCGAAGGACAGCGCCAGCGAATAGATCAGCAGGCTGAATGTGAAGGCCGTCAGCGCGCCCGTGAGATACAGCATCCCCGGGTGCAGGCACTGCACCTTCAGTATGTACAGATCACCGGTGACGATGACCGCCGCCTGTATCTGGCTCAGCACGAAAAAGAACAGGTACCGCCCGAAGTACAGCTCCGCCGGCTTCGGGTCGATCAGGCCCTCCGTCCGGGCGTGTATCTTGATGAGGGACGACAATATCACGCCGCCCACCCAGATGGCCAGCACCGTGTAAAAGGGCGTCATGGCTGAGCCGTAGTTGGCGATGGGATACACCGCGTTCACGCTGGTCTGCACCATTTCCGGGAAATACTGGCCGTACACCGCCGGGTCGCCGCCCAGGATATTCACCAGCGTATCCATGTATTCGTCTGTGGTCAGCCCCTCCAGGTCGTCTATGGTGCTCTCCAGCGAGGTCAGCAGCTTCTCCGTGGCCGGCCGCAGCAGCGCCATGGTGTCGCCCACAGCGTCAGCGGTCTCCGCCAGCGCGGTCTTCATGGCCTTGGCGTCTCCAGCCAGCGCAGCCATGCCCTCCATGGTGTCCGCCACCTGACCGGCCACGGTGTCCAGTTCCTTTTGCAGCGCCTTTGAAGTCACGGGGATCCTGTCCACCATCGTCCGGATGGACTTCACCAGCGCGTCGCAGTCCGCCAGCAGGTCGGCAGAATCCGGACTCTCCGCCAGTGCCCGCAGCTGCTTTGCCGTTTTGCGGCACTCCGCCGCCGTCTGCCGCGCCGCCTCCGCCTGGGTCTTACCCGCCTCTGTGCCGGAGGCCTCCAGTCCCGCCGCCCACGTTTCCAGCGCGTCGGCGGTCTTGTCCATGGTATCCGCCGCATCCAGCAGCTTCTGCTGCGTCTCCTTCTGATCCGGCGCATTCTCAATGGCGCTGTTCAGCCGATCCAGCGCCCGTTCCACCCGGGCCAGAGCCGTGTTCAGCTGCAGCTGTATCTCCGCCGCCGTCTGCTGCAGCTGTGCGCCGTCCGGCAGGTTCTTGTTGATATTGGCCACGGCCGCCTCCAGCGCCGCCGCGCTGCTCTCCGACACGCCGCTGCCGCCCGCCGCCTCAAAGGCATCCATCATCCGCCCGCAGGCGTGCAGCAGGTCCTGGGCCTGGTACAGCACGCCCTTCACGGCGGCCTCCGGATCGTCGGCGGTCAGGTCCGCCGCCAGCAGATTGCTCTGCTCCATGATGCCGTCGATGACCACCTCCAGATAGTTTTCACTGATGGAGCGCTTCAGCGTCTCCACCGCCGTGTCGGTGATCTTGGTGGCCACGGCGTTCTTCTTGGCGTTTTCGTAGTAGGTGATGGCCGGCTTACCGGTCCAGTCCGTCAGCATCCGGTACATATTCCGGCTGAACTGCTTGTCAATGACCACCGCCGCGTAGTAGTCGCCGGACTCCACGCCGCCCTTGGCCTCCTCCTCGGTGTCCACGATGACCCAGTTGATGGACGTAGCCTCCCGCAGGTCGGCCACCACGTCGTCGCCCTTGTTCTCGTAGGTGCCGTCCTCATTGGTATAGCCCTCGTCCAGCGACGCCACCGCGATGGATATCCCCCCGGTGTTGCCGTAGGGGTCCCAGTTGGAGTAGATATTCAGCCAGGCGTACAGGCTGGGCAGCAGCGCGATGGCGACCACCACCACACAGGCGAAAAAGCACTTGCTCAGCGTCCGTATATCGGTTTTGAACACCGTCCAGATATTACGCATACTGCCTCCTTACGCGCGGCACGCCGCGCTGTATATAAAGCTGTCGTTAACAATAGTGTATCAGTATGTATTATACAGAAAGCCGCCATGATTTGTCCACACAAAACCCGTTTTTTGCCCAAAAATACAGAAAAGAGACGGCTCCCGCCGTCTCTTTCGTTCTACTCTTTTTCTGTATCCTCCGCCACGATGCGGTAGTAGGTATTCCCCGTCAGCTTGTACACGATGGCATACAGCACCGCGAACACCGCAAAGCTCACCGCCGTTGTGCCGATCAGCAGGCCCCGGTTGTCCAGGTTGAACAGGATCAGCAGCTTGTGGATGAACGGGAAGGCGAAGCACAGGTGCACGCCCGCCAGCACCAGCGGCAGATAGAACACCGTCAGCAGCTGGCTGTTGATGCTGCGGCGGATGTCCACCTTGGTCATGCCCACCTTCTGCATGATGTCGAAGCGGGACTGATCCTCATAGCCCTCGGAGAGCTGCTTGTAGTACAGGATAGCCACCGCCGCGAAGATGAACACGATGCTCAGCATGATGCCCAGGAAGAACAATCCGCCGTAGGTGCCGTAGAAGTCTGCCCGGTTGGCGGCCTTGGACTCCACGCTGACGCCCACGCCCCAGTCACTGCTGACGCCCGCCAGATAGCCGTTCAGCGCGTCCTCCAGATTGGGCGTTGTGCCATCGATGTTACCCTGCTGGTTTTCCGGCAGATCGGTGTCGAAGGCGTAGTGCCACGTGGCCGTGAGATACCACCCGTATTTCTCGCTCAGTCCGTCCTCCAGCTCCTGCACGAACTGCGTGAAGTGCGGTATGACCACCATCAGGGTCGGGGTGATATCCGCCGTGAAGGGGCCGCTCAGCGGCGGAATGTCCCGATCCATGACCCGGAACGTCCATTCCCCGTCGACGGTCAGGGTGTCGTACGGGAAATCCGTCCGCAGAGTCGCCACATACACCTGCCCGTCGTTCAGCGTCAGGCTCTGCCCCGTGGCGGCGTTATAGTCCTCCAGCGGCAGGAAATGCAGCTGCGTCACACGGGTGCTGTCCGCTGCGGACGCACCGGCGTTGCCCAACCGCAGATCCCCGCCGTCCGGCAGACCGCTGACGCTGATCTCACGGTATGTCGCCACATTACTGGTCTGCCCGCCGAAGTTGAAAACGGTGCTCTCCACACCCTGACGCAGCTGCTCCGCCTCCGCCTCGTCCAGCGGATGATCGCTTCTGCCGTATACCGCCACGTCCATGTCGCGGGGATATCGGGCATTCACCGCGTCCTCCTGCCCCACATACAGGCAGGTGGTGGACGAGATCATCACCAGCACCATGGTGGCCAGGATACACACCGACGCCAGCCCCGCGCCGTTGCGCTTCATGCGGTAGGCCATGGAGGACACGGACACGAAGTGCTGGGGCCGGTAGTAGTATTTTTTGTTCCTTTGCAAGCCGCGGCACAGCGTCACCGACCCGCTGATGAACAGCAGATACGTGGCCGCGATCACCATGAGCACCGCCGCGAAGAACCACGTCAGCGCCGCCAGCGGCTCCCTGATGGACACCGCCAGCCAGTAGGCCCCGGCCAGCAGCACCGCCCCCGCCGCCGTCAGCACCCACTGCGCCTTGGGCGGCTTCTCGCCCACGCTCTCGCTGCGCAGCAGCCCCACCGCGCTGACGCCGTGCAGCTGCCGCAGCCCGTTCAGCAATATCAGCGTGTGGATGGCCGCAAACAACGCCGCCGCAGCCAGCAGAGACGATACGGACACCGTCAGGGTATAGGTCACGGGCACCTGCAAAAGCCGCACCATACCCAACTCCGCCAGCTTATACAGTACCATGCCCAGAAGCAGTCCCGTCCCCGTGGTCAGGCCATAGGTGATGACCGTCTCCCACAGCAGAATGCGGGCGATGTTGCCCTTGCCCATACCCAGCACATTGTACAGGCCAAACTCCCTCTCCCGGCGGCGAATGAGAAACGAGTGGGTATAGAACAGAAATATCAGCGCAAACACGGCGATGACCACCGTGCCCAGCCGCAGTATGATGGCGCTGCTGCCGCCGCCGGACATGTGCTCCAGCACCGGCGAGCCGGACAGCCCCATCAGGATGTAGAACATCAGCACCATCCCGGCGCAGCTCAGCAGATACGGCAGGTACAGCCGCCTGTTTTTTCTCATGCCCGTCCAGGCCAGCCGGGCGTATAATGTCTTTTCCCTCATGCCGGCTCACCGCCCGACTGCAGCATGGTCAGCGTGTCGGAGATGCGCTGATAGAACCTGGTGTCGTCGTCCTCGCCCCGGTACAGCTGGTGGAACACCTGGCCGTCCTTGATGAACAGCACCCGGCCCGCCCGGCTGGCGGCCTTCACGGAGTGGGTCACCATCAATATGGTCTGTCCTGCCCGGTTGATGGCGGCAAACAGCCGCAGCAGCTCGTCGGTGGAGCCGCTGTCCAGCGCACCGGTGGGCTCATCCGCCAGCAGCAGCTTCGGCTCGGTGATGATGGCCCGGGCCACCGCCGCCCGCTGCTTCTGCCCGCCGGAGACCTCATAGGGGTACTTCTTCAAAAGCTCCGTCAGTCCCAGCTCCCGGGCAATAGGCAGCAGCCGCGCCCGCATATCCTCGTAAGACATTCCCATCAGCACCAGCGGCAGATAGATGTTGTCCTCCAGCGTGAACGTATCCAGCAGGTTGAACTCCTGGAACACAAAACCCAGGTTGTCCCGGCGGAAGGCCGCCGCGTCCCTCTCCCGTATCTTGCCCAGCTCATGGCCGTCCAGCCGCACCGTACCCGCCGTGGGCTCGTCCAGCGCCGCCAGAATGTTCAACAGCGTGGTCTTGCCGCTGCCGGACTCACCCATGATAGCGACATACTCGCCCTGCTCCACGGTGAAGCTGACATTCCGCAGCGCCTCTACACGGCTGCCGCCCAGCCGCGAGGTGTATACCTTCCGCAGCCCGCTGACTTCCAAAATGCTCATAGCATGACCTCCTTTATCTTACAAGGCCATTATAGTCCGGGTCCTTCCCCTAATCCATCGCTTTGCCTTACCAAAAACGAACAACTCTGTCACCTTTCACTCCGGCAGGAAATCGCCGCGTCCCAGTGTCAGATACACCGTGGTGCCCACGCCGGGCACGGACTCGATCCGTATCTCATGCCGCAGATTGCGGCATATCCGCCGGCACAGGTACAGCCCGATGCCGCTGGACCGCCGGTCCAGCCGCCCGTTCTGCCCGGTATAGCCCATGTCAAATACCCGGGGCAGGTCCTCCGGCGCGATGCCCATGCCGCTGTCCCGGATGCACAGATCGTCCCCCTCCCGGTAGATCCGGACGGTCCCGTCCTGCCCGGTGTACTTCAGGGCATTGCTCAGCAGCTGCTCCACCACAAAGGTCAGCCACTTGCCGTCCGTCACCGTCTCCCATTCCACCGGCGTGTAGTCCAGCGCGATGCGCCGGTCAATGAACTCCCCGGCAAACCGCCGCACAGCGGCGCGCACCACATCATCCACGGCGCACGTTCGTATCACGTAGTCGCTGCCGCCCTCCTCCAACCGCAGATAGGTCAGCGCCATGTCCACGTACTGCTCCACCCGGCCCAGCTCCGTCATCAGCCGCCGGGCGGCCGGGGTGTCCTCCCCCTGCAGGGTCAGGCGCATAGCGGCGATGGGCGTCTTGATCTGGTGCACCCATGCGGTGTAATAGGCCGTCATATCCTCCCACCGGGCGGCGCGCGCCGTCTCCTGCCGGCACAGCTCCCGCCGCAGCGTCTCCACCACGGCGGCGCAGTCCGCCCCCTCCACGGTGGTCATGGCCGGCAGGTCCAGCAGCACCGCCTCGCCCGCCTCCCGCAGGCGCTTCAGCGCCTTGTGCCGCCGTGCCGCGCGGCCGTAATCCCACGCCGCAAGGCACGCCCCCAGCAGAACGCACAGCCCTGCCGGATAGCCCACCGCCGCCAGCGGCAGGCCATACAGGGCAAAGGACACGGCAAACACCCCGACAAACAGCAGAAATGCCGCCAGCATCAGCCGGCGCTCCTTCAGATATGCTTTGAGCAGCTCCATATCTCTCACTCCACGATGTACCCCACCCCGTGCCGGGTGGCGATAAAGTCCACAAGCCCCACACCTGCCAGCTTCCGCCGCAGGCGGTTCACATTGACGGTCAGCGTGTTCTCATCCACAAAGCTGTCCGTCTCCCATAGCCGCTGCATCAGCTTCTCCCGGCTGACCACCTTCCCGGCGCTCTCCATCAGGCAGGACAAAATACGGTACTCGTTCTTGGTCAGCTCCACCGTCTGCCCCTGATAGGTCAGCTTCTGGTCATCGGCGGACAGCTGCGCGCCACGCCTCTCCCGCAGCACCGCCGGCGCCGCCATATCATAGCTGCGCCGCAGCATGGCCTGTACCTTAGCCATCAGAACACCGCCGTCAAAGGGCTTGGCGATAAAATCGTCCGCGCCGAAGTTCATGGCCATGATGACGTTCATGTTATCACCGGCCGAGGACAAAAACAGGATGGGCGCACTGGTCTGCTTCCGCAGCTCCCGGCACCAGTGATAGCCGTCAAAGCACGGCAGGGCGATATCCAATATAATGAGGTGCGGCTGAAACTCCGCCGCCTCCGCCGTCACCGCCCGAAAGTCCCGGACGCACCGGACCTCCAGTCCCCAGCTCTCCGCCAGATGCGCCACCGCCTGGGCGATGGTCCTGTCGTCCTCCACAATAAATATACGGTACATACGCTCACATCCTTTACGCTCTTCATTATACCCTCCCTCGCCTCTGTCCCGCAAGCCCTCTTACTCTTTCAATATTGTCACATTCGCTTACCGGATTTTTTTCAAAAACAGGGTTGACAAATCCGCGCCGCCATGTTATAACTGTACCAACCTACCGAGTTGGTAGTTGTATTTCAGAAATGAGGCGATCACATGACCCGCACTCTTGTTCTCCTGACCGGACGATGTTGACTCCTTTTCCCTTCATTCCACACAACAACATCTGACTATAAACGATAAAGGAGATAAACACTATGTCTAACATCTACACTTCCGCTGACCAGCTGATCGGCAAGACTCCCCTGCTGGAGCTGACCCATATCGAAAAGGCCCACGACCTCAAGGCGAAGATCGTCGCCAAGCTGGAGTACTTCAACCCCGCCGGCAGCGTCAAGGACCGTATCGCCAAGGCCATGATCGACGACGCCGAGGCCAAGGGCCTGCTGAAGGCCGGCAGCGTCATCATTGAACCCACCTCCGGCAACACCGGTATCGGCCTGGCCTCCGTGGCCGCCGCCCGGGGCTACCGCATCATCATCGTTATGCCCGAGACCATGTCCGTGGAGCGCCGCCAGCTGATGAAGGCCTACGGCGCCGAGCTGGTGCTCACCGAGGGTGCCAAGGGTATGAAAGGCGCCATTGCCAAGGCCGACGAGCTGGCCAAGGAGATCCCCAACAGCTTCGTGGCAGGCCAGTTCGTCAATCCCGCCAACCCCAAGGCCCACTACGAGACCACCGGTCCCGAGATCTGGGCCGACACCGACGGCAAGGTGGACTTCTTCGTGGCCGGCGTGGGCACCGGCGGTACCATCACCGGCACCGGTAAGTTCCTGAAGGAAAAGAACCCCGCCGTCAAGGTAGTCGCCGTGGAGCCCAAGACCTCCGCCGTGCTGTCCACCGGTATCGCCGGCTCCCACAAGATCCAGGGCATCGGCGCGGGCTTCGTCCCTGACGTGCTGGACACCAAGATCTATGACGAGATCATCCCTGTGGACAACGACGACGCCTTTGCCGTAGGCAAGGAAATGGGCCACCGCGAGGGCGTGCTGGTGGGTATCTCCTCCGGCGCGGCACTGTGGGCCGCCATCGAGCTGGCCAAGCGTCCGGAGAACGCCGGCAAGACCATCGTGGTCCTGCTGCCCGACACCGGCGACCGCTATCTCTCCACCCCGCTGTTTGCGGACTGATACTGCGTTTTTCTTCCTTCCATTTTCTCCTCACAAACATGACGAACGGACCTCTTTCGAGGTCCGTTCGTCTTTTCTTCTGTTTCTTTCCACTTTCTTTCTATTCTCCTTCTATTTTCTTTCTACATTTTTTCTGCTTTTTTGAAACGTTTTTTGCTCCGCAGGTGTATGATAGATGAAAGGCCTTTCACCTCAACAAAAGGAGAACCCCTATGACGGACGAACAGTTCACCCCGCTGGCGGAACGGTATATGGACACGGTGTTCCGGGTGGCGTACAGTTATCTGCGCTGCCGGGACGACGCCGACGATGTGACCCAGGACGTGCTGATACAGCTGTACAAAGAGGACAAGGCGTTCGAAAGCGACGCCCATGTGAAGAATTGGCTCATTCGCGTCACGGTCAATCGCTGCAAGAACGTGCTCCGCGCCCCGTGGCACAAGGCGGAGGACATCGCCGACTATGAGAACACGCTGGTGTTCGAGCAGCCCCAGTACCGGGAGCTGTTCGACGCGGTGATGTCGCTGGACAGGCGGTACCGCCTGCCGGTGCTGCTGTACTACTACGAGGGCTACCGCCAGAGGGAGATCGCCGGACTGCTGGGCATACCGGAGGAAACGGTGCGCACCCGGCTCGCCCGCGCCAGAGACAAGCTGAAACACATTTTATCGGAGTCCTGCAAACAAAAGTCAATAGAAAAAACGAAAAAAGTCCCGCAAAGTTTA